>Ga0308168_1000291_pt1 | contig 71000 bp, 59 predicted proteins | sample PhyCR2_FD_202133 | JGI IMG/M metagenome (GOLD analysis project Ga0308168, IMG submission 202133) | Phyllosphere microbial communities from UC Gill Tract Community Farm, Albany, California, United States - DLSLRC.R2 | ecosystem: Host-associated > Plants > Phyllosphere > Unclassified | place: USA...
TTTCGCGTAAAAATCGCGTCAGGCGCTGGCCATACAATCCTGTAATCAGCCCGGAAATAATCAGCAGCAGGGCAAGAATTTTTATCCACGAGATATTTTCCCCAAATATCGCCATGGATCCCAAAATTCCGAACACCGGCACCAACAGCGACAAGGGCGCCACGGTGGAGAGCGGATATTGCTTAAGCAGGGAATTCCATACCCAATAGCCAAACAGCGTATTAGGATAGACCTGGAAGAGGATTGACAGCACAGCGCGATAATCAATATGAGTGACTAACGCCGCGTATCCGTTGCTACCGTTGACCAGCCAGTCCAGCACGAAAAGCGGAATCGGAGAAAAGGCGCTCGACCATACCAGAAAGGAAAATATCTGCGTTGTACCCGAATGCTTATTGATAATATTGGCGATACTCCAGGCTATTGCGCCTGCCAATACCAGCAGCGTACCTGTAAGAGTAACGGAGCCATCGGTAATAAAGACAATACACATTAATCCCGAACAGGCGACAGTAAAACCCGCAATTTGATAGCGGTTGAGTCGCTCTTTAAATACTAAACTTCCTAATAAGAGCGTAAAGAAGGCACTGAATTGCAGCAATAGCGATGCAATTCCGGCAGAAAGCCCGGCTTTAATTCCTAAGTTCACCAATCCCCATAAACCTATGCCAAAAACCAGGCCATAGCTGATGATATAGCGCCACGCGACATCCGGTTTTTTTATAAAGAATAACGCGGGCAAGGCGCATAAGGTAAAGCGTATACCGGCCAGAATTAACGGATCCACAGAACTCAGGCCCAGCTTAATCACTGAAAAGTTAACGCCCCAAATCGCCGTGATCAGAATCGCAAGCAGCAGATGATGTAATTTCATGATCTGGTTAATCCTGCCCACAGGATAAAAGCACAGGCGCTCACCAAAGCACCGGCAATACAGATGGATTGCCATCCCCAGAGCGCATAAAGCTGCGTTGCGGCAAGGGCGCCAGAGGCGCTGCCAACGCAATAAAAACACATATAAGCGCCGACGAGGCGGCTCGCCTCTGCTGGCCTGTCAGCAATGATGACGCTCTGATTGATTACATGAACGGTCTGTACTGCGAAGTCCAGCATGATGATGCCCATAATCAGCCACAGCAGGGAGGTCTCGGTATACGCGATGGGCAGCCATGAGAGTGTTAGCACTATCAGAGCCAATCCGGTAGCGCGCTGCCCGTTGCCTTTGTCTGCCCATAATCCCGCTTTTGAGGCCGCCAGCGCACCCGCTATGCCCGCTAAACCAAACATCCCTGTCTGCGTATGTGACAGCGACATGGCAGTCAGCGGCATCACCATTGTGGTCCAGAGCATGCTGAAAGCCGCAAAGATAAGCAGAGTCAAAACGCCACGCGTTCTCAATTGAGGTTCCGTGATGTACAGGCGAAAAACAGCCAGCAAAAGAGAGAGATAAGAGGGTGTTTTTGCCTGCGGCAACGACGCTGGCATCACTTTCATAAAGAGTAATGCTATTAGCAACATCAGGCAGGCGGCAATCAGATAAACCGCCCGCCAGCCGGCCAGGTCGGCAAGGGTTCCAGAGATGAAGCGGGCCAGCAGGATCCCCAAAACGATGCCGCTGGTGACGTTACCCACCGCCACGCCGCGTCTGTCAGGCGCTGCCAGTATCGCTGCCCAGGCAACCATGAGCTGAACCACGACGGCCATTAAGCCGATTAACAGCATCGCGCCAAGCAGAATCGGCAGATTCTTTGATAATCCTGCCATTACCAGCGCCAGCACGGAAAGCAACAGCAGCGTGATCACGAGTGTTTTTCTGTTTATCCGGTCGCCGAGGGGAACCAGAAAGAGTAAACCCGCTAAATAACCGGTTTGGGTTAAGGTGACGACGCTGCCTATGATAGCGGGCTCTACTTTCAGGCTGGTTGCCATTGATTCAAGCAGCGGCTGAGCAGAATAGACATTTGCCACCGCCAGAGCACAAGTGAATGAGAACAAAAATGTTATCCCCGGTGTCAGCACCGTGGCACTTGTTACAGGCGCTTGAATCTCAACGACAGAATTGTTGTCCGCCTTACCGCGCATACCGTCCCTCTCTGGTTTCTTTTTGAAACTACGTTAGCCAGAACTTACCTGAGTGGTTTTTTTTTGCAACCTCTTTCTCGGGGCGCTATGCTGTAATCATCAAAAGCAGATGTAGAGAGAAAACGGATGGCAAAGCAGGAATCACTCAGAACCAGCGAATGTCCGGTAGCAAGAACACTGGAATCAATTGGTGAACGTTGGTGCCTGATGATTATCCGTGAGGCGTTTGATGATGTACGCCGATTCAGTGAGTTCCAGAAGAACCTGGGGCTGGCCAAAAATATTCTCTCTTCCCGACTGAAACAGCTGGTTGATGTCGGTGTGTTTGAGATCTGTCCCGCCTCAGACGGCAGCGCATATGGCGAATATGTGCTTACCGACAAAGGGCGGACTATTTTCCCCATCGTCGTGGCGCTGCGCCAGTGGGGAGAGCGTTACATGTTTGAGGAGGGCGAAATACATTCTGTCCTTGTTGATAACACGCATGGAGAACCTGTTCAGCCGCTGGAGGTTCGTTCATGCGACGGCAACACGCTGGGGCCTGGCGACTGCCATCGGCGGCGTGTAATTTCAGGCGAGAGTGCTAATCCTCTGTGCGATCCGCCGGTTAGTTAACAACAATCGCGGTATCAGAGGGAGAATTATCCGCAAGGTTTTTCGGCGATGGTAAAAGCCTGCTCACCACGGTGAAGGTTTCTTCAGAAGCGATGCGCCGGGCTTAAATGCAGTAAATAACGTTTTCGCTAAGAGCGAATGGCAATGTGGACCTGGAATAAAGAATATTTATCTCAATAATCCAGGTTGAGTTTTTCGATCTGATCACGTAATGGATCTTCATTGAACTCATATTCTTTGCGATCTTCATCAGGATTGTACATGTCAGCCAGGCAAAAAATATTCGATGACAATACGCTTAAATGATTCTCATCTTTGCTGAGAAGATCACTATCTCGCTCGTATCGCTACTTAGACATATAGCAGCCAGCAAATTCATCTGCTTTTATTTTCCTTTCAAAAAACTATCGATAAAATATTTGAGATTTATGCTCATTTTAGTGTTCCATTTTTCAATACTCTCTCACTGAGAAACCGCCATAGCCTTGATTTAACGCTGTTAAGCTGCGGGACGATTGTATTCAGATATTCAGGCGGACATAAAGCAGACGGTCCAGCGGACGATCTGCTTTAAGCAAAAATGTTGAATTCAGTAATTAACCCTCAGGTCCTTCAACCAGGACAAAAGTTCCGGTTGCCGCACCTGCACGCAGTAATCTGGCCGCCTGATATCCAGGGCTTTTATAGAAGCGCCTGGCCTCATCAAAAGAAGCGAATTCAAAAACCACATGCCGTTCATGCGACTCGCCCTCAAGATTTTCATACTGCCCAGACCAGGCAATGATTTTAGGATTAAATTCCTGCATTGCCTCTCCGGCGGCGCGGGCATATTCAGAGTAAGCGACAGGGTCTGATACGGTGACATGCGCGATTAAATAACCTTTATTCATTTTTCTTTATCCTGGGTAGGTGACGATATATTTCAGCATAAGCACACAGACAGTCGCGCTTAAGCTGAAACGGTGGGTTTAATTCTGTGCAGTAAAAGTGAAAGGTTGCGGGAAGCGTTCAGCATCCTGATGGTCGATCATCCATCCCGGATAATGAGGCGGCATCGCGCTTATCGCATCAAGGTGCGCCAGTTGCTCAGCGGTCAGAACAACGTCGGTAGCGCCAAGATTATCCGTGAGCTGGGCGAGCCGCTTTACACCAATAATCACGCTGGTAACGTCGGGTTTTGCCAGTAACCAGGCGAGTGCGATCCGGCTGACTGATACTGCGTGTTGGGTTGCCATATCGCGCATGGCAGCAACGCATTTCCACGCCAGGTCGCGATCAACGGGTGGGAAATCGAATGTGCTACGACGGGCATCGCTTTCCGCTGCTGTTCCAGGACCAAATTTTCCGGTCAGTAATCCGCCCGCGAGCGGCGACCAGACAAGCAGCCCCATTTTCTCTTCACGCGCCAGCGGTATCAGCTCCCGCTCGACGTCACGTCCGGCAATGGAATAATAGGCCTGAAGCGTTTCAAACCGCGTTGCGTGTAGCGCTTCGCTCAGGCCAAGCGATTTACCCAGCTTGCCAGCGGCCCAGTTCGAGACACCCACATATCGAACCAGCCCCTGTCGGATCAGATCGTCAAGCGCCCGCAGCGTTTCCTCAACGGGCGTGACCGGATCGCTGGCATGTATCTGCAACAGGTCAATATGATCGACCTGCAGTCGTTCCAGGCTTTTCTGCACTGAATCCATGATATGCCCGCGTGATGCCCCTTTATCGTTAGGGCCGGAACCCATCACGCCGCCGGTTTTTGTGGCGAGAATGATGTCACTACGTTTCACACCAAGCGCTTTAAGCGCTGCGCCTGTCATACGCTCAGATTGGCCGAAAGAGTAAATATCGGCAGTATCGATAAAATTAATGCCGCTCGCCAATGCCCGCGCAATGAGCTGGTTCGCTTCATCCTGTGCGACCGCTCCCACGGCGGACCACATGCCCGCATCTGTATTGCCGCCCAGGGTCATGGTGCCGAGACATAATTCCGAAACGAACAGGCCGGTTCGGCCAAGCTGATTATATTTCACTGTGGTTTCGCCTTTTTATTTAACGATGTTGGGTGTGGGCGGGATGAAACGGCGCGGCGATATGAGCCATTTCAGCGTGCCGTTCAACGCGGTGTGAAAGCAGTCTATTAAGTATTACTATCGACATAAATAGCGTGAAAAATAACGCACTGTTATCCTGAGAGTGAACAATGAAGAATCTCGAAGCGCTGAATATTTTTACGCGCGTAGCAGAAATGAAAAGCTTTACGCAGGCAGCGGAAAGCCTGGGCATTCAGAAAGGACGTGTCTCAACGGTGGTTCGTGAGCTTGAGCGCGATCTGGGCGCCACGCTTCTGCACCGCACCACGCGAACGGTGCAACTGACAGAAGATGGCAGGGCGTTTTATTCGCGCGCGCGCGACTTGTTATCAGAGGCAGAAGAGCTGCACTCAATGTTTACCGATGCAGGTATGGCACTGCGCGGTCGGTTGCGCGTTGATATGCCAGCTGTGTTGGCGCAAAGCGTGGTTATTCCTGCCCTGCCACAATTACTGGAAGCGCATCCTGAACTGGAAATTGAGCTTTCAAGTACCGATCGCCGTGTCGATTTGGTTCTGGAAGGTTTTGACTGTGTGGTACGTCTGGGGCCCATCGTGGATGACACACTTATTGCCCGGCCGCTGGGGCATCTGCGCATGATCAATGCAGCAAGTCCGGCCTATCTCGCTCGCTTTGGCGTGCCGAACACAACAAACGATCTCCTCAGTCAGGGACACCGGATGGTTTATTACATGCGGAATTTTGGGGCTAAACCTGACGGATGGGAATATCCCACGGATGATGGCTATAAATCGCTGATGTTACCCGGGGCAATACGGGTCAATAGCGTACCGGCTTATCACGATGCCGGGCTGGCGGGTTTGGGCCTGATCCAGGGAGGGTATTCTTCGCTTTTACCGCATATTAAACGCGGCGCCCTGATTGAGGTGTTGCCCGATCTGCGCCCCGAACCGCTCACGGCCTCATTTGTTGTCGCCCACCGGCGCAATTTATCGCAGCGTGTCAGAGCCTTTATGAACTGGACTGAGGAAATCTTAAAACCTTATTTTGACTAACGTCAGCACTGATTTTCGCTACAGGCAAAATGAAGGTGGCGGTGTGGGTAATCTTGCCGCTAATAGATTTGAATGCCACGTTTACGGGGTTATTTGTTCTGACAAAGCTCTGGCTAATCGGCTGTAAAATAGCCAAGGCAAGTGCACCAGATAATAACTTCTTGTGCGTGTTTTTTGATGATGTTGATAAGAGAGAACAAGAAAAAAGGTAAAGCCTCATGGCAGAGAGCCGATAAAAAGAGCGTCTTTTCTAATAGAGGGAATTTATATGCGTAAAATCATCTGCATCACAGGACTCATGCTGGGAATGACGGGAGCAACGTTTCCAGCTTACGCTAAGACGTTGACGCAAAGCCTGACGCGTTGCGATACAACATTTTTTGGTGAAATTTATCATCAGCGAGCTAAAATCAGCCGCGTCGCGCCTTTGACGAACGATAAGCACTCTCACGCTTGGTTCAAGGCCCCAGCAGACGGTAATGGCACTGTCTGGTTTACTCACCCCTTGCATGAATTAAACCTGACGCTATCGGGATATTACCTCCAAACCAGCAACCTTGATGAAATTAATTATGGTAAATATTATTTTTGGGGGCTGGTTTTCAAAGAATCACCTGAGCAGGTCATGTCAACGCTTAATCATTTAACCTGGAATAAGGCTGGAGATGATTACGTCTCGCAGATGATGATCAAATCAAATTCAAGCAGTGCATGGGAAAAAAATGAACAGTCGGTATCAGGTATTGCGCCGGCAAAAGGAAGCGCTGAAAAACTGTTAATGCTCAGCAAAGGCGAAGACGGAACATTATTGCTCTGTTCAGTTCAGGGAAATGTGACGCCAGCTATGCTTGCAATATCACGTCCTGATTTAACCGTCGGGGAAGCCAAATGAAAAAACTGATATGGCTGTCATTACTGATGCTGACGGGTTGCACCATGTCGCACAAACCATCGCTACAGACACCGGCCAAAACGCCGGCTGGTTTTATAAAAATTCTTGAAGATGATGAAATAACGTCTTATGTCGATTACAGGATTATTTCAACGTATCAGGGTAACAACCAGCTGCGTCGGTTTTATCTCATCAATAATTACGCGAAGCCGAGTGAGATTATAAAAAATCCACCCGTCTACATTTCCAGCTCGCGGGCTATTAATGTGATCAACTGCGCCAAAAACCAGCGTGCCGTTATGGGACGGACCTATTTTTCCAAACCGTTCGCAGAGGGTGAACTTGTACATGCTGAGCCGGATATAGGGCAATGGGAGTCTTTCCCTGAAAACTCAATTTTTGGAATATTTGCTGAAAGCATGTGCAAAATATCCGTTGAAAAACTCAGACCAGAGCCAGCGAAAGAAACCCGCAAACCGATACTGGATTAATCAGTTTAAATCGGCACTCTTAAATCAGTGCTAAAGCAGATAGCCTTAGTCATCTGCCATAAATCTACGAACAGGGCGTGACCCCCTCAGGGAGCCGGGGACAGGTAGTGTGCTTCTTGCGGGCATTACCCAGCGTTCGGCGGATGACCGAGGATATGATGATTGTCGTCCTGAGTTTGTCGGGGGAGGATTATCTTAACGTCCTTACGGATACGTCGCTGAACAGAGCACCCTGTGCGATAAATGAGAAGTGGACGTACAGCGTTTATGCATCCTGCTTATCATCGCTGTACGTTCCACCTTATATTAACGCGAGCGTTTAATTGTCGAACTCGCGAACGCCGGAATCGGTCAGTGTTGCCCTCAGGTGTGGAAGACCTTGAGGGTAATTCTTTTGAATAAACTCAATCATTTTTTCCCGCACGTGACAGCGTAAATCCCAGGCAGTGGGAGAATTCTGCGCCGTCATCAATAACCGGATAGTCATGGTTTTTTCAGTGGTATCGGTAACCTGCAGCACCTGCGTTTGCTGATCCCAGAGTTTTGTTTCACTCAGTACTTTTTCAAAATGCGCACGCAACGGCTCTAACGGCATAGCGTAATCAAGATAAAGAAAAACAGAGCCTAAAATTTGCGCATTATTTCGCGTCCAGTTTTGAAACGGATTTTCTGTGAAGTAGGTAATAGGCAACACCAGTCGGCGCAGATCCCAGAGACGGACCACCACATAAGTCAGGTTTATCTCTTCAATCCAGCCCCATTCCTTTTCAACGACAACCGCATCATCAATTTTAATGGGTTGTGTAAAGGCTATCTGGATACCGGCAAACAGGTTAACGAGCGACTTTTGTAGCGCGAAGCCGATGATTATTCCGGCGACACCGGCCCCGGCGAGAATTGTTGTACCGAATTTTCGCACCCCTGGAAAACTCAGCAGAATCAACGAAACACAGAACGTCACCAGCACGACGATCGCGACCTTTTTAACGTACATGATCTGCGTGCGAATTTTGCGGGCACGGAGATTATTTGACAGGTTAATGTCGTAGCGGATGAACAGCATATCCTGCGCAACATTAATCAATCGAATCAAGATTGAGCAAAAGGATAAAATAATAAATACATTTAGGGTGGCAGTAATAAAACCTATCGACCCTGGCTGAATGTTTACATAATGAACCCCTACACTCATCAACAGTAGAGGAATAAAAAGAAACATCGATCCACGAAGGTGTTTTTCCAGCGATTTGAACAGCTTTCTGTCGCGGTTTTGCCAGTAACGGATGAACCGGAGAATGATAAATCGCGACAGAAAACCCAGTGCGAGTGAAAGTGTGACGAGTAATACGGCAGGTACCCACGATGGCGCACCAAATAACTCACCCAATATCAATGGCATTATTTTCCCTTATGTTGCGCTAACAACCCTTGGTTGTCAGACAGGTTAAAAATCAGTGAACCACTTCATCTGCTGATCAACACCAGGCAGTAAGTTCCGACACCAGGCTTTTTTGCAAATGCCTTACGTATCACAAAGCCGGTTTTGTTTTCAGGTGTTTTGCATAGACCCTTTTATCGTCCCCTCTCTCTGATAGATTCGGATAACGATTTAACCAAGTTATCGCTATCCATGCTGCTTTGCCGTAATCGCTTGGCATAAACCCTATTCATTCGCGCTCTGCCATAAAATCAACGTCGACCTTTTCAAGCTGTGTAAAAGAGCTCCACGTTGGCCGGACAGAGCGCAGGATGATGCTGTCACCCTCGCGGATAATCTCCCGCTCGCTGACCCCGTTAAAATCCACATCGCGGGGCAGGCAGATAGCACGGTTATGGCCATTTTTAAAAAATAACAGGGTTCTCATGATTTCCTCCTGGCCTTACAGCCCTTACGCACAGGTCCAGTATATGCAGATGCGTTGCATTTGTGTGTGTCTGGAGGTAACGCATGCGTAGATGCCGTGCTACACGGACAGGTACAGACCTGTGTTTTTTCTCTTTTCTACTTAAGATTCGCAGCCATGCATCCAACAGGACAGTGTTTTCGTTAGAGTTACAGCATCAAAGCAACCCAATCCCTGAATGAATAAGCGCTGTTCGGCAGCGGATTACAGGCGCCTCTGGCACCAGGCTAACCATTAATGAAGCACGCTCTGTCGTGAGAGAAAAGCGACGGTGCGTAGTTGTTCTGCTGTAGAGGAGGGTTTTAATAGGGTAGTGGGCATGACCTGGGGGCCAATCCCAGCGCAGGTTCAAAAATCTGGCGGCTGAGTCTGGCCATTGCGGGATGTTACGGCGCCTCTGCTCCCATCCGCTGTACGCAACAGCGGACATTAACCTCGCCACACGCACGCTAAAACAAAAGGCGTGAATGACGCAAAACATTAGATTTCAAGCGCAGCCTGGATGGCCGTTTCCATCTTCTCCGGCGTGGAGATTGGGGCAAAACGCTTGAGCGGCTTGCCGTCGCGTCCGATCAGGAACTTAGTGAAGTTCCACTTTACCCGCCCACCCAGCACGCCGGGCAGTGCATTCTTCAGGTAACCAAATACCGGATGCGTTCCGGCACCGTTGACCTCAACCTTCGCGAACATCGGGAAGCTCACGCCGTAGTTGATGTGACAGGTTTGCTCAATGGCATCGGCATCGCCGGGTTCCTGCTTACCGAACTGGTTGCAGGGAAACCCAAGCACCACTAAACCGCGATCGGCATACTTTTTGTAGAGCGCTTCAAGACCTGCGTATTGTGGTGTGAATCCACAATGGCTGGCGGTATTAACCACCAGCACCAGTTTGCCAGCGTAATCGGCCATCGGGACCGGTTGGCCACGCAGGCTGGTGGCAGTGAGTTGATGAAAAGGGGCCATCTGTGAATCCTCAGGACAGAGCTATATCGACGTCGACATTACCACGCCTCACGTTACTGCGGTGAACATGGCGTGATGAGCAGGTTTTTTCTTATTACGTTCAATGATGTTTGAAGGCGCACCCTATCTCAACGATATTGCTACGTCATCGCTCTGCAATCGCGGTTCTAAGTCGATGTCAATAAAATTTTGTTGACTTTGTAATTTAATGATTTGAGTTAAGTTGGCTTAGGGTGAGAAATATTTTAGATCCAGGTTATCTGAAGTATAAACGGGTCGATCAGAACGCGCTGAACCGTTTTGATTGCATTGCAGGACATTTTGTCGACATAAACGTAGGAAATAAAACCGGTATTAAACAGTAAAATATTTTTTAATCGTATGATTATTAAATATTTATAAGAATATTTTTCGAAGTCATCCTCCTTACCAACTACATCAGTTCTGATGATCACGATCACACCATCATCCTCCCTTGCTGATTTGAATGATTAATTTTGGTGCTAAAAAAACCTTCTAAAATTTCAAGAAGTGTAAGTTTTATGTAAGTTTTCGCTTGAGGTTTTTTGTCTCAGGCGCATAATATGCGCACAAAAGGATGGTGGTAATATTTTGTTACAATTAAATGCGTGGGCAGGATATGCAGTTAGAAAGTAAAGGACGATTTTCAGCGGCAGGAATGCTGCTCAGCGCAATCCTGTGCGGCGCAGTGCAGGCTGCGCCGGGCGACACACAGCTACAGCATCAACAGGATCAGCAAAAGGCTCGTCAGGAGCAGTTAATGCCGCAGGCGCCCGATGTTCGCCTGTCTGAGGCCGTTCCGGCACCCTCGCATCTCATTTTTCCGCAAGAAAAACCCTGTTTTGTCATCCAGCGCGTCACGCTTTCGGGCAATGAAGCGCTGCCGCACTGGGTGCCGTTACAGCGTCTCGCTAGCCAGGCTAACGGACAATGTCTGGGGGTGAAGGGCATCAGCCAGTTAATGAGTACGATGCAAAACCGGCTGATCAACCACGGCTGGGTGACCACGCGGGTGCTGGCGCCACAACAGGATTTACGCCAGGGCGAACTGCAGCTGTTGATCGTGCCGGGCAAGGTGCGAAAGGTGGTGCTGTCGCCCGCCTCTTCTGGTTACGTCAGCCTGTGGCCAACGCTGCCAGCACATGCTGGCGATCTGCTGGATTTACGGGATATCGAACAAGGGCTGGAAAACCTACAGCGTTTACCCACGGTGGAAGCGCACATGGCATTGCGCCCGAGTGAAAATCCTGGTGAAAGCGACATCGTGATTGAAAGAACGCAGCGCCGTTTCTGGCGGTTGGGTGCCTGGCTTGATGATTCAGGCACCGAAAGCACCGGACGTTATCAGAGCGGCATTATGCTGGCACTGGATAATCCAACCTCTCTTAGCGATCTCTTTTATCTCACCGCCAGCCGCGATCTCGGCTTTGCTGGCAGAAAAAGCAGCAAGAGCCTGGCGGGCCACTATTCCGTGCCATTCGGCTACTGGCAGTTAGGTATTACCGCCAGCGATTACGATTACCATCAGACGGTAGCCGGTTACAGCCGGGATTTTCTCTACGCCGGTAAAAGCCGCTCGCTGGATGTAGAAGTGAGCCGGGTACTGCATCGCAATGCCACTTCCAAAACCACGGCCAGCGCGGATGTGCTGGTCAAGACGTCGCGCAATTTTATCAATGAAACAGAGATTGAAAGCCAGCAGCGGCGCACCAGCGCATGGCGGCTCGGCCTGACACATCGGCACTATATTGGTCCGGCGACGCTGGATGCCGGCGTCAGCTATCAGCGTGGCACGCGCTGGTTCGGTGCTTTACCCGCCTGGGAAGAGTCTTATCAGGATGCGACTTACGCCACTGCACTTTCAAAAATCCTCACCTGGCAAGCAGGGTTAACCACGCCGTTCACGCTGGCTAAGCAGCGGTTTACGCACAGCGTGCAATATCGTCGCCAGATGAGTAACACGCCGCTGACGCCGCAGGATGAATTTGCCATTGGCAATCGCTGGACAGTGCGCGGTTTCGATGGCGAACGCACCCTGAGCGCCAGCCGCGGCTGGACGCTACAGAACACCCTTGCCTGGCAGACGCCGCTGCCTAACCAGGAACTTTACCTCGGGGTGGACTATGGCGAGGTTGGCGGTAACAGCGCCACCCAGGGCGGTCCATTAGGTCGCCATCTTGCCGGTGGCGTGGTCGGCCTGCGCGGCGCGATTTTAGCAGCCAACCTCAGCTATGACCTTTTTGCAGGAGAGCCATTGTCAAAACCCGATGGCTTTAAAACCGATCCGGCCACGTTCGGCTTCAGCGTTAACTGGAATTACTGACCGCTCCCTCTGTATTGCCTGACAATGGACTGTACGCATTATGAATAAGCTTTGTTATCGCATTATCTTTAGCCGCGTGCGCGGCATGCTGATGGTGGTGCCGGATATTGCCCGCAGCGGGTACTCCCGTGTTGCCCGTCGACGCCAGCGCGCCCCGCGTTCAGAAATGCAGCTGCGCCTTTCACCTCTCAGCTTCTCGCTGTGGCTGGCCACCGGTGTAGTCAGCCTGCCGGCGCAGGCAAACATAGTTGCAGACAATAATGCGCCTGGTAATCAACAACCCACCGTCATGGCGACCGCCAACGGCCTGCCGCAGATCAATATTCAGGCCCCAAACGATCAGGGCGTTTCACGCAATCAATATAGCCAACTCGACGTGGATGGCCGCGGAGCTATCCTGAATAACAGCCATCAGAACAGCAGCACTCAGCTGGGCGGCATGGTGGCGGCCAATCCCTGGCTGGCAAAAAGGGAAGCCAGCGTCATTCTCAACGAGGTCAACAGCCGTAACCCCAGCCAGCTGAATGGGTTTATTGAGGTAGCAGGCAAGCGCGCGGCGGTGGTGATCGCTAACCCATCGGGCATTACCTGTAACGGCTGCGGCTTTATTAATGCCAGCCGCAACACGCTGACTACCGGTCAGGCGATGATTGAGAATGGCCAGCTAAAAGGCTTTGACGTTAACGGCGGCCGGATCAATATCGAAGGAAAAGGCCTGAAGGACAGTGACGCCGATTACACCCAAATCATAGCTCAGTCAGTAGCCGTCAACGCGAAAGTCCATGCCCGCGAACTGAATGTGGTGACCGGAAAAAATCAGGTGTCGGCAGAAGGTGCCGTTTCCACGGTCAAGGCCGGAGATGACGCAGGGCGTCCCGCGTTTGCCCTCGACGTGGCGGCGATTGGCGGCATGTATGCCCATAAAATCACCCTGACCGGCACGGAAAAGGGCGTAGGCGTTCGCAATGCCGGAGAGCTGGGCGCCAGCGCCGGTGAGCTGCACCTGAGCGTGGATGGCCGGCTGGAAAACAGCGGCACGCTGCAAAGCCGGGCGGGGCTACAGGTTGCCAGCAGCGGCGATCAGAACAACAGCGGAAAAATTCTCTCACAGCAGGGCATCACACTCTCTTCAGACGGCACGCTGCGCAACAGCGGGCTGATCGGTGCTGGCAGCGATGCCACGCTCACCGCGCAGGACATTCAGAGCAACAGTGAAAGCACGCTTGCGGCGGGCGTGGATCAAAACGGCACGCTGAGCCAGCCAGGTAATTTGCAGCTGACCAGCCGGGGCGAACTGAAAGCACAGGGCAAAAACCTGGCGCGCAATCAGCTGCTGGCTCGAGGAAGTCGGGTGGACATGGCCGGCAGTCAGACGGCCGCGGAGACCATCACGCTGACCTCTACTCAGGGCGATATCAGCACCGCGGGTGCAACGGTCGCGGGCACCACTGTGCGCCTGCAGGCCGCCACGCAGCTGAATAATGATGATGGCAAACTGTCGGCGGGCAGCCTGAACATCACAGCACAGGACATCAGTAATCATCGTGGCCTGTTGCGCCAGCAGAACCGTGAAACGCTGACGTTGAACACCGGCTCATTGCGCAACAGTCAGGGCACTATCGTCAATGAGGGCGATACCCGACTGCAGGCGCAGTACATCGACAACCGCAGCGGGCTGATCGCCGGGAACGGTCATGACCTGACGCTGGAGACAGGGCAGCTGGATAACCAGTCAGGCACCGTTCAGCTGGCGGGCGATGGCGCATTAACCCTGAACGCTTCGCAGCTCAATGGCAATCAGGGCAATGTGTTATCGACGGGCGCACTGAATCTGCAAGGCGATCGGCTCGATCTCTCTCAGGGTCACACTCAGGCCCAGGCGCTGACCCTCAAGGCAGGAGCGCTGAATCACCAACAGGGCCTGCTCTCCCAGCGCGGCGCGGGTGAGATGGCGCTTTCGGTCTCTGGCGCGGCGGACAACCGGGGTGGGCAGATAGAAAGCGGTGGTGATGCTCATCTCACCGCGGGTAGCCTGGATAACAGCGGCGGCACGCTGCTGGCCGCCAATACAGGCGATCTGCAACTTCAGGTAGAGGGCGCGCTGAACAATACGCAGGGCGCACTGTTGGCGGGCCAGAATCTGCAGCTCAGCGGCGCACGCCTTGATAACCAACAGGGCCGGATTGTCGCCGTTGGTGGCGAGGCGTCACTGGCGACGGTGCAGGATATTGATAATACCCAGGGTCATATCGAAGCGGCGCAGCAACTGACCACACATAGCCACGGACTGGATAATCACAACGGCATCGTGCTGGGACGCGCGATCGCCGTTGATACGCAGCAAGGCGGGCTGAATAACGCCAGCGGCAACCTGGCGGCACAGACTACTCTGATGCTCTCTGCTGGCAGGGCGGACAACACCTCCGGTCTGATGCAGTCGGGCGGCGATGTGACCATTGATACTCACGGGCAGGCATTGATCAACCGCGACAGCGGTAAAGCGGGCATCCTCAGTGGCGGTTCGCTCACCATCAACAGCGGCGATATAGCTAACCAGAATGGCGTCATCGCCTCAGCGGCAGCGGTATTCACCAGCGGTGCGCTGGTGAATACCGATGGCAAAATTTTATCGGATCGGATGCTGTCGCTGAACACCGGCGCACTGGATAACCAGCGCGGGCTGCTGCAATCGGGCGAGTCACTGTCGCTGGATACGCACGGCGCAGGCTTGAACAACCGTGACAGCGGCGCGCATGGTGGCATTGTCGCGCGCGGCGATCTGCAACTGGCGACCGGACAGGTCGAGGGCGCTAACGGCGTCATCCAGGGGAAAAACGTTGATATTGATACTCATCGGCAGGCATTTGATCAGCAGGGTGGTCAGTTAAGCGCGCAGGGGCGCGTGCAGCTCGATAGCGGTACGCTGAATAACCGGGCCGGTTTAATCCAGTCGGGCGGAGATGCGCAACTCAATACCCACGGCGGTACGCTGCTTAATCAGCAGAGCCGTCAGTCTGGTGGCGTGATAGCAGGCGGCAACCTGGTTCTGCACAGCGGCGATATCGACAACAGCAGCGGCGCCCTGGTTTCAGCGGGGGATAGCCAGCTAACCAGCGGCGCGCTGACCAACATTGATGGCATTGTCGCGGCGGACAAGGGGCTGACGCTGGTTACCGGCGACGCCAACAACCAACGCGGCCTGCTGCAGGCGGGCGAGGCGTTGTCGCTTGATACCCAGGGCGCCAGCCTGAACAACAACGACAGCGGCAAAACTGGCGGCATCATCGCGGGCGGCGATCTGCTGCTCTCAACCGGCCAAATCAGCGGCAGCAACGGTGTTATCCTCGGGCAGAACGTTACCCTCGATACCCACCAGCAGGCATTTGATCATCAGCAGGGGCAACTGGGGGCGCGGGGAGATTTACAACTCGATAGCGGCGCATTGAACAACCGCGCCGGCAGAATTGAATCGGGTGGCGATCTGTTGCTGAATACGCATGGCAATCAGCTGATCAACCGCGAAAGTGGCACCCGCGGTGGGCTGTTCAGCGCGGGCATGCTAACGCTGGACAGCGGTGCCGTCGATAATCAATACGGTTTTATGACCGGCCATCGTGGCGCACAGGTCACCGCCGGGGGCCTCGACAACCGTGCAGGCACGCTCACCGGCGGCACCGGTGCGCTGAACCTGACGAGCGGCGAACTGCAAAATCAGGGCGGCCTGCTGCAGGCAGGCAGCGATCTCACGCTGGACACCCGCAGACGCAGGCCGAACAGCTCGCTGTTCCGCAGCAGGATTGCCCTGCAACAGCCTGATGTGCATGGCGCAGACATCAATAATCAGGCGGGGGTAATCGCCGCAGGCAATCAGGTAACGCTGACCGGCGGAGAACTCAATAATATTCAGGGGCAGGTGGCTGGCAACGGTGGGTTGACCTTCAACGGTCAGGCGGTGAATAACAACGACGGTAAACTCCAGTCAGCGGGTGATGTGACGATTGATACCGCCGGTCAGACGCTGAGTAACCAGCGTGGCCTGATTGCCGGCTCCGGCACGACTCGCATCGACAGCGGCGCGCTGGATAACCAGCAGGGGCAGATTCAGGGCGGCAACGATCTGACGCTACACCTCGGGCAAAATGCGCTGCAGAATCAGCATGGCAAGCTCTTCGCCGCAAACACCATGACGCTGACAGCGGGCCAGCTGATAAATAGCGGCGGGCAGGTGCAAAGCGTTGGCACAGGCACGTTGCTGTTGACCCAGCAACTCGATAACAGCGGCGGCCTGATTCAGGGCGGTCAAGGGCTGACGATCACCACGCCGCGGTTAATCAACCACGATACGCGACAGAACGGTACAGGCATTGAAGCGGGCGCATTGACCGTGGAAACCGACTCGCTGGATAACGCTCAGGGCGCGCTGCGGGCTAACGCCAGGCTGGCGCTGACTGTTCGACAGGCGCTGGACAACGTCAATGGGCTGATCTCCTCGGCCGATACCCTGACGATTAATGATGGCGCGCAGGGCCGGTCGCTGGCGATCAATAACCAGCAGGGCACGCTGATCGCGGATAAGGACGCTGAGATCGCTGCCGCCACGTTGAGCGGCGACGGTCAGATACTGTCACAGGGCAACCTGGGCATCACGCTGGCGGGCGGGTTCTATAATCAGGCCGAGGTCAAAGTCAACGGCAATCTGCGGCTGACGGCGGGCGGCGATGTAACCAATGACGGCCAGATCGCCGCTCAGCAGGCGCTCTTCCTCACTGCTCACAACGTCAATAATCAGGCTGGTGGCGAAATCAGCGCCGGAGAAACCCATGTCACCGCAGCCGACACTCTGAACAATCGCGGGCTGATTGATGGCGGGCTGACGCATCTGGTGGCGGGCGTGCTGAACAATGTCGGTACCGGGCGCATTTTCGGCGATCACATCGCTATTGCTGCCACGGTGCTGAATAACATCAGTGAAAATGGCAAAGCGGCGGTGATTGCCGCCCGCGAACGGCTGGACGTGGCGGCCGATACGATCAATAACCGCGATCACGCGCTGATCTACAGCGCGGGGGATTTACAGTTTGGCCGCCAGCTGGATGCCCGCTATCAGGCGACCGGTCAGGGACGCCAGTTGAATAACGATGGCGCAACCATTGAGGCGGATCGCGATGCCGTCATCGCTTTTTCAGAAGTGAACAACACCAACCGCCATCTCACCACCGCAACGGTGACCACGGAAAACGCACAGCATCATGAAGCGCTGCTGAAAGGGCATACCGACCGCTTCGACTGGAAAGAGATCGATACCAGCCATAAAAACAAATATGGCGTACACAGCGCCAAAATGCCGGACGGCACCAGCGGCAGCGAGTTTTACGAATATACCTATCAGCGCGTTGTGAAAGAGACGCAAATCAAATCCACCGATCCAGGCAAGATTCTGTCGGGCGGCAATATGACATTCAGCGCCGATCGCCTCAACAACCGGGACAGCCAGATTGTCGCCGGTGCGGTGTTGGGCGGCCAGATAGGTGAGCTGAATAACGAGGCGACCAAAGGCACCCGCGTTACCACCGATAACGGCAAATCAGTGCGCTGGTACTCGAAGAAGAAGAAAAAGAAACTCGGCGGCACCAAAACGTCGCAGGGCAAGAGCAGCAGCAACTATCGTCCGGCTGCCGTCACGGAAACCATCGACCTGCAAGCCCTGAGCTGGCAGGCCAACGCCGCGCTGCAGGGGAACGGCTATCAGCCCGGCAACCGGCAGCAGCAGGGTGTGACCGCGCAGGCAGATCGGGCCAGCGCGGTGGCGGGACAGGCCGCCGCTACTGCCGTGGTACTGAACGCGGTCGACGGCACGCCGCTGTTGCCCGCAGGCCAGCGCTTCGACAGCGCGTTAACGCTTGATAAGTTGGGTAGCATAAAAGACCGTCCGCTACTGTTGCCAGCCGGACAACAGTTCGCGCTGACGTTACCTGCCACGGTGGTTGCCGGGCAGACCATTACGCCGGTGATCCGCGCCGTGTCGCCGGATATCCGCCTGCCGGACAACAGCCTGTTTCAGCTGCAACCGGCCAGTGACAGCCGCTATCTGATAGAAACCGATCCGCGCTTTGTGAACCAGAAGCAGTGGCTTGGCAGCGACTATATGCAGAATGCGCTGACCTCGAATGACAGCCACACCCTGAAGCGTCTGGGCGATGGTTTTTATGAGCAGCGCCTGGTGCGCGATCAGCTGATCCAGCTGACCGGCGGTCGTTATCTCAGCGGCTATAGCAGCGACGAGGATCAGTATCGCGGGCTGATGAATAATGGGGTAGCCTTTGGCAAAGCGTATCAGCTTGAGTTGGGGGTGGCCCTGACGCCCGCGCAGATGGCGCTGCTGACCAGCGACATTGTCTGGTTAGTGAATCAAACGATTACGCTGCCGGACGGCACGCAGCAGACGGTACTGGTGCCTCAGGTTTATGCAAAATTAAAGGAAGGTGATTTAACCGGCGACGGCGCGTTGCTCGGTGGCGGTAGCGTGGCGCTCAATGCGCAAAGAGATATCACCAACAGCGGCACGATTCGTGGACGTGACGTCACGCAACTGACGGCGCAGTCGCTGACCAACAGCGGCTACATCAGTGGCAATGCGGTCAGCCTGACTGCCCGCCAGGATATTACCAACCTCGGCGGCACGATCAGCGGCGATCGCCAGGTCTCTCTGCTCGCCGGACGCGACATTACCAGCCAGTCCACGCTGCGCGGCGACGGCACCGACCGCTGGGTCGATCGCCCTGCCGGTATTTACGTGCAGACACCAGACGGTGCGCTGACGCTCAGCGCGCTTAACAACATCACCTTAGCCGCCAGCGATCTCAGCAACGCCGGAGAAAACAGCACCACCCGCATTGAAGCGGGCAGGGATCTGACACTTGGCACGGTTATCACCCGGCACAGCGAAAATGAGAGCTGGGGAAGCGACAACTATCGCCAGCTGTCACAGCAGACCGATGTCGGCTCGCGCATCACGACCGGCGGTGCGCTGCAGCTCAGCGCCGGGCAGGACATCATTGCCCATGCGGCCGACGTCACGGCGGGTGGCGCACTGACCGCTCATGCCGGAAGGGATATCAGCCTGAACGCGGGCAACAGCAGCAGCGATCTGGTTGAACACAGTAAGCAGAGCAGCAAAGGAATGATGTCGGCCAGCAGCCTCGAAACGCACGATGAGCTGCATCAACGGCAGGCAATCAGCACCACTCTGAGCGGTGACAGCGTGCAGATGCAGGCGGGCCGTGATATCGCGGTGACCGGCAGCAACGTTGCGGGCACGCAGGATGTTGCGCTGACCGCTGGCCGTAACCTTGCCATCACCACCGCGGAGGAAAGCGAGCAAGAAAGCCATCAGCGTGAAGAGAAAAAGTCGGGCCTGATGGGCACCGGCGGCATTGGCTTTACCGTTGGCCAGGCGATGCAAAAAAGCAGCACCGATGCCAGCGGGGCGAGCAGCAAGGGCAGCACCGTCGGCAGCAGCGACGGCAACGTTACCCTCAGCGCGGGCGACCAGCTGAACGTCCACGGCAGCGATCTGATTGCCCGGAAAGACCTGACGCTGAGCGGCAGCGACGTGACCCTCAGCGCGGCAGAGAACAGCCATACCGCACTCACCAAAACAGAGCAGAAGCAGAGCGGCTTTACGCTGGCGCTCTCCGGCACCGTGGGCGCAGCCATTAACACGGCGGTTCAGACCGCGAAGACGGCAGATGCGTCCGGCGACAGCCGCATGAAAGCGCTGCAGGGCACCAAAGCGGCGCTGAGTGCGGCCCAGGCTGCTCAGGCCGCGGAGATGGACGGCGTACAGACCGACGCAGCCAACGCCAGGAACGCCGCGGCCGGACTAAAGCCGGGTGACGACGGCTATGAGAAAGGCTCAACCGGCTCCATCGGCGTCAGCCTTTCTTACGGCAGTCAGTCCTCCAAAAGCGAGACGCGCAGCGAAAGCCGCCAGGCGCAGGGCAACACGTTGAGCGCGGGCGGTGATCTGAGCATCACCGCTACCGGTGCGCAGGCAGGCAGCCGCGGCGACATCAGCGTGCAGGGCAGCCAGCTGCAGGCGGGCGGTGACATGGAGCTGGCGGCAAAAAATGACATTAGCCTGCTGTCCGCACAGAATAGCGAGCGCACCGACAGCAAAAACAGCAGCAAAGGCGGCAGCGTCGGCGTCGGCCTGACGGCTGGCTCGGGCGGCACCGGCATCAGCGTGTCGGCCAGCGTCAACGCCGCCAAAGGCAGCGAAAACGGCAACGGCCTGACCCACACTGAAACCACCCTTGAGGCGGGGCATGGGCTGAGCCTGAGCGCCGGACGCGACACCACGCTGCAGGGCGCGCAGGTCCGGGGCGAGAGCGTGACGGTCGATACCGGCCGCAACCTGAGCCTGACCTCCGAGCAGGACAGCGACCGCTACGACAGCAAACAGCAGAGCGCCAGCGCCGGCGGCAGCTTTACCTTCGGCTCCATGACCGGTTCCGCAAGCGTCAACCTGAGCCGCGACAAGATCCACAGCAACTGGCAGAGCGTGAATGAACAGACCGGCATCTTCGCGGGCAGGGGCGGGTTTGACGTCACTGTGGGCGAACACACGCAGCTCAACGGCGCAGTGATCGGCTCCACGGGCGCGGCGGATAAAAACCGACTTGAGACCGGTACGCTGGGCTTCAGCAACATTGAGAACCACGCGGATTACAAGGCAGAACACCAGAGCGTGGGCATGAGCACCGGCGGCAGCATCGGCAGCCAGTTCGCCGGCAACATGGCCAACGGGCTGCTGGCGGGGATGAACAGCAGCGGCAGCGCATCGTCCACCACGAAGGCGGCGGTCAGTGAAGGTACCCTTGTTATCCGCGACGGGGCGAACCAGACGCAAAACGTGGCGGACCTGAGCCGCGACGCGGCAGGTGCGAATCCGGGGCTGGATAAAATCTTCGACAGGGAGAAAGAGCAGCGGCGAATGGAAACGGTGCAGCAGCTGGCGGAAATCGGCTCGCAGGTGGCGGATATTGCCCGGACGCAGGGGGAGATTGAGGCAACGAAAGCCGCCACGGGTAAGATGAAGGAGATCTCGCCGAAGCAGAAGCGGGACGCTGAGGCCGAGTGGCGTAAGGCGAATCCGGGCAGGGAGCCAACGCAGGCCGACATCACCGGTCAGGTTTATCAGACGCTGTACAACCGGGCGATGCTGGACAGCAAAATGGGCACCGGCGGCCCGGTTCAGCAGGGTATTCAGGCGGCGACGGCGGCGGTGCAGGGGCTGGCGGGCGGCAACATGGCCCAGGCGCTGACCGGCGCGGCGGCGCCGTACCTGGCAGAAATCATCCATCAGCAGACCATAACCAACGGCCCGGACGGCAAAGAGGTGGTCAACGTTGAGGCCAACCTGATCGCGCACGCGGTGGTGGGCGCGGTGACGGCATACGCGGCGGGCAACCCCGCGCTGGCCGGTGCATCGGGCGCGGCGATGGGCGAGTTCATTGCGCAGCAGATGTATCCGGGAGTTAAGCGCGAAGACCTGAGCGAAGAGCAGCGGCAGACCATCAGCGCACTGGGCACGCTGGCAGCGGGCCTTGCGGGCGGCGTGGCCGGAGACAGCACCGGCAGCGTGGTAGCGGGCGCGCAGGCAGGGAAAAATGCGCTGGAAAATAATAATCTTGCTGTATTGGGCCAGGGAGTAAGGCTTGTCGCACAAGGATGCACTAAAGTCGCAGCCTGTCGTAATGTGCTGATAAAAGAAGGTTTGGGAAATCTGCTGGGAATTGGTACCGCAGTCACCGTGCTTGATAAGCTTTCAGATACTGATAAAGAGTATGTATTGGGCGTTGCCGCAACGGGCCGTGCCGATTTGATAGAAAAACTGACTCCAGAACAGCGTGAAGCTTACAATTACATGGTAGCTCAGGATCCAAAAGGGCTAATCACTGTCTTTCCTCAACCAGATAGGGATGAGACGAGTGGCAGGCTGGTTAATCCGGCGCAGGGTGAAAACAAGGGAACGTCGTTGGTCACGCCGGACCGGTCTGGTGAGCAGAAAGCCCGCAATACGGGAAATAATGATGGTGTGCCGGATACGGGCGAAAACACCACGGTAACGCCGATCGCGCAGCAGAATAAGGATGATCTGGTTTATCTGGCTAAAGGAGATAAAGCTGCAAGTCTTTCACCTGTGGGAGCTGGTCGCTCAGGGGCCTTTAAAGAGGCGAAGAGGCAGTCTGGTATACCAGTGTCAAAACACCCGGATAGAGTGACCCCTAATTATGATCGCCGTGGTAAGTTACAACCTGGTAAAAATTATGAGTTTGATATAAGAGATGCGAATGGAAAAATCAAAACTCTAATTATTAGGGATGATGCAAAAGGTCATTTTTTTGGTGAGAATGACCCGCAAAATAGAGGCCCACATTTCAATGACGAGTTAGATAATCATTATGAATATTAGATACAAGATAAGAAGTACAGAAACCATTAAGAAGGATAATGATGTCATCTGTTTTGATTACATCAATGAATTAACGTCTGACTACAAAGCTACGAGTTTTGAATTATATAGCAATGACAGGAATGAAGGCTACTTTCTGATATTCAATGACATGTTGAAATGGGTGGGTTATCCAGCAGAGAATAAATCACTATTTTTCTATGGTGAATTAGCACCATGGTTGGATGATACCAGAATAAATCGTCATAAAGGATTTTGGGGTTTAAAACCTTATAGTTGTAAAGATTACAGTTTTCTTAAGGAAAAAAATTGCGTTTTTTCGATAAAAGATAAAAAAATAAAGCTGCACGGGTTTGCTAAGTTGGGGCTTGAAAATTTACATGACATGATTATGACAACATCATACAAAGATAAAAGCTTTTATTTTTTTATGGATAACAGTTGCTTTGATAAGGATGGTTTTATTTCGGTCATACAAAAAAACTCCTTTGGAAAAGTTTTGGACTATATCTTGTTACAAGGTGCTGTGGTATTTGTTTTATTAGGTGATGAGGATTTTAAGTCTTCCGAGATTGTTATGATCGGTAACTTTAATGAAATTAGAAAATAAAATACGAGGAGGTGCGATCTTATTTTTATTAAATTCATGACTTGTTATTTCATTTCTAGTAAAATGACAATGCAGGGAATGAATTTCCTTTTAGAAATGCCATTGGTACAAAAGAGGACGGCAGCGAAAAATAAAACCCCTTAAGTAAGATGCTTTAAAAGCAGGATTGCAGCATATTGTTAAGCAATATGTAATGCTATTTTAAAAAATAGAACCATCAAAAGTTCGTATTGCTGAAATGGTAATTTAATCTGTCAGTGTTGGTGGAATGGTTGACTATAAAAATGCTGGGCTTGGTAGGCCAATCTATCCAGCCATGATAAATTGTAAGACATGTAATATCGACATGCCCATAGTAAAAACGGATGTTTGTGGGAGAGAAATTGCGATGTTCCGTAAAAATGAAACTATATCTCTGGAATTGAAAAAGTAGCCACTGATGAATGAGCTAAACGATATAATGACATACTCAGGGCAAATGAAATTTCCTCATCTTATTTTAAAAGCCGAAAAGACGAAAAGCTGTTTGTTGATGATGTATATAAGTTGGCTTATCGCCTTCAAGCAGAACTTTGAATGATATATTAAATTACATATCATTCTGATTTCTAAGTAATAAGATACCAGCCAGACGTTTTACCAACAAGCCCTAAATCCATTGGCTTACGGGAGCAAAAACCAGAGAAGTAATGTCCGGCTATTCATCACTTTTAATACAGAATAATAACGAAACCGGTCAGCCTATCGTCACCGATAATCACTTTACTGTTATCCGCTGCTCAGTTCGCGCCCACACCCTGCTGCTGTCTGCCTCGCTCAATGGACATGTTAACTAGAGGCTGTACAACCAGAAAATGATCGCCAGCAAAATAAGCACCGGCGGGTTGGCGCAGCAGTGTATTCAGACAGCGACGGTGGCGGGGGGCAACATGGCCCAGGCGGTGAGCGGCGCGGCGGCACCGTACCTGGCAGAAATCATCCATCAGCAGACCATAACCTACGGCCCGGACGGCAAAGAGGTGGTCAACGTTGAGGCCAACCTGATCGCGCACGCGGTGGTGGGCGCGGTGACGGCATACGCGGCGGGCAACCCCGCGCTGGCCGGTGCATCGGGCGCGGCGATGGGCGAGTTCATTGCGCAGCAGATGTATCCGGGAGTTAAGCGCGAAGACCTGAGCGAAGAGCAGCGGCAGACCATCAGCGCACTGGGCACGCTGGCAGCGGGCCTTGCGGGCGGCGTGGCCGGAGACAGCACCAGCAGCGCGGTAGCAGGCGCGCAGGCAGGGAAAAATGCGGTTGAGAATAATGCGCTGGGCGATGGGTGGAACAATATACTGCCATCAGGCGCAATAGACTATGGCCAGTCGGTGCAGTCTTACGCGCAATATGCACAGGATAAAAACCTGCCGCCAGAACAGGTACAGGCCGATCTGGCGCGGATGGTGAAAGGCGATCTGCCGGAAAGTGCCAACATTATTAAAGCGATCCTGGAAAATAACCCCGGTTCAGATACGGTAATGGCGGTACTGACAGCGAAAGAAGCGAAGGATTATGCGCTTGCGTTGCTGACTTCTATTCCGGCAGAAAAAGCGCTTTCACTTGTCGGAAAAGCTGCGAAGGTTATTGATAACAAAATTCTGATTAGTGCGGCAGAGAAATATCGACGGCCAAGCCGGGTAAACAATCAGCAGTACCAAGGGATTTAAATGAACAAATAGTTTTGAAGCAGGTGCAGGAAAATCCGGCAGCAGGTGAAAAGCTGATTGGTATGAATAATGACCCTCGTTTTCCTGCAAGTGCAGGATTTCAAAAAATGCAGGTAGTCCAGAAAAATGCTAAGGGAGAATCAATCACCGTTCATTATCAGTATAACTTTACTACTGGCAAAGCCTATGATATGAAAATTGATACTCCCCAAAAGGGTTAGCTCTAACCCGGCAGATGTGATCGAGAATATTAAAGGGCAGGTTAAATGAAAATAAAAGAATCAGATGGGACTATCATAAATGTTTTTGCTATTTATTGGTTTGGTGATGAGACCTATTTTTATGGGCTTCCCAAAAACTATGGTGGTTTGCTTGCATATAGAGCAAGCCAGGTATCTATAGTTGATCCAGAAATAAGCTTCAGTGCAATATATTTTGAAAATAATGCGAAGAGCATCCAGCACTGGGCTTTGATGAAAGAAAAATTACTGGATGATATATTAGAGCGGGATGATGTTGCCTATAACCGCTTCCTTCATATCATAAAGTCGAAAGGGTTAGTCGAATCAGATTTTTATTGATCTTGCCTCTGCCCTCAACAGGCGGTTTTTTTTTGCTCCGCAATACTATTCGGCAATATCTGAATCCATCCCAGCAGGCTATTTAACGATAGCCTGTTTCTCACCTCAAAATCCCCACACCCCACGCAAAACGAACTTTTTGCTGATTGGTATTTAAAATCAGTGCATTAGCTTTTTTGTTGAGAATAACTGGCTGAGCGTTCAGGAAGCGGAAAGAAAAGCGGTACTGGAATGTAAGGACAAAGCCGGAATCATAACGCCGGACGAAACGAATGAGCTGGCGACCATCAGCCAGACAGACAAGGTCCGGGCAGGGAAAATGCGCTGGAAAATAATAATATTATACAGCTAAGGCCTGTGCAGGTACCGGTTCCGGGATTACCAATGAGTCCGGGTGATAAGGTAGTTCAGAATGCGAATAACAAAATTGCATCGGAACTGGATACGGCCCTGAAAGGGTCAGGAACGGAGGCGGATACCCTGCCGATTACTGATGGTCGTGCAATCGTTGAAGCGCGTGATGAGGCTGCAAAATCGCGCGACCCGAATGTGGCACAGAATCAGCAGCATCAGGATGGCGCTGGTAACAGAACTGAAACGGTGCCTGTTAATGATGACCTGACGGGTGGTAAGTTGGTCAATCCAGTGCAGGATGAGAATAAAGGAACTTCGCTGATCACGCCGGATCAGTCTGGTGAGCAGGGATCCAGCAATACCGGAAGTACGGATGGTATGCCGGATACGGGCGGGAATACCACGGTTACACCGATTCCTGAGCAGAATAAAGATGATTTGGCTTATCTGGCCCTTAAAGGAAAAGAGGCTCAAGAAGCTGCTGGGCATTTAGGTTTTGACCGAAGAATTCCGGCACCTAAGGCTCCATTCAATTGTCATGGTCAACCTGTATTTTTTGATGGTAAAACATATATTACGCCTAATGTCGACAGCCATAATGTTACCAATGGTTGGAAAATATTTGACCGTAGAGGGAAACGTATGGGCACTTATGATAGCGATCTAAACAGGATTAAGGATTGACATATGTTTGGTATCTTCCCAGAAGATAAACCAGTGGATATTGAGGGCGAATGCGTCTTACCAGCATTGATAATTGTTGATGAATTTTCAGAAATGATGAATATACCTCTATCTTACTGGAATATAAATGACTACAAAGATAACTGGCGAGGTTCTCTTGAAGAAGGCTTGGCAAATAAAAAGCATGCTACTTTAGCTGTTTCTATGTATGAGCCTGCCAATACAAATTTTATATTTACTTGGGTATTGTATTTTTCTGGTGATGTTGTTTTCGTTCAAAATGGCATTTTATTTTTAGATGAATGTCCAGGATTCACTCCTGAAACTATAAATAGTTTTACTGAACCGCGAACAACGTATAATGAAGATGGCATGAAAATATCGGAATGGAATACCGATTTAAAAAGTGTTATTAGTTTTTATCATAGCCTTAAAGACTAAAAAAGATCCTGGCCACCAGGCCTATTGCTGGTCAGTTAAGGAAATAAGGCCCGATAATTCGGGCCTTCAATGAAGTTAAGTAGGGTTGAAACCCTGATTCCTTCGTTTTCCTTCTAAGCAAGACTGTTGAGAATAATGCGCTGGGTGATGGGTGGAATAATATACTGCCATCAGAAGCGATAGATTACGGTCAGTCGGTCACCTCTTATGTGCAATATGCCCAAGATAAGAAACTGCCACTGGAACAGGTCCAGGCCGCTCTGGCGCTGATGGTGAAAGGTGACTTACCGGAAAGTGCCAATATTATTAAAGCGATCCTGGAAAATAACCCCGGTTCAGATACGGTAATCCTGGCGGAGCAGATACATACGCTGACGACCACGAAAGGCCCGGACGGCAAAGAGGTGGTGAACCTTGAGGCCAACCTGATCGCGCACGCGGTGGCGGGCGCGCAGGCAGGGAAAAATGCGGTAGAGAACAACTATCTGAGCCAGAAACAGCAGGCCCGGAAGGATAAGGAAATCGCTGAATGTCAGACAGTCGCCTGTAAAGCTGGCGCACAGGCGAAATGGACGGCGATAGACCTGGGGCAGGATGGCAGCTTTGCGGCGGGTATGGTGGCCGGGGTGCCGGCAGGGCTATATGACGCTGTGGACAGCATTGTGAAAACGGCCAGCAGCCCGCAGGAAACCTATGACGCACTGAAATCGCTGTTTAACAGCGGCGATGTGCTGGGTAACGTCTCGGATGCGGTGAAGCAGTCTTACATAGACCGTATCGACCGGATGGAAACGGAGTATCAGAAAGCCGGAGCCAGCGGTTCATTTAATGCGGGTGTTGAAGGCGGCAAGCTGGTGACGGATATCGCCGGGTTGCTGGCAGGCGGTGCCGGGGTTGCTAAAGGTGGCGCGGTCCTGACGGAGAAAGTGGTCGCGAAAACCACTGGTATGGTGGAAACAGCATTAAAATCTTCGGTTGTTAATAAAATTCTGGAAGCAGACCGAATCGGCAGTGGGCTAAAACCAGACCCTACTCATAGAGGTGAAAGTTATCTGAGCCGTGAGCAATTGATGGATGGAAAAGTTTTTACTATCAAAGGCGGTGATGATATAAAAAGAAAATTGTTGCAAGCTGGAGGCTCCTTTAATGATAAGAAAGGTATATTTGAATATATCTATGATAATAAAGGAAATGTAACACATCAAAGATTTATTGAAGGTGGCAACATTACCGGTATTCCTAACCAACGACCACCGAAGGTAAAATGACATGAATTTATATCCAATACCTTTTGATTTTATTGATAACAGTGCTCATCTTTCATGGTGTGATATAAAATGGGGTTGTGAAAATAACCTCATTACCTCAGACGTGCCAATAAAAAAAGCAGAAAAGAATGTATTAACAGGAAGTTATACTAATCCTGAGCTTGAATTATCATTCCTTATACCCGGTGAAGTAAATCACGCATCTCCTTTTTTAAAGGAATTATGTTCAGAACTTGAGCTAAAAGATGATCTAATGATCAAAAAAAAGTGGCTATTTATTGTCCTGAGTTGGCTCTGGAATAATCTTAATAGTTTTGAAGATCCATTAGCTGAAGTTGAGAAAATTTATGCTAATTTTGACTATCCATCAGAAATAGAAGGTTTTATTAAATATATGCCTCCTTCTGATGGATATGACCCATCAGAGCACTCTCAGATGAAAAATATTAATCATTTAATGGATAAGTGGAAAAACTATTTAGAAAAGGAATCCGCTGTATTAAAGAGTTAGATAAATCCCAGCCCTCAGCGGCTGGGATTTTTTGCCTGTTACCTGGTTAGCCAGTTGTCCGCTTCTTCGGCTTCGCCATGACCTGAATCACCTCCATCAGCTCACGCTGCTTACGCGCCGAAAGCTTCGGACAGAGCTGGCGCAGCGCCTGCATCACCTCCGGCTCCGGTTCCGCCAGCCGTGCCTAATCACCAGGCAGCCCGTCATCAACCGCACGTCAATCTTCACCCCGGTCTCAAACCCCGCCTGCTCCAGCCAGTCGCCCTTGAGGTTAATGCTGGGGCTGTAGGTGTAGCGCGCCGGTATAGCTGACGGTATACTGCCGCTGCGCTTTGGAAATCACGCTCCCTGACTTACAATCGTGCTCAGTGGAGAATAACTGGCTGAGTGTTGATGAAGCTGACAAAAAGAAACAGCTGGAGACGAAGCGCGACTACTTAAAGCAGGAACTGACACCGGCTGAAACGAAAGAACTGGCAGATATTAATCAGGCAGATAAAGCGCGTAATAAAGCAATAAAATCGGTCTGTACCGATGGCAATAAAGGTGGAGCAGCCTGTCATAATGTGCTGATAAAAGAAGGTTTGGGAAATCTGCTGAGAATTGGTACCGCAGTCACCGTGCTTGATAAGCTTTCAGATACTGATAAAGAGTATGTATTGGGCGTTGCCGCAACGGGCCGTGCCGATTTGATAGAAAAACTGACTCCAGAACAGCGTGAAGCTTACAATTACATGGTAGCTCAGGATCCAAAAGGGCTAATCACTGTCTTTCCTCAACCAGATAGGGATGAGACGAGTGGCAGGCTGGTTAATCCGGCGCAGGGTGAAAACAAGGGAACGTCGTTGGTCACGCCGGACCGGTCTGGTGAGCAGAAAGCCCGCAATACGGGAAATAATGATGGTGTGCCGGATACGGGCGAAAACACCACGGTAACGCCGATCGCGCAGCAGAATAAGGATGATCTGGTTTATCTGGCTAAAGGGGATAAAGCTACAAGTCTTTCACCTGTGGGAGCTGGTCGCTCAGGGGCCTTTAAAGAGGCGAAGAGGCAGTCTGGTATACCAGTGTCAAAACACCCGGATAGAGTGACCCCTGATTATGATCGCCGTGGTAAGTTACAGCCTGGTAAAAATTATGAGTTTGATATAAGAGATGCGAATGGAAAAATCAAAACTCTAATTATTAGGGAGATGCAAAAGTTGATCCACAGGATAACTTATATGGTTTTCTGGAGCCTTAATTATGCACTATTCAGATTCATTAAAAATCATAGTTTCCAGCGATGTTGATTACGAAAGTTTAATAGCAGAAATCTATTTTGATGATATTTTAATCGCTCTTTTACAACAGGAGAATGGAATTAACGATATCAGAATAGAATTTTCCTCCTATATTAATACAATTAATTTTGATTGGTTTCAAAATGCATTAAATGAGGCTAAGAAGAAATTATTGAACCAGTGAGCAAGCCCCGGCCAACTCAGGCCGGGATCACTTATCCCATTCAGCCCCCGGATCTCCCCTGCGGCTTACTGATCACCGCGATCAGATCTGTGACCTGTCGCTGCTTATGGGCAGAAGTGAACCTACTGAATATCACCAGCATTAATGTACAGAATCCGCAGCAGGTGAAAGATGGGATGGTGAATTACGTCATGGCTCAGCGTGGCGTAGATAAGGCAGGGGCAGAAGCATACATCGAAACCTATATTAGAACTTATCAAAATGATTTTTTTGCAGTAACCTTTTCTATATGGCTAGTAGTGAGTGTTTGGTGATCAATAGAGGCACTATAGATTTAAATATATACATAAAATAAAATATGGGATAATAGATGCTATTACAGGCTTGTGGGGAGACGCTGGCGCATGGGTGATGTTATATTTACAAATAAGAATAGGTTCCCATACATAATTAATCAGACTGGCTTTTTAATAAATATTATTAGTGATAAAAAAATTAATAATAATTGTGTTTTCCTGGTGCACCAACTGACACCAACATCACCGGACAGGTCTATCAGACGCTGTATAACCGGGCGATGATCGCCAGCAAAATGGGCACCGGCGAATCGGTAAAACAGCTATTAAGACGGCGGCGGTTCAGGGCCTGGCGGGCATTAACCTGGCCCGGGCGCTGAGAAATTAACGCCTGCTGATTGCCAGCCGTGCTGCAAATAAAAGAAAAACCAGACCGGTGGTGCGGTCCAGCCAGCGAATCACTTTCTCTTTTCGTAACAGAGAGGCCAGCGGGCGCGTCGCGCCAATGAGCATCAACGACCAGACAATACCCATTGTTATATGAATAGTCACCAGCCCAAAAGTCCAGATAACGGGAGAGTGCCCCTGAGGAATAAACTGGGGCAAAAAAGAGACATAAAAGATGCCTACTTTAGGGTTGAGGGCATTGCCGAGAACGCCTTTCAGAAACCAGTTTGAAGCCGTCTTGTTGGAAGCATCAGCCACGATTAATTGCTTCCTGGGACGCACCAGCATACAAACGCCCAGCCAACCCAGATAGGCTGCGCCACAATATTTCAGGATGTCATAAGCAAGCTCTGAAACTGCTACAACGCTTCCTAATCCAAAAGCAATCGCCACGCCCCACAGTAAACAGCCGGTATTAATCCCCAGCGCCGCCTGAATAGCCTGGTTTTTTCCTTCTGTTGTGGCCGTTCTCGATATCAGGGCAGTATCCAGCCCCGGTGTTAAGGTCAACAGCACAGCGGCCAAACTAAATGTCAGTAGTGAATCCATGATGGACATAGCACTCTCTCCAAAGCCATTTTAGTAATCGACTCAGGCTGGATAACGATCCCAGCAGCCTCAGGTTCAGGATAATCGCATAAAGCCCCTCTCATCCGCTTGCGCCTTATCCTCCAATAAACCCGAAGATAGAGCATCCGTAATAGACAAAAACGGAATGCCTACACAACATGATGTGTCAGCCTATTGGCGCGCGCAACACAGGCCGTGCCTGCTATCCTCATTATTCTTCATCATCCGCTCATCACCTTAATCCGCGCTAACCCTCTGATCTCGGAAGTGAATCCCTGTGTAAGCGTGCAACGCTATCCTTGCTGGCACTGATACTCTGCTTGAACATGAAGAAAGTTCATGTTGAATGAAATTAAATCACTTTTTTTCACGCGAGGAGTCAGGCATAAAATATGCACAGTTATTAAATATTTATCGCGAACACATTGAATAAGAAAGCCTGAAAAATGTGTTATTCAATCAGGCTTTTTATCAGAAATCAGGATGCCAGATAACAATGAATAAAAACTTTGCATTTACTCTCAAGCGCATTCGTTTCGACGAAAATTATAATCCTTCTGATAAAACGCGCATCACCACCAACTTTGCGAATTTAGCCCGGGGTGAAAAGCGTCAGGAAAACCTGCACAATGCATTGGTAATGATCGACAACCGTTTCAATTCGCTGGCGCAATGGGATAACCCGAAAAGCGATCGCTATGCGGTTGAGCTGGAGATTATTACTGCCGAGCTGAACGTTGATCTCGAAGGCAAGGGCGGCGCTTTTCCGGTCATTGAAATCTTAAAAACTACCGTCGTCGATAAACAGAGCGGTCAGCGCATTGAAGGCATCGTGGGCAATAACTTCTCCTCCTACGTGCGGGATTACGATTTCAGCGTGGTGCTGCCAGCACACAATAAAAATCGCAATGAATTCAGCATGCCTGCTAACTTCGGTGATTTGCATGGCAACATTTTCAAAAACTTCATTAACTCGGACGCATATAACACGCACTTCAGTAAGCCGCCGGTGATCTGCCTGAGCGTATCGAGCAAAAACACTTATTACCGCACGGGCAATGTGCATCCTGTTCTGGGCATTGAATATCAGCAGGACGAGGCATCGCTGACCGATTACTATTTCGCCAAAATGGGATTAACCGCGCGCTATTTCATGCCAGCGGGCAGCGTTGCGCCTTTGGCCTTTTATTTCCAGGGTGATTTGGTTAACGACTACACCAACCTGGAGTTGATCAGCACTATCAGCACGATGGAAACCTTCCAGAAGATTTATCGGCCTGAAATTTACAACGCGAATTCTGCGGCAGGGAACGTCTATCAGCCAAGCCTGAGTCATCAGGATTATTCGTTCACGCGGATTGTTTATGATCGAGAAGAACGTAGCCAGCTGGCTGTTGAGCAGGGCAAGTTTACTGAAGAGACATTCATTAAACCTTACCAGGCTGTTCTTGAGCAGTGGTCTGCTAATTCCGTTCTTTGATTAATCGAACTACAAGGTTATCCATTATGAAAAAGTTATTACCTACCTCAACGTCGGGCAGCTTACCAAAACCTTCATGGCTTGCTCAGCCTGAAACGCTGTGGTCGCCGTGGAAGCTGCAAGGCGAAGAGCTGGCTGAGGGCAAACTCGATGCGCTGCGTGTTTGCTTGCAGGATCAGATTGAAGCGGGCATTGATATCGTCAGTGATGGTGAGCAAACCCGCCAGCACTTCGTGACCACCTTCATTGAACACCTCAGCGGCGTTGATTTTGAAAAGCGTGAAATTGTTCGCATCCGCAATCGTTATGACGCGAGTGTACCGACCGTTATCGGTGAAGTGGTTCGTCAGAAGCCAGTTTTTGTTGAAGACGCTAAAATTTTACGTCAGCACACCACGCAACCGATCAAATGGGCGCTGCCGGGCCCGATGACCATGATCGACACGCTGTATGATGGCCACTATAAAAGCCGCGAAAAGCTTGCCTGGGAATTTGCCAAAATCCTTAACCAGGAAGCGCGGGAATTAGAGGCTGCAGGCGTGGATATTATTCAGTTTGATGAGCCAGCGTTTAACGTCTTCTTCGACGAAGTGAACGACTGGGGAATTGCGGCGCTGGAAAGAGCGGTCGAAGGGCTGAAATGCGAAACCGCGGTGCATATTTGCTACGGCTATGGCATCAAAGCGAATACCGAATGGAAAAAAACGCTGGGAACAGAGTGGCGGCAGTATGAGGAAATTTTTCCTAAGCTGCAGAAATCCAATATCGATATCATCTCACTGGAATGCCAGAACTCGCGGGTGCCAATGGAGCTGATTGAACTGATTCGCGGTAAGAAAGTGATGGTCGGCGCCATCGATGTGGCGACCAACACCATTGAGACGCCGGAGCAGGTTGCCGATACGCTGCGTAAAGCGCTGCAGTTTGTTGATGCTGACAAACTCTATCCATGCACCAACTGCGGCATGACACCGTTATCGCGTCGCGTCGCACAAGGTAAACTCCATGCGCTGAGCGCCGGTGCTGAGATCGTGCGTCGGGAACTGCTGGCGAAATAATCGCGGCCACTCCTCAGGAAAACGATGTGAAGGTGCCGCCATCTTCACATCGTTCCCGGATGGCGCCGCGGCGCTGCGAGCACCATCAATTCATGGCGTTCTGATTAGAACGGCAACCGGCAGGGCGTTAACGTTAAGCCGGTTGCGCGTGGTTTCTTCAACCAACCTCTCCCCACCATAAACCCATCAGCTTCTGTTTCCTCTGCCGTGTAACTTCAACTTATTGTGGGTGACAACGCTTTGCGCACGACGCCCGCCTGTGGCGCGCCCAGCGGCGTAACCAGCGCATAGTTGTAATGCGCATCACTCCAGTATTGCGCCATGACATCTTCTGCCTGACGTTCTCCGTGGGACATCTTGATCGGGCTGAGTGGGCGAATATACCAGGCGAGGCGCGTACCGTGCGGATCTTCATACATCACCAGCGCAGCGGGCCCTTGCGCCGTTGCCATCAGACGTGCGCCAAGCGGTTTAAAGCCATACTGCTCAAGGTTGGGCGGCAAATCGCCATGAATAAAATAGCGGGTTACCCAGCGCGTCAGATCCGCTTGTTGAGCGGCGCTGACATCAAGCTGCAACTGGCTTTCATCGCCGAACAGCCGGAACGCCTGAACAGCATCTTCCATGGGCAGATGCGCATTCATCTGTGCGTTGATTTGCCAGCCGGTAATGCCGCCGATACCGACTGACAACACCAGCACGCAGGCCAGCGCCAGTTTCCTGAACCTCTGCTGGCGTAAACGTCGATGAAAATAGTGCGCATCAACGTTGGTGGCATACGGCGGTTGCCGATGCATCGCCTGCCGTAAAAGCTGCTTATCCTGACGCAACGCCGCCATTTCGGCGGCGATCTGCGGGTTCTCCGCCAGATAACGTTCTATCTTTTCGGCGCGGGCATCGTCAACTTCGCCATCCATCCACGCATGCAGTTCCTGTTCACCGGGCGTCATTTTAGCCTCCTTAATGGCAGTGGTGCGGCCTGACCTTCCAGTTTTTCATGCAGCAGTTTACGCGCCCGTGAGAGGCGAGACATCACCGTGCCCAGCGGGATATTTAATGCCATAGCAGCCTCTTTGTAACTCAACTCTTCCACGCTCACCAGCAACAGTATCGCCCGATAATCGGTGGGCAGCGTGGCGAAGAGCGCCAGCGTGTCGTCGGCAATCGCCATCGATTCCACCGACGGGCCTGAACGCTCTTCACCAGTAAAAAATGCCAGGATAGCCCGATAACGCTTACCTCGCCGTTCGCCATCAATAAACTGTCGATAAAGAATAGAGAACAGCCATGCCCGCAGGCTGTGTTCAGGTTTACGCTGTGCGCTGTGCGTCAGCGCTTTAAACAGACAGCTCTGCACCAGATCCTCAGCGCTGTGTGGATTTCGGGTCAGCCACAGGGCAAAACGTTGCAAATGCGGCATAACATCGCGAATTTCTTCATCAGTAAGATGTGACACAGAGGACCCTCAGCGTTTGCGCTTTCCCGCCATACTGGCAAAAACGCCGTCCCGCAGGATCAAGACATGCAGCAGTGCCGCCGCCAGATGCACCATAATGGTCAGGAACAGCAGCAACGCAACGATCGAATGCAGAGAACGCAACAGCGCATAACTGCCGTTATTGATTGGCACAATCGGCGGTAATACCAGGCCACCTCCCAGCGTCACTGGATAGCCCGCTGCTGAAAGCATAGCCCAGCCAATTAACGGCTGCGCCAGCATCATGGCATACAGCGCCCAGTGTGAAAGATGCGCCATGGCACGTTGCCAGCCCGGAATCGAGTGAGGCAACGCCGGAACAGCGGTACAGAACCGTAACCACAGGCGTGCCAGCACCAGCACCAGGATCATCAGGCCCAGCGGCTTGTGAATCGATACCAGCAAAGCATGTAACGAAGAAACGGTAGAGACCATGGCCACGCCGATCAACAGCATGAACAGAATCAGCGCGGCCATTAGCCAGTGCACCACGCGTAGCGCAGGGTGAAAATGGGTAACCTGTTTCATAGTGAATGCCCTGACTGCTCGCGGGTGCGAAGGTTATAGGATTTGGCGTAGGCCGCGGAACGCGCATTCAGCAAAGGATCGTCAGATGCGGCGATGCCATCGGGCAGAATCAGCGGGTCATAATTAATGTCATTACATTTCCCTTCCCGCTGAGGCACAGCACGGTTGATCACCAGCGTGCCGGCATTAACGGTCTGACGATCGGCGGGCCACGCGCGCGACGCATCGTTTCCTGTATCGCCCGCGCCCGCCAGGGTAATGATCAAATCCCACTTCAGTGGCCCCTTCGCCAGGCGCTGCTGTAGATCCTTTTGCAGAAAATCGCTGTCGCCTTGTTCTGCTGCGGTAATCGATTGCCGTTGCGTATGGGGCACCATGCTCCAGCGAACCAGATGTTGATGATGGGAAGCGTCGTCAAACAGAAAGGCGTTCAGGCTGTTGTATTGCTCGCTGCTCCAGCTGGAAGCGGGAACGGCCTGTTTTACCCAGCGGACAAAATGGGCGATTTCCGGATGTTTATGCACCAGCGCTTGCATGCTGGCCGGGTTGGGCTTGCCGGTTGCGGGATCGGGCCGTGACGCCTCTTGCTGATCGTAAAACCCCTTAACGGTCGCGACCGGAAAAAACGGTATCGCATTCATGCCGGTACGCCACTGTTCCCCGTTCGCCTGCTGGAATAACAGCGCCATACTGCGAACCGGAACGGCGTAATCGGGTGCCGCGGGATTACCGCCGGCAATCGCTAAGCGTCCTGTTACCGGCGTGCTGCCCGGTGCAAACAGCGCCGCACGGGAAAGGCTGCTGGCCTGGCCGTTGGCGATAAAATCACCCAGGATACAGATGCCTTTTGCATGATTGCGGCGATAACCGGGGTGTTTTCCGCCGGTTTGCTCGAGCGCGACAATCATTTTATCGGCGGACAGCCGTTGAGGCGTCAGCCAACCGCCTGCCCATAAAAACAGTAAAATCAACGCCAGCGGAACAGCGGCTACCAGCAAAAGCCGGGTCAGCTTTTGGCGATTGGAAAGTGAAGGTTGTGTCATATCATGCGCTCGTCGGTTATCTGAGAGCAGATAAGACGAACCACCGGAAAGCTTATTCCCGCGAAAAGAAAATTTTTTTGCTGGCGGCGGCCGGGATCTGAACAGCAATAAATCAGATGCCCGGTTGGCTCAGCGGCGCTCGGCGCGCATCACCAGCGCGATGCCGATGGCGGAAATCATCATTCCCAACGCCATCTGCCAGGAGAGCGGCTCACCGAACATCATCCACGCCCAGAGCAGCGTAATGGGCGGACTGAGATAGAGCACGCTGGCCACGCGGGTTGCCGAACTGCGGCGCAGGCAAATCCAGTACAGCCCGTAGCCGCCGAAGGTTGACAGCCCCACCGTCCATAACACGCTCAGCGCGAAGCCCGTTGAGGGAATCGGTGCCAGACTGCCCTGGCTACCCTGAATGAGGGCGAAGGCGAAACTCGACACAAAACACTGCAACCAGAGGTTAGGCAGCAGGCCCATTGTCGAGGCGTCGCTGGCGCGCTTTTGCCACAGGGTGGCGACCGCCAGCGATAACATGCCTGCCAGCGGCAAACCGTAGGCCCACAGCGGCGCGTCGCCCAGCCCGAGCACGCTGTGAGTAACGGTGAGCACGCCAACCAGCCCGAGGATCAGCCCCAGCCAGATTTTCGGTGCCAGTCGCTCGCCAAGACAGGCCGCCGCCAACAGCGCCATGCCCAGCGGCAGCAGATCGGCGCAGAGCGCGGCCAGACCCGCCGGTACGCCGAGCGCAATGCCTTGTGTGACGCCGGTCATGTAGCCCGCCATCGCCAGCAAGCCGATGGCGGCGTTTTTCAGCAGTACGCGAAACGAGGTTTGCCGCAACGGCCGCAGCACAAAGGGCAGCAGTAACAGAGAAACCACCACGCAGCGCCAGAAGACCACCAGCAACGCCGGGGCGTAATCGATAGAAAAACGGGTGCCGATAAACCCTGAACTCCAGGCGATTACCAGCCCGGCTTCCAGCAGTGGCAGCGGCAGAGTGTGCAGCCAGTGGCCACGTAGTGCAGGGTTAAGTTGGAGCGGGAATGTTTTGTTCATTCCTCAAGGCTAGGCAACTGGGGTAATCTGGTAAATCAAAATATCGTGCATCAGTCGTTCACAAAGGTTAAATCATGAATGCGACTCTCGACATCGATCTGTTACGCACCTTTCATGCCGTGGTGCGCATCGGGAAATTCAGCGCGGCCGCTGAACAGCTGCACAAAAGTCCGGCGGCGGTGAGCGTGCACATTCAGCGTCTTGAGGCGGTGGCAGGCGGACGGCTGTTGAATCGCGACAACCAGTCCGTTTCCCTGACCGCGCTCGGCAAGCGTTTGTTGGCCTCCACCGCCGAACTGTTACACGCGCACGATCGGGTGCTGGCCGATCTGCACGGCACCGATCTGGTCGGGCGCATTACCCTGGGCGTGCCCGATGAATATGCACTGCACGTTATTCGCGACATCCTGCCAATTTTTACCGCCGCCTGGCCCAATGTGGTGTTGGAGCTGAAGACCGGGCCAAGTTATCTGCTCAGAGAATGGGTGCAGCGTGATAACGTGCAAACGGCGGTGGTGACGCAGCTGAAAGGGTATGCTGGCTCGCACAGCCAGTTATTAACGTCGACCACGCCGGTTTGGGTCGGGCCTATTGGCAGCGATCTGCTGCGCCGCGATCCTTTGCCTTTGGCGGTGCACGCCGTGCAATGCCCTTACCGCGAGGCGATGATCGAGGCGTTAAACGCATCTGGTTGCCGTATACGCATTGTGCTCGAAAGCCACTCCAATCAGGCGGTTAAAGCCTGTGTGGAAGCGGGCCTGGCTCTCAGCCTGATTGACCGCGGCAAAGTCACCGAACGCATGCAGATACTCGATGGCATGCCGCCGATTGCTGACCATGACATCGTGTTTATGCGCAGCGCCGCCTCTGTGGGCGATGAGGCCGTCACGTTACTGGCAGAGGCGATGCAGCAGCGGTTTCGGTTATAGAGGTCGCACCGTGGCATAATCCGCAACCGGCCTGGCGAATCACCGGCTGAGCATCGCGCGTTATGCCTCTTGTTCGCGCAGAAAATCGACAAACGCCCGCAGTGGAGCAGTCATAAAGCGGCTGGAGAAATAGAGCCACGGCCCCTCAAACGACGACCACCATTCCGGTAAAACCGGCAAGAGATCGCCCGCGTCGAAATGCGGCTGTAGCCAGTTTTCAAACGTCGCGATGATGCCGTTGCCGTTGCGCGCAAAATCGATGGCTGCCGATGCGCCATCAACCCCAATGATCAGCCGTCCTGGCGGATCCACGCGCAGCATCTCTCCGTTACAACTGAAATCCCACGGCACCAGTGCGCCGCTGGAAAATTTCAGCCGTATGCAGTTATGTTCAGGTAAATCAGTTGGATGAGTAATGCGGTCGCGCGACGCGAGATAGGCGGGCGAGGCGGCCAGCGCCAGGCGCTGGATACGCGGCCCAATGGGCACCGCGATGGCATCCTTCGCCAGATGTTCGCCGTAACGAATGCCCGCATCGCAGCCCGCCAGCGTGGCGTCCACCAGCCGATCATCGACCATCAGCTCCACACGAATCTGCGCATGCTGTGAGAGAAAGCGATCCAGCAGCGGCGGTAAGATGTCCACCATGACGGCGCCGGTTACGTTCAGTTTGAGCGTACCGCGCAAATCCTGCTGCGGCGTAGTCACATCATTGAGCGCGGCGCGCACCTCCGTAAGCAGCGGAGCGATGCGCTCGGCCAGCGCCTGACCCGCTTCGGTCGCCCTGACGCTGCGTGTGGTGCGGGTAAACAGGCGTGCGCCAAGGCTGCGCTCAAGCGCCGAAACTTTCTCGCTGACCGTGGAGGGCGACAGGCCAAGCTGGATCGCCGCCGTGCGAAAACTCTTCTCGTTAAACACCGTCAGAAAAACCGCCAGGTTCTCCATTCCAGTCGCATCGCTATTGTTCGCCATACCGATCAGCCTGTTCTTATTATGCTCGTTTATCAAAACTATCAGGCGGGCTATAAATTCAGAACACAAAAAACGCCTGTTAAGCAGAAAGGCACTTATCTTCAGGAAACGCACATGAACAGCAAGAGCGTACTTATCACGGGCGGCAACAAGAGCATCGGTTTTGAGACGGCCAGGCAGTTAGGTCAGCGGGGCTATACGATTTGGCTGGGTTGCCGCGACGAACAACGTGGCGAGGTGGCCGTTGCTAAACTGGCTGCGGAAGGCATCAACGCGCGGTTAATCATCATGGATGTCACCAGCCTGCCGGGCATTCAGGCCGCGGCGCAGCGGGTACAGGAAGAAGAGGGCAAGCTGGATCTGCTGATTAATAATGCCGGGATTTCAGGGGTACAGCCGGTTGCTCCCAGCGCACAAAGCCTCAGTGACATCATGGCCGTTTATGAAACCAACGTGTTTGGCGTCATCAGGGTGACTCAGGCGTTTCTTCCGCTGCTTAAATCCGCGCCGCATGCCCGCATTATCATGGTCAGCAGCGGGCTGGGTTCGCTGGAATGGGTCGCCGATCTGAGCCATCCCTATTCTCAGGTTGAGGCGATGGGCTACACCAGTTCGAAGTCAGCGCTTAATGCCGTTACGGTGGCGTTCGCCAAAGAGCTGATCAAAGACAACATCAGCGTCAATGCGGTTGATCCGGGTTATACCGCCACCGATTTTAACGGCCTCACCGGCTACCGAACGGTTGAGCAGGCGGCGGCCGGTATCGTCTGGCTGGCGGAACAGGAGAGGGCGGAGATGACGGCGGGCTTCTGGTTTGATCAACAGCGGGCGCCCTGGTAATCGCCGCACCCCGTCGGCACCGGCGCCGACGATTCAATGGCGATCGTTCTTCGCGGTGTGCTGTTATTCCGCTTCAACCGAACGTGCAACTTCTCTGACGGCGCTCTCCACGCGTTCAGAATTGCGCTGAATGCTGGCGATCACCTCGCTGGCTTCGCGCATCAGCGTGACGCCTTGCCCGGTATTGTCCAGGCTGATTTCGATGCCTTTCAGCACGTCTCTGGTCAGCTGATTGTTGCCGGATACCACCTTTTCAATCGCTTCGGTAGCGCCGCTGACGTTGGCGGCCAGGCTACGCACTTCGGCGGCGACAACGGCAAAGCTGCGGCCCGAGGCGCCTGCTTTGGCAGCCTCGATCGCCGCGTTAAGCGCAATCAGTCGCGTTTGCAGGGCAAAGCCACGTATGGTTTCCACCATGCCATCAATGCTGTCAGACTGCTTGTTAAGACGGACAATATCGGTCGAGACCGCGTTCATATCCTGGGCGATTTTATCGATCATGCGTATGCTGTTTTCGATCACGTCGGCTCCGGCTTGCGCGCTGCCGCGTGTCTGTATCGCCATTTCCCACGCATGCACCGCCGCATTTTGCTCTTTCTGATTGCGCAAAACCTGTTCCGTCACGTCAGATGCAAACTTCACGATTTTGTACAGCTGGCCTTTGCTGTTAAACACCGGATTATAGGTTGCCCGCAGCCACAGCGGCTCACCGCGACGGTTAAGGCGGGGAAACTGGCCGGAGAAAAACTCACCCTGATTAAGCCTTTCCCAGAACTGCCGGTATTCGTCGCTACGGCAGAGTTTTTCTGAGCAGAACAGACGGTGATGCTGACCCAGCACCTGATCCCGCGTGTAACCGGTGGCCTGCAGAAAGTTTTCGTTTACATCAAGCACGATACCGGCGGGACTGAAGGCGATCACCGCCATAGAGCGGCCGATCGCATTAATCACCGATTCCTGTTCCAGCGCAGATTCCATGCGCGCCGAGATGTCAGCGGCGATCTTAATGATTTTAAACACCTTGCCGCGGCGATCGGCGATCGGGATATAGCTGGCTTCCAGCCAAACCGGGCGGTTGCCGCTGGCCAGACGCAGATATTTATTGCTGAAGTTTTCTCCCGCCGCGAGACGCTGCCAGAAGCGGCTATATTCAGGTGAATTAACCAGCTCCGGCGGGCAGAACATGCTGTGATGTCGGCCAATGATTTCATCAGCCCGGTATCCCATCGCCGTTAGAAATAGCGGGCTGGCTTTCTGAATGATGCCGGCAGGGCTGAATTCGATCACCGGCATCGCCTGGCTTAAAGCGTTAAATGACGCGGATGAACGCTGGCCGCGGCGAGGGTTCAGCAGGGCAATAAGATTTTTCACTACATTCAGTTGCATCAGAGATACCGGATGAAATGGGGACTAGCTGGGTTATCGGCACATCCGGCGTTCACATCACACATCGCTGTGATAGTTTCTGCTGATTATTATGTAAGAGCGTTACAGAAGTCATGAGGATGACACAACCTCGGGTCTTCAGGCTGCGGGCAGCGCAATGTTATGGGGTAAGAGGGCGGTTTAGCTGGCTGAAGATCAACGTTATTCCCCCTGATTGTCAGGCTAACGCAGGTACTGTTTTAAACCCTCATAAACGCTGGCTGGCGCCGCGCAACGCGCGTTTGTCTGTGCATTGCCTTAGCCAATGGCCTGTTTATTACCGCCGCTTTTAGTGGAATAACGCTTTTCCGTGCCGGCAGCCTGAGCTTTATCGCTATTCAGCTCACCGGCTGTGCTTATTTACTCTATATCGGCCAACTTTTTATTCGCCCCGCGTGCTGTTGCGATTCACCGCTGCCGCGCTACGAATTGCTTTCAGGATGATGCGCCGACCAGAGTGGTGGGGTGGAGATGACCGGTTTTCATATAGACCAGCGTGTCTGCGGCGGAGGCGTGCAGGGCGGGATAAGCGTCCGGTGCAAAGCGCAGCCAGCTCCCGGTTGGATAACGGGTTGCCGCCGAGGTTAATTCACCGGACAGGATCAACACTTCTGCTCCGCTCGCGGCGTGGTCCTGCACCAGCGGCTCGCCGTCCGCCAGCTTTTGCAGCAGCACCGTTTCACTCTGGCTACTGTACAGTGGGCAGAACTGCCTGCGCGGCTCGCCCTGCCAGAGCGTGCGATCGTGGGTATTGGTGCGCACCCAGGCGCGGTCATCGGCAGACATCTGACGAAGCTTAACAAACAGCGTAGCGCCTTCGCGACTTGATGGCTGATGGGACGATCCATCCGGGCTGCGCAGATAGCAGCCTGCGGGATAGTCGATACCGTTTTCGCTGAAGACGCCACTCAGCACCAGGATCTCTTCGCCACTCGGATGACTGTGCTCAGGAAAATCAGAGCCAGGCGCATATCTGACCAGGCTGGTGGCCCGCGCCTTTTCAGCGCCGATACGATCGAGCATGACGCGCTCGACGCCTGCCTGTGGCGAACTGATCCAGTGATGATCGTCAGGCGTCACCACAACGTTTTGTGAAAAATCAGCATTAATTAACATGGTTCTCTCTTTTTACGCGCTATCCGCAGATAGTTGCTGCCTTACAGCGCCAGAACAGGGCGGGTGTATCACGGGTACCGCTGGCGTTTACTTTCGTCCTGCTTTTTTCTTTAGCAGAAACATTGCAAAGGCGGTCAACACCCCGATCAATGGAAAAGTGGCGGCACCTGCGAGGAAATTGTGCTGATCGGTGCGCTTATCACGGCGAATATCGGCAAAACGGCGCAGCGCACGTTCTGCATTCAGGGCGCTAACTTCTTCAAACTGCTTTTCATATCCCTGTTGCAACAGGGGTTCCGCACCCGTCGCGTCCGAGCTCGCCAGCACAACCACGTGCCTGGCTTTTTTATAGAAACAGTAGTGGGGCATGGCTGGATTCCTGTTGAGAGAAGCGAGTAAATAGCCCGTTTGCCTGCATACGGGTTGTTGGCCGTTGACTGAAGGCTGCTAACGCATCACTTACGATAACAACATTGGCGACCCACGCGATAGCAGTGTGTGCTCATCCTCGTCTGCGGTCAGACGAAAACAGGGCGCACCGCCTTTAGCCTGTCTTCTTCTGTGTCGATATGGGATATATTGATAACACTTCTATAAATCCGCCTTTTATCACAGGTAATATCGGCAATGGCTCTGATACCAAAAAACTATACGCGTCTGGAAAGCGGCTATCGTGAGAAAGCCCTGAAACTGTTTCCCTGGGTATGTGGGCGCTGCTCGCGGGAGTTTATTTACTCTAACCTGCGTGAGTTAACCGTTCACCATATCGATCACGATCACACCAATAATCCGCCAGATGGCAGCAACTGGGAGCTGTTGTGCCTTTACTGTCATGATCACGAGCACTCGAAATATACCGAAGCAGACCAGTACGGTACCTCGGTAGTGGCGGGCGAGGATGCGCAAAACGATGTTGAGGCAGCAACCTATAATCCCTTTGCTGATTTGCAGGCGATGCTCAACAAGAAGAAATAACCCGACTCTCCCTGCTGACGGCTTCAACAGATGAGCAGGCGCAATCTCACGGCGGCTGTTCGAAGCCGTCAGCGCCTGTCTTACGCCCTTTCCCCTGACTTTTAGCCCCTCATGAGAGACTGCCGCCTTTTTTAGAGCGGCCCGCCGCTGCCGTAAAAACCGCTTTTCTCACCGTGCCTGAATTGCATTAGCCTGCAACACTTAAATTTAAATAATAACTTCCCGGGGTGGAATAAATTGGGCCTGGCCTCGCTGGCAATATCATCTGGTTTGGTGATGTAAGCGACATTAATAAAAATCATTTGGCTTAGGGCTGATTTTCCAGATTTTGGCCAGTAGTAAAGCGGGCAGGCGCAGACTAATTTATGGCTATCCAGCGTCGACCGTTAACCTCTTTAAAGGCGATAAGTCTTTGAGGTTAAGGGAAGTAAATTGAGCTGACGCGCGGGCTCTCACAAAAAATGGTACTGTTTTATCTTGCCGACAGACAATATCTGCGTTCTGCATTGAACATTTTATTTGGCTGTAATGTTAACCATTTCCCTTGTTGTGGATTGCCTTTCATCCCTGGAGCACCGGTTCAGGCTCAGCGCCTTTTTGGCCGTTGGCCGCTGCATGCCTGCGAAAAGTAAAGATTTTCTTTACCTTTCTGGCGTCGCTTAAATCATTAACCGGTGTATAAGAGGAAAATCATGGCGTATTCAGGCACAGGCCGCGTTACTGTCGTATCGCTGGCCAGCGGTCAACCACTGCCGCCGTTCAGTGAAGGTGATTCCCGATCCATTCTTAACGAGCCTGCAATCATCACGCTGCAAGGCCCGCCTGCCCAGGTTGCGGCTTATCAGCAGCAGGGCGACGATCTGATCCTGCGTTTTCAGGACAGTGATACCGTTCGCTATCAGCAGTTTTTTAGCCAAATCGACGGCAGGCACAGCGAGCTACGTTTTCTGCAGGACAATGCTGTTCATCAGGTGCAGTTTGCAGACACCGCCGCGGGCGACTCTGCAACCCTTACCACGCTGCTGCCGGTGTTGAGTGTGCCTGACCTCAGCAACTCAGCGTCACCGGAAACCCACGGCACTGCGGCCGCCTCTATCGCCCCTAACCATAACGATGCAGCTGTCACGGCTTTGAACAGCGACGCGCCGCCCGTTTCAACCCTGACCGCCGCACCATCAACCATGCCATCAACGCCGGCTGCTGCCGCGAATGAACCCAGGGCGGATGCGTTACCGGTGCTGCATCTCGATCCGATCGCTGATGATAATGCGGTGAACTATCAGGAAGGTGTCTACGGCGTTCTGTTTGCCGGCACCACAGAAAATCTGCCCACCGGTTCCATTGTCACGGTCACACTGAATGGCAAAAGCTGGGAAAGCGGCGTCAATGAAAATCAGTGGCACATACAGATTAACGACAGCGAGCTCAGGGATATTAAAGATGGCAACTACCGTGCCACGGTGAGCGTTGTTGATAAACAGGGAAACAGCACCAGCCTCAGCCGGGATCTGCTGCTGATTACTCACTACAACAGCGGTAAACCTACCGTCACCGTTAACGACGTCACGCTGGCGGATGCGGTAGAGCACGACGGTCAAACCTGGTACCGGCTCAGCGGCACCCTGGAGGCGCCGCTGCCGATAAAATCGTTCGCCGTACAGAGCGATTACCTGATGAACTGGCACGATGGCGTGCTCCACGCCGACGGCAGCTGGAGCGTGGAAGTCAGCGCCAGTGACCTCAGCGAAGGCAACAATAGCCTGACATTCGGCGTGCAGGACGGCGCCGGAAACTGGCTTGAGCAGGGGCTCTATGTGTCGGCCGATCTGACAACGCCCGCTGAACCGCACGATCCGGGCGAGGTGCCGCTGCCGGGCGACAATCCTGGCGATACGCCGCCGGTGGGTGGCGGTGAAACCACGCCGCCGCCGGTCAGCGGCCCACCGTCGTTAACCATCCACAGCTTTACCGGCGATGCGGTGCTGAGCGCCGATGAAAAACTCACGGCGCAAACGCTGAGCGGCACCACGCAGAATCTGGCACCGGGAAGTACGCTGACCGTTCAACTGAATGGTGAGAGCTACACCACCACGCTGGCCGCCGACGGCAGCTGGAGCCTGGCTATTCCGGCGGCCGATCTGCAAACGCTGCCGGTGGGTAGCAGCCGCATCAGCGTCAGTTTTGAGAACAGCGTTGGCGGCACCACCACGCTGAGCAAAGCGATCACCGTGGAAGCCTCCGTGCCGCCGGATGGCGCACCGGTGCCACAGCCCACCATTGAAACGCCGTTTGGCGACGGGTTGATGAGCTCCACTGAGAGTTATCACGCCCAGAAGCTTACCGGCACCACCGGCGTGACCGGCGCCGGACAGAAAATCGCGCTGACCATTGACGGCATCAGCTATGCGGGCACCGTGGATGCCGAAGGTCGCTGGAGCGTGCCGGTGGGCTCTGATCCTAATTACGGTGCGCCTTCATCCAACGGCAAGCATGAGATTGTGTTGACCGCTACCGACGTGTGGGGGCAAACCGGCACCGCCGTGACCCACTACATTGCTGATATTGAAGCACCTCGCGTCAGTGTTGATGTGCTGGCAGGGGACGGCCTGATCGACCTCACCGAAATTAACTCGCCGCTGCTGATCTCGGGCAAGGGTGAACGCGGCTGCGCCATTGAGGTGACATTTGGTAGCACGGTCTGGAAAGGCACTATCGATTCATACGGTGAGTGGCAGTTTACGGTACCGGCGGAAACGCTGCAGAGCATGGGTGAAGGCCGCTTTGGTGCGGTGGCCCGTGTTACGGATGCGGCAGGTAACAGCAGCTCCGCTGTTGGCGGCGTAGATATTTATGCCTCTGAGGTGCTGCCGCAGCTGACGCTCGATCCGGTTACCGGCGACAATGCGGTCAGCTATCAGGAAGGCATCTACGGCATTATGTTCACCGGCAGCGCAGCGCATCTGCCGAGCGGCACGCTGATTGCTCTGACGCTGAACGGTAAAACCTTTCATGGCAGCGTAAACGAGAATGAGTGGCGGGTGCAGATTTCTGACAATGACGTGAAGTCGATAAAAGATGGCAACTATGCCATCACGGTCAGCGCCACGGATCCAAATGGCAATAGCACCAGCCTCAGTCAGGATCTGCTACTGATTACCCATTACAAAAGCAGTAATCCGACATTTACCGTTAACACGCTGACGTTGGCAGATGCGGTAGAGCACGACGGACAGACCTGGTACCGGCTCAGCGGCACCATGGAAACGCCGCTACCCATTAAGTCGTTCGCAGTACAGAGTGATTATTTGCTGAACTGGCACGATGGCGTGATGCACGCTGACGGTAGCTGGAGCGTGGAAATTAGCGCGGATGATCTCAGCCAATACACCACCACGCTGACGTTTGGCGTGCTGGACGGCGCCAGCAACTGGTTCGAGCAGAGCGTCACCATTCCGGTCGACTTCACGACGCCCGCTGACCCGCACGATCCCGGCGAGGTACCGGTGCCGGGTGATAATCCTGGCGATACACCGCCGGTGGATGGCGGTGACACCACGCCGCCACCGGTCAGCGGCCCGCCAGCGCTGACTATTCACAGTTTCACCGGCGATGCGGTGCTCAGCGCTGAAGAGAAGCAGTCGGCACAAACCCTGAGCGGTATGACTATGAACCTGGCGCCGGAAAGCACACTGACCGTGAAGCTGAACGGCGAAAGCTACACCACCACGCTGGCCGCCGACGGCAGCTGGAGCGTCACTATTCCGGCGGCCGATTTGCAAGTGCTGCCGGTGGGCGCAAACCGCATCAGCGTCAGCTTTGACAACAGCGTAGGCGGCGTCACCACGGCGGTCAAAAATATCACCGTAGAAGCCTCGGTGCCGCCTGATGATGCGCCAACGCCACAGCCCACCATTGAAACGCCGTTCGGCGACAGGCTTATGAATTTAGAGGAGAGTTCGCATCCCGTTACGCTCAACGGCACCACCGGCGTGATCGGTGCCGGACAGAAAATCGCGCTGACTATCGACGGCATTAATTATGCAGGGACCGTGGACAGCGAAGGTCGCTGGAGCGTGCCGCTCTCGTCGGATCAGATGCGCGAAGCCAATTTCCGTAATGGCGAGCACCAGATTGAGCTAATCGCTACCGATGTCTGGGGGCAGACCGGCACGGCGACGACCCGCTTCACGATCGATACTGTTGGCCCGGCGATTGACATAAACAGGCTGTCAGATGACGGCATAATCGACTTCACGGAAATCAATTCGCCGCTGCTGATTTCAGGCAGCGGTGAGGCGGGCAGCACCATTAAGGTGACATTTGGCAGCATCGTCTGGAACAGCACTATCGATTCAAGCGGCCACTGGCAGTTCACCGTGCCAGCAGAAACGTTGCAGAGCATGGGCGAGGGCCGCTTTATGGCGGAGGTTCATGCCACCGACGCAGCGGGAAATAGCCAGGTCAGAGCAACGGGAGTGGAGATATATCCCACAGAGAAACTGCCGCAGCTGACCCTTGATCCGGTCACCGGTGACAACGCGGTCAACTATCAGGAAGGCCTTTACGGCATTATGTTCACCGGCAGTGCGGCTTACCTGCCGAACTATACGCGGGTTGAACTGACACTGGACGGCAAAACCTTTGTGGGTAACGTGGCCGGGAATGAGTGGCGGGTGGAGATCTCTGACGCTGATGTGAGATCGATTAAAGACGGCAACTACACCATCACGGTCAGCGCCACGGATGCAAAAGGCAACAGCGCCAGCCTTAGCCAGGATCTGCTGCTGATCACCCATTACAACAGCAGCTTCCCAACACTCACCTTTAATACCATCACCCTGGCGGATGCGGTAGAGCACAACGGACAGACCTGGTATCGGCTGACCGGCACCATAGAGGCACCGCTGCCGATAAAATCGTTCTCGGTGCAGAGTAGTTACCTGGAGAACCATGAACAGGCTGTCATTCAGGCGGACGGCAGCTGGAGCGTGGAGATCCCCGCGCAGGACATCAGCCACTACACCAATACCATGACGTTTGGGGTGTTTGATGGTGCTGGCAACTGGTACGAGAAGGATATGGTTGTGCCGGTTGACCTGACCCCGCCGGTTGATGGCGGCGGCCCGATCCTGCTGCCAGCGCCCACCATCGATACGCCATTCGACGATGGCTGGTTGAACCGCAGCGAGAAACAGCATAGCGAGACGCTGACCGGTACCACCGGTATCAGCGGTAGCGGCCAGGCGGTTAAGGTGATCATCGGCGGTAAAACGTACGCGGCCACGGTCACCGATGACGGTAAATGGAGCCTGATCCTGACGCCAGAGATGATGAAAACCGGTTTTGGTAACGGTAAGCACGGCATTATTGTGACCGCAACCGATGCGTCAGCGCATTCAGCAACCATCAATGCCAGTTACACCGTCGATGCCTGTCCGCCAAAAATCAGCTTTTCGCATCTGGCGGACGGTCAGAAGATCAATCTCAATGAAGGGCTGCTGATCGCAGGCAAAGGTGAAGCGGGCGATGCGGTTATCGTGACGCTTGGCGAACATCACTGGCAAACCAACGTGACCCATGCGGGAAACTGGAGCGTGCAGCTGGATGCCGCCGAGGCGCACACCCTGGCGTCGGGCGACTATGCGCTTACCGCCAGTATTCAGGATGCCGCAGGCAATATCGGGCACGCGGCGCTAAACGTTGCGCTCTATAACGAGGTAGCACAGCCGCAGTTGGCCGTCGCGCCGAACGACGTGTTGGCGGCGGCCACCGATGAGAAGCCGATCGAGGTAGCGGATCACAGCGCGGTGGAAAATCCGGGCGTTAATCCGGATGTGCTCAGCGCGGCGGGCCTGGGAAGTCACGACGCCTTCTCGCTGCTGTTTTTGCACACGCTCACCAGCCCGGACGGCAGTGCCGATCATGACATGCTGCGGATGACGGGCTCACACGAGGCGCTGGATTTCGCCACGCTGGGCCTGAAAATCAGCGGCGTTGAGGCGATCGATTTGGGAAGCGCGGGCAGCAACAGCGTGACGCTGGGGCAGAAGGATCTGTTGCAGCTCTCCGATAACGCCAGCGACACGCTGACCATTAAAGGTGCAGAGGGCAATGCGGTCACGTTGAGTACGAAAGAGGGCGGCGTCTGGCAGGAGGATGGCCAGCGGCTGGTTGACGGCCAGCAGTACGATCTCTATCACACCACGGCTGTCGGCCACGAAGGTTCTCTGGCGGATGTGCTTATCCAGCATAATTTGCAGGTTCAAATCGTCTGATCGCGTTGGCCGGAGCGGGATCGATTCTCCGGCCATTTTTCATTATAAACAGCGCGCTGTGTTTATTGGTGACAGATAAACGCGCGCGCTGTTTTGCGTAGTGTCACTCAGCGGTTGATGCGCCTGCCGTTTTCATCAATCACCGCTTCGCCATCCTCTTTTGTTAGCGCGCCCCGTTGCGGGTCCGGCAAAATATCCAGCACCTGCTCCGATGGTCGACACAATCTGGTGCCGAGCGGTGTCACCACAATCGGCCGATTGATCAGGATCGGATGAGCCAGCATCGCATCAAGCAGTTCGTCATCGCTGAAGCGATCGTCTTCCAGACCCAATTGCGCATACGGCTCCGTATTTTTACGCAGCAGGCCCCGCACGCCAGTCGCCATATCAGCAATCAGCTTCTTCAGATCATCGCGCGTCGGCGGCGTCTCCAGATAATGAATCACGGTGGGCTCAACGCCGCTGTTGCGAATCAGCGCCAGCGTATTGCGGGACGTCCCGCAGGTCGGATTGTGGTAAATAGTGATGTCAGTCATACACGATTCTCCATGAGGGTATTGCACGTCATCAGGCCACGCATCGCGCTGAATTCAGGCGGCAATGATAGCCGATAATATTGATGTCCATTCTGTTGCCGCAGGCGTCAATCCGCCGCGCAGCAGCAGGAAATTACCTGATCTCCTCCGTTGCGTTTGCGCCATTCTATCGACGCTGAGCGTTTTTCATCAAGGGTGTCTGTGGTGTGCTGCGCGTTGATCCAACAAAAAAATCGTGTAAAGTAAAAGCGCTTTTTGCCGAAGCCGATGGCTGACCAGGCAAAGGCTATGACCGGTCCACACCGGTTTTCTGCTGATCCGCGCTGCTTAAGCCAGCCGTGAAGGAGTAATAAACATCGCTATGCGTCTTACGCCACCCTGAGTTGTTCCCCTCTCTGTCGCACTGAATAAACTTCAGCGCGCACGCAAAAACATCCCGTCTGCGGATGTGCTTTTTCGTCTGTAAATTTTTTGCCCCGACGGGCTCATTCACATCAAAAACTGAGAAATAACTATGTTGCTGTCCTCGACACGAAAGGACTGGCTGGGTAACGTCCGTGGTGACGTGCTCGCCGGTATTGTGGTCGCGCTCGCGCTGATTCCTGAAGCGATCGCTTTTTCCATCATCGCCGGGGTGGATCCGCAGGTTGGGCTCTATTCCGCGTTCTGTATTCCGCTGGTGATGGCGTTTTTGGGCGGGCGTCCGGCGATGATTTCGTCGGCCACCGGCGCCATGGCTCTGCTGATGATCACGCTGGTGAAAGAGCACGGTCTGCACTATTTGCTGGCTGCGTCGGTGCTGACTGGCGTGCTGCAACTGGCGGCGGGTTATCTGAAGCTCGGTGGGCTGATGCGCTACGTCTCGCGATCGGTCGTCACCGGCTTTGTGAACGCGCTGGCCATTCTGATTTTCATGGCGCAGCTGCCGGAACTTACCGATGTAACCTGGCAAGTCTATGCCCTGACCGCTGCGGGTCTGGCCATTATTTATCTGTTTCCTTATCTCAATAAAACGCTTCCCTCACCGCTGGTCTGCATTGTTGTGCTGACCGCTGTTTCCCTGTGGTTGCATCTGGACGTGCGCACCGTCGGCGACATGGGCAAACTGCCGGACAGCCTGCCGGTGTTCCTGGTTCCCGACATTCCCTTTAATCTCGCTACGCTAATGATTATTCTGCCCTATTCAGCGGGCCTGGCCGTGGTTGGGCTACTGGAAACCATGATGACCGCCACCATTGTCGATGACCTGACCGAGACGCCGAGCGATAAAAATCGCGAGTGCAAGGCGCAAGGCGTAGCCAATATCTGCACCGCGTTTATCGGCGGTATGGCGGGTTGCGCGATGATTGGGCAATCGGTGATTAACGTGAAGTCAGGCGGTCGCGGGCGTCTCTCTACGCTCACCGCGGGTGTGGTGCTGCTGTTGATGGTGGTGTTCCTGCGCGACTGGGTCTCGCGTATTCCGATGGCGGCGCTGGTGGCCGTAATGATCATGGTGTCCATCGGCACCTTCTCCTGGCGCTCGATCGTTAATCTGCGGCGCCATCCACTCTCCAGCAGCATGGTCATGCTGGCGACCGTCGCGGTAGTGGTCACCACCCACAATCTGGCGTTTGGCGTGCTGACCGGCGTGTTGATCGCCTCGCTAAACTTCGCCACTAAAGTTGCCCGTTTTATGGCGATCGCCTCGACGCTGAACGAGGGTGTGCGCACCTATCAGATCAGTGGACAGCTCTTTTTTGCCTCCGCCGATCGCTTTATGCGCTATTTCGATTTTCAGGAGAGGGTTGAACGCGTGGTGATTAACGTGACGCACGCGCATTTCTGGGACATTACCGCAGTCAGTGCCCTCGACAAGGCGGTGATCGCGTTTCGTCGTGAAGGCGTCGATGTGGACGTACGCGGCATGAATGAAGCCACCCGCACTCTGGTCGATCGATTTGGCGTACACGACAAACCGGAAGAAGTGGAAAAACTGATGAGCGGACACTGAGGCACAGGCGACAGTGCAGGCCGCTGCTTCAGCGCTTCACCAGCCAAGGCTTTTGCAGGCGCTGAATTTTTTCTTCGGCACCACTTGCTGCATGTGGTTCTGAGTCATGCATTGAGCGAAAGTGTCCTGTTGAAAGCCGTTGATCTTCAGGCCGAGCAGGGTGTTGGCGCGGTCCTGAGGCGTTCGTTTAACGAACGCCGCACAGTCTTCTTTAAATCCTTCCATGCTGTCATCGTTGGTCACTGACCAGCGCATTTGGGCTTCGATGTTGTCCGCGGGCGCTTTCGCAGCGCCTGGGTTGGCTGTCAGCAGGTTGGCGTAGAGCGGATTGTGCCGCAACTTTTCGGCAAACAGGCGATTGGCACCGGTGATCTGTCCGGTGGTGCAGAGCTGAAGATAGGTATCGGTGAGCCGCTGTTGGGCGACGGCTGCCTGCTGCGTGCAGTTAGCGACAATCTGCTTGCTGGCTTTTTCAGACAGCGGTTCGGTGGGTTGCCAGTAGCTGTTTTTGTAGTCCGATATCTCGCCTTCCGTGCTGCCAAACAGGCAGAGCGCATGGGCGGCGGGAAGAGAAAAGCAGGTGATGGCCGCGATAAGCAGCACGGCAATATTGTCAGACTTCATTTTTTCGCTCCGATCATGATCATCTCTTCTTCGGTGAGTGCGGCCTGCAAGGCGGGTTATTCCGCCTGTGTCGCGGGTTTATCCAGCGCGCCAATCGTCGGATCACGGTAATGTTCATCAATAGTCACGCCGATGTCCCTCATCCTCGCCTCATTCTCAGTGCGGGTCTGCGCCATTTGCTTCAGCAGCGCGGGCAGCAGCGACTTCCAGCGCGGCCGATCGTCAGCAGTAAAGTAGGACTGATACTGCTGCGCTTCGGTTTTGAAGGTCAGCATAAAGAGATAGGTTCCGCGTTCGTTGGGCGCACTGTCGCTGTTTTCACGCTGCACGATGATCGACAGATATTCATCGTCACGGTAGAAATACCACTGGGAAATTAACGGCAGACTGCGCCACTGCGCCAGGTTCAGCGGCACTGCCGGATCGTTAAAAGGAAGATTAAGTGACGCCTGCGGCAGCGCCTGTTCGATGCGGGCAGTGTGGTTAAATTCAGCACCGGGCAGGCGTGCGCTGTCCTGCATAATAAAGCGCTGCCAACCCGCCGCGCCGAGTTGCGCTAACAGCTGATAAAACGCCGTTCTGGCTTCGCTATGCAGGCTGTTGGTGGGCGGGCTGGCGGGCATGAGGGTGATTTCCGCAATTCGATAGCGATCCTCTTCATAGCCCACCGCCGTGAGTGAAAACACACCGTTAAGGCGAAAAGGCTTAGCGCCGCCCAACTGCACCCGCAACACGTTGCCGCTGGCCGAGGGCTGAGTGAAATTCAGCGTGCAGGTGCCCTGAAAACAGTCCTTGTCCACGTCATCACCCAGCGGCGTCTGCAAGTGAGCAAGGGGATCCTGCAGCCAAATTGTGACGTCGCGGACCCGCGGGCCGTCGCTGTTGTCACAGCCTGCCAGTAGCAGCGTCAGAGCCAGCACCAGCCGCTTCACTCTCTTGCATTCCTGCAGATGGCATCGCCTTTATCGCGCCTTTTCGACAGCAGAAACTGCCGGTCGGACAGCCGACGACGGCAGGCAAAGGCGTTAGCTATCATGCGTTCTGCACCGCTGGCTCCGCTAACTGGGCGCGTACCGTTTGATGACGATGGCGGTAATAGCCGAGCGTATTTTTGAAGGCGTCGATCTCTTTTTTCAGGCCTGGTAGACGGATTTCACTGCGTTTTTTGCCCTGAGCGTTCGGCTGTACGTGCTGCACATAAAGAATATCGCGGCCGAAGTTGCGAATAACGTTGATGTTTTTCACATTGTCCCACTCCAGCAATTCACCGGTTTTGGGGTGAATGATACCTCGCCAGCTGATTTCAATTTTTGAGCCATCTTTGAGCGTGAAGGGCGCGTTGGGAAAATACTTCTCCACCAGCGCGGTCTCTTCTTCGCCAACCGGCTGATAGCGCCAGGCCAGGCTCTGCTCATGTTCAGACGCGAAAGCGAGCTCATATTTTTGCCACAGCTGCTGTTCAATCTCATCGGCCACCGGCATCAGATCGACCCAGCTGTCAGCGGGGGATTCGCTGGCAACGCCCGCATAGTGCGCTTCCTCTACGTTGTAGCCCACGTTGCGCATTCTCTCGGCCAGCGGTGGGTGCGAATCAAACGGATGCGGCACATTCTGTTCGCGCATGATGCGGATAAAGTCGGGTGAACTCACGTGCTGCGGCAGTCCGGCGGCGATCGCCCTGGCAATGCCCAACTCACTATCATGTAACGTGCTGTTTTCAAACAGGGTGCGTTCCACGTCATTACGGTAGCTGGCGTAGGCGGAAACCTTAATTAGCGATTCAATGATGGCCGCCGGTGAGACCAGCGTTGAGGCGTTGCGGTCGGCCACAAATTCGCGTTCACGACTGTTGCGCTGCCACGCCAGCTCAAACAGCATGCGATAGAGATAGAGCGGGTAGAACACGATCAGCGTGGCGAGATTCTGTCCCATCAGGTGCAGATAGAGATCGAAGCGGTGCAGTTTCGGCCCCAGTAACGCGCCGGAGGCGGTGTCGCCTTCATGCAGATGCGTCAGCTCATGCACCATTACGCCATCCGCCTGCGCGGTGGTTAACTGGCGCAGAAGCGGAATGCTGACATAGAGCTTACGACCAGTCAGCGCCTGCTCATTAACGCTTAGCGGCGCTTCGGTGACGTAAAAGTTAGTATCAATACCGGCAACGATGTGGTCTGGCGGCGTGGTGCCGACTTTCGCTGCCAACGCATCAATACGCGACCACAGCGCAGGTGCCGCTTCACGCGTGACCACTTCACCTTCAATACTCTCTTCCGGCGGCAGCTTTCTGAAGATGCCTTTGATCATGTAGTACATGCCAGCCAGCACCAGCAGGCCCACCGCCATCACCAGTTTGGGATAGTAGGTTTGGGTGAAAAACGCGGTGCTCCAGAATGAGAGCCAGACCAGCATGCCACCCTGAACCAGCACTTCGAGTGAACAGGCGAGCATCAGAAAACGACGTGCCAGCGTCAGGCTGAGCAGCTGTCCCTGGCGGCTTTTGAAGGCCAGCGCACTGCACAACAACACCAAAAGCAGTATCACGCCGCTGGCGATCAGCGTCCAGAAGGCGACCTTGTCCATCATGTAGAACTGCCACAGTTCAGACTGCGGGGCGCAAACGGCATTTTTGTAGTCGATCAGGTCATCAGCAACCGGGCCGCAGACGCTGGAAGGCGGGTGCTGTTGCAGAAAATCAGTGAGTTCACCAACATCCTGCTGTTGCCCGCGGGCATCATCAATAAACAGCTGGGTATATTGCTGATTGAGTTGGTTATTGCCGTATTCAGCAAACACCAGCGTGATGGCAGGAATCAGGAATAGCGTGATCAGCAGCCAGAAGAAAACTTTTGCATAGCTTTTTTTCAATGCCGTTAAGGTGCCCATAATAATAAACTCGCTAACTGTCGATGATGGGGACAAGCTGTTTTTATCAGGCAATACCGAAAGCGATTTCCCGGCGTAGGTAATGGCGCGAGATCCGTCTCTGCATGCTTCAGCTATACATTTTAAATCGTAAAGAAAGCGCATTATAAGAGCGCTTTCAGGCAATTCCGACAAGTGAAAAAATAGGTTTTAGGATTAATTACCTGGCGAAAAGCATTATATCGGCATTTTTTGAATTCTTCAGGCCAATTAATTTGAGTTAATACTTCTTATACAAGTTTCTGGCGTCATTAAATTTGTGCATACACCCTCTCTTATTAAGGTAAATCCACCGAAGCACGGTGCGCCGTTAGCCGGTTTAATCATATTGTTACCAGCGCATGCCTTTAAATGGGCTCCATCCTCGTTCACCCTTTTTCTCTTTCAGGTAATAACCGTAGTTGGTGGAAACGCCATAAAGCGCATTAAAGCCAAATCCCACGCCGGCATCAAGATGACGTGGATAGTCGATGCCCATCATGGCGAAAGCCAGTTCCAGCGCGGTGAATACAACAATCATCAACAGAATAAGAATGATATTTCTCTTCCACAATCCGAGGACAAACAGGTAAATCGGACCAAAAAAGAAAGCGATAATATTGACGTTGAACTTCACCTTTTGCTTGAACGGCAGCTGCTTTAATGCGGTTTTAAAGCCCAGTGAATTCGGCGCGCCGTGTAGATCAAAAAAATCGAAACGCGCCTGCCATTTGGCGCTGTACACCTTGCCAGACTGGCCGCTGTGCGGCAGGTTATGCTGTTCCATTATGCTGGCCTCAATGGATAAGTGATTAATAGAGAAAGTGTAAAGTCCATGTAGATCTAAAACGTTTGGCTTATAACGCAGTCATCACGTTGTCAGCACACAGCGTGATTAAAAGCCAGCCGGCACAGGCACACCCGTTGCTTAGGGTCGCTAATAATCCCGCAACGATATTACCCACTGGAAAAATAGACATGGTCAACGTGGCTTTTATGCCTGTTTTTAATTTTTAACCAGCGCAGCAGTAATAGCATAATAGGTAAAATCTTAATGCTGCTGTTTCAGGCCATCAGTATTAAAGAAATACTCGCCTTATAGAAATAAATACGTTAATTTTGCTGAAAAGTCTGCCTGGCAGGACATAAATTTCAAGGATAACGAAAATGCTGATCTGGAGCGGAGTCGGTTTTTTTATCGCCGTGTTAATTTCTTTGGCTTATGTTTTTTGCAAATGGCTGATCGATACACTTTGGCTGGACGGTTATTTTGCCGCCCATCTGTGGCCGACCGGCGCAACTTTTATCCTTTCTGCTATTCTTTGTGCGGTTTTTGTTTTTGTCCTCAGGCAGGAAAAACTGCTGGATTATCTGGCAAAGACCACCCAGAGCCAACCGATGATGGCACCGGAAAAAACCCACAAGTTCTTTTTTATCCCTGTGCTTTATTGGCCGATCATTCTGTTTCTGAGTGGCGCAGGAATATGTATTTACGATCTGACGAAGTAATCTCTCCCTCTGTTATGGACAGTGCCGCTGCGCCAGCGCAAAAGGGAAATCAATAACATGAAGGAGCTAACAATGAAGTTAAGAAAATCATTAACCATGATGGGTGCATTATGTCTGGCAACGGCGCTTAGCGGCACGGCGATGATGGCATCTGCAGCCGAAGTGCAAACCAAAACTGAAGCAGCCGCGCCTGCGCAGAAGCTGGATCTGATCGGTGGCAAGCTGGCCTTTACTCTGAAAGGTTATGAAGCTCAGCCGGTTCCGGGCGGCGCACCGGGCACCATGTACGTAAATAAGCAGGAAAAACGCGTAATGATCGTCGGCGAAGAGCCGATCCCGGCGATAGCACGCGCCAGCAGCGATGCTGATTTCCTCAACGGCATGAAGACGATCAAGGATAAGCAGAAACAGGCATCGCCGGACTATACCGTGACAAGTGAAAAAACCGAGAAGGTTAACGGCCTCGACGTTTATCACATCGAAGCCACCGATAGCATGGGCGGCAAGAATGTTCAGCAGGCCACGCTTCTGGCCGTCGCCAACAAGAAATTCACCGTAATTCAGGTGATTTCAGGCAGCAAGGACAAAGCAGGACATGAAAAAGCGGTCAATAACATTCTGGGTAAATAAAACCTGAGATCGCGCGTTACCTTGTTGAAATCATCACGAGCCTGAAGCGGGCTCGTGATTTTTTTTTGCAGCTGATATGACCGTCAGCTGATGCAGTAACAGCAATCATAGCAAACAGGTTAGTAACGTAATCGCGCAGCGCCGAGCGCTATCAGTAGAAAGCCCGCCGCCAGCAGAGAGAAGGCGAAAAACAGCGTGGAATAATGCGCTATCCAGCCCAACAGCGCCGGGCCACCGAGAATACCCAGATAGCCCAACGAAGTGACGAACGCCACCGACATGCTCACCGGCATCGCCTTTGACTGCCCGGCCAGCGTAATCAGCACCGGCACGATATTGGCAGCACCAATGCCGACCAGGGCGAAGCCGATGAGGCTGGCCGTCCAGCCCGGTACAAGTATCACCACCAGATAACCGACCATCGCAAGCAGACTACCGGCTACCAGCATCATCCTGCGGCCCATGCGGTTGACCAGGCGATCGCCGGTCATGCGCATCAACGACATCGCCAGCGAAAACAGGGCAAATCCCCATCCAGCATGCTCCAGCGGCATCCCTCGTTCCAGGTTCAGGAAGGTGCCGCTCCAGTCGATGATTGCGCCTTCCGCCATAAAGCAGAGCATCGTCATGATGGCCATCATCAGCAGATACGCATCGGGCCTCAGGCGACGTGAACGCGGTTGTTCCGTTTTCTTATCATCACTGCCGCCTGGCAACAGTCCACGAAACACCGTCAGTAACACCACTGCCGTGATGGCAATGGCACAGAAGGTGCTGGTCAGCGGGGCCGCACCGTTGCCAAACAGCAGTGCACCACCGGCTGCGCCCGCGATGCCACCGACGCTCCACAGGCAATGAAAGCCGGACATCAGCGCTCGGCCCGCCGCCTGTTCCACCAGCGTGCCCTGCACATTCATCGCCACATCGGTCAGACCGATGCCCATGCCGAAAACAAACAGCGCCACCCCCAGCAGCTCGAGGCTGTCCAGCGTCGCCAGCAGCGGTAACACCGCGCACCATAACGCGGCGGAAAGCACCATCACCGCGCGACAGCCAACGCGTTTAATAAGAATGCCGGAGAATGACATAGAGAGCAGCGAACCGGCACCGAGGCACAACAAAAGCATGCCCAGTTGATTAGCCTCGGCGCCGGTTCTGTTCTGTACATAGGGAACCAGCGCCGCCCACAGGCCCATCGCCATGCCGGTAGTGAAGAAGACGGCACGGGTGGCAAAGCGCGTAGTACGATTGTCTGGCGATAACGAGAGCGGGGCGGTGGCCGACATTGAATCATCCTTAAGTGGCGTGATTAAACAGACTTATTAAAAGTGTTTTAATAAGTGCAGGCTATCGCCATTTTTAGAAGGGGTCAACAGGGAGAACAGCGAAAAAACGATCAGTCGTGAAAGATGTCGTGATGCAGATAAGCCTGCGCCAGCTGCTCGGTGATGCCCAGCAGATAATCGTCACGTCGGCTGGTGCGAAAGAGGATTTCAGGCCGGTGCCGCTGTGGGATCCGCCGGGCACAGATCGCCTCCGCTTCAGCAATAAGTGGCGCACTGAGTTGCGGGCCGCACACCGCCACTCTGGCCGGATTCACAATCGCGGTGAGTGAGGTCAACATCAGCGCCACTTCCTCTGCCAGTTTCAGCGCCGGTTGATGCGGATCGATCAGGTGCGAGACTTCTCCGGCAAAATGCGACGCGCCGCGCACCACATTACCATTGATCACCATGCCACAGCCCGCGCAGGCGACCCCGGGAAAATAGAGATAAGCCACCGGCGCGTCGATTTGCGCGGCCTGGCTACGGTAAAATCCCCAGACGGTATAGTTCATGTCGTTATCGGCATGAACAAAAAGGCCGTGCTGGCGATGCAGGTGCGCGATAATATCGATATGTTCAAACAGCGTCACATCGCAGGTCAGCACGGTGCCTTCGGCCACCACGCCAGGCATGCCAATGCCTGCCGCCCTGATCGCCGGATATGCCGCCAGCAGAGCGGCGATCTGCCGATCGAAGGTCTCCAGCGTCAGCGGCAGAAAATCGCCTTCGCCTTCCGCCAGCTTGCTGCCCACCGCAGAGTTTACCGACCAGACGATGCGGGCCGCCTCATCTGAACCTTCGACGTAGAGCGCAAGCTGGGCGTAATAATCGGGATTACAGGCGTAACGCTGCGCCGGTCTGCCGCCGCTGGATGCATCACGCTGAAGCTCCTGCACCTGATGGCGTTCACATAGCCTGTTCAACACCGCGCCGCAGGTCGCCACGCTCAGGCCGGTGTGCTGCGCCAGCTGCGCTTTCGTCGCCATGCCCAATGATTTCAACGCTTCAACAATACGCACGATATTATTTTTCTTCATTTCATGCGTATTTCGGGTGAAGGGAACCTGCATAGCGACGTCCTGAACAGTAAGGTAGAAGGCTAATTTACCACAGGCGAGCCGATTAGCATGAAATCGCCGTTGTATTGATTGCCTTTTTTATCAGTTTAGCCGTGCATCAAATGCGTGTGGAAGAACGGTGCGAGCGTGTCGGCTGCCCGCGTTGCTCCTTCGCCATCGTACAGATCCATGTGCGTGGCATCAGGCATGATCACCAGCGTTTTGTCCCTCGACGCGGCGCTGTCGTTCAGCTGCTGACTGTGCCACAACGAACCCGCTTTGCTGCCCGCGATGATCAGCAGTGGTTGGGTCAGGAACGTGTCGGCACCCTCAAAGCCGGTAAACGAGGCGAGCGTGCTGATGCTGGTCATCAACATTTGATTGGTGGAGGCAGGATGACGGCCGCGCGCGGTGAGATAGTAGTCGGCGGCTTGCTGCAAATCGAACGGCGCCGAGCGATCGCTGAGGGCGGGCACATAATTCACCCAGACCGGCGCGCCACCTGCCGCTTCGATGTCACGCTGTTTCGCTACCGCTTCCAGCACCGGAATCAGTTCGGATTGCGGTGTGGTACCTTCCCAGCCTTTGCGAGTAGCGGCACCGACATCCACCGCGCTGACCGTCGCCAGCGCCTTGATGCGGCGCTCGGTCATCGCCGCTTTCACCGTAATACCGCTGCCGGCACAGACGCCGAGCGCACCCATCCGCCCGCTATCAACATAAGGCAAGGCGCTGAGGTAATCGACCGCGCTGTAAACATCACCGACGCGCTTCATTGGGTCATCCACGAAACGCGGCATCCCGCCGCTGGCGCCTTGATGGGAAGCATCGAACGCCAGCGTGATAAAGCCTTCTGCTGCCAGTTTTAACGCATAGAGGCCCGCCGTCTGCTCTTTGACACCGCCGCCGGGATGCACCACGACGATGGCCGCATATTGGCGGCTTTTGCTGAAGCCCCGCGGCAGATAAAGATTCCCGGACATCAGGATATCGTGATTTTTAAACGTGATGCCCTGAATCGTGACATCCCCGACACGCACACTTTTTCCTGCGGCTTGTGGCGCAGGCGGCAGCGCAGCGGTGGCGCGGGTAGCCATCAACAGCCCTGCGGAGGCGAATGAACCGGCGAGAAGTAACTGTCTGCGGCTAAGTCCGCCCGTAATGGTAGTCATGATAAAACTCCTGCAAAAGCTGATGAGTGAGCGGCTGCTGATGGCGTGCCGTTGTTGTGAATCATCATACGTTGTGCAGTATTGCGTGATTAGACGCTCAATCACGCATGCACTTAGAAGGCTGGTTTCTTAATGGATCGCCATTGTTTATCGGCGGTAACGCAGCGCCTCAAGTACCAGCATAAAGGCCGGGGAATGCTGGCGACGGCTGGGATAGTAAAGATGGTAAGCGGGGCGGGGCGGGCACCAGTCAGCCAGCACCTGAACCAGATGGCCGTCATTCAGCATGGGCTCCACCTCGTTTAACGGTAAATAGGCCAGTCCCAACCCGTCGAGTGCCGCCTGACGCATCATACGCAGAGTGTTAAACGTGGCCCGACCTTCCACGCGCACGCTGATTTCGTTGCCATGCTGATAAAATTGCCAGGAATAGACGCCGCCGTGCGTGGGCAGTCGCAAACGAATGCAGCTGTGCGCGCTCAGATCATTAGGCGTTAGCGGCCGGTTTTTATCAGTAAAGTAGGCAGGCGCGCCGACAACTGCAAAGTGCGAATCCGCCGCCAGCGGCATCGATATCATGTCTTTATCAACCTGTTCACCCAGCCTGACGCCCGCATCAAAACGCTCGGCCACAATATCTTTTCGCCCGTAATCGCTGAGGATTTCAATGTTGATATCGGGATAGTTGCGCAGCAGCGGTGCCAGCTTTGGCCAGAGCAGCGTTTCAGCCGCGTGTTCGACCGCAGTAATACGCACCAGGCCCGCCGGTTTATCGCGCAGGCCGCTAATGGCGGCGATTTCCTGTTCGATGCCATCAAAATGCGGGCCAATGCGCATCAGCAGCCGCTCTCCGGCTTCGGTTACCGCGACGCTGCGCGTGGTACGTGTCAGCAGCCGCAGCCCCAGGTGCGCCTCCAGCGTACGAACGGTATAGCTCAGTGCGGACTGTGATACCCCAAGCTGTGCCGCCGCTTTGGTAAAGCTTTGTTCGCGCGCCACGGCAATAAACGCCTGATAATCGCTGATATTCTTGCGACGCATGTCAGATCCCTCTCGATTTACTGCGACTAAAGATAGTACTTGAACGTTTCATGTCAGCAAGCTGATTGCTTTCAAAATAAAAATGATGGCCAGGAGAGGTTGCTGCTGCTTTCACTGTTTTATCAGGCGGTACGCCCTATCAGGCCAACGGGTTGAGCTGCATGTTTCATCATGCTCATCACTTATTTTTTCTGAAGATTTGAGAACGGTCTCAAAGCGTGAGGTGATTTTTATTCTTATGATTTATCTCTATTTCGATGTAATAGAAACCCCTTTTATTTTGACGTGGTGCCGTTAAGGTTTTACTGAAAAAATAAAATTTAACTTAATGTGGCTATCACTAATTTTAATTTTAGTGACGCTGATTACTCTATGTTCTTCTAATGCTTCTGGCATGTCATAAATATTGAGATAAAATATGAAGTACAGTACGCAGCAAATATTCCTTCACTGGCTGTCAGCCGTAATTATTATTTGGGCTACGGTGAGTGGTTTTTATGTGGCGATGTTCCAGCCATCTCCCGAGACAAAGCAGTGGGTCTCTTTTTTTAATGTGTCGTTAACCACAGTCTTCATTCCATTTTTTATTGCAAGGATTGGGTATGCCTTTGCTCATGGCAAACCTGAAGACACGACATTGACAACCAGGCAGGAGAAAATGGCGCACCTCGGCCATCTGGCGCTGTATGCCAATATTTGTGTGGTATTGATCACCGGCGTGCTGATGATGGATAAAAACATTAACGTGTTTAACCTGTTTTTTATTCCTCATCCCCTTGAAGACGTGCAGTTGTTGGCGTTTTTTAAACGCGTACATGTATTTTCTTGTCTGTCTTTATCTTTACTGGTTATAGGCCATGTTTTGGCAATAGTGAAACACAGACTTGCAGGACATAATGTATTAAAAAGAATGCTGACATGAAATTAACCTTTCGGAGTGTAGCAGAGTGGTGATGGCTGAAAAATCTCTGAAGGCTATCAGTGTCGCGCGCGGATGAATCTTGAAAAAAGTAATTCCTTTATTTTTCTCTGATCGGTGAGTGCCAGCAATACATTAATGCGTCTTTAATCGTCCCAATTAAAAGTGTATCTGCGCCAGGAGATATAGCCGATTTCCGACTCTGCGCACCCTGGCAACGTTGGTGCAGTCGTCTTGCGGCAGACTGGCCCGTTTACATCGAAAAAGGGCCTGGGGCTGTCTCACCGCTATACCATGTATTGCTTATCATGGGCTGCCATCATCTGATTGATGGCGGCAGATAGCTCTCGCAGCGCCGTGAATGCTGCTAAGGTTAGCCTGACATTCGTGACGACGCGATGAACCTAAGTCTGCCTACCTCAGGTTGGACGCAGCCACTTTCGTCCAATCCCCTGGCGCCAAAAAAGGACGCAGTATGAAAAATGCACTGATTGTGATCGACATACAGAATGACTATTTTCCTGGCGGCGCATTCCCGCTTGAGGGCGCTGAAGCCGCCTGTGAAGCAGCAGTAGAAGCGATTGCCCGTGCCCGCGAAAACGGCTGGCTGGTGGTCGGCGTTCAGCACATTGCCACGGCCGATGCGCCGTTTTTCCGTCCCGACACCGAGGGCGCTGCGTTTCACCCGCATGTCGCCGCCGCGCTGGAAAATGCGCCCATTGTGATCAAAGCCCAGGCAGACAGCTTCTTTGAGACCAATCTCGAATCACTGCTGAGTGAGCACGGCATTACGGAGATCTATCTGACCGGTATGATGACCCAGCATTGTGTCACCCATACCGCGCTGTCTCCGCAAAACCCTGGCATGAAAGTACACATTATTGCCGCAGGCTGCGCGGCACCAACACGCGCGCTTAGCGATCTTGCGCTCTCCGGCCTTGGCGCTCGCTGCACCATCGAATAACATCGTCATGTGGGCAGGATGTCTACCGGGATCCTGCCTCCTCTTATCCGTTTATTTTCAACCGTTTTGCCTCTTCTGTCTCCATCTTCACGTCCGCCTAACTTCATTGTCTGACAGGTCAAATCAGAGTTGACCCGATTTCATCGATCATTGTCCTTTGAGCCTGTCACCACTTTCTCGTTCCTGTCGTAAAGTCAGTCATCGCACGGCGACGGCGGCCTTATGCGCTGCGCTGAACCTGAAAATGAAAATGTTAGAAGGAGCACCTGATGAAACTGACTCAAATTCGTAATGCCACACTGTTACTGGAATACGCAGGCAAAAAATTTCTTATCGACCCAATGCTGGCTGACAAAGAGGCCTGGGACGGCTTTGCCGGTAATGCGCGTCCGCACCTGCGTAACCCGATGGTTGAGCTGCCGGTGAGCGTGGAAAGCCTGCTGGCGGTTGATGCTGTGATTCTGACCCACACGCATACCGATCACTGGGACGAGGCGGCGCAACAGGCGATTCCAAAAGAGATGCTGATCTATACGCAAGATAGCAACGATGCGGCGCTGGTGCGTTCCCAGGGCTTTCAGCATGTTCGTGTCTTGCAGGAAGAAAACGCCTTTGTTGATGGCCTGACCATTTTCAAAACCGACGGGCAGCACGGCAGCAATGAACTTTATGCCGATCCGGTGTTGGCCGAGCTGCTCGGTGACGCCTGTGGTCTGGTGTTCACTCATCCGCATGAAAAAACGCTGTATATCGCCGGTGATACCGTTTGGGTGAAGCCTTATGTCAGAAGCCTGCAGCGCTTCCGTCCTGATGTGGTTGTGCTCAACACCGGTAACGCTACAAACGATCTCTACGGCCCGATCATCATGAGCAAAGAAGACACGCTGCGCACGCTGCAGCTGTTGCCTGAGACCACGGTGGTGGCTTCGCACATGGAATCGATCAACCATTGTCTGCTCACTCGCGCCGAACTGCGTGAGTACACGCGTGAACAGGGCATCGCGGACAAGGTGCTTATTCCGGCAGATGGTGAAACAATGGTGTTTTAAGCCGCTGCGGCGAAGACCAGAACGCGGCGTCCGACAGGGCGCCGCGTACCGCGAATGAGGAGGAGAAATCGATGTCAGCATTGACGGTTGCCGTGGTGATCACGCCGGGATTCAGCCCGTTTCATTTTTCGGTGCCCTGCATCCTGTTTGGCAACGCGATGCCGGATCCGCAGCTGTTCAACGTGGAAATCTGCGCGGAACAGCCGGGCACGGTGCTGTCAGATATTGGCCTGTCGATGAACGTGGAGCACGGTCTTGAACGGCTTGCGGTTGCTGACATTGTTATCGTGCCTTTCTGGCACAATCCTGACGAGCGGCCCGCGCAAGCGCTGCTGGATGCGCTGACCCACGCCTGGCAATGCGGTGCGGAGGTGGTGGGTTTATGCCTCGGCACCTACGTGCTGGCGTACGCGGGCCTGCTCGATCATCATCGTGCCGCCACGCACTGGGAATATGAACGTGACTTTAGCGCGCGGTTTCCTGCCGTTCATCTCGACAGTAACTCCCTCTACACCTGCGACGAGCGCCTGATCACCTCCGCTGGCACCGCAGCCGGTATCGACTGCTGCCTGAACATTATTCGCCAGCATTACGGTGCGGCGGTAGCTAATCGGGTGGCGCGCAGAATGGTGGTTCCGCCTTATCGCGAAGGTGGGCAGGCGCAGTTTATTGAGCGTCCGCTGCCGGAAAATACCCGCGATGCCAAAATCAATGCGCTGATGGATTATCTGCGGCGCAATCTTGACCAGCCCCACGATCTCGATTCGCTGGCGCGCTTCGTCAACATGAGCCGCCGGACGCTAACGCGGCATTTTCTCAAGGCCACCGGCACCTCGCTGGGTGAATGGCTGAATGCCGAGCGGTTGCAGCGCAGCCAGGAGCTGCTGGAAACCACCGATAACAGCATTGAAAGCGTGGCAGCAATGGCAGGGTTCCAGTCGCCGATCTCATTTCGTCAGAGTTTTAAAGCCCGCTTTGGCGTCAGTCCCAGCGAATGGCGCCGCACGTTTCGCGGGCCTGCGCAGGTGGCGCTGGAGCACGCCTGACACCTTTTCGAGGCAGAGTCGTGCCTGAATCGTCAACATGGCTGCCACCGCGTTTTCAGCGCAGACAAGCAGCGTAAGGCTTGGGTCTCGGGGATGATTTTCGACGGGCGAATACAAACGGATGAAGGGCCAGCGCTTGTGGCCCTTCAGTAACCATTACTTGCCTTGATTCTGCTGTTGCTGCTTATCGGCTTCTTTCTGCTTTTTGTTCGCCATGTGATGACCGACGACACAGCCTGCCGCCGCGCCAGCGACGCCATGATGTGCCATGTGGCCGCCAACACCGCCGACCGCGGCGCCTTTAAGACAGCCTTTCGCCTGTACCTGAACCGATGCCGACATCAGCAACGCCAGCGTGGCCACTAACAATGAAATCTTACGCATGTAACAAGTATCCTTAAAAGAGAGTAAACAGCGCTATGCCTGACAAACTGGTCAGAACTGCGGGCAAAAGTCTGCCAGACACAGCGCTGTGTATAATTAACGGGTCGAATCAGGTTATGTATAGCCGATGCCTGAAGGTTGCGCCGGAGCTTAAAGAAACAGGGTGTGTCCGCTGAAACAGATAGTGTCAGCGCCGATGATGTCGAAAACCTGTGGCAGGGCCAGGGAAAAACAGCGGCGAGCAGAAGAAAGATGCCCGCTGCGCTCTGCGCAGCCTGACGGCACGCGGCCCGGCGAGCATTGGCTGCGTTGCAGATAACATCAGACGGAACGAAAAGAGCGCCCTCAGGCGCCCGCAACTCGCTAAAAACTATACGCTTGCGCAGTTGAAAGTGTAACAAACGCAGCCGACAGCGTGGCGTTATGGTGCGCCACGATCGCGTCAGCGGAGAGCGCGGCGGTATCCATGGTGGTATGCGCATCCGCAATTAACGTAACTTTCCAGCCACCATCGGCCGCCGCACGGCAGGTGCTGTCGATGCAGAACTCGGTTTTCATTCCCACCACCACCAGTTCGTCGATTGCACGCTGGCGCAAAAGTGGGGCCAGTTCGGTTTCATGAAAACAGTTTGGCCGGGTCTTGCTGAACAGGATGTCGCGTTCGGATTGAACATCCAGCTGAGGGATTAACTGGGTTAGCGGGCCGTCCGGCGCCAGGGGCGAGCCCTGCGGTCCGGTGTGGCGCACGGCGAGGATCGGCGCGCCCGCGGATCGGGCATTGGCGATCAGTTGGTTGATGTTGGCCAGCACGCGGTCACCGACAAAGGGCGGCACGGCGCCGTGAAAAAGCCCGACCTGCATATCAATAATCAACAGGGCCTTGCGGCAGGATGGTTGTGGCATTGTCACTCTCCATTGGTGTCATGCACAACGGATCGCGATCGCCCCGTCGTTACATGACGGGGTTGAGAAGGATAGGTTAACTGACCATTGCATCCACGCTCACGCCGCCGCCAAATGCGGTGGTGCGGGTTGTGGTGGTGATACGTCCAGCGGCGATAAACATAGCGGCTCGCTATCCTGCAATGATAAGAAAGCTAACCTATCACACAATTTTCTGTCGGCCGTAGCAAATTCTCAGTTGATCGCCTGCGCGATGAGAAGCGGCATGAGACGGCCTTATTTTTTTGCTAACTGGAGTGCGTTATGGCTACCCTTGAAAGAAAAAACTATCCGGCGCTCGGCAATGTCAGCGCGCCCTATGTTCACGCGGTAAAACACGGCGATACGCTGTATGTTTCGGGGCTGACCGCGTTTGGTAGCGCAGCACAAGGTGCCGGAATGGCTGCGCAGGCAGAGGAGATTTTTCGGCAGATGACGATCGTCGCGCAAGCAGAGGGTACGGATGTCGCCTCGCTGATTAAGGTGACGATTTTTATCACCACATTTGCGGAGATTGCGGCGCTGCGCGAGGTCCTGTTTCGCCATTACGGCGATCACCTGCCCGCCAGCTCACTGGTCGAAGTGAGCCGTCTGTTTTCACCCGATTTGCAGGTTGAGATTGAGGGAATATTTGCACTCTGACGCATTGCCCGCAGGCACGTGCGTCAGCGTGCCAACCTTTTAGCGATATAACGGCAGCAGGTTAGCCTTACCCAATGTCCACGCCGCGATGTTGATCACGCCAAAGGCGATAACGGCGATCACCATTAGCTTTTGTGGCAACGGCATCGGCCGATCCGCGGCGAACCGCTGCCTGGCCTTTACCGCTAACAGGGCCGGTACAATCACCGCCCAGATAGTGGCCAACAAACCGGCGTAACCGATGGCGGTGACAAAGCCATTCGGCATCCAGATCGAGGCCAGCAGCGGCGGCAGAAAGGTCAGCGCGCCAATTTTCAGCCGCTTACGCAACGCGTCGCGCTCTCCTGACCAGTCGGCGATAAAATCGAACAGGCCAGAGGTCACGCCGAGAAACGAGCAGAGCACGGCGAAATGGGAAAACACCGTCATCAGCAGCGTCAGGTAGCCTGTCTGAAGATGGCTGTGCAGCGCTTCCAGCAGCGCTTCAATATCACCGCCCTGCGTGATGATGGCCGGAAACTCGGTGCGGGGGATATTGCCCATGGTGGCGGTCAGCCAGAACAGGTAAATCACCAGCGCCAGAAAAGTCCCGATCTTCAGCGCTTTTCTGACCCGCTGCTGTTCGCCGCCATAGTAGCGATCGAGGCCGGAGATATTACCGTGATAGCCAAACGACGCCAGGCAAAATGGCACCACGCCCGCGATATAAGGCCAGTACATGCCCGCGCTTTCCTGACTGTCTAACAGTACGGGAAGTTTTACCTGCATCAGCAAGCCGCCAAACAGCGCTACCAGCAGCACGATCTTGGCTATCAGGCAGACCGTCATCAGCCGGCTTACCTCTTTTGTGCCGAGGCAGACCACCGCCGCGACACAGCCGGTCAGCAGAATCTTCGCTTCCACCAGCGTGACCGGCAGTCCCGCCGCGGTGATGGAGTGCTGGTAAACTGGACCGCTGGCCGAAATATAGGCGTAGGTCAGAATGCCAAGCACAAATAAAATGCTGACTGAATTGATGATCTCCCAGCCGCGACCCAACAGATCGCGGGTTAAGGTGCTGTATCCGGCGCCAGCCTGATAATGCCGGGCGGCGTGCAAAAACAGTAATCCTGACATCAGCATGCTCGCCCAACTGCCGATCAGGATCAGTACTGACCAGCCAAACCACGCGCCCGCCATCACCACCGGTAACGTAAACATACCGGCACCGACTACCGTACCGCATATCACCATAGCACCCCACCATACGGATGGTCGGTGCTGCGAAATGGCCAACTCTGTCATTGATTTT
>Ga0308168_1000293_pt1 | contig 70473 bp, 77 predicted proteins | sample PhyCR2_FD_202133 | JGI IMG/M metagenome (GOLD analysis project Ga0308168, IMG submission 202133) | Phyllosphere microbial communities from UC Gill Tract Community Farm, Albany, California, United States - DLSLRC.R2 | ecosystem: Host-associated > Plants > Phyllosphere > Unclassified | place: USA...
CTTTCTCAGCGTTGAACCATTTTACTAAACCAGTCATTGACATGGGTCTTTCCTTCAAAATTGTAGTAAGCCACAGTGGGCACAGGGTTTGTCAACAGGGATTACTATGAGGCACTCAGAAGGAAGTCAGGAAGAAGCTTGAAATAACGCTTGAACTGAAGACTGCTTTACTAAAATTGCTCGCATACGTGGGTCTGTATCAAAACCAACGAGTGCATTTACTCATAACACCGACTTCAGTACAAGGGCTCGCGGAACAAAAAAACACGCAAACGCACAACCAATTGATTTAAAACATAAAATATTTTAAATTTTTATTCACTTTTTCCTGTGACGCTTCCTGTTTATTACTACCCTGCCCCATAAGCACCACGTAAGGCCTAATCCTAATGCCATGACTCAAGTTACACTTCGCATCCCTGTGGGGATAAGGCATGATGCTTTATCCCCTTTTATCGCGTAAGGATCCCCCAGCGATGTTAGAACTGATGAAAGCCATTAGCCTTGGCCTGGTGGTGCTGCTGCCGCTGGCGAACCCGTTAACCACCGTGGCTCTGTTCCTGGGGCTGGCGGGTGACATGAACTATGAGGAGCGAAACCGCCAGTCGTTACAGGCTTCTATTTACGTCTTTATTATCATGGCCGTCGCCTATTACGCCGGTAATGTGGTGATGGATACCTTTGGAATCTCCATTCCGGGGCTGCGTATTGCCGGTGGGCTGATCGTTGCCTTCATCGGTTTTCGTATGCTGTTTCCACAACAGCAGGCAGGACAGTCGGTTGAAGCCGACCATAAAATGGATGAGATGAGCGAGCGTAAAGCAGTGAATATTGCGTTCGTGCCGCTGGCCATGCCGAGCACCGCCGGGCCGGGGACGATTGCGATGATTATCAGCACCGCCTCAACCATTCACAGCGGCACTACGTTTGAGCCCTGGGTGATCATGCTGGCTCCGCCTCTGACGTTTGCTGCCATTGGCGTTATTCTCTGGGGTTGCCTGCGCAGTTCCGGCACCATCATGCGCCTGGTGGGCAAAGGCGGCATTGAGGCGATTTCCCGCCTGATGGGCTTTTTACTGGTCTGTATGGGCGTGCAATTTATGATTAACGGTATTCTGGAAGTGATCTCCACCTATCATGTGTTGCCGGCCTAGCGCTGACAGAATTAAAAATATTTCTGTTTGTTACTGGCATTCCCCTCTCCGCCATCTAGAGTAATAGTCAACTCCCGCCTGTTTATCTTTTAAACAGGCGGCAGACTGCCGTTCTGGCAGTCTGAGTCATTGTCGCGAATATAATTAACCCGAACCTTCAGTGTCACCTCTGGTCACTGAAGGCGCGTTTGTGGAGGTTTGCCATGAGTCAGCAGCTACCCGGCGCGGGGCGCGCCATCACCGACTATTTCAACAGCCCGTCGTTTCATGCCCCGAAAGAGAGCGAACTACTGGAAGCCATTATGATGGAGCTGATGCAGAACGGAAAATCGCCCAGTAATAAAGCCATTATTGCCAACGTCATTGCACGTCTGGAGCATGAGGCTGATGAGTCGGTACTGGAAGGGTATCGTAACCTGCTGGCACAGATCCTGGAGAATCCTAAAGGGCGTCCGATCGGGTGAAGGGTTTCTGCGGAAGAGGGGTAAAAAAATCCCGCACAAGGCGGGAAAAGACGAGCATTGCATATTTTTCAGCGTCACGAGGAAATCACTGTTTTACCGGATGACCTTATCGCGCTGAGATTGCAGCCAGATGACAACTCACGCCCCTCCCTGCCCCCCTATACGAATGTTTACACGCGATAAGATTGCCATTCACCCTCGCCCCGTTAAGATATGCGCCGGACGCAGGCGGAGACAGGTAATGCGCAACTGGCACCAAAAACTCATAAATCAATTCAAGAAGGTGAGCCTTTATCTGCTGATGCCTGTCCTGTTACTGATCCTTTTTATCAGACTGGTGGATGCTTTTCGCTCCCCGGATCTTCCCGCCGATATTTCGACTCAGTCCCTGCATACAATAGACGGTCAGAATCTGACGCTGGCCGAATTGAGTGATAAAAAACCCCTGCTGGTCTGGTTCTGGGACCGCTGGTGTGGAGCCTGTAAAGACACGGTCCCCGTATTAATGCAGTTGAATGACAAACGCACCAGCGTACTGACTATCGCTCACCGTTCGGGCAATGACATTAGTATTGTTCGCTACCTGAATGGGCACCATCTGACCCTGCCTGTGGTTAACGACAGTCGGGGAGAGCTGGCCGCTCGCTGGAACGTGACCACAACACCAACCTTACTGATGGTGGCAAACGGGGAAGTCGTCGCGACCACCAGCGGCTGGACCAGCGCACCAGGGATCTGGCTGCGTCTGTGGTGGGTGAGGAAGTGGTATTACTGAGGGACGACCGGCACAGCGGGCGCCCCTGGGAATCAATCTGATGACAGGAGAGATCAGCCGCAGTAAACCTGGCTTATGTTACCCTGCTGATCGGCCATAAAGTTAATACGATTCAGGTTAAAATCCATCGTAACGGCAGAGTTATACGGAATGGCGCGCACAGCATTTTCAAAGCGCAAAGACGACACCGATGCCAGCGGCTTACCGACATATTGCTGATACTGAGAGGCGCCACATCTGTCCATCTCAGGATCGACCGGCGCGGCGGAAGCACTTTTATTGCTGCCCGACTGACAGCCTGAAAGCGCAACCAGCGCGGCAATTAAAGCCAGTTTCCCATAATATTTCACAGTTATTTCTCCTCTCTTTGCGTAGATATCCGGCAATTACCCTGAAAGGTTAACAGATTACACATTAATTGCGCAGCCAAAATCCCCCCTGACGCCTGGGCTTTTACGGGACATCAGCGCACATTCTGCTCAAATTTCAATCAGCGGAAGACTATAATTTTAACGGAATCCCCTGAGAGGATATTCTTATGGAACTGGCAATTTTTGTTACTTTTGCTGTCATCATGACGCTGGTGGCGGTAAGAATCCGTTAACCCTCTGAGCGCGCTTCTGGTCGACGGGAGCGCGCAATGTCGCTTAAGCTCCCGTGCCGTCCTGCATCGCGCCCCCGCGTAAAAAAATCTCCCTTTTTACACATTACGCTGCTGCCGTCGCCTTCTCGACAGCGTTCGTTGTGCTTGTTACCATCGCCTTCTTCACCGGCTATCGGACCCCCTGCCATGACACCCTCAACCGACCGGGTTAATCACACCCTGCTTTGCGCTGGCGTCTTTCTGGTCTGGTACAGCATTACAGTCATCGTCAGCAGTATTCCCCATTTCGCGGCGTTAAAGAGTCAGGGGCTGCTGATGCCGGTCCTCTGCCTGCTGGAGTTCGCCGCCCTGCTGCCCCTTTACCGCGCGTACTCGCGGCATTATTCAGATATCCCGCCAGGCAGACTTCGGCCGGGACAGACGCTGCTGTTCACCGGACTGCTGCTGGCTGTGATTGCCAGCCAGTCTCTCTATCTGCGTCAGGAAGGCTGGACCGGCGAGCAACTCAGCGACAGCACCACCGTGCTGCTGGCCTTTGCCATCGCGGTCGTGTTTCTCGCGCCGGTATTTGAAGAGATCCTGTTTCGCGGCTTTATTCTTCAGGGATTCCTGCTGTGGGCCCCCCGCCAGCGCGTGGCCTGTGCCCTACTGACCTCCCTTATCTTCGCGGCCATGCACACCCAGTATGCCCATCTGCAAACAGTGATTGCCCTGGTGGTACTCTCCCTGCTGCTGTGCGCCGCGCGCCTGGTTTCCGCCGGGCTGAAACTGCCCATATTCCTGCATATGCTTAACAATCTGCTCAGTATCAGCCCGATTCTGTGGAGCCACTTCAGCGGTCAGGGGGTCGGGGCATGATTCAATTTTATAACTGTTTCATTCACCTTATAACTTTCCAGCATAACGATAGCGAATAATCTACTATTGTTCTTAATGCTTGTTCCCTTACACTCGCGAAAAACGTCATTCCAGGAAACGTCATGAAAATTGCAGTCCCTTCCGTTCTTGCACTGGCACTGGCCGCCGCCTTTGCGGCCTCTGCCGCGACTCCGGCAGATACGCTGGTCATCGCTCAGTCTATTGATGATGCCAAAAGCTTCGACCCGGCAGACGGTTTCGAGCTGACCTCAGTTCAGGCGTTTACCAACCTCTATCAGCGCCTTGTCCAGTCCGATCCGCAAAACCCGATCGACCTGAAACCCACGCTGGCGACCCGCTGGACGCCAGGCAGCGATAACCGCAGTATGACGTTTACCCTGAAAGAAGGGGCTAAATTCGCTTCAGGGAATCCGGTGCGCCCGGAAGACGTCATCTTCTCCCTGTCGCGTGTGGTGAAGCTTAACCTCGACCCGTCGTTTATTCTCACCCAGTTAGGCTGGACTAAAGAGAACGTCGACGCCCAGTTTAAGAAAATCGATGATAATCAAGTAGAAATCCGCTGGAGTGCCGACGTCAGCCCAACCTACGTGCTCAGTCTGCTGGCCGCCCCGGTCTCTTCAATTGTTGATGAAAAAACCGTCATGGCGCATGAGCAAAAAGGCGATCTGGGTAACAAATGGCTGGCCCTGAATTCCGCAGGCAGCGGCCCGTATCAGATCCGCAAATACATACCGCATGAAGTCGTCCTGTTCAGCGCCAACCCGACCTCGCCGGCCGGGGCACCTAAACTAAAAAATGTGCTGATCAAAAACGTCCCGGAGCCGGCGGCACGCCGTCTGCTGCTGGAACAGGGAGATGCCGATATCGCCCGTAATCTGGGCGCTGACCAGATGGCCTCCCTGAAGAATAAGCCGGGCGTGAAGACCCTCGCGGTGCCGATGGCCTCCCTGTACTACATTCAGTTCAACATTGATGCCAACCCGGCGTTGAAAAACCCGGCGCTGTGGGAAGCTTCCCGTTACCTGTTCGATTACAAAGGCATTGCTAACGATCTGCTGAAAGGCCAGTTCCAGGTGCATCAGTCCTTCCTGCCTGAGGGTTTCCTCGGTGCCCTCAATGACAACCCGTACAGCTATGATCCTGAGAAAGCCAAAGCCATTCTGAAGAAAGCCGGCCTGACCAACGTCAGCTTTAAGCTGTCTGTCAGCAATCAGCCGCCCTACCTCGACATTGCTCAGGCGCTGCAGGCCAGCTTTGCTAAAGGCGGGGTAAAAGTGGAAGTACAGCCAGGTATCAGCTCCGAAGTGGCGACCCGCGTGAAAGCGCACCAGTATGAAGCGACCCTGAATGCCTGGGGGGCAGACTACTTTGATCCCAACACTAACGCCGCCGCCTTTGCCTACAATCCTGAAGATGGCAGCAAAACCCTGGCATGGCGCTCTAACTGGCATATTCCACAACTGAGCAAACAGACGCTGGCTGCGACGGCAGAAACCGACAAAGCGAAACGCGTCGAACTGTATGAAAACATGCAGCGCGAAGTGCAGAAGAACTCCCCGTATGTCATCGGCATGCAGGCCCGTAATCTGGTGGCACTGCGCGACAACCTGAAAGGCTACGTGCAGGGGATCAACCCGGATATGGTGTACTACAGCCAGGTCACCAAGTAATGGCGGTATCCGAACACAGCGCCGGGCCTTCTGCCCGGCTTTTCTGGCGCCGCAGCGGTGGGGCCCTTAGTGCCCTGCTTTCACTGGTGGTGACACTGCTCGGACTGCTGGTTTTCACCTTTGCCCTGTCTCATCTGTCTCCGGTCGATCCGGTGCTGCAAATTGCCGGCGATCATGCCAGCGAATCCACCTATGCTCAGGTCCGGGCCAGCCTCGGGCTCGATGAGCCGGTGCCGGTGCAGTTCTGGCACTATCTCGAACATCTGGTGCGTGGCGATCTCGGGATCTCCAGCATCACTAATCAGCCCGTTGCCAGCGATCTGCTGCGCACTTTCCCGGCGACCATTGAGCTGGCCACCTGCGCGATGATCTTCGGTGCCGTATTCGGTATTCTGCTGGCGCTGCTGGCCGCATGGAAACCGGGAAGCGTGCTGGATAACGTCGCCCGCCTGATCTCTCTGCTCGGCTACTCAGTACCGGTATTCTGGCTGGGGCTGCTGGGGCTGCTGCTGTTTTATGCCGTACTGCACTGGTCTGCCGGACCGGGGCGTCTGGATGATATCTGGATTTACACTCTGGAACCGAAGACCGGGCTGGTGCTGATTGACAGCTGGCTGTCCGGCGACCGTGAGATGTTCCGCAATGCCATCGCACACCTGTGGCTGCCGGTCGTGGTGCTGGGGCTGCTGTCGATGGCCACCATAACCCGCCTGCTGCGCGCGGCGTTACTGGAAGAGAGCAGCAAAGAGTATGTCACTCTGGCACGCGCCAAAGGGGCCAGCCGGGGGCGTATTCTGCTGCTGCATATCTTCCCTAACGTCCGTGGAACGCTGATCACCGTGCTGGCACTCTCCTATGCCACGCTGCTGGAAGGGTCGGTGCTGACAGAAACCGTCTTCGCCTGGCCCGGCGTCGGGCGCTATATGACCACCGCGCTGTTCGCCTCCGATACCCCGGCGATCCTCGGCTCCACCCTGCTGATCGGCGGCTGCTTTATCGCCATCAATGCGCTGGCGGATGCGTTAACTTATCTGACCGACCCGAGAACCCGATGACGCAATCTCTCTCTGATGCTGCAAGCGTCAAACCGCGCGCGCGACGTACCCGCCGCAATATTACGCTGATCGTTGGCCTGAGCCTGGTGGGGTTACTGATCTTCGCTGCCCTGTTTGCCCCACTGCTGGCCCCGTTTGATCCCAATGCCCAGGAAATGGCGGCGCGTCTGATGCCCCCCTCTGCCAGCCACTGGCTTGGCACTGATGGCTTTGGCCGCGACCTGCTCTCCCGGGTGATTTACGGCGCACGTCCGACCCTGCTGCTGGTGTCACTGATTCTGGTGCTGACCATTCCGGTCGGAATGCTGATTGGCATCAGCGCCGGTTATCTCGGCGGCTGGAGCGAACGTGTCCTGATGCGTATCACCGATATTTTCCTCTCACTGCCCAACCTGGTGATTGCCCTGGCGCTGGTGGCCATGATGGGGCCGGGCCTGATGAACGGTGCACTGGCGCTGGCGCTGACCAGCTGGCCTCCCTTTGCCCGCCAGGCACGCGCTGAAACGCTGGCGCTGCGCCGAAGCGACTATCTCGCTGCCGCACGTATGCAGGGCATCAACGGCCTTCGCCTGATGTTCGGGCACATTTTGCCCTTGTGCCTGCCCACCGCCGTGGTGCGTGCAGCGCTCAGCCTGGGTGGCATTATCCTCTCTGCGGCAGGGCTTGGCTTCCTCGGTATGGGTATTCAGCCGCCTACTGCGGAATGGGGCTCAATGGTCGCGGAAGGTAGCAAGGTCATCTTTGACCAGTGGTGGGTCGCTGCCGTTCCCGGCGGCGCTATTCTGTTCGCCAGCCTGGCGTTTAACCTGACAGGCGACGGCCTGCGTGACCGACTGGATACCCGAAATGGCAACTGATCCTTCTGCACAGATTGTCGCCGATGGTTTGACGATCGGCAGTGCCGACGGCACTGCGCTGGTAAAAAATATCAGCTTTACGCTGGGCCGCGAACGAGTGGCGCTGGTCGGCGAGTCCGGCTCCGGGAAATCGCTGACCGCGCGCGCACTGATGGGGCTGCTGGCGCCGTCACTGCAGATCCAGGCCAGAACGTTGAGCATCGCCGGGGAGAATGCCCTGACGCTGACCGAGCGACGCTGGAGCCAGTTGCGCGGCAGCGAGCTCGGCATGGTGATGCAGGATCCGAAATACGCCCTTAACCCGCTGCGGACGATCGGCTGGCAGGTGGCAGAGCCGCTCAGGCTGCATGGCCGCTTCTCACGGACTGAAATAAAAGAGAAGGTCTGCGATATGTTAGCGGCAGTGGGCCTGCCCCAGCCCGCAGAGCAAATGAAACGCTACCCCCACCAGCTTTCGGGCGGGATGGGCCAGCGCGTGATGCTGGCGATGGCGCTGATCGCTGAACCCCGTTTTCTGATCGCCGATGAGCCCACATCGGCACTCGATCACGCCATGCGCGATCAGGTGCTGGCGCTGATCCGCAATCTGGTGGAACAGCGTGATATGGGCCTGCTGCTGATCAGCCACGATCTGCAACAGGTCTCCGAACACTGTGACCGCGTAATGGTGATGTACCAGGGAGAAGTGCTGGATCAATTACCGGCCGCCGATCTTCCTCACGCCACGCACCCTTACACCCGCACACTGTGGTCGTGCCGCCCGAGTAAGTTGACGCGCGGCCAGCCGCTGCCGGTACTGGATCGTGACGCGCTGGCCGGGGGACTACAGCATGATTGATTTATCCCAACTGAGCGTGGCCCATAAGCAGGGTTACGATCTGCGCACCGTGGTGCATGATGTCACGCTGTCGGTGAAACCGGGCGAATGTTTTGGCCTGGTCGGCCCTTCCGGCTGCGGCAAATCATCGCTGCTGTGGGTGATGGCCGGTCTTAACCCCCACTGGCAGGGCGGGATGCAGCTGGCTGGCCATCAGGCAGCGCCGGGTAAGCCCTTCACCGGCCAGCTCAGGCGTGACGTGCAGATGGTATTTCAGGACCCCTATGCCTCACTGCATCCGCGCCATCGCCTGCGCCGGACGCTGGCAGAGCCGTTAAAGCTGATCCAGGCAGAGAATATTCACGATCGTATCGATCAGGGTTTCCGTCACGTCGGGCTGGATCCGGCGCTGGCCGACCGTTACCCGCATCAGCTTTCTGGCGGCCAGCGTCAGCGCGTTGCCATTGTGCGGGCGCTGCTGCTGGAGCCGAAAATCCTGCTGCTGGATGAACCCACCTCCGCACTGGATATGTCAGTGCAGGCGGAGATCCTCAACCTGCTCAATCAGCTGAAGCAGCAGGATAATCTGACAATGGTGCTGGTCAGTCACGATCCGGACGTTATCGATCATATGTGCGATCGCGCCGTGCAGATGGCGCAGGGGCGAATAGTCGCTTAACCGCTATACCCGGCCGGGATGCATCCGGGGTGACGCTTTTTTCGGCCGCCCCTTCGGATTGTGTCTTTAACAGCTAAGCATAGTCAGAACCGGCATTTCCGATGGCACGCTATCCGCCTATAGTCCTGATATCTTTCTCATTTCAGGACTTTTTATGCGCAACATCGTTCCTCTGCTCCTCGCCAGCACGCTGGCATTCACCCCTGTTGCTCAGGCCGCAACCCCTGCTGACACACTGGTGGTGGCCATCTCGCTTGACGGTATCATCAGCTTCGATCCGGCGGAGAGTTTTGAAACCGTCAGCACCAGTAGCCTGCGCAATGTCTACCAGACGCTGGTGTCACCGGCGATCCGTAATGAGCGCCAACTGTCACCAACGCTGGCCAGCCAGTGGCAGACAGGCAGCACAGAGCGTAGCCTGCGATTCACGCTCAAGCCGGGGCAAACGTTCGCCAGCGGCAACACGGTCACCAGCGACGATGTGATCTACTCACTCACGCGAGCGGTGAAGCTCAACAAAACGCCGGCGTTCATTCTTGGGGAGTTTGGCTGGACGCCGGAAAACATTGACGCGCAGTTCACCCGGCTCAGTGAGACGGAGTTTGAACTGCGCTGGGTATCCGACATTGGGCAGGATCTGGCGCTGCGTCTGCTCACCTCGCCCGTGGCGTCAACGGTCGACAGCAGGCTGGTCAAAAAGCACGTCAGTGAGCAGGATTATGGCAATACCTGGCTGCGAACGCATTCAGCGGGCAGCGGTGCCTTTGCTATCAGTCAATACATCCCCCAGCAGGCGCTGGTGCTGGAAAAAAATCCTCATGCCCGACCCGTCCCGCATCTGCAGCGGGTGATCCTGAAAAGCGTCACCGATGCCGGTTCGCGCCGGTTGCTTCTTGAAAAAGGGGATGCCGATGTGGCCTATGACCTGGGTGCCGATCAGTTTGCCTCGCTGAAAAACCAGAAGAACGTGCGCGTCGCCAGTTATCCTTCCAGCCTGATTTACTACATCGGTTTCAACACCCAGGACAAACAGCAACCGGCGCTGGGTAATCCGGCACTGTGGCAGGCCGCTCGCTGGCTGGTTGACTATGACAGTCTGTCCACACAACTGCTGAAAGGCCAGTACCAGACGCATCAGACCTTCCTGCCTGCCGGTTTTGACGGCGCACTGACTAACCAGCCTTTCCACTACGATGTGGCAAAGGCGAAAGCCATCCTGGCTAAGGGGGGGATTAAGCCTGGCACCCGCTTCTCTCTGACCATTATTAATCAACCCCCCTATAGCGATGTCGCGCAGGCACTGCAGGCCAGCTTTGCCAAAGCCGATATCCAGATAGATATTCAGCCGGTGGCGGAATCAGAACTGTGGGGGAAAATGCGTGGGCGTAACTTCCAGTCCATCTTTATCTACTGGGGTGCGGACTATGTTGATGCCAACAGCAATGCCAGTACCTTCGCCTACAACGTGGCGGGTGGCCCCAAAACGCTCGCCTGGCGCGTGGGCTGGAACATCCCTGAGCTGAGTGCTAAAACGCGTGCAGCGGCGGCAGAAAGCGACGTCAAAAAGCGCACAGCGCTCTATCAGCAGCTACAAACTGAAGTGCAGCAGAATTCGCCGTATGTGGTGACATTACAGGGGCAGCAACAGGTTGGATTGGGTAACACTATTCAGGGCGACTATCAGGGGATCGGTATCAGTCTGCTCTATTTTGATCTGATCAGTAAAAAGTGATCGCCATCAGCTACGGGCTGTTGCCCGTAGCTGACACATTCAGGCATCTGAACAAGCGGCTCACGAGATCGCAGATTCAGAAGCGTGTTTATGCTTTTCCGCTTCAAAGTGCGTCTTAAACTGCTCATAGATCGAAATCATATTAGCCGCATCGCCCTGTAACGGGCTTAATTTCCCCGCGCGAACCAGTTCAATGACCAGCTGTAGGGCTGCTTGCTTCGGGCTGTTGGACGGGTGTGCAATTTCGTTCGACATATCTCATTCCGCTAATACAGTGTAACCCGCACTCTATCAAGGATAACCCGCCTGCGTCACTCTTTTTGCCAGCGATCCTGCGCAAACTTGTACATAAAAAAATAATGTTGTACAAGTTTACAGATGCAGGTAAAGTGAGCCCGTAACGAATTATGCATTTGCATGGCCTCGGGAAGTGTTCGTGGGTTTCCCACTTCCCGAGGCTTATTTTTCCCCTCCGCTTTCCCTCACCTCCTTCAATGATCTTTCTGTGCTTCTGACTCGCTATCTTTGATTTCAGACAAGGCAAAATCGCGCAAATAGATTAAATTTTAATCACCACAATGCAGTATGGGAGGGGATATGAAACGCCAAATGGTCGCCTCATCAGCGATTCACTCTGTCGGTTACGATGCCGAAAAACGAATACTGGAAGTGCAGTTACTGGGTCATGGCACCTGGACCTACCGCGATGTTCCACTGACCACCTGGCATTTTTTTATGGCCGCACCATCGAAAGGCTCATTCTTCTATCAGCACATCAAGCATCAGTTTTTGCAGCAGTAGTCCCTGAGAAGTCAGGCGGAGACAGGCTGGTTTCCGCCTTTACTTCAGATCCAGCATAATTAAGAGTATTCTCATAGTGGTGCGCCCCCCTAAACGTCGATATTGCTTCAGCCTTATTACAGGCAACGGCCATAATGCGCAAAGGTCAGGGTGGCCTGCACTTATTGCCTGGAACAGTTAAGGCTAATGGAGGGCACACGATGTTGCAATTTCACGAAATACAAAGACTCTCCGAGCGCTGTGGTCTGATAGTGTTGCTCGCGGGCTTCAGTCTGTTCACGCCCTTTTCAACGGCAGAGAAAATTGTGATTTCCCTCTCGCAGGAGCAGGACGGCGGCGATGCTGGTCGAGCCTGTATCTATGTCCACCAGGGTAGCGCTGAGTTTCGTATCGTTAAACCCGACGAAACCTGTGCGGCAGAAATCACCGTTAATCAGCAGCGTAGTTAACCAGGCGGGAAATTTTACAGTAAAAGATCGGACTTCAACGCGGATATGATACCTTTAGTACAAGTGAACACCTGCAGATGCCATGCAGTGTAGCCCTCTGGCAAAGGAATCCGTTGTTTGAAAACGCTCAATATTAAATTGTTAACGCTTATCGCCACCTATCTGGTTATTCTGCTTCATACGGCAGCGATACCCTTCAGCACCTTTCATGGTGCCTGGTCGGTTGCGGTAATGTATGACGTACTGGGGAGAATTTCGTTTCCTCTTTATTTACTGATTGCCGGTTATATATCGCTAAATAAAAATGAATCTTTATTAAGCACGCTGAAAACGCGCGTAGTCGACTTACTGATCCCGCTTATTATGTGGACGGTAATCTATTTCATTTATAACAGAAAAATAAACGAAAGCGCGACCCCCTTCAGCCTGCTGGACCTTCTGAGTACGCCAGCCTACGACCATCTGTGGTTTATCTATACGATGATTTTGCTGTTCCTGTTCACCCCGCTGTTGAACACTTTTATCCAGCACGGTAGCAGGCAGCGTATTAACTACATTCTTACCCTGTGGTTTGCGCTGGCATCGGTGTATATGCTGTTTGACCATTTTAAAGAGAGCGTGCTGGAAAATCACCCTGCACCGACACCCAGTAATATTGATATGGTGATCTACCTTTCAGGATTTTATATTATTGGAGGGGTCGTTCGCCGCTATAAATTGTCGCCAAAGGTCACTATCGCCAGTGTTATCTTTATTTTAAGTGCGGTATTAACTGCAGCGATGGGCTATTCTTTGTCGAAAAGCATTGGCGAACCCAATGATATCTTCCTGTTTTACTCTGCCCCGACCATCGTGGTGCTGGCACTGGCCTGCTTCTTTATGTTGCTGAATGCGCCACTGCGCTTTTCAAGACGAAAAAATCTGGTCATTCGCCATCTGGCCAGGCTGAGCGTGGGGGTGTTCTTTATTCATATGCTGGTATTGGAAACGGTACTCCGTGTCTGGAGCGTAAACTTTAACAACTACTACTCCGCATTAAGCATCCCACTGGTGGCTCTGGTCTGCTACGCGATATCAACACTGCTGATTGCCGTGCTGGAGCGCATCCCGGGACTCAGACGTTTGACCTGATGTCATGGCCGTTCAGCACCTTCCTGAACGGCCGCTGATAGCCGGTCGCAGACGTACCGGTTACTGGCCGGTTATCAGAACCGTGCCTCCGCAAATTTTTGCGGCTGATTGATTGCCCGACGGGCAATCCAGTACAGTAGTATGCGTTCGTCATCCTGATCCTGATCCGCCATCGCCAGTAGCTTTAAGCCCAGCGTGGATTTGTTAACGGGCTGTCCTGTAATACTCAGATCGACCACTGCTTTCCCAATGATATTGCACACTTCTTCTTCACTTGAAACCATCACTACATCATCAGTGCTCATTACATCCTCCTCTTGGGTTAAAGATTAAGCATAGCAAAGCTCCGCCTGTCTTTCGTCAGAGTCAGATCAATCTCATTTTTCGCTACGGTTCGCCCAGGGAAGCTGGGCCAGTGAGTGGCCACGGTAGACCCAGGCCGGTGGCAGGTTTGCCAGCACACGCGTACGATTCCAGGCAAAATAAGTGGAAAGCAGAGGCTCACAGAGTGAGGTGTACTGGAACTGCACGAACACACCATTAGCACTCAGTTGGGAGGCTGCCTGCTGCAAAATACGGTGGCGCACAGCATGAGGCAGCGACAGCAACGGCAGGCCGGAAAAAATGGCATCGAATTCTCCCTTCAGCGTTTCTGCCGACTCCCCAATCACCTGCAAGCGGGGATCCTGCAGTGCCATCAGTCGCGGATGAAAGCGCGGATTGGTCTCGAAGGTTAACAGCGTCGCCTCCGGCCGCATCCGGGTAAGCAGATGGCGGGTCAACACGCCATCACCGGCGCCCAGTTCAGCAATACGCAGACTTTCCTGCCAGTCCACAGCATCCGACATGGTTTTGCATAGGGCTTTTGATGAAGGCGCAATGGTACCGGTCTTGCGCGGGTCAGAAATAAACTCCTGCAAATAGCCGGTCTTATCTTTGATATATGACAGTGCGGATAGCAACATACTTCCCCTCAGTTCAACACGGCAGTCTTCAGTAGGCCATAAGTGACTCAACAAGTTCTTAAAAACCTGCTCTGTTTGGCTAAAACCAGGATTAATCGCAAATGGCCGCAGGAAGAGAGCGCGCGGTTCGGCGGGCGGAGAGGATATTCTGAAAATGAGACGGTGATTCCAGCTTCAGGCGGCCACATTTCACAACCAGCCTTATCCGTCCCTGACAGGAGAAAGTTCTTATTACGCGCTGTCCGTTGCTCGGCAGTAAAGATGACCGTTTGATGACAGCAATAAAAGGTCAGTATTAGCTGGATCTTTTTTCCCGCCACGGTCGCTGGAGTCGCTCTGACACCATCGTGAGATGCCCATATCAACCCCTGTCAAATCTGATTATTCTTCTCCGGCAGCACCTGCTGTCTTCATGCCCGAGGATAATAAAATGAAATTCGCTAAATCAGTTTTTCTGCTGCTATTGCTGGCAGGAAGTGCCAATACCTGGGCCGTTACCGGTGCAGGTGAGGCAGCAGGAAGTAGTGCATCGACCATGTCAGACGGCACGTCAGATGCCGTTGGCGTCGGTGTGGTTGCCGCTTTGCTGGGCGTGGCGCTGGCCACATCAGGCGGCGGCGATGGCTCCAATACCGGCACCACGACCACCACAACATCGACGGTTTCACGTTAGTTATTTTTCAACACACAGCACGTAATGGCCCTGCGCATGCGCCGGGCCATTTCTGATCGCTCACACGACGTTGGGCATGTCTTTCAGTACCTGCTCAACCCGCCTGCGCTCTGCGCTGTCGAGCCCGAGCAACGGCCGGGGCAGAACAGGCTGGCAGATCCCCAGAATTTCCGCTGCCGCATACATCACACGCAAACTGCTCAGGCTCTGAAAAAGCTGCCACAGCGGTTCAAACTGCTGGTTCAGCTCGGCGACCCGCTCTGCCTCTCCCGCCTGGGCGGCCCGGGTTAACGCCAGCGCTGGCTGCGGCAGCAGACCGCCAACCACGCTAAACCACACATCGCCTCCGCCCAGCAATGCCCCGGCTGCAAACCAGTCGCCGCTGTAGCCGACCGCAAACTCCGCAGGAAACAGGTCGCGCAGCGCCGTCACATCCTGTTCACCGATACCACTCTGACCCGGCTGTTTCACCGCACGGATCTGCTTCAGCGTGCCCAGCCGCTGAAGCAGACGATGGGTAAAGGTAAAATGCGTGGTTCCCGGGTTATTGTAGACACAGACAGGCAGTCCGGTGGCACCGGCCACACTGGCATAGTGTTGAAACACTTCTTCTTCACCCAGAGGGGTATAAGAAACCGGGGCCAGTAAAATACCTTTCGCCCCCGCGCTTTCAGCATCCTGCGCCAACAGGCAGGCTTCATCGGTGCGCAGTGCCCCGGCACTGGCGATAACCGGTATATCCGGCCCCAGACAGGCCACAGCAGCTTCAATGGCCCGCCGCTTCTGGTCACGGCTCAGATAAGCATACAGCCCGGTGCTGCCGGGCAGGCCGACTGAGTCCACACCCACCTGTTTCAACCGCAGCAACACCTTTTCCAGCGCCGGTATATCCACCACACCGGCTGCATCAGTCGGTGTGATGGGGAAAGCAGAAAGCCCCTTGAACTGCATGAATGACACTCCTGAAATGGCCAGCCTGACGCTGGCAATGGGTGGGTGAAATCAGAATCGTACAGCCGGGCACACGCGGAACACACCCGCTTCGTCCAGTCGCCTATACTTGAATCAGTTCCTAATCTGTCAAAGGAGTGAGTGATGTTAATCGGCTTCGTATTACTCGTCAGTGCCTGTGGATATGACGCCTGTGACGCACTGCCGGTATCCGAGCATATTTACCCCACCCGGTACGATTGTGAACAGATGGCCGAACGTATTCTTGCACGCCGCCCCAACATCGTGCTGCTGTGTGGGGAGGTTTATCGTTAGCTGTTTTCTGTCGCCGCTGCGTCATCGACAAACCGCGTCACCGCCAGCAAACGGTTGACGTGCGTTAACAGCAGATCCACATCTGTCTGTAAAAAACCATCACCGCTCTGTGATGCAGCCAGAACAGCGTTCTGAATATTTTCGGAAATGGAGGCCGATCCGTCTTTACCCGCCGTTAGCAGCAGCGCGGCAATGAGCAGGGATTGGGCCTCGACCTGGGCTGTCAGCTCTTTAGTATCTACATCCATTTTGGCGAGCTTCATTAAAATATCGATGACCAGTTGCTTCATGTTGTTATTATCCTCATAAGATTATTCGTATGAAATTACCACCCTGATCGAAGCGGGTAAACAGGACAGTCCACAAGAAAGATCAATTCGTCGCATTTTCCGATAATGTCTGAGTGACGACTTTCACCCTCATCTGATAGCGCAATCGCTACTCTGCTGCCAGGCTTCCTCGAAACCCGCAAAGGAGAGACTATGTTCCGTTTTATTTGTTCACTGTTTTCCAGCCCTGAATCCCTGCTCCAGGTGATGAGCCAGCGTGATATCGCCGAATCCATTGAGGACGGTGATCGCATCCTGATTGATGAAGATGGCTGCGCTATGGTTAACTTTTCCAGCTATGAAGTGCATGAAGATTTTGCCCGGCACGTTAATACGTTAAAAGGGGCCTGAGATGGGAACAGCAATATTTATGGTGCTGATGGTGTGCGGCTACTGGTACACCAGCCGTGACCTTTCTACCCGGTTTAAAATCAAACGTTCATTTGGCTGGGATGTGTACTTTCTTGTCGCCCTGTACGGCTGTATCTTCGTCCTGCAGGGGGTGCTGGCGACCGGTCTAATCTGGCTGCTGCTGCTGGCGGCATCCGCCATTTTCAACGCGATTCCCCAACTGGCTGATGGCTTGCATCATCAGTGGCAAATCGAGTTTATGACCTGGAGCTTCTTAGGTATCCAGGCACCGGTCGTGGTCATGCTGGCGTTTGCCGTCGCGTTCTGCCTCTATCGTTCCAGCTGGTCTGGCAGTGCGCGGCTCGACAGCAACGGCCGAAAAAAACTGTATAAAAAGCTGTCACGCGCCAACGGCGTCGAAGGGTTACTGTTTCAGTGTATGGAAGAGGGGGAACTGGCATGGATCACCCTGAAGTCGCGACGAATCTATATCGGAATGATCCACGCGGCCTCGTATGACAATGTGGCCACCGCCAATGTGGTGCTGATCCCGATGCTGAGTGGCTACCGCGACGGTAAAAAACTCAATTTATGCATTGAGCACAACTACAGCCGCTGGTATGCCGAACACGACATCACGCTGGATTCAGAGCCAAAGTCAGCCATGGCTTTCCGCAAAGTGATTATGCTGGATCAGATAGAGAGCCTGTCACTGTTTGATCCGGCCAGCGCCAGCGCGCTGGCCAGTTGAGATTAAAACAGCACCGAGATCAACCAGAAGCCGGCAAAGGTCATCAGCAGCGATCCGATGACGTGGATCATGACAGACGCCATTGCCCAGAGATAGCTACCGGACTGCATCAGCGTGACCACTTCCAGCGAAAAGGTGGAAAATGTCGTCATACCGCCGCACAGTCCGGTGGTGATCAGCAGCTTCCATGCCGGGTCGATCCCTGGATGGCGGACAAACCAGGCCACCGTGGCACCAATGATAAATCCGCCCACCAGATTAACCAGCAGCGTACCGGGTGGCAGGTTGGGAAACAGGGCGTTGAGTCGTACCGCGAGCAGCCAGCGAATAACACAGCCCGCGCAGCCACCAATCATCACAGCCAGTAAAGGTTTCAGCATAAAGTCCTCAGGATAAAGAGGAAGGTGCCTGCAGGCAGATAACGAACAGCCTGATACACCGACCTCGTGAAAAGGGCCAGAGTTTCAGGCGTCATCAGCCCGGACAGTCGGGCGGTTGGGAAAGGTGGAACACCATCACCTTGTCGCCATTAAGATAATCAGCGAGCGCCCGTTTTGCAAGCCGCTCGCACACTGAAAAAAACAACATATTGTTGATTGCTAAACAGGGTGTTGATATTGTTCTTTCTCCCCTACTCTGCCGCCGAGTCACTATGTCCGCCCACTCTCCTGATATCGCCCATGAACGCGCCCTGATCCTGCAAACCCTGCACGCTGCCGTCACTGCACTCGGCAATGTGATCGGACGCAATACTGAAGTCGTCCTGCACGACCTTGAACACCCCGAGAAATCCGTGCTGGCCATCACCAACGGCCATGTTACCGGTCGTGTGCTGGGCAGCCCGGTACTGGATGTTCCTGCTCAGGATCGGGGGCTTCAGGCGTTAATTAACGAGACAACTCCTGCGAACGATAATGTCCCGACGGTGATCCCGGACTACCCGACCCGCGGTAAGCAGGGTCAGACGCTGCGAAGCGCAACTGCACTTTACCGCGACAGCAACGGCCAGGCATTTGCAGCACTCTGTATTAATACCGACAACAGTGAGCTTCTGGCAGCAAGACGCTGCCTCGACAACCTGTTGAACAGCCCGGACAGCCCGCCGCCTGCGGCTGAAGAAAGTGCAGATATGGCACAGCTGATGGCGGAGATTATTGCTGACTCGCTCAGTGAGCTGAATGGCGACCTGCGCCTTTCACGTAAACAGGCCAAGCTGGCAGCGGTGAGAAAAATGCAGGAACGCGGTATGTTTATTGTTAAAGGCGGTATCGAAAAAGCCGCTACAGCCCTTGGCGTTACCCGCTACACCATATACAACTACCTGGATGAAATCCGCGATGCGCAACAGCCCGGGAGTCCGTCATGAGTCTGCATATTGCCACCCCACTCCTTACCTCCCGCCCGCTGAGCATGCTGACCGGCCATAACGTGTTGCTAAAGATGGAGGCGTTACAGCCTCCGGGCTCGTTTAAAATTCGCGGCATCGGCCTGGCATGCGAAACCTGGCAACGCAGGGGTGCCCGACGATTTGTATCCTCATCAGGCGGCAATGCCGGGCTGGCGGTGGCCTGGGCAGGGCGACATCTTGGCGTACCCGTGACGGTCGTGGTGCCGGAAACCACTTCGCACTGGGCACAGACGCTGTTGCGGCAGGAACTGGCAGAGGTGATCGTTCACGGCAGCTCCTGGCAGGAAGCGAATCATTACGCGCAGTCACTGCTGGGTACGCAGGATGCCTTTCTTCACCCCTTCGACGATCCGCTGCTGTGGCAGGGCCATGCCACCATGATTGATGAAGTGGCGCAGAGTGGAATGCGCCCTGATGCCGTGGTGCTGTCGGTGGGCGGCGGGGGGCTGCTGGCCGGAGTGGTGGCAGGGCTGCAGCGTAACGGCTGGCAGGATGTGCCCGTACTGGCGGTGGAAACCGAAGGGGCCGCTTCATTTCACGCGGCAATGGCGGCCGGGTATCCGGTCGAACTGGATGGCATCCACAGTATCGCCTCATCGCTGGGTGCAAAACAGGTCTGTGACCAGGCACTGCGGTGCGCCCGCGAACATACTGTACAGAGTCTGCTGGTATCGGATCGGGCGGCGGTCAATGCCTGCACACGCTTTCTGGACGATCACCGGGTGCTGGTGGAACCGGCCTGTGGAGCCAGTCTGGCGGTGGTCTACGATATGCATCCGCAGCTCGCCGCGTATCACAATCTGCTGGTGATTGTCTGCGGCGGGGCGACCAGCAGTATCGCCCAGCTGCACGCGGCCTCGACCGCACTGAATGATTAGTGGTCTTCCACTTCATACTGCACGGATAACTGCCCTTTCTTCTCTTTAACACGGGTGATGTGTACCAGGCCAACCTGCGCGGTCGTCAGCACGTGTGTGCCGCCGCAGGCAAGGGCGGGAAGCGATCCCCAGGTCACGTTGCGCAATCCCGCCAGCTCACTCACTACCCGGGGGAGATCGGCGGCGACCAGCTCGCGTGTAAGCCGTTCCAGTGCCGCCCTCTCCACCTCAGCTGAGGTTATACCGGGTGCGAAAACTATCCGGCCCGCACCAGGACGGTGATCGCCTTTGGTGGCATGCCAGCCAAACTGTTCACCGGCCACGCCGATCAGATGCCCCGCAGAATGCATTTGCGTGTGCCGTCTGCGGACCTCTGCGTCGACGACCAGGGTAGTGGCCCCCGTAGGGACGGGCGTGGCCAGCAGGTGGATTACCTGACCCTCTTCCTGACTGATTTTCACCACCTCTGCCCCGCCCAGCGTGCCGCGATCGGAGGGCTGGCCACCGCCCTGTGGATGAAACAGCGTGGAAGCGAGAATGACACGGTAATGACCGCTGTCATCCGGTTCACAGCGCAGGACCTCAGTGGTCATTTCAAGGCTGTCGCTGTAGTAATAGGCTTTTTCTGTCATGGGGGGGTCAGACTCTCCAGGTGGACGGAATGCAGGCTGTAAATTAGCATCTCTCAATAACAAATTAAACAAAATGTTGAAATTGATACCTGAAAAACGCCATTAATCAACAACAGGGGTAATTTACTCGTTGTGACGTACGTCGCCGGAACAGAGACAATATGCCAGCCCATTCAGCGGTTTTTTATCTCGCTGTTTTAGTCCATGCTGGTTACCCCTTTTCTTTCAGAGACGATGCTATGACTAAAAATCTGAATAAAGACACCCAGGTCTGTATGTCACTGGCGGCGCGCCCTGGCAACTTTGGCACCCGTTTCCATAATTATCTGTACGATGCTCTCGATCTTGATTACCTCTATAAAGCCTTTACTACCCGGGATCTGACGGCGGCCATCGGCGGCGTTCGCGCGCTGGGTATACGGGGTTGCGCCATCTCAATGCCATTTAAAGAGGAGTGTATTCCGCTACTGGATGAGCTGGATGCCTCCGCCAGCGCCATCAACTCGGTCAATACCATCGTTAACACAGATGGCTATCTGAAGGCGTATAACACTGACTACATCGCCATCGTCAGCCTGCTGAAGCAGTATCAGGTGAACACCGGGCTGACTTTCGCCCTTCGCGGTAGCGGCGGTATGGCAAAAGCCGTGGCCTGTGCCTTAAAAGACAGCGGATTCAGTCAGGGAGTGATCGTTGCACGTAACGAGACCCGGGGCCGTGAGCTCGCTGCGCTGTACGGTTTCGAATGGCGTGCCAGCCTTGATGGATTACAGCCCGGACTGCTGATCAATGCCACCCCCACCGGAATGGCGGGTGGCATTGATGCCGACGTGCTGTCATTTGATACGACCACGATTGACGCGGCGAGCGTGATCTTTGAAGTGGTCGCGCTACCTGAGCTGACGCCACTGGTGCGCTATGCACGCAGTCAGGACAAAACGACGATCACCGGTTCTGAAGTGTTTGCTATTCAGGCCGTAGAGCAATTTGCCCTGTACACCGGGGTGCGCCCGGATGATGTGCTCTTTCGCAAGGCCGCAGAGCACGCGCGCCTGGGATAGGCGCTTCACTCAGAGATTAAGACTCTGGCTCAAAAGAGCGATCATGGTGCTGTCACTGCCGGACTGCTTAAGATGGCGATCGCTATCGTAGATCTCTAACGGCTCGTGCGGATAGTCCTCCGGTACAACAATAATAAACCGCCCTCCCTGGCGCTCGGCATTGCGTTTCGACGCAGTAATACGCATTGCTGAGCAGTCATTGACGATGCTCAACTGCGGGAAGGCGGCTCTCAGTCTTCGCCCCAGAGCCAGCGCACACGCCCTCACCGTCCATGAGCACGAGATAATCACCACATCGGTCATACGTGGCTTCAGCATCGTTTTATTAGTGAGCTGCTGAAGTCGCATTAATGGCTCCAGCATAAAGGCGAAACCAAAGGCAAATGTTTCCCGCCCGATGAGTTCGCTGGCGCAGCGATCGTAGCGGCCGCCGCGACACAGCAGGCTTCCCTCCTCCAGCCTGTCGCTGTGCCACTCAAAAAGGGTATGGCAGTAGGCATTAGCCGGGTAAAGCGCCTTATCCACCACAAAGGGGATACCTGCCCGGGTTAATGCAGCCATTAATGACTCAAAGCGCTGCATCGACGATGTCGAAATAAAATCGCCGGGCTCTGGTGCCTGGGTTTGCAACGTCGCCAGCAGGCTGTCGGTGGACTGCAGCAGTTGCTCCGGTCTGTCAGCAAGCCAGTCTATCCACTGCGCCTGGAAGAGAAAAATAAACGGCTGATAGTACTGACGCAATGCGTCTCGAAAAGCAGCAAAATCCCGGGCACTGCCCAGCGTATTAATTTTTAGCTCAATATGGTTTTCCAGCCGCAGGGATTTGAAGAAATCATACTGCATGATGAACTGCTCAAGTTCGATATCCACCCTGGGATAACCAAAAGCCTCCACGCCAAGCTGCTGGTACTGCTCGACAGGGGTATGCTCGCCTCTGCGCACACGAAACATCGTCCCCAGATACCAGAGTTTGCTGGTTGACTGCAGATCCCGGTGCGCTTCAATCGCATGCAGACATCCCTGCGTCCCTTCGCGCCGTAATAAAGCCGAGTGCTCGCCACCAATACGGCACGCCCCCGCGTCTCCCTGAGCAAAGTCAGGGGGGCGTGTTAATGCTCCTTCTTTTTCCAGCAGAGGCAGGCGTATTTCCTGATAGCAGTAGCGCTGCAGCAGCTGCGATGCCTGGTTTTCAATCCACACCCAATCCAACACCTGATTATGATAATACTTTCTTGGCCGCCCACACTGACGCGGTCTGACCCGGCGATGAAGCGATATTTCCTGCTGCTGACAATACTGCGATGTACCCAGCACACAGTTTTGACTGAGACAATTTTTGATTTTGTCTGATACCGCCGCACTGAGCGGTATCTGCATAAAGCGACGGTACTGTAACGCCCGGGCTGAGGGCGTTTTCCCGAGTTTTAGATACTCTTCATGGAAGGTGAGACGGGCTATATGCTCCTCACCAATATTGTGCCGGTAGCTACTTCCTTTTGATAAGTACGGCTTATCTTCTTTAGCACTGTCAACAAACTGTTGAGCCAGTAAAAAATAAGCCCCCGGTTCAATCAGGGAGCTATTGTAACGCCCCTCCCACAGCGCCCCACTACGATGATATTTTTGATTGAAATAGCGCACATAGCTGCGACCGATATGCTGAACAAGGCGGCTGAGATCCTCTTTACTGCCAGGCGTTAATAGCAGAAAAAACTCTTTTGCATGCAGAGAGTAAGCATGTAACTCACAGGAATAGAGTGCAAACGCCCGATCAAGACTAATAAGAAAAACATCACAATCCATCTCATCCATAAAGATAAAATCATGATTATGCCCTTTTAGCTGTATAAGCTGCGGCAGACCCTGAATATAGATTCGTTCTTTTCTGGACATATCACCCTGGAATTTATGTATAAAAACTTAAGTGAATATCAAAAGATTCGGCGCTATTTATTTTTAATTAGCTATTGTGGCAGGGTGCATGAAAGCGTCTGCCATTGTCAATATATCAACTGTAAATTAATCACCCTCGTTTGATGTGAATTTATTGTTAATTAAAAAACACAAAAACGAGATAACTCCGCCCCCCTTGAATGAGAGGCAAATAAAAAAGGGGACGGAGTCATTAGTTTATATTTTGCATAAAAAACACACTATTTTCCGGCATTAAAATACATAATGTGCCTTTTATCCTCTCGGTCCTCTAAAAATATCGCTCCCCCTTTCTTAGAATCACTCCCATCTCGGTGAGACCGCCTGGTTATCACTTTTTTTATGGCAACGACTACAGGACATTCAATATGGGAACCATGAGTGCGGCTAAAGCACATAAAATGGGCGTCGTGGCGCTTACGCTGGTTACCGCATCAAATATGATGGGGTCAGGGGTATTTATGCTACCGACTAACCTTGCAGGGGTCGGTTATATTTCTCTTTGGGGATGGCTCTTCACCATAATTGGTGTCATCGCCTTAGCCCTGGTTTTTTCTAAGACGAGTCTGATTACTCCGCGTACCGGGGGAATTGTCGCCTATGCCAGTGATGCCTTCGGTCCTTTCATCGGTTTCCAGACCACCGTGTGCTACTGGATCAGCGCCTGGGTCGGCAACGTGGCGTTGCTGGTCGCCGGGGTCGGTTATCTCAGCTATTTCTTCCCTGAATTGAAAAACCCGTCGATCGGCAGTGTCGTGGCGATTGTGATCCTGTGGGGATTTATCGTGCTCGCCAGCTTCGGCGCGCGGGTCGCCGGGCGCGCGCAGTCCTTTACCGCCAGCTGTATGCTGGTGGTGGTACTGGGCATTGGCGTGGTTGGCTGGTTCTGGTTCGATCCGACCCTGTTCTCTCAGGTGTATAACGGCACAGGAAAAAGCGACACCTCTGCCATTATCACGGCGGCATCTATCGCGCTCTGGGGTTTTCTGGGCGTTGAATCTGCAGTGGTCTCCAGCGGTCAGGTGGAAAAGCCGGAATACACCGTTCCGCGCGCGACGGTATACGGTTTACTCATTGCCTCCGTCTGCTATGTCGGAAGCTGTACCGTGATTATGGGTCTGGTGCCACATAATGAACTGGTGAACTCTGCGGCTCCCTTCGCCGATGCCGCACGCTATATGTTCGGCAAAACTGCCGGTAACGTCGCCTCTGCACTGAGTATTATTGCCTGCTTCGGCTCCATATCAGGCTGGTTGATTTTACAGTCGGAAGGCCCACGCGCAGGGGCTCAACAGGGCCTCTTCCCGAAATTTTTCTCTGACGTGAATAAAAATGACGTCCCCATGAAAAGCCTGATTTTTACCGGGATACTGATGACCCTGGTATTGCTGATGACGGCCTCTCCTAACCTGGCTAAACAGTTCGAGACCGTCATTCTGATGTCAGTCTTTGCCTCACTGCTGCCTTATATGTACGCCTTGATTTCCCTGCCCATTATTATGGTTTCCAAAAAGATGAACCGTGGACGCAGCTTTATGTTTTACAGCGTCATGGTTGTTATCGGAATGATTTACAGCATTTTCGCCATGCTTGGATCGGGCACGGACTCGATGTTCTGGGGTGTCGTCATGATCATGATCACCATTCCCCTTTTCTGCTTTGTTGCCGCAGGGCGCAGTAAAAAAGGCGTCGGCATCCTCTATCTGGATGAAAAATAAAAAAGTTACTTTATCCGTTAACTGTAAGAAGGAATAGCAAATGACGTTATCTATTGAAGATCAAAATAAGCTGGATGCTTTCTGGTCGTACTGTGTAAAAAACCAATATTTTAATATCGGATATCCTGAATCAGCAGACTTTAATTATACCAATCTCGAACGATTCATGCGGTTCTCTATCAATAACTGCGGTGACTGGAGTGAGTATTGTAATTATCTGTTGAACTCCTTCGACTTTGAAAAAGAAGTCATGGCGTATTTTGCGCAATTGTTCAAAATCCCCTTTGAAAAAAGCTGGGGCTATGTGACGAATGGTGGTACGGAAGGAAATATGTTTGGCTGCTATCTTGGCCGTGAGATTTTCCCTGATGGCACACTCTACTATTCAAAAGATACCCACTACTCCGTTGCCAAAATTGTTAAGTTACTGCGGATCAAGTCACGGCTGGTGGAATCGCTGCCAAATGGCGAAGTGGATTACGATGATTTGATTAAAAAAATCACAATGGATAAAGAGCAGCATCCGATTATTTTTGCCAATATTGGCACTACCGTTCGCGGCGCCATTGATGATATTGCTCTTATCCAGCAGCGCCTGAAAGATGCAGGCTTCAAACGTGAGGACTACTATCTGCACGCTGATGCCGCGCTGAGCGGTATGATCCTGCCTTTCGTCGACGATCCGCAGGGCTTCACCTTTGCAGACGGCATCGACTCTATCGGCGTCTCTGGCCATAAGATGATTGGTTCGCCTATCCCCTGCGGCATTGTCGTGGCGAAAAAAGCCAATGTGGATCGCATCTCCGTCGAAATTGACTACATTTCCGGCCACGATAAAACCATCACGGGCTCCCGTAACGGCCATACGCCGATGATGATGTGGGAAGCGATCCGCAGCCACAGCCATGCCGACTGGAAACGGCGTATCACCCACAGCCTGAATATGGCTCAGTACGCCGTCAGTCGTCTGCAGGAAGCAGGGATCAATGCCTGGTGTAATAAAAACTCGATTACAGTGGTCTTCCCCTGCCCGTCTGAGGCCGTCTGGAAAAAACACTGCCTCGCCACCTCTGGTGAGGTCGCCCACCTGATCACCACAGCCCACCATCTCGACACCAGTAAAATTGATGCACTGATCGATGATGTGATTGCTGACAGTGTCATGAACGCTGCCTGAACCGTCTGCCTGCCCGCCTTTGCCGGAAAAGCTTGTCAGACCGGCAGCCGGTGAGGCAGGCATCACTCGCTAAAGAGGATAAGGATTTACCATGAGTAAAATTCAGTCCATCCGGGGAATGCGCAGCATCCTGCCAGAGGAAACCCCGATCTGGCAGTGGCTGGAAAATAAAGTGCGGACTGTCGCTCACCGATATGGCTATCAGGAAGTTCGCCTGCCGATTCTGGAGCCGGTCTCGCTTTTCGAGCGCGCGGTGGGAGAGTCGACCGATATCGTGTCGAAAGAGATGTATAACTTCTATGACAAAAGTGGTGAGCACATTACGCTGAGGCCGGAGGGCACCAGCGGCTGCGTTCGTGCCGTGGTGGAAAACAACATGTGCTACAACACCACGCAGCGGCTGTGGTATCAGGGGCCGATGTTCCGCTATGAACGACCGCAGAAGGGGCGCTTGCGGCAATTCACCCAGTTTGGCGTTGAAACCTTCGGCATGCCGGGAGCCGATATTGACGCAGAGCTGATCTACATGGCCTGGGATATTTTTAAAACGCTAAACGTGGATCGCTTCATACGCCTGGAAATTAACTCGCTGGGAACACTGCCCGAGCGCAAAGAGCACCGTCAGGCGCTGGTCAGATGGTTTAATCAACATCATGAACAGCTGGACGAGGACAGCCTGCGCCGCCTGGAGAGTAATCCGCTGCGTATTCTGGACAGCAAAAACCCGGCGATGCAGGAGATGATTGAAGGGGCCCCGCAGCTGCTGGACTTTCTTGGTGAGGCCTCGCGGCAGCATTTCGCCACGCTGCGAACGCTACTGGACAATGCAGGCATCACCTACCGCGTTAATCCACGTCTGGTCAGAGGGCTGGACTACTATACCCGCACTGTTTTTGAATGGATTACGGATGAGCTGGGATCACAGGGAACGGTTTGTGGCGGTGGACGCTATGATGGCCTGGTTGAACTGTTCAGCGACAAGAAGCTACCGGCTTCAGGGTTTGCCATGGGTATTGAACGCCTGTTGCTGCTGTTGCAAACCACTGGCGGAGACAGCAACATCACCCACTCTCCTGATATCGTGGTGACTTACGAAGACCCGGAACACAACATTGATGCCCTCCTGCTGGCGAACACGTTACGTCAACAGCTACCCGCTCATAAAATATTCAGTGATTTCAGCGGCTCGCGACTGAAACGTCAGCACAGTAACGCCCTGAAAAGCGGCTGCCAATTCATTGTCACTCTCAATGCCGATCGTCGGCTGGGTCTGTGGGATTTGGTGAACAATCGCCATGAAACGCTGAGACTGGAAGAGATCGGGAAAACCATCAGCACAACCGGAAAAACGCCCTCCCGCTGAACAGCCCCCGGTGGATCGGCGTAAAACAACGGGCGCTCAGGCCCGCACTTTCCCTAACCGGTCAGTAAAAAGGTTAACGCTTATCCACCACCATTTTGACCGCCAGCCCGGCCAGCACAGTTCCCATCAGCCAGCGCTGGGCCTTTTGCCAGCCTGGACGGCTGGCCAGGAAGGTGGCGATGGTGCCTGCCGCGAAAACGATCAGACCGTTGACCAGCATACTGGTGAGGATTTGGGTAAAGCCCAGCGTCAGGGACTGTGCCAGCACGTTGCCCTGCTCCGGGTGGATAAACTGTGGCAGCAGCGTCAGATAGATCACCGCCGTTTTAGGATTGAGCAGATTGGTCAGCAGCCCCATGGTAAACAGCTTACGCGGGCTGTCAGGCGGCAGATCGCGTAGCTGAAACGGTGATTTTCCACCGAACAGGGCCTGCCATGCCATCCACAGCAGATAGGCTGCCCCGGCAAAACGCAGTGCATCATAGGCTACTGGTACCGCCATCAGCAGTGCGGTGATCCCCAGCGCGGCGCAGACCATATAAAACATAAAGCCCAGCGCCACGCCGCAAAGTGAGATATATCCTGCCCGACGCCCCTGGCAAAGCGAGCGCGAGATCAGATAGATCATGTTCGGGCCGGGCGTCAGCACCATGCCGAGAGCGATGGCGGCAAAGGGGAAAAGCTGAGAAAGCGTGACCATATTCACCGCCTGTTTTTAGTAAGGTTAAGCGCGCACCGTGTCGTCACCCCAGGCCACCCACTTATAGGTGGTCAGTGCTTCCAGCCCCATGGGGCCACGCGCATGCAGTTTCTGCGTGCTGACCGCCACTTCAGCCCCCAGGCCAAACTGACCGCCGTCGGTGAAGCGTGTGCTGGCGTTCACATAGACCGCAGAAGAATCCACTTCATTCACAAAGCGGTCAGCGTGCCCGATGGTACGGGTCAGAATGGCGTCGGAATGGTGCGTGCCGTATTCGCGAATATGGGCGATCCCCTCATCCAGCGAGTCGACCAGCCTGACGTTAAGATCCAGCGCCAGCCACTCGTCGCGATACTGCTCTTCTGTTACGGCACTCACGCTGGCCGGGCCGTTCTGCAACAGCGGAAGCGATCGCGGATCGGCATGGAGAGTAATCCCCTCCCGGGCCATACGGTCGCTCAGTGCGGGCAGGAACGTATCGGCAATGGCTGCGTCTATCAGTAACGTTTCCACAGAATTACAGGCGCTTGGGCGCTGCTTCTTGGCGTTAACGATCACCTTCAGCGCCGCGTCCATTTCACAACTGCGATCCACATAGATATGGCAGACGCCAATCCCACCGGTGATCACCGGAATGGTGGATTGCTCGCGGCACAGCTTGTGCAGGCCGGCACCGCCGCGTGGGATCAGCATATCAACGTAGCGGTCAAGCTTCAGCAGCTGGCTGACCAGCTCACGATCCGGACTTTCAATCGCCTGCACCGCTCCGGCCGGCAGGCCGTGCTGTTGCAGTGCCTCCTGAATCACCCGCACGGTGGCACCGTTGGTGCGGTAAGTCTCTTTCCCGCCGCGCAGGATCACTGCATTACCCGTTTTCAGGCACAGGCTGGCGACATCGACAGTAACGTTCGGACGCGCTTCATAGATCACTCCCACCACGCCCAGCGGCACGCGACGGCGTTCAATACGCAGCCCGCTGTCGAGCTTACCACCATCAATCACCACGCCGACCGGGTCAGTGAGACGACAGACCTGACGCACATCATCGGCAATGCCTTTAAGCCGTGTCTGATCCAGCGTCAGACGATCCAGCAGCGCTGCACTCATACCATTCTGACGGGCATCCGCAAGGTCGAGTTCATTGGCCGCCAGAATCGAGGCGCTCTGCGCCTCCAGGCGATCGGCAATGGTCATCAGTACCTGATTTTTCTGCGCGGTCGAGAGTACCGACAGCTGATACGATGCAGCCTTCGCAGCCTTACCCATTTGTTCAAGCATCAGAGCTCCTTAAGCAACAATCATATCGTCACGGTGTACGGCAACCGGACCATATTCATAACCCAAAATTTCGCTGATCTGCTGGGAATGGTGCCCGGCAATCATACGCATGGCATCACTGTTATAGCGTGAGACACCATGAGCAACATCACGGCCCTGAAGGCTGCGAATACGGATCACCTCTCCCCTGGAGAAATTGCCGCTGATCTCGCGGATCCCTTTCGGCAACAGCGAACTGCCACGCTCCAGGATTGCCGACAGTGCGCCGTCGTCCACCACCAGCTCGCCCGCCGGGGGAGCACCAAAGATCCAGCGTTTGCGGTTCTCCAGCGGCGTTTCAAAAGCATGAAAGCGGGTGCCGACCGGCTGGGCGGCGATAACATCACCGATGACGCCAGGACGGCTTCCTGCCGCGATAATGGTGTCGATACCGGCACGGCAGGCCACATCGGCCGCCTGTAATTTGGTGGACATTCCCCCGGTCCCCAGACCAGATACGCTGTCGCCCGCCAGCGCGCGCAGCGCGTCGTCAATACCGTGGACGTCGCGGATCAGCTCGGCATCAGGATTGTTACGCGGATCGGCGGTAAACAGTCCCTGCTGATCGGTGAGCAACAGCAGCTTATCGGCTCCGGCAAGGATCGCCGCCAGCGCCGAGAGATTATCGTTATCACCGACTTTGATTTCCGCGGTGGCCACTGCGTCATTTTCGTTGATAACAGGAACAATATGGTTGTCGAGCAGCGCCCGCATGGTGTCGCGGGCGTTAAGGAAGCGCTCACGATCTTCCAGGTCGGCACGCGTCAGCAGCATCTGACCGATATGAATGCCATAGATGGAGAACAGCTGTTCCCACAGCTGGATCAGGCGACTCTGCCCCACCGCAGCCAGCAGCTGCTTTGAGGCGATGGTCGGGGGCAGCTCCGGATAGCCAAGGTGTTCACGCCCCGCCGCCATCGCGCCTGAGGTGACAATCACAATGCGGTGGCCCGCCGCATGTTGCTGTGCGCACTGACGCACCAGCTCAACGATATGTGCCCGATTTAACCGACGTGAGCCGCCGGTCAGTACGCTGGTCCCCAGTTTCACCACCAGGGTCTGGCTGCTGCTCATTATTTCCTGCCATTTCGTAAAAAAGAGTACAAAGAAACGTTTTAGCAGGTGTGGTGCCTGAAGCCAACAGCCAGCGCGGGAAAAGGGCGAAAAAGGCCTGACCACTCGCTAGTCGAAAAGTTCGCAATTAACAAGAAGTGTTGAAAACTGTAATAAATCTTTAATAGGAAAAGGGTAAAAAGTCCGTGCTTCGAACAGAGCCTTCGGGCCGTTTATAAATTTTACTCTTTCGGGATTGATCGAAAATGATGAAGAAAAGCGCACTGGCAATCTTAACCGCAGCTCTGGCTCTGTCCACCGCTGCACAAGCCGCAGAAGTTTATAATAAAGACGGCAATAAGCTGGATTTCTACGGCAAAGTTAAAGCAATGCGTTACATGAGCGATGCAGATACCAACGCCAGCAACAACGCTGACAAATCTTACGTGCGTATTGGTTTCAAGGGGCAGACTCAGATTAATGACCTGCTGACCGGCTACGGCCAGTGGGAATATAACTTCAGTGCCAGCAACTCTGAAGGCGGCGCTGATGCGCAGTCGGGCAATAAAACCCGTCTGGGCTTTGCCGGTCTGAAAATGAAAGATATTGGTGCTATCGACTACGGCCGTAACTACGGTGTGATTTATGATGTCGAAGCATTCACGGACATGATGCCAGAGTTTGGTGCGACCGGTTATACCCGTGCTGACACCTATATGCTGACGCGCGGTAACAGCATGCTGACCTACCGTAATACCGACTTCTTCGGTCTGGTTGATGGCTTAAAATTTGCGTTGCAGTATCAGGGCAAAAACGATGCCTCGTCGACACGTAACGGCAACGTCTCTAACGGAGATGGTTACGGTGCCTCTGTTTCCTATCAAATCATTGATGGTCTGACAGTCAATGGCGCGATGTCCTCTTCAAACCGCCTGATTCAGACCCAGAAAGACGCGGCATTTGGTTCAGGCGATAAAGCGGAAGCCTGGGCGACTGGTTTAAAATATGATGCAAACGGTGTGTATCTTGCCAGCACCTATGCTGAAACCCGCAACATGAACCCGATCAACAGCGGTGCAACCTTTACCGCGGCAAACGGCACTACGTCGTCTGTATCAGGTTACGTGAATAAACTGCAAAACTTTGAAGTGGTCGCTCAGTACCAGTTTGACTGGGGCCTGCGTCCATCACTGGCTTATGTGCAGACCAAAGCTAAAGATATGGAAAATGGCATTGGTGATGCTGACCTGTACAAATTCGTGGATATCGGTGCCACCTATTACTTCAACAAAAACATGTCTACCTTCGTCGATTACAAGGTTAACCTGTTGAATGATGACAATAAGCTGGGACTGAATACCGACGATATCGTTGCCGTTGGTGTGATGTACCAGTTCTGATCCCACACTCGCTGCAACACGCCACTGCGGCAGCGGGTTAAGCGTTACCCCTCGTTATGTGTCTTAAAAAAAAGGCTGGAGCAATCCAGCCTTTTCCTTATTCTGCGCTGAGTGTGTTATTCGGTCAGCTTAACCGGCTGGTCAGCGAAGCCGTCGGCCGGGATCAGCCCCAGCTCAATTTCCGCCAGCTGTGCTTTTAAACGCACATGGAAGTTACGTAACGTCTCTTCAACGCGGGCATTATTATCCTTACCCTTCACCGCACCCGGCTTCCAGTTGCCTTCTTTATCGAACAGCCCAAAGTGATACTCATAGGTAAAATGGTCTGAATGTGCTTCCAGCTCCATCCACCAGCCCCAGAATTCACGTAATTCCGGTTCAGGTTTCACATTGACGCAAACTGCCAGGCAGTCAAAGAAGAAGCGCTCGCCTTCACACTTGCCTTCACGGATGTAAGGACCTAAAGAGTGAAAGCGCTTAATCAGCCTACTCTTCGGATGTCCACTCGGTAACGTCATCGTTTAAACTCCTTAGTTAAGCTTATAGTTGTAGCAAACTATTGAATATTAGCAACTCACTCGTCCAGCCGCTGCGCCAGCCAGTCACAAATATCGCGCAGCCCTTTATCGAAGTTCGCCATCGCCGGAGACGTATTAATTTTTAACAGCCGCCCGGCAGACGAGGAATTGGCGATCAGACGCGATTCCTCTTCCGGGCTGAACGGATCGTGAGCCCAGTAACCAGACAGCATTGGCGTCGGGCAACGGCGTCCCAGAAGCCCCTGAATTTTCAGCGAGAAACGGCTCAGTTCAGTGCGCAGCGCACTGTCTGAGGAGCCTGACATTCCCAGGCGGCTGGCCAGCATATCCATATACATCTCCGGCACCCTGTCCTGCAAATTGGTATTGCTTAACAGACTGTGGACCACCGGCCCCAGACAGGCCACGCCTCGCAGACGCTGGCTTTCCAGATAGGCCAGCCTGACCGCAATATTGGCACCAAAACGGAAACCGAAGGCCGCCACCCGGGTATGATCCACCCAGGCCACATTTTCCAGCTGTCGCAGCACCTGCTGATGCAGGAAGCTGGAGTCCTGGGTCAACTTCCACTTCGAAGAGAAGCCCACGGAGGGCATATCCAGCGTCAGCATCGCAATGCCACGCGGCGCAAGATAATCGTGGAACAGGCGGTAGTGGTCACTTTGCAACGCATCGAGGCTGCCACACAACAGCACCGTCGGATAAGGAGCTTTCACCTCTGGAGGCATATGCAGAAACCCGGTAACCGGACTGCCACCCTCGATGGCAAACTCCAGCTCTTTCAGCTCACCAGGCAGGCGGTGGGTAGCCTCCTGATAAGCGCGGCTGGCCAGCAGTTGCGCCTGTTCAGCCAGCTCATCCTCTTTCAAATGGGGGTAACCCGCCACGCTGTAAAGATGGGCCGCATGCAGCCAGTACTGGCCCGCCAGCAGATCGTCTTCACACTCGCTGGCTTTCTGCTGCCACTGCGCCGCCTGAGTAGACCATTCGTAAATCCAGTTACCGCCGCGATAGCCAATCACCGTATCCAGCAGCTGGTCGTCGGTATGCTCTACGGTGCTGACGGCAATACGCGCCAGCACTTCGCTCACTTCCTGCGGTGACAGGCCGCGCCAGGTCCACAGCAGGCGGTTGATCATGCGATACCAGCCGGCATGGGTTTCACCATCCAGCGCAGAGTGAATGCTCAACGGGCGATGGTGATGCAAACGTCGGACCAGCGATGAGGTTTCCGGGTGTTTGAAACGCGGCTTGAAGAGTTCTTCGCTGAGATTTTTCGGCGACATAACAGGGATTTCCTCCGGCGTACGGGTAGAAAATGAGTCTACCGTAGCCAGGAGATTGACGCGAAGGGTAAAAACAGACGTGCCCGACAGAATCGGGCACGGTTTGATCTGAACAGGCTAAATCGCGCTGAATAACAGGAAAAAGTATCAGCCCTTCACCAGCGGGGGAATAAAGGCGATGCCCATATCCCATGGCTGTTCAATCCAGGTGTTCTGCGGGATATCAATAACATAATCATCCACCAGCGGCCGACCGGCTGGTTTAGCGAAAATAGTCACGAAATGCGCTTTTGGATACATGTTGCGGATTGCCTGCGCGGTGCCCCCGGTATCGACCAGGTCATCAATCACAATAAACCCTTCTCCGTCGCCTTCGGCGCGTTTCAGGATAGTCATTTCACGCTGATTGTCATGATCGTAGCTGGAGATACAGACGGTATCGACATGGCGGATGCACAGTTCACGTGCCAGTAAGGCGGCAGGAACCAGCCCCCCACGGCTTACCGCAATAATGCCTTTCCACTGGTCGGCAGGCAGCAGGCGCTCGGCCAGTTTACGGGCATGAATTTGCAGCATGTCCCAGGTGACGATGTATTTTTCACTCATTAAAAGGATCCCGGCCAGTAAAATTGGCTTAAAAATTGTGCAAGGGGAGCGGTTGCGCGAAATTATAGTGATCTGAAGCACTAAAAACCAGCCCGCTGCGCCCTGTCAGCCCATTTTTCCTGGGGCAGCGTGAGCATGAGCCAGGAATCGGTGATATTCTTTTGCCATCGCGTCAGATTCGCTGGCGGGAGTTTTCCCAACCGATATCAAGGCATCCCCCCTGCCAGCACGGCAGCGCGGTGATGCTGACACAGGAGAGTTATCGTGTCTGAATTGTCTCAATTATCCCCACAGCCACTGTGGGATATTTTTGCCAAAATCTGCTCCATTCCCCACCCTTCTTATCACGAAGAAGAGTTAGCAGCCCATATCATCGCCTGGGCGACGGAGCAGGGTTTATGGAATGAGCGCGACCAGGTGGGTAACATCCTGATCCGTAAACCGGCTACGCCGGGTTATGAAAACCGTAAGCCCGTTGCCCTGCAGGCGCACCTGGATATGGTGCCGCAGAAAAATAACGATACGGTGCATGACTTTACGAAAGATCCGATTCAGCCGTGGATAGATGGCGAGTGGGTGAAAGCGCGGGGCACCACGCTGGGTGCCGATAATGGTATTGGCATGGCTTCAACACTGGCGGTACTGGCTGATAACAGCCTGGAGCATGGCCCGCTGGAAGTGCTGCTGACCATGACCGAAGAAACCGGTATGGCGGGTGCATTCGGCTTGCAGGCCGGCTGGCTGCAGGCCGATATATTGATCAACACCGACTCCGAAGAGGAAGGTGAGATCTACATGGGCTGTGCGGGTGGGATTGACTTTACCAGCACCCTGCCGCTGACCTATGAAGCGGTTCCGGCAGACTACCAGACGGTCAAACTGACGCTGAAAGGCCTGAAAGGTGGACATTCCGGCTGTGATATTCATGTCGGTCTCGGTAACGCGAATAAGCTGCTGGCGCGCTTCCTGTTTACACATGCGCAAGAACTCGACCTGCGTCTGGTTGACTTTGCCGGTGGTACGCTGCGCAACGCGATTCCGCGTGAGGCGTTTGCCACGCTGGCGGTTTCGCCTGCCGGCCTCGACAAGCTAAAGTCCCTGGCGGCAGGCTATCTGCTGACACTGCAAAATGAGCTGGGCCTGAAAGAAAAAAATATCGCCGTCGCGGTGGAAGACCTGGCGCAGGCCCCTCAGGTGCTGGACAACACCAGCCGTGACCGCTTTATCGCCCTGCTGAACAGCACTCCGAACGGGGTGATCCGTCAGTCTGATGTCATGAAAGGGGTGGTAGAAACCTCCCTCAATGTGGGCGTGGTGACATTTGAAGGCAATGAAGCAAAAATTAACTGCCTGATCCGCTCCCTGATCGACAGCGGTAAAGAGTATGTGGTGGAAATGCTCACCGCACTGGGCCAGCTGGCCGGGGCGAAAACCCTTGCCAAAGGCAGCTACCCGGGATGGCAGCCGGATGCGAGTTCGCCGGTCATGGCGCTGGTGCGTGAAACCTATGAAAAACTGTTCGACAAAACCCCGAACATTCAGGTTATCCACGCGGGTCTGGAGTGCGGTCTGTTTAAAGAGCCCTATCCGCAGATGGATATGGTCTCGATTGGACCGACCATCACCGGCCCTCACTCCCCGGATGAGCAGGTACATATTGCCAGCGTCGGGCTTTACTGGCAGTTGCTGACCGCGCTGCTGAAAGCGATCCCGGCGAAGTAATATCAGGTATGACGGGCGGACCGGAAAGGAGGTCCGCCCTGCCTTTCTCTGCCCGGCCAGCCATTTTTTCGATCGATTCCTGTGGCACGTTTACAGCCCTAACAACAACTGCCTTTCCAACTGGGGATCGAGCAGCGTGACATGCAATCCCACCAGCCTGACGCCGCGACCTGCGCGACGCTCGTCCCAGCTTTTCCGCGCAATCTCAATTAAATCGTCTTTATTCAGTACCTGCCAGACATGTTCCTGGGTCGTCTGCTGGAAATCGTCAAACTTGAGTTTGACGCCCTGACGGGCAATCTGACGATCCGGTTTGATTTTATCCAGCCGCCGCGCCAGCTCGTCGTACAACAGGTCGATGATCGCCAGGCAGTCATCCCACTGATGGATGTCCTCCGACAGCGTCCGCTCGACACCCAGCGATTTCCGTTCACGTGAGGTAATCACTTCACGGTCGTCGATGCCGTTACAGCGCTCCCACAGCACGCGGCCAAACTTACCAAAACGCTTCAGCAGCCTGGCCAGGTCGGTTTTCTGCACATCTGCGCAGGTGGTCAGCCCCAGCTCTTCCAGCTTTCGCGCCGTCACTTTTCCCACGCCGGGGATCTTCGACAGCGGCAGGCCAAGCAGGAAATCGGACATCTCGGGCGGCGTGATCACAAACTGGCCATTGGGCTTATTGATATCGGAGGCGATTTTGGCCAGAAATTTAATCGGAGCCACGCCGGCAGATGCAGTGAGGTTCAGTTCCTGCTGAATGGTGTCCCGGATTTCACGCGCAATCAGCGTAGCGGAACCCTGGCAGTGCGGGCTGTCGGTGACATCCAGATAGGCTTCATCCAGCGAGAGCGGTTCAATCAGAGAGGTATAGCGGGAGAATATGTCACGGATATGGGTGCTGGCTTCTTTATAGGCATCATAACGGCCGCGCACCACCGTCAGATGCGGACACAGCTTCAGCGCCATCGCCGTCGACATGGCGCTGTGTACGCCATATTTTCGCGCCGGATAGTTGGCAGTGCTGATCACGCCGCGCTGCTTTTCGCTGCCGCCGATGGCGATCGGAATGTCGCGCAGACTGGGATTATCGCGCATTTCAACGGCGGCAAAAAAGCAGTCCATATCCACGTGAATAATTTTACGCATAACCCCTCCGACAATACTGGATAAGTATACAGTTAAATTATCAGAGTTCAATGCAGAGCAAAACACGCATAAAAAAAGGTTTTTGTTCTTCCCTGTCTTGATAAAAAAATAGACAATGCTAAGGTGACGCAGCGATAGCGGAATTGTCCGAGATTGCACGTCAACAGACGCCTCCGGCGTTGCTTCCAACCCCTACATTTCAAGGGAACCAGAATGGGCAAAATCGCACTGCTGTTTGCGATGATTTTTCTGCCAGCCGTTGTCTTTGCCAGCGTACCGGATTCGGTTACACCCCTGGCCCCGGTAAGCAAAGAGTTAAAGAAACAATTAATTGGCACCCCCGTGTACCTGCAAATCTTTAAAGAAGAGCGCACGCTGGAACTCTACGGCAAGATCGGTAACGAATACCGCCTGCTGAACAGTTACCGCATCTGTAATTTTTCCGGTGGTCTTGGGCCAAAGCGTGTTCAGGGCGACTTCAAAAGTCCGGAAGGGTTTTACAGCGTAGGGCTTTCACAGCTGAAACCTGACAGCCGCTTTTACCGCGCGATCAACGTCGGGTTCCCGAATGAATACGATCGTCAGCAGGGCTATCAGGGTAAATACCTGATGATCCATGGCAACTGCGTATCTGTAGGCTGCTACGCCATGACCGACGCCTATATGGATGAGATTTATCATTACGTGGAAGCGGCGCTACGCAACGGCCAGCCCCGTGTAGAGGTCAGCATCTATCCGTTCCGCATGACGGAAAGCAATATGCAGCGCCACCGGTACTCTACCTACATCAATTTCTGGAAGCAGCTGCAGCCAGGTTACGCCCAGTTCGTGCAGACGAAACAGCCGCCGTCGGTCAGCGTCAGTGCCGGCAAGTACGTCATGGGCAGCCCGATGATGGCCAGCCCTGGCGCACCGGAATCAGCCCTGGCGCTCACCCAGGCAAAATAGTGCCCATTCACCTGGCTCAATCTTGTGCCAGGTTTCATTCGCCGTCAGCGGCTGAGTGGCAACGACTGTGACCACGTCATCTGGCGTGGTCTGCTTCTGAAAATCAATTTCCACGTCCTGATCCAGCAGCTTGGCCTTGCCGAACGGCGCACGCCGGGTGATCCAGAACAGATTGGTCGAGCAGAATGCCATCAGATACCGCCCGTCTGACAGCAACATGTTAAACACCCCTTTTTCACGCATCTCTCCTGCCAGCTCCGCAATATAGCGGAATACCGCCGGCCAGTTACCCGGCGTGCGGGGATAACGGGTGGTCAGCTTATGCAGCAGCCAGCAAAATGCTAACTCACTGTCCGTTTCGCCAATGGGACGGTACGGACCGGTATCCAGGTTTTTATAGCCTTTAAGCTGGCCGTTGTGCGCGTAAGTCCAGTTACGCCCCCACAGTTCCCGGGTAAACGGATGGGTGTTTTCCAGCGACACCTCGCCCCGGTTCGCCTGCCGGATATGCGCGACGACTGAACAGGATTTGATTGGGTAGTCCTGCACCAGACGGGCAATCGGTGACTGAAAGCTGGGCTGTGGATCTTTAAAGGTGCGGCACCCTTTCCCTTCATAGAAGGTGATACCCCAGCCGTCTTTATGCGGCCCCGTCCCGCCACCGCGCTGCACCAGCCCGGTAAAGCTAAAACAGATATCCGTCGGGACATTTGCGCTCATCCCTAATAGTTCGCACACAGGATTACCTCGTGAAAATAGATTCTATCCCCAATGGATTTCACGTTGCAGGAAGGCGGCAAACGCATGAATCCCCGGGAGCTTACACGAGTAAGTGACCGGGGTTGACGAGAGCAGCCAACGCACCTGCGGCGTGAAAGATGAAGGGGATTAAGCGACCATCTCTTTTTCGATGAGCAGCATCAGAATATGGATCACCTTGATGTGAATTTCCTGGATGCGGTCAGCATAGCCGAAGTGCGGCACGCGGATCTCCACGTCCGCCACACCATCCATTTTTCCACCGTCTTTGCCGGTCAGGGTGATCACCTTCATCCCTTTCGCACGCGCGGCCTCAACGGCTTTGATAATGTTGGCGGAATTGCCGGAGGTTGAAATCCCCAGCAGAACATCCCCTGCGCTGCCGACCGCTTCGATATAGCGGGAGAACACAAAATCGTAGCCAAAGTCATTGCTGACGCAGGACAGGTGGCTGACATCAGAAATGGCAATCGCCGGATAGCCTGGACGGTTTTCACGATAGCGGCCCGTCAGTTCTTCCGCAAAATGCATCGCATCGCAGTGAGAACCGCCGTTACCGCAGGAAAGGACCTTCCCGCCCGCTTTAAATGAATCAGCCAGCAAAACAGCCGCGCGCTGGATCGCATCGATGTTTGCCTCTTCACTTAGAAATTTATTCAGCGTGTCTGCCGCTTCGTTCAGCTCGGCGCGAATGATGTCCTGATACATAGGGGTGTCCTTTTTAGGAAAGAGTTACTGCGGGAGTTTACCAAGTTGCCAGGAAAGCGGGAAGCGATCTCCCTGAGGGGCGAGAGGATTAACGGTTCGTGCCCCCGCTTTGTGAGCCAGGTTGTAATTATTATGTAAACAGATTGCACCTGAAGCCGGGGTAATCTAAACCTATAACCAACAGGTCAGACCTCTTACTACTTACGGAGCAGACGTTATGATGGTTCTCAGTGTTGTGGCGACGATCGTCCTGATCGGTGCCCTGTTTTATCACCGCGTCAGCCTGCTGGCTGCCAGCGCAATAGTATTTATCTGGACGGCGGCCTTCGGCATCGCCGGGCTGTGGACGTTGTGGCTGCTGGTTCCGCTGGCACTGATCCTGCTGCCGTTCACGCTGCCGTCGATGCGCCGTGCGCTGTTTTCTAAACCGACACTGGCCACGTTCCAGAAAGTGATGCCACCGATGTCGCGCACCGAGAAAGAAGCCATTGATGCCGGAACCACCTGGTGGGAAGGTGATCTGTTCCGTGGCACCCCGGACTGGAAAAAACTGCATGCATATCCAAAGCCGCGCCTGACACCTGAAGAACAGGCCTTTATTGACGGCCCGGTGGAAGAGGCCTGTCGTCTGGCTAATGACTTCCAGATCACGCATGAAATGGCCGATTTGCCCCCCGAGCTGTGGGCCTATCTTAAACAGCATCGCTTCTTCGCCATGATCATTAAGAAAGAGTATGGCGGACTGGAATTTTCAGCCTACGCACAGGCGCGGGTGCTGCAAAAACTGGCGGGGGTTTCCGGTATTCTGGCTATTACTGTGGGTGTACCTAACTCCCTTGGGCCTGGCGAACTGTTGCAGCATTACGGTACCGACGCGCAGAAAGATCATTACCTGCCCCGCCTGGCACGCGGCGAAGAGATCCCCTGCTTTGCCCTGACCAGCCCGGAAGCGGGTTCGGATGCCGGTGCCATTCCGGATACCGGGGTGGTCTGCATGGGTAACTGGCAGGGCGAACAGGTGTTAGGCATGCGCCTCACCTGGAACAAACGCTATATCACCTTAGCCCCTGTCGCCACTGTGCTGGGCCTGGCGTTTAAACTTTCCGATCCTGAGCGCCTGCTGGGCGACACAGAAGAACTGGGGATTACCTGTGCGCTGATCCCCACCCAGACGCCGGGCGTCGAAATTGGCCAGCGTCACTTCCCGCTCAACGTTCCGTTCCAGAACGGACCCACGCGCGGTAACGATATCTTTGTGCCCATCGACTATATCATCGGCGGCCCGGAAATGGCCGGACAGGGCTGGCGGATGCTGGTCGAATGCCTGTCAGTGGGCCGGGGGATCACCTTGCCTTCTAATTCGACCGGCAGCCTGAAAAGCATTGCGCTGGCCATTGGTGCCTATGCCCATATTCGCCGTCAGTTCCGCCTGTCGATTGGTAAAATGGAAGGCATTGAGGAACCACTGGCGCGCATTGCGGGCAATGCCTATGTGATGGATGCAGCGGCAACGCTGATCACCAGCGGCATTATGCTCGGTGAAAAACCGGCGGTGCTGTCAGCTATTGTTAAATATCACTGCACCCATCGCGGTCAGCGGGCGATTGTGGATGCGATGGATATTGCCGGGGGCAAAGGCATTATGCTCGGCAACAGTAACTTCCTCGCCCGTGCCTATCAGGGCGCCCCGATAGCCATCACCGTGGAAGGGGCAAACATCCTGACCCGCAGTATGATTATCTTTGGTCAGGGCGCTATCCGCTGCCACCCCTATGTGCTGGCCGAAATGGCCGCCGCACAGAACCACGATCTCACGGCGTTTGATAAGGCACTGTTCAGCCATATCGGCCACGTGGGCAGCAATACAATGCGCAGCCTGTGGCTGGGGATCACCGGTGGGCTGACCAGCGCCTCCCCGACGCGTGATGCCACCCGTCGCTACTACCAGCATCTGAACCGCATTAGTGCGAACCTTGCGCTGCTGTCGGATGTCTCGATGTCGGTGCTGGGCGGCAGTCTGAAACGCCGTGAGCGCATCTCCGCACGTCTGGGCGATGTCCTGAGCCAGCTCTATCTGGCGTCGGCCGCACTGAAACGGTATGAAGATGAGGGCCGCAACGAAGCCGATTTACCGCTGCTGCACTGGGGCGTTCAGGATGCACTGAACCAGGCGGAAACGGCCATTGACGACCTGCTGCGTAACTTCCCGAACCGCATGGTTGCGGGCCTGGTCCGCCTGGTGGTGTTCCCGACCGGTCGTCACAGCCGGGCACCGTCTGACCGTCTTGACCACCAACTGGCGAAGATCCTGCAGGTACCGTCAGCCACCCGCACCCGCCTGGGGCGCGGCCAGTACCTGACCCCGAGCGAGCATAACCCGGCGGGCCAGCTGGAAGAGGCGTTGCAGCATGTGATGGCCGCTGAAGTTATTCACGATCGTCTGTGTAAACAGCAGAAAAAACATCTGTCATTTACCCGCCTGGATGGGCTGGCGGCTGAAGGACTGCAAAAAGGATGGGTGACTCAGGAAGAGGCCGACGTGCTGATCCGTGCGGAAGCCAGCCGTCTGCGCTCGATTAACGTCGACGAGTTTGCTGCTGATGCGCTGGCGACCCAGCCAGTCAGAGAGGATGTGCCGCAGCGAAAGATTGAAGCGGCCTAGTGATTAACCCGTGGGCCGATCGTCAACGATCGGCCCCTGTTGTTAACCGTTCTGACGGATGCGCGCAATCAGCGCTTCACTGTCCGGAATATGATCAGCCAGCAGGATCAGACTGCGGCCCAGCGTTATCGCCTGACGCACGCATTCAACGCGCATCGCCTCATCGTCAATCTTCTTAATATCCGCCACCTGCGACATGCCCACGGTACGGCGGATCAGCTCAGTGCCGCAGTAGCCAATGGTGTCGCTCCATACCTTACGCAGAAACGCCTGTGCATAGCCTGACACCGCCAGCGCCCGATCCCGGCTCTTTTCTGCCGCCAGATCAAGGAAGCGATCGCTGAAACTCCGCCACACATCGCGCACATCGTTAAGGCGATTTTCACGCGCGGCTGCGGCTTCCCTCGGCGGCAGCAGCCCCGGTGCCGCGCAGTAGCTGATCAACAGATTGCCCAGCGCACTGCCGATATCAAAGCCCATCGGCCCGTAGAAACCAAATTCTGCATCGATAACCTTCAGACGGTTGTCTGCCACGAAGATCGAACCACTGTGCACATCACCGTGCAGCAGCGCTTCGGCATGGCAGTAAAACCGATGCTTCAGGCGCCCGACCGCCACCCGCAGTTCGGCGTCGTCACGCAAAGATTCTGCCAGCGGCTCCAGCTCACGCGGATACGCGTTGCGCTCGTGCACTTCATATGGCTCGTTGAAGAACAGCTCTTCGGTGATATCGCACAGCTCCGGGTTAGTAAAACGGATCACATCCGCTTTTTTCTGATACGGATGCTGGAAAAAATCGGAGGTGTGGAACAGGGTCTGTGCCAGATATTCCCCCAACTGCCCTGCCGCCTGCGGATATTCAACACCGTTCACCAGCTCACTCCGCCAGATAGCGTGGTCTGACAGGTCTTCCATAACCATCACCGCCAGTTGCGGATCGTAATGCAGAATATTCACCGTATGCTGCGGGCAAAATTTGCCATGCTCAATCAGCACTTCGGCTTCCAGCCTTGCGCGGTCAAGGGTGAGGGGCCAGGATTCGCCCACACAGCGCACATAAGGTAGCGCCTGTTTGACGATCACCCGGCTGACGCCTGAGGTATCGAAAATCTTAAATACCAGGTTGAGATTACCATCGCCCACTTCCTGCGAATCAACCAGAGACTGGGGATTATCCACGCCGCCAAACTGACGGGCATATTCCACGGCATCCGCTGCGGTGAACGTACGGTATTGCGACATTGACCTGACCCCCAAAATAAGACATGTTTCGTTGTAATAAGCCGTTCAGACGTCTATACATCCGTCAGTCATGTTGGCACAATATGACGCATTAAAGCAACCGGGATTTAACTCATGCAAACACTCAGCACCACCAGTTTACAGGTTCGTGACAATCAGCTCTGGATCCTTGACCAGCAGGCCCTGCCACAGCAGAAAATCTGGTGCCCGACGCCGGATGTTGCCGAACTGGTGAGCCATATTAAAGCGCTGCGGGTCCGCGGCGCACCGCTGATCGGCCTGTCGGCCAGCCTGCTGCTGGCACTGCTGGCTGAAAACGGCATGGCCAGACCGGCACTGGCGGAGGCGCTGGAGGTGCTGCGCGCTGCGCGTCCGACAGCCGTGAATCTGATGAATAACCTGGATCGCATGAAGCTGGCCCTGGCCCGGGAGGATTTTGTCAGCGCGCTGGGGGCAGAAGCACTGCGGCTGATTGATGAGGATAAAGCCCTGTGCGACAGCATTGCCGCCGCCGGCAGCGCCCTGATTACCCCCGGCAGCCGTCTGCTGACCCACTGCAATACCGGCGGGCTGGCAACGGCAGGCGTCGGCACCGCACTGGGTGTTATCGCCCGCGGCTGGACGGAAGGCAAGGTCAGCCAGGTATGGGTGGATGAAACCCGACCGCTGTTACAGGGTGGACGCCTGACGGCGTGGGAGTTAGGCGAACTGGGCATCCCTTACCGGTTAATCTGTGATTCGATGGCCGCCAGCCTGATGGCCCGGGGAGAGGTTGATGCTGTCTGGGTGGGGGCGGATCGCATTGCCGCTAACGGTGACGTGGCGAATAAAATCGGCACCTACAGCCTGGCAGTGTTGGCGAAATATCATCACATTCCGTTCTACGTCGCGGCACCGCATACCACGCTGGATCGCGAATGCCCGAACGGTGATGCCATCCCGATTGAACAGCGCGCCGCGCGCGAAGTGACAGGCGTTGCCGGCAGCTTTGGTGATGTGCAGTGGGCGCCGGAAGGGGCACAGGTGTACAACCCGGCGTTTGACGTCACGCCAGCCTCGCTGATTAGCGGCTGGGTGCTGGATACTGGCGTGGTCACACCGGCGCAGGTGAAGGCAGGCGAATTTCAGCCACGTCGTTAATGGGTCTCACCAGGGCGAGCGGCTGCAGCCAACGCCGCTGCAGCCTGAAGAATGACGGAAAATAATACCCTAAATTATTCGGGTTGCAGCAAGGCGGCAAAGCGGCGAGTCCCTGGGAGCCTAGATCACTGTGTGACCAGGGTGAGCGGCTGCAGCCAACGCCGCTGCAGCCTGAAGAATGACGGAAAATAATACCCTAAATTATTCGGGTTGCAGCAAGGCGGCAAAGCGGCGAGTCCCTGGGAGCATAGATCACTATGTGACCAGGGTGAACGGCTGCAGCCAACGCCGCTGCAGCCTGAAGAATGACGGGTATTACGGTAAGCGCGGATAAGCATCAGCGATAGTATCGCCGGTAAACTTCGCCACCCAGCCTTCCTGATTGTCGAAAATGCGGATAGCGGTAAAATTAGGCGAGGAACCCATATCGAACCAGTGTGGCGTGCCTGCCGGGACTGAAATCAGATCGTTCTTTTCGCATAGGATCTGATAGATATGCCCGTCAAGGTGCAGGCAGAACAGCCCGGCCCCTTCAACAAAGAAACGAACTTCATCTTCCCCGTGGGTATGCTCAGAGAGGAACTTAGTGCGCAGCACTTCTTTCTGCGGATTGTCCGCACGCATGCTGATCACATCCCAGCTCTGATAACCTTTTTCTGCCACCAGACGATCGATCGCATGCTGGTACGCCTTGATCACGGTGTCCGCATCCGGGTTTTCACCCAGATCGCGGTCTGCTTCCCAGCGTTCAAAACGCACGTCCTTTGCCTTCAGTTTTTCAGCGATTGCGGCGGCGTCAGTGCTGTGCCACACCGGGGTGGTCGCTTCGGTATCGGTAAAAATAGTCAGTGCGCTCATGAGTTCAACAGTTCCTGGTTAATCTGATCAAAACCTGCCACCTGGCGGTGGCGGCTCTCAGCATCCGCGTCGCCGCGTATTAACTGCACGGTCTTCCAGCCTGCATCCTGCGCCGCATCCAGTTCCTGATGAATATCGGATAAGAACAGCAGTTCCTCTGCAGGTAAACCAATCTGGCTGGCAATGTTGCGGTAAGCATCCCTCTCACGTTTGGCGCCGACGTGGGTGTCAAAGTAGCCGCTAAACAGCCCAGTGATATCACCCGCATCGCTGTAGCCAAATAACAATTTCTGCGCAGCAACGGAGCCAGATGAATAAACATACAGCGCGATGCCCTGCTGCTGCCACTGTTTTAACGCCGGCAGCACGTCAGCATAGAGGTGCCCGGTAAAGCTGCCGCTCTCGTAGCCTGCCCGCCAGATCATGCCCTGCAGCGCTTTCAGCGCAGTGGATTTGCGATCCTGATCCATAAACCCGAACAACACAGCGACCAGGTCATCATTGCTGGCCTGCGGCTGATTAATCTCCGTACGCAGATCGTCCAGCACCTGTGCCACAGCAGGCTGTGTGTGATGTTCCGCAATAAAGCCCGGCAGATGCTGCCGCGCATAAGGAAACAGAACGTTATGGACAAAGCGAATATCGCTGGTGGTTCCTTCAATGTCGGTGACGATGGCGCGGATCATGATGTCTCCAGGATGCGGCGTTGTAATTCACACTGGAAGAGAAACTCCAGCCCTTCAAGATGACGACGTGCTTCGGCCACGTCTTTCCCCCAGCAGGTCAGCCCGTGGCCGCGCAGCAGGAAACCATAATGCAGCGGCGTATGCGCAGCAAACTGCGCAATCCGCTCTGACAGTCCGGCAATATCCTGATCGTTGTCGAACAGCGCCACCGCCACGCTGTCCTGATGCGAAGTCTGCCCGGCCAGCGTCTTTTGCATTTCATAACCCTGTAACACCAGCGCCGCGCTTTTTTCCACCCGGGACAGGACGGTGGCGTTCACCGTGTGGGTGTGCAGCACCGCGCCCGCCTCTGGAAACAGACGGTAGATCAGCGTATGCAAAGCGGTTTCTGCCGAGGGTTTACGGCCGGACGGAACGCGATTGCTGACAATTTCAACCTGGATAAAGTCGTCGCACGTCAGGCTGCCTTTGTCTTTGCCGGACTCACTCAGCAGGCAGAACTGCGCGTCCTGGCGTACGGACATATTGCCGCCGGTGGCCGGTGCCCAGCCGCGTGCGCCAATCCAGTGACAGGCATCAACTAATTGATCTAACTGAGAGCGTTGTGTCATCTCTTTCCTTAGTGTGAAAGATGATAAGGATGATTATAGACGTCTAAGCGTCTTGATTGCCAAATACTAACACCGTGTTATATTGGCAGCAATAACATCCATTTCCCCCCCACTCGCTGGGGTTGCAGCAAGGCGGCAAATCGATGCGTCCCGGGGACAGGCAGTGACCGGGAGAAATGCACCACCGCCGTTGCAGCTTCAGGCCGTAAGGGAAAAAACGCGCTACAAGGGTTGAGTCATATGAGCCAGACGTCGTTTACCCCAGAAAGCAAGCTACCTGCGCTGGGCACCACTATTTTTACCCAGATGAGCGCACTGGCGCAGCAGTACAACGCCATCAACCTGTCTCAGGGGTTTCCTGACTTTGACGGCCCGCTGTATCTGCAACAGCGCCTGGCACATCACGTCAGCCAGGGCGCGAATCAGTATGCACCGATGACCGGCGTGGCCCCGCTGCGTGAGGCAATTGCCCAAAAAACGGCTGAACTTTACGGCCACACCCCCGATGCAAACACTGAAGTTACCGTCACGGCCGGTGCTACCGAAGCCCTGTTCGCCGCCATCACTGCGCTGGTGCGTCCGGGGGATGAAGTGATCTGCTTCGATCCCAGCTATGACAGCTATGCGCCGGCCGTCACTCTGGCGGGTGGCGTGATGAAACGCATCGCCCTGCAGCCCCCGGGGTTTCGCCCCGACTGGCAGGCCTTTTCCGCCCTGCTGTCAGCGCGCACCCGCCTGGTGATCCTGAATACCCCGCATAACCCGACGGCCACGGTGTGGCAGCAGAGCGACTTCGCCCAGCTGTGGCAGGCCATTGCCCGGCAGGAGATTTACGTGCTGAGCGATGAGGTCTATGAACATATCTGCTTCGACGCTAACGGCCATGCCAGCGTGCTGGCGCACCCGGAACTGCGCGCGCGCGCGATTGCCGTGTCCTCATTCGGTAAGACCTTTCACATGACCGGCTGGAAAGTGGGCTACTGCGTGGCACCGGCGGCCCTGAGCGCCGAAGTACGCAAGGTACACCAGTATCTGACCTTCTCGGTGAATACCCCGGCACAGCTGGCGATGGCAGATATGCTGGCGCAGGAACCGCAACACTACCGGGAACTGCCGGAATTCTACCGGGCACGACGCGACCGCTTTGTGAAAGCCCTGTCGGGCAGCCGCTTTACGATCCTGCCTTGCGAAGGCACCTACTTCCTGCTGGCTGATTACAGCGCCCTTTCCGATCTTGATGATGTCGCCTTCTGCCAGTGGCTGACCAGAGAAGTCGGCGTGGCAGCCATCCCGCTGTCGGTGTTCTGCGCCGACGCCTTTCCTCATAAACTGATCCGCCTGTGCTTCGCCAAACAGGAAGCCACGCTGGACGCTGCTGCGGAGCGCCTGTGTCAACTTTAAACATCACTGTTCTTCAGCAGCCGCTGGTATGGATGGACGGCCAGGCTAACCTGGCCTTTTTCAACGACCTGCTGGACGATATCCAGGGCCGTGACCTGATTATCCTGCCGGAAATGTTCACCACCGGATTTGCCATGGAGGCGGCGACCCGATCACTGCCAGAAGTTGAAGTGATTGCCTGGCTGCAGGAGAAAGCCCGTGCAGCAAATGCGATGGTGGCGGGCAGCGCCGCCATTCAGGTTGAGCACGGGGCGGTAAACCGCTTCTTCCTTGTCGAACCGGAAGGCAAAGTGCATTTCTACGACAAGCGCCATCTGTTCCGCATGGCCGGAGAACATGAACACTATCTGGCCGGGGAGCGCCGCGAGGTGATTGAGTGGCGCGGCTGGCGCATCCTGCCTCAGGTCTGTTACGACCTGCGCTTCCCGGTGTTCTCCCGCAACCAAAATGATTACGATCTGGCACTGTATGTGGCTAACTGGCCTGCGCCACGCGCCCTGCACTGGCAGACGCTGTTACAGGCGCGCGCCATTGAAAACCAGGCGTATATCGCCGGGTGCAACCGCGTGGGCAGCGATGGCAACGGCCATCAGTACAGCGGTAACAGCCGGATAATCAGCCCGCAGGGGGAGATGCTGGCAGAAGGTGAACCGCACCAGCCTGCCCGCCTGGACGCCACGCTGTCGCTGGAGACGCTGCGCGACTACCGCGAGACATTCCCGGCGTGGCGCGATGCAGATAGCTTTAGCTGGTGAAATCGCTGGCAGGCCGGTTGAAACAGATGACCCCCCCTAGGAGCGGGCCACAGCTTTTTCCGATCGCCCCGAGGATACCCGGTTAAACAGCAGGTTCAGCATCACCGATACCAGGCAGGTGGCGCTGATGCCGGAATGAAAAAGGGTCCGCACCCAGCCGGGAAACTGGTCGTAGAAGGTCGGCATGACAATCGGGATCATGCCGAAGGCAATCGAGGTGGCAACAATCACCAGGTTCATATTGTCTTTATAATCCACCTTTGCCAGGGTGCGAATGCCGCTGGCCGCCACGGTACCAAACAGCACCACGCCCGCCCCACCAAGAACGGGCAGCGGTATAGCCGCCACGACTCTGCCCAGCACCGGTAAAAAACCCAGCATCACCAGAATGACGCCTCCCGCGGCGACCACGAAGCGACTTTTCACCCCGGTCATCGCCACCAGCCCGATATTCTGCGCGAAAGCACTCTGCGGAAAGGAGTTGAACAGAGGCGCCAGTGCGCTGGTCAGCATATCGGCGCGCAGGCCGCGGGCGATGCGCTTTCCGTCCACCTCCGTACCCACAATGTCGCCAATGGCTATCAGTCCGGCGGTGGTTTCGGTCAGCAGCACCAGCACAATCAGCGTCATCGAGACTATGGCCGCCACATCAAATACCGGCATGCCAAAGGTCATTACGCCCGGCAGAGCCAGCCAGTCCCCCTGCGCCACGCCGGCGAAGCTTGCCTGCCCGGTGCACAGCGCGACACCGGTACCGCAGGCCATCGCCAGCAGGACCGCCAGCCGTTTAACCGCTGCACTGCCCAGGCGATTTAACAGCAGTACCATCACCAGCGTCACCGCCGCCAGACCGATATTATCGGTTGACCCCCAGCCTGCCGCATGAGGGTTGCCCCCCATCGCCCAGCGTGCCGCCACCGGCATCAGCGACAGGCCGATCACCGCTATCACCGTCCCGGTCACCACCGGGGGGAAAAAGCGAAGGATATGCGCAAACAGCGGGGCAATCAGCAGACCAAGCAGCGAGGACGCCATCACCGCGCCGAACACCACCGGCAGACCGCCTCCGCTGGTGACCAGCGTCACCATGGTGGCCACCCCGGCAAAAGAGACGCCCTGTACCAGCGGCAGCCGTGAACCGAATCCGGGCATACCCAGCGCCTGAAGCAGCGTGGCGCAGCCGCTGACAAACAGCGCAGCCGTCACCAGGATACCCAGCTCGCTGGCACTCAGCCCGGCGGCTGAACCAATAATCAGTGGGGGAGCAATAATTCCGCCGTACATGGTTAACACATGCTGTAAACCCCAGGCAAAAGCCTTGCCTGCCGGATAACGCGTATCTTCTGGCCTGACGCTCATAATGGTGCCTTTTCGTTTTATGCAGGTTGACGGGCGGCCCGGAAAAGCGGGTTCGCCCAAGGAGGCTTTCCGGCCACCCGCTGCCGTCACAGGTACGGTTTATGACCCACGATAGGTGGACCAGGACCACGGGGTGATCAGAAAGGGTAAATGGTAGTGGCTGCCGGGGGCGGCAATGACAAAGTCGATGCGGGCGTTGACGTAGAGCGTTTCCCGTCCGTCGGCGGCAAAATAGTCGCCGATAGCGGCTGTCAGGCGATAGCGGCCCGCGGCCAGCCCGTCGGGCGTCAGATCGCTGACCCGGCCGTCGGCGTTGGTCATGCCAGATGCCAGCAGTTGCCAGCCCTCACTGCCCTTCTGTTCAAGGGCAATGGTCACGCCGGCGGCGGGTTTCCCCAGCGCCGTGTCCAGGATATGCGTGGTAAGGGTGCTCACCGGAATGTCTCCTCCAGACGTAAAAGCGTAATTTCACGCAGCTGGTCGAGCGCTTCTCGCTCCTCCTGCTGCGCGTCGTTGTTCAGGCGACGCTGTAACTCGGCCAGGATCTGCCGGCCGCTGCGCCCTTTGGCGCGGATCAGAAACACCCGGCCAAAACGCTGTTCATAGTCAGCATTGCCCGCGCGTAAGGCCCGGGCAAGTTCCGTATCGGCGCTGTTCACCAGGGCCTGTTCGTTACCCGACATGGCCGCTTCTTTTCCGCCGCCCGCCGCCCGCTCACCAATGCGCGGGTGAGCAGAGAGTGCCCGCATCAGCGCGGTACTGTCCCACTGCTGTGCCACGCTGTCCGCCTGTTTCAGCAGGGCTGCCAGCGAGGCGTAGGGCCGCGCATCTGTCAACCGCGCGGCCCACTCAGGCAGTGCCACGCAGTGCGCAATGCTACGCTGCGCCTCGTCAGCGCTGGCCTGGTTGAACTGGGTAAGATTCATTTTTCGGCCACCGCCGCCACGGCCTGCACGTAAGCCTGTACGGCCAGCGCCACATCCTGCGGGGTCACGGATTCGGCCGGGTGGTGGCTGATGCCGCGATCGCAGCGCACAAACAGCATCCCGACCGGCCAGCGTTCAGCGATGGCAATGGCATCGTGTCCGGCTCCGCTGGGCAGCGACAGGCTGCGGCCCTGAACGGTGCCGACGGCTTGCGTCAGCGCAGCCTGTAAGCCTTCATCACAGCGCGTGGCCGGGATCTGGTAATACTCCTCTGCGCTGAAGCTCAGGCCACGCCGCAGGGCAATGGCTTCGCCCTGAACCAGCAGTTCAGACAGCAGCGCCGCCAGCAGCTGGTCTTCCGGGCCGCGCACGTCCAGCGTCAGCGTCACCTCTCCCGGAATGACGTTCACCGCCCCGGGCTGGCACTGTAGGGTTCCTACCGTCGCGACCAGCTGTGGATCCAGCTGCGGTGTGCGCTGTTCGATAAACACCATCCACTCAGCCGCCGCCGCCAGCGCATCTTTACGGTGGCTCATCGGCACCGTCCCGGCGTGTCCGGCCTCCCCGGTAAAACGACAGTTGAGACGCCGCGCGCCGTTAATTGCCGTCACGACCCCCAGCGCCAGCTGCGCCTGCTCCAGGCACGGGCCCTGCTCAATATGTAACTCCAGGTAAGCAACGAAATCCTCAACGTCGCGCGCCGCCTGCCACAGCAGATCGGGGTTGAAGCCAATATCTTTCATCGCCTGCCCGACGGTAATACTGTTGCCGTCCGGATGGGTCAGCCAGTGTGACGGCCAGGTGCCGGTCAGGCCCCGGCTGCCCAGCAGGGTAATGCCAAAGCGCGTGCCCTCTTCGTCCGCGAAGCCGATGATCTCGACCGCCAGCGGCAGGCGCTGGCCGCGATCGTGCAGATACTGCACCGTTTCAATCGCCGTCAGCACGCCCAGCATGCCGTCATAGCGCCCGGCGTTGCGTACCGTATCCAGATGCGAGCCCAGCAGTACCGCCTTAGCATCCTCACGCTGCCCTTCATAGCGTCCGCAGATATTGCCCACGCTGTCCTGCCAGACCTGCATGCCGGCGGCTTTCATCCACTTGCCGACCATCGCATTCGCACGCAGGTGCTCCGGCGAGAGATAGACACGGGTCAGGTAACCCGGGGTTTCACTGATTTCAGCCAGCGCATCACAGCGGGCCATGACGCGCGCCGCAGCGGCGGCAGCGGCCGTGGCATTCATCAGGCACTCGCTCATCCGCGACTCCCGTTGTAGTGGTCCCAGGCGGCCTGCATCGCCGCCCCCTGAGTACTGCGGAAACCCACATAATTCAGCACCGACTCCAGCGCGCTCAGGGTCTGCATCACGCAGTCTTTACGGGCGTTATATCCCATGGTGCCGATGCGCCATACCTTGCCAATCAGCGGGCCAAAGGAGGTGCCAATCTCAATGCCGAAATCGTCCAGCATCAGCTGACGGACCTGATCGCCGTTAACCCCCGCAGGGATCATCACGCCCAGCACGTTATTCATTTTGTGGCTCAGATCGCCGAAGGTATCCAGTCCCATGCCCTGAATGCCTTTCAGCATCGCTTCTCCGTGCAGCTTGTGGCGGGCGATGCCGTTATCCAGCCCCTCCTCAAGGATCAGGCGGGCACACTCGCGGGCGCCAAACAGCGCCGACGTCGCTTCGGTGTGGTGGTTAAGACGTTCGGGGCCCCAGTAGTCCATGATCATGCCGAGATCGAAATAATTGGACCAGATCATCTCATCATCACCATCCTGATGAGCATCGGTGCGGATCCCCGCCTCCACGCATTTGCGCTTACGGATCGTTTCTTCCATCGCCGGGCTGAGGGTGATCGGCGAGGTCCCCGATGGCCCGCCCAGGCATTTCTGCATCCCCACAGAGACCGCATCCAGGCCCCAGGCATCAGTTTCCAGCCTGTTGCCGGCGAGTGAAGCGGTGGCATCGGTATAGAACAGCACGCCATATTTTTTACAGATTGCTCCCAGCTCTTCCAGCGGCTGCAGCATGGTAGTAGAGGTGTCCCCCTGCACCGTCAGCAGCAGGCGTGGCCTGACTTTTTTAATCGCGTCTTCAATCTGGTCCGGGGTAAATACCTCGCCCCACGGCACGTCAATGGTGTGGACTTCCGCACGGCAGCGGCGGGCAATTTCGCAGAGCAGATGGCCGAAGCGGCCAAATACCGGTACCAGCACTTTATCGCCGGGGCGGATCGCTGACAGCAGGATCGCTTCAATTCCGGCGCGTGAGGTCCCGTCGATCAGCATCGTCCAGCGGTTTTCGGTACGGAACACGCCGCGATACAGCGCCATCACTTCGTTCATGTACTGCGTCATGGCCGGATCGTACTGCCCGAGCAGTTGGCTGGACATCGCACGCAATACGCGCGGATCGGCGTTGATCGGTCCCGGCCCCATCAGCAGGCGCTGCGGCGGGTTAATCTGGGTAAATGTAGATAAATCCATCATCGATTCCTGTATTGAAATAACCCCATAGGCGTTACTGGTGCAGGTAGTTTGAACACAGACAGCGCGCAAGAACCGGAGCGTACACGTCGTACGTGAGGATTCTGAGCACTGACCGGGTTCAAAATGACAAACAAAGTAGCCTAAAGCCCACGCACCGAGGAGATAAATTGTTTCAGTTCATGGGTTTGTGGATCAGAGAAGACGGTTTTACTGTCGCCCTGCTCCCACACCCGCCCCTGGTGCATAAACACCACGCGGTCACCGACCTCGCGGGCAAAATTCATTTCGTGCGTTACGAGGATCAGCGTCATGCCCTCTTTTGCCAGTTGCTCCAGCACTTTCAACACTTCCCCCACCAGTTCCGGATCCAGCGCGGAGGTGATCTCATCGCACAGCAGCACTTTAGGTGACATGGCCAGCGCACGTGCTATCGCTACGCGCTGCTGCTGCCCGCCGGAAAGGTTGGCTGGATAGTAATCTATCCGGTCGCCCAGACCGACTTTTTCCAGCATCCGGGCGGCCAGCTCGCGGCATTCCGCCTCTTTCTTTTTCAGCACCCGCCGGGGGGCCAGCATCACGTTTTCCAGCGCCGTCATATGCGGGAACAGATTGAAGTTCTGGAAGACCATCCCGACGGAGCGGCTGATATCCCGCGCCTGGGCATCGCGATCGGTAATGGTCATCCCGCCGAGTTTAATACTGCCCTCCTGATAGCCTTCCAGCCCGTTAATGCAGCGTAGCAGGGTGCTTTTCCCCGATCCGCTGCGGCCGATAATGGAGATCACTTCACCCATATCGACGTCGAGATCCACGCCTTTCAGTACGTGATTGTCGCCATAGTATTTCTGCACCTGATTAATGGTGATGAGCGGCATTGAATTTCTTCTCCAGATACTGGCTGTAGCGTGACAGCGGATAACACATCAGGAAATAGCCGAGGGCCACTAACCCGAAAACTTTAAAGGGCTGATAGGTCACGTTGTTCAAAATGGTGCCGGCCTTGGTCAGCTCTATAAAGCCGATAATGGAAGCCAGCGCGGTGCCTTTCACCACCTGGACGGCAAAGCCGACAGTGGGGGCGATCCCCACGCGCAGCGCCTGTGGCAATACCACACGCCAGAGCGTCTGACCAAAGCTCAGGCCGAGGCAGCGACACGCCTCCCACTGCCCTTTCGGCAGGGCTTTAATGCTGCCGTGCCAGATATCCACCAGAAAAGCACTGGTGTAGAAGGTCAGCGCCAGCGACGCCGCCGTCCACGGCGACACATCCAGACCAAACAGCGCCACACCGAAGAAGGCCAGGAAGAGCTGCATCAGCAGCGGCGTACCCTGGAACAGTTCGATATAGCAGCGGATCATCCGGTTTGGCCAGCGACGCCCACTCAGGCGCACCATCACCAGCGGCATTGCCACCAGCGTGCCGCCGAAAAAGGCCGTCAGCGACAGAGCGATGGTCCAGCGGGCCGCCAGCAGCAGATTGCGCAGAATGTCCCAGTCAGTAAAGGTTGTCATCATGGCTGCTCTCCAAACCACTTACGCCCCGCCGCCAGTAACAGCTGACGCATGGCAATCGACAGCGCCAGATACATCAGCGTGGTCACCAGATAAACCTCAAAGCTTAAAAAGGTGCGCGACTGGATCAGGTTGGCGGCAAAGGTCAGCTCTTCATAGGAGACCTGTGACACCACCGAGGAGCCCAGCATCACGATGATGCACTGGCTGACCAGCGCTGGATAAATACGCTTCATCGAGGGCGGCAGCACCACCCGGATAAAAGTCTGCGTACGGGTCAGGCCCAACACTCGCCCTGCCTCCCACTGCCCTTTCGGCGTCACCTGAATACCGGCCCGGATAATTTCCGTACTGTAGGCGCCGAGATTAATCAGCATGGCCAGCAGCGCCGCTTCCCCGGCGGTCAGCTTCAGGCCGAGATTGGGCAGACCAAACACGATAAAAAACAGCTGTACGACAAACGGCGTATTGCGGATCAGTTCGACATACACGCCCCAGAGGCGGCTGAACAGCGAAGGCGTGCCGCTACGCAGCGCCGCTCCCAGAATGCCCAGCCCTACACCGCCCACCGTTGCCATCACTGTCAGTTGGATGGTCACCCACAGGCCGGAAAGTAATTCCGGCCAGAAGGGCCACAGCGCAGGAAAATTCAGTTGCCCAATCATTGGTCAGCCCTTACGCGCCGAGATCGGCGGGCAGCGGAGCCTTCAGCCACTGCTCGGAAAGCCCGTTCAGCGTTTTATCTTTAATCGCCTGAACGATCAGCGCATCCACTTTCGCTTTCAGCGCAGGCTCATTTTTCTTCATACCGATGAAGCACGGGGAATCTTTCAGCATAAATTTCGCGACCGGGGCTTTATCTGCCTGCTGGCGGGCGATGGCGGCCACTACCAGGTTGCCTGTGGCAACATACTCCACCTGACCGGAAAGGTAAGCCGACAGCGTGGTGTTATTGTCTTCGTAACGCTTCACCTGGGCATCTTTCGGTGCGATCCCGGTCAGCACCATGTCTTCGACGGCCCCACGAGTGACGCCAATGGATTTGCCGCTCAGACCTGCAGCCTCTTTCAGCGCCCCGTCTTTTGGCCCGAACACGCCGAGGAAGAACGGTGCATAGGCGCGGCTGAAGTCGATCACTTTCTCGCGCTCCGGATTTTTGCCCAGGCTGGAGATCACCAGATCCACTTTATCCGTCTGCAGATAAGGGACGCGGTTGGCGCTGGTGACCGGCACCAGCTGCAACTTAAGTTTCATCTGTTTCGCCAGGTACTTTGCCATATCAATGTCATAGCCCTGCGGCTGTAAATCGGTGCCGACCGATCCAAACGGCGGGAAGTCCTGTGGGACCGCGATGCGGATAACACCACGTTTTTCAATGTCCTGCAGCTGGTCGGCATGGGCTACTATTGCCTGAGAAAACAGCACGGCACCTGCCAGTAATGCGAATAAGCCTTTTTTCATCTTCACTTCCCCGGTTAATACATCATGAAACGAAAGATTCTTAAAGAATTTAATTGCAACTAATGTGCCAGCGCGAGAGGTGGGCCAGAAATTTCTGCATTTCAGTGCAGGCTGGACGTAAAAAAGCCAGTAACAGCAGATTATTAATATAAAAAAAGCCGATTCAGGAAGAAAAAAAGTAACCGTTTTGTCCATTAAAAGACGATAAAAAGGGGCGCAACAGGGCGCCCCAAAATCATGCAAAGCACCATAAGAGTGCCCCACTAACGTTGTTCCAGCTCATCCAGCTGCCCGTAAAGGTCGGCAATCTGGTGAATACGCTGGCGACCGTCACTTAATAATTGGTGCAATACGGCATTGGCCAGCAGGTTGATCAGACTGTTGGCTGCCGCATAGCTGTCAAAGGCCGACACGCTGTCCAGTGGGGCGCAGAGCTGCCAGCGCGCCAGCGCCATCACCGCCTGTGCCTGAGGCTCGCACAGCACCAGTGTTGGAATACCGTGATGCTGCAATTGCTGCAGCAGAGGCCGGATAATGCGTGGACGGCGGCGGAAAGCCATTACCACCACCATATCCTCCGGGGTAAGATCCACCAGCTCTTCAGACAGCGTCTGTCCTGGCTGCGGCAGCAGCTGAACCTGAGTCCGTGCCTGTAACAGCTGCTGGCGCAGATGCAGGGCAACCGGGTAGGCATTGCGCATGCCGATGATAAACAGGCGTTTACTGTTTGCCAGCGCCTGAACGACTTCACCAAAATGGCCGGCATCAACGTCGTTAACCCACCGGGTCAGGTTGGCCATTTCCTGTTTGTAATGGCGGGCCAGCAGCGTATTCCCCTGCACCGCATCGCGGTTGTCTGTCAGTGGCATCCCGCTCTGGCGCAGGGTTCGCAGCTCATCACGCATGTCTTTATATTTTTCATAGCCCAGGCGTTTAAACAGGCGGCTTACTGTGGCTTTGGACGCCCCGCTCAGGCGAGCCAGATCGGCACTGTTGTAGCTGATCAAATCATCGAAATGGTCGAAAACAAAATCAGCGATACGCTGTTCCTGCGGGGAAAGCTGCGCGTACTGACTGCGCAGGCGTTCATCAAGCTGCATCATGGTGTTTGACCCTGTAACGTTCGTTTCATCCTCAGGATGATATACAAATAACGTGCCTGTCTGTAGCAGGGGACGACGGCGGCGAAAAATCAGCAAACTTTTACCTCAAAACCGGAGCTGACCGACACATATTCAATTGGTAACAGCATGATGCTCGACAAACTGGAACGGCTATTGCTTTAGTCAACGCATCTGTAATCTGATTGATGGGAATGGAATGAATCAAAGCAATATGGCCCCTCTGGGGATGGCCGTGACGCCGCACCACCTGGCGAGTGAGAGCGCACTGGGTATTTTGCGAGAAGGCGGTAACGCGATTGAGGCGATGGTTGCCGCCGCCGCGACCATCGCGGTGGTTTACCCCCACATGAATGGCCTTGGAGGCGATGGTTTCTGGCTGATCGTCCCTCCCAAGGGTGATCCGGTGGCCATTGATGCCAGCGGGGCCGCCGGCGCGCTGGCTACGCCCGATTTCTACCAGGGCAGTAGCACCATTCCCCATCGCGGTCCGAAATCGGCGCTGACCGTAGCAGGGACAGTCAGCGGCTGGGCTGAAGCACTGACGATGTCACGGGAAATGGGCGGCGAGCAGCGCCCCCTGCCGCGCCTGCTGGCCGATGCAATCCGCTATGCCGCCGACGGCATTCCGGTCACCGCCTCTCAGGCTGATGCCACCGCCAGTAAACAGGCAGAGCTGATGCACCAACCCGGATTCGCGGCCACCTTTTTACCCGACGGCGAGGTTCCCCGCATCGGCAGCCGCTTCACCCAACCTGACCTGGCAAACACCCTGATTCATCTGGCGGAAGCGGGGCTGGACAGTTTTTATCGCGGCCCGCTCGCCCGACAGATGGCCAGTGAAATGTCACGCCTGGGCATGCCCGTTACGCTGGAAGATCTGAACCGTCAGCAGGCAAAACGCCGCACGCCGCTGCGTATTCGCCACCAGTACGGTGACGTATTCAACATGACCCCGCCCACTCAGGGCATGGTGTCACTGGCCATTCTCGGCATGACCGACCACCTTGAGATGGCGGATGCCGACGAAGCCCAGACTGTGCATCGCATTGTGGAAGCGACCAAGCTGGCCTTTGGCCTCCGCGACCAGTACATCACCGATCCCCTGCACATGCGTGAAGAGATGCAGACGCTGCTCGACAGCGATCTTCTGCGGCAGATGGCAGCACAGATCGATCTCAGTCAGGCGGCACCATGGGGCAGCGGTAAAGGGCCGGGAGATACGGTCTGGATGGGAGTGATGGACAGCAGCGGGCTGGCAGTTTCCTTTATTCAAAGCATTTATCACGAGTTTGGCAGCGGCGTGGTCCTCCCCGGTACCGGTATCACCTGGCAAAATCGCGGCGCGGCCTTCAGCCTCGATCCCGACCATCTTCTGGCGCTGCTGCCCGGTAAGCAACCCTTCCACACCCTAAACCCTGCCGCTGCCAGGCTGAACGACGGCCGGACGATGGTTTATGGATCCATGGGAGGAGATGGTCAGCCCCAGACCCAGGCGGCGATATTCACCCGCCATGTGGTACAGGGCATGGGGTTACAGCAGGCCGTCAGCGCCCCCCGCTGGCTGCTTGGACGTACCTGGGGCCAGGCTTCCGATTCGCTCAAGCTGGAAGGCCGTTTTTCCACTGACACCGTTGCCACGCTCAGGGCGCTGGGACACGAGGTCGAGCTGCTGCCTGACTATAGCGAAGCCGTGGGTCACGCCGGGGCCATTGTCCGGCATATTAACGGGATGTTCGAAGGGGCATTCGATCCGCGCAGCAACGGCAGTGCGGCCGGGTTTTGACAGCATAAACAGGAGATGAGCATGACACCAACGACGCCCGACTGGGCAGACTATATCACCCAGATGGAGCAGGTGCTGGCGCTGGAAATTGACGATGCACGTCGTGCTGAACTGCGGGTGCAGTTCAGCCGTATTGCCGGAATGGCTGCTCCGCTGATGGCATTCCCGCTGGATGAGCGTCTGGAAGTGGCCGGAGTGTATAAAGCATGAATCTGGCCGCCCTTTCCATTGCCGAACTGACGCACGCGCTGGCCCGTGGCGATCTCAGCGCGCGCGAGATCGCCCGGCAAACGCTGACCCTGATTGAGCAGCATAATCCGACACTCAATGCCTGGACCCATATCACTCAGGATCGTATGTTGCAGGAGGCCGATCGCCTTGATCGCCTGAAACATCAAAACCAGTCCCTGCCAGCACTGGCCGGGATCCCCTACGCTGTCAAAAATCTGTTCGATGTCGCAGGGCACACCACGCTGGCAGGTGCCCGACTGTTCAGCGACCGTCCGGCGGCGCAGCAGGATGCATGGGCGGTACACAAGCTGGCCAGCTACGGGGGGCTGCTGTCAGGCATGCTGAATATGGATGCTTACGCCTACGGGTTCACCACGGAAAACACGCATTACGGTGCCACCCGCAACCCTCACGATCCGGCGCGGATTGCAGGAGGCTCGTCCGGAGGTTCCGCAGCAGCCGTCGCCGCAGGACTGGTTCACTTTTCCCTCGGCACCGACACCAACGGGTCGATCCGCGTCCCCGCTTCACTCTGCGGCATCTTCGGACTGAAACCCACGTTTGGCCGCCTGTCGCGCAGCGGCAGCCAGCCGTTTGTCGCCAGCCTCGATCATATCGGCCCGCTTGCCCGTCGCGTCAGCGACCTGACGCACGTCTACGATTTATTACAAGGTCACGACCCTGCTGACGGCTTCCAGGCCGATCGCCCTGTGCAAGCCGTCAGCCCGCAGCTGGAACAGGGCATTGATGGCCTGCGCTGCGGCGTGCTGGGAGGGTACTTTCAGCAGTGGTGCGATGACGATGCCCGTGCCGCAGTGGCACGGATCGCCGCCGCGCTTAACGCCCGCGAGGAGGTGGTGCTGCCGGATGCGGAACTGGCGCGAACCGCGGCATTTATTCTCACCGCGTCCGAGGGGGGGAATCACTACCTGCCCGCGCTACGCCACTCTCCGCAACGGTTTGAACCGCTGTCACGTGAGCGTCTGCTTGCGGGAGCGATGATCCCGGCGGCATGGTATGTGCAGGCGCAGCGTTTTCGTCGCCACTTCCAGCAACAGGTGCTGCCGATCTTTGAACAGGTGGATGTGCTGATTGCACCGGCGACACCGACCAGTGCGACGGTCATCGGCCAGGAGACGATGCGCATTAACGACACCGATCTGCCGATCCGCGCCAGTATGGGCATGCTGACCCAACCCATTTCATTTCTCGGCCTGCCGGTGACCACGGTTCCATTGCGTACCGCTCACGGCCTGCCCATTGGCCTGCAGCTGATTGCTGCGCCCTTTAACGAAGCCGCCTGTCTGCGGGTTGCCAGTGCGCTGGAGCAAATGGGCATCACGCAGGCGACCCCGGCCACGATGGAGCCACAACATGAACAGTGATGATATTGATCGTCCGACGATACTGGCTGAGGTCACCGCCGCTTTTTATCGTTACGAAGAGGCGCTGGTGAGCAATAATATCCCCGTGCTGGATGAGCTTTTCTGGCATGACCGGCGCACGGTGCGTCTGGGTGCCGGGGAGAATCTTTACGGTATTGATGCCATTCGCGATTTTCGCGCTTCACGCCCCTCCGCCGGCCTGGCTCGCCGTTTAAGAAATACGGTGATCACCACCTTTGGCGAGGACTTTGCCATATGCAGCACCGAGTTTACCCGTGAAAACAGCGACAGGATCGGCCGTCAGCAGCAGACCTGGGTGAAACTCCCCTGTGGCTGGCGCATCGTTGCCGCGCAGGTCAGTGTGATGAACTGATTGACGCCAAAGGTCTCCCTCAATTTTCTGTTACCGTAATTCTCACGGTGGTGCACGCTGACAGCCGATGATAAAACTCTCCTTCACTTATTCTTACAGGAGAGAAAGATGACGCTGTTAGCTCCCCTAAAAACCACCATGACAACCCCAGACGAGCCTCCTGCGGCAGACTGGCATCGTGAAGAAATAAAATGCGCTATACGACTGAAAGGTTATTCTATCGCCTCGCTGTCACGTGCCAACGGACTGGCTGGCGGCACGCTGGCTAATGCCCTGGCACGCCCCTGGCCGAAAGGAGAAAAGATTATCGCCGCACTGCTGGGACTTGACCCTGCGGATATCTGGCCAAGCCGATATGCAGCACGTAAAGAAAAAAAACATCGCCAGACAGTTTCCCAGAAAACCGTGCCATCAGGAGGGAAATGATGCCCCCTGATGGCGTCAAACTATCGCTCAAAAGGCATAATAGTTTCACACTGCTGAAAGATATTTTTGGGGATAAAATTATTAAACCCCTGTTCAATACAGTAATCAATTAGCCCACGTTTATTTCCAACCCCGGACTTCTTATAAATACGGCAAAGAATATCTTCAACCGTACGACTGGATACGCCAAGCGCCTTCTCGATCATTTTTGGCGTGAATGACTGACAGGTATAGAAAATAATGTCCCACTCTTTTTCAGTAAACTGGTTGCTGGGTGGCGTAAACACCAGTGAAGTGGGCATTTTTATTTTCGATAACCGTGTAATAAATACGGATTCAACCGGCCGACAGTGCGGGATGACGCCCAGCACATTCCCTTTCTCATCCATCAGTGGAATTTTGTCCGCATAATACGGTTGCAGATAATCCAATCCGTTAAATTTATGAATAACAATCGAGGTAACGCGATCGCGTACTTTCTCCACCATCCGGTCATGGTGTTGAAATTGTGCTTCAAATTCACTGATAGCCACCGGAAGCTCACCATCATAGCGCCCTTCTGGATTATAGCCCTCTGGCAAGCCGAGAAATTCACACAGCTTTTTATTCGCATACACAAATTGTGATTCTGAATTTTTCACCCACCAGGGCTCGCGACTGTTTTCCCAGAATTTAACCAGCGGTTTAATGATCCTGAGAATTTCACTGTCCTTTTTTTCTTTATTCATTTCGTAGTCCCTTAACAATCACTCACGCAGTATGGCTTAGAATAACTTCATCCATTATTCCAGATAGCGTCATAAGCGAAACGAGATAAACCTTATTTTTGTATCAATATAAATCCATTTTTCAGGGGGGATGAAACTGGGCGAGGGTGATCCTCGCCGCAGGGATTACAGCGTGGGGGCAGGATGTGTTGTGATCCAGTGGTCGGCGATCTGCTGTCGGGTACAGATCCAGACGCGATCATGCTGCTGGATATAGTCCAGAAAACGTTGCAGTGCGCGGAAACGGCCAGGGCGCCCCAGCAGTCGGCAATGCATGCCAATCGACAGCATCTTCGGCGCCTCATTCCCTTCTTCATATAACACATCGAAACTGTCTTTCAGATAGGTATAAAACTGCTCTGCGGTGTTAAAGCCCTGTGGCGTGGCAAAACGCATATCATTAGTTTCAAGCGTATAGGGAATAATAAGATGGGGTTTTACTGTCCCGTCCTGGCAGGTGATCTGAGTCCAGAATGGCAGGTCATCACCATAGTAATCGCTGTCATAGGTCAGCCCGCCCTGCTCAACCACCAGCCGCCGCGTGTTGGGGCTGTCCCGCCCGGTGTACCAGCCAGTGGGCGTTTTACCGAACAAATCCGTCAGCGTATCAAGCGCCTGTTGCATATGCTGCCGTTCAGTTTTTGCATCCATTCCCTGATAGTGGATCCAGCGCCAGCCGTGGCTCACCACATCATAATCCGCCGCTTTAATCGCCCCGACGATCTCCGGGTGCCGTGCCAGCGCCATCGCTACGCCGAATACGGTTAACGGCAGATTCCGCTTCTGAAATTCATTGTGGATACGCCAGAAGCCGGCACGGGAGCCGTATTCATACAGCGAGTCCATCGACATATGACGCTCAGGGTAACTGGCAGCACCTATAATATCGGAAAGAAACTGCTCGGAGCCTGCATCACCATGCAGTACGTTATTTTCTGCACCCTCTTCATAATTGAGGACGAACTGCACGGCGATCTTCGCCTTACCCGGCCAGGCCGCATGAGGAGGCTGACCCGCGTAACCGCGCAGATCGCGCGGGTAGTTCTTGTTGAAGCTGTACTCTTTTTTTTCCGAAGTATTACTCATCGTCTCAGTCCTTAACGTCGCAAAACAAAGGGGACCCGGCTTTTAGTTTAGGCGCTCAAACTGACCAGACAGATTTTTTCGCACCGGATAATCCAGATCGCCATGCTTGCTGGTGCCAAGGCCCAGTGCCACCAGCGACTCCACCATCTTTACCGCCGCCGTAACGCCGTCTATCACCGGCACTCCAAGCTCACGCGTCAGCGCCTGTGCCAGATCGGCCATACCACCGCAGCCCAGTACGATGGCACCACAGCCATCCTCACGTTTTGCCTGTATACAACGCTGACGTACTTTTTCCTGAGCCAGCCCGCTGCCGTCTTCCAGCGCCAGCACGGGAAGATCAATGGCGTGCAGTGCCGCACAGTGATGTTCAAAGCCATACTGCTGCAGCAGGTGACGGGCAATAATCAGCGTTCGTGGCAGTGTGGTGACGATGGAAAAGCGTGTCGCCACCAGCGTGGCCATATGCATGGCCGCTTCAGCAATGCCGACCACCGGCCCCTGCGCCACCTCGCGTGCAGCCAGCAGCCCCGGATCGCCGAAGCAGGCAATAACATGCCCGCACACGCCCTGCTCACGTCCGATTTTAATCTGCTCCAGCACGCCAATCGCGGCAATCGCCTCATCGAAATGACCTTCAATGGAAGGCACGCCCTGGGTCGGGCATACCGCCAGGATCTCAGTGTTCGCTGCGGCTACCGTCCTTGCCGCTGCAGCGATCGTCTCCGTCATCGCCAGGCTGGTGTTAGGATTGATGACCTGAATGACCTGCTTGCTACCCATCATCTATGCTCCTTTCGAGGCAAACAGCCGGGAGAAGTCCGGCAGTGTTTCACCACTGCGTTCAAAGCGAAGACTGGCGACAATATGATTAAAATGTTGCCGTAGTGAGTCAGCCAGTCTGGTCAGTGAGTTTTCCCGTAGCAGGCGCACTAACTGATCATGGTCGTCACAGCGGCAACCCTGCTGCCACGGAGCGCCGTAGGCCGCGACCACCAGCGAAGAACGCTGGGTCAGGCGCGTCACCATTTCGGTCAGTACCTGGTTACCGGATATCGCCTGTAGCTGAATGTGGAACCCCGCAGAGAGACGGATTGCCGCTGCCCCATCGTGCTGCTCATGCGCTTGCTGCTCCTGGCGATTTATCTTTTCCAGCGCGGCCAGATGGGGAGCCTGACAGTGTTTCAGGACGTCAGGCAGGTTGGCACATTCAATCAGACTACGGGTGCGAAAAATATCCTGCGCTTCCTCTACTGTTGGTGTGGCGACCTGTGCACCACGTTTGGGCGTCAGGGTGATCATTTGCACTGCGGCGAGGCGCTGTAGCACCTTGCGAATCCCGGTACGGCTGACGCCAAACACTTCTGAAAGCGCCTCTTCCGGTAATTTGCTGCCCGGTGGTAACTGATGTTCGACAATAGCGGTCATCAGTGCCTGGTAGATAGGCTCATCCTTGTCACTCAGGTCGGAGGCCGTTTTCAGCCCAATTTCACTCTTCATTCCTTACTCCGGTCATCCTCATTTCCGCCCACAATCGTACACAGGATTGCTAATTTTTGTATACATGAAATTCTATTCTGGCCTGGATCCTGCAATACCTCTCTTAACCCGGTTTATTGATTGCTGTATTCACAGGAGCAGGTTTCATGCCAAACACTCAAGGTTCTTCCCAGGCAGCGCCGACAGACGCCGCTGCACACTACAGCCCGCGGCTGTGCAACGAGGATCTGGCCCCGACACGTGACCAGAACTGGAGCTGGTACAACATCTTTTCTTTCTGGATGTCGGATGTACACAGTATGGGCGGCTATGTGGTGGCAGCGAGCTTCTTTACGCTGGGTCTCGCCAGCTGGCAGGTACTGCTCTGTCTGCTGGTAGGTATCTGCATTGTGCAGGTCTGTGCCAATCTGGTGGCCAGGCCGAGCCAGATGGCCGGCGTCCCTTATGCGGTGATCTGCCGCCAGGCGTTTGGCGTCTTTGGTGCCAATATTCCGGCGGTCATCCGTGGGCTGATTGCGTTTGCCTGGTATGGTATTCAGACCTATCTGGCGGCCAATGCGCTGATGCTGGTCTCGCTGAAGTTCTGGCCCGCTCTGTCGTCCCTGACACACGCCTCCTGGCTGGGTCTGTCACAGCTCGGCTGGATATGCTTCGGCATTATGTGGCTGCTGCAGGCGATGGTATTCTGGCACGGCATGAACGCGATTAAGCGTTTCATCGACATTGCCGGCCCGGCAGTCTACGTGGTAATGGTGGCGCTGGCAGGCTGGATTGTATACAAAACCGGTTTTGACGGCATTTCCTTTACGCTGGCGAGTAAAGCCCTCTCCGGGGGGGAACAGGCCTGGCAGATGCTGACCGCCACTGCACTGGTCGTCTCCTATTTCTCCGGCCCGCTGCTCAACTTTGGCGACTTCTCCCGTTACGGTAAGAGCATGGGTGAGATCCGTCGTGGTAACCGCTGGGGCCTGCCGTTTAACTTCCTGCTGTTCTCGCTGGTCACGGTGGTGATTGTATCCGGTACGCAGTCCCTGTTTGGACGCATGATCACTGACCCGATTGAAACTGTCAGTATGGTGGGTAACGATCTGGCGGTGGCGATTGGCCTGCTGACCATGATCACCGCCACCATCGGCATCAATATCGTGGCGAACTTCGTTTCCCCGGCGTTCGATTTTTCTAACTGCTCGCCGCAGAAAATTAGCTTCCGTACCGGCGGGATGATCGCAGCGGTCGGTTCCGTGCTGCTGACGCCATGGAACCTGTTCCAGTCACCCGAGCTGATCCACTACACACTGGACGTACTGGGCGCGTTTATCGGGCCACTGTTCGGCATCCTGCTGGCGGATTTCTATCTGATCAAACGCAGCCAGATATCCGTAGATGACTTGTTTGATGCGACACCGAAAGGTAAATACTGGTATCGCGGTGGTTTTAATCCGAAAGCGATTGTGGCGCTGCTGCCGTCGGTGGCGATTGGCCTGGTGATCAGCTTTATTCCGTCGCTGCATGCGGTGGCAAACTTTAGCTGGTTTATTGGTGTGGCGCTGGGTGCGGGTAGCTATCGCTGGATTGCCCGGGGTGACGTGGCAGATCTTCCATTAAAAGGGTATAGCGGAAAAGTCGTGATGCAGAAAGAGTCCTGACAGAGAAAACGAAAAAGGCCGATTCTTTCGAATCGGCCTTTCTCTGAATGTTTGGCGGAACGGACGGGGCTCGAACCCGCGACCCCCTGCGTGACAGGCAGGTATTCTAACCAACTGAACTACCGCTCCACCGATGTTCCCCGTCGGGAACGAGGCGAATATTACGGGGCAGGCCGAACTTCGTCAACGCTTTTTACAGGGAAATATCTCAACTGCTCTCTTTTTCACCGTAACGCAGTTTTCATCCGCATTTTAATCACTTATCAATCACTGGCTTCAGCCGGACGCCATAAACAGCTGCCCCCTTTTTTCTGCACAAGGTCCAGACGCGACTCGTGTGCAGCAAGCTCCTGTTCGGTGGCACGCACCACACGCAGGCCGGATGCCGGACGCGCGATACGGTGAATAGTCTCCCCCCCTTCCTGCTCTTCACGATCGCCTTCCATGGAAAAGGTCAGTGAGGTCTGCCCGCCGGTCATGGTCAGGAAGACTTCCGCCAGAATTTCGGAGTCAAGCAGTGCGCCGTGCAGCGTACGTTTACTGTTGTCTATTTCATAACGAGAACAGAGCGCATCCAGGCTGTTACGCTTGCCGGGGAACAGCTTACGCGCCATAGCCAGGCTGTCGGTGATCTGACAGAAGGTTTCTGTTTTCGGAATGCCACGCTGGAGTTTAGCAAACTCGTAGTCCATAAAGCCGATATCGAACGAGGCGTTATGGATCACCAGTTCCGCGCCGTCAATATACGCAAGGAAATCATCTGCGACCTGCGCGAAGGTGGGCTTATCCAGCAGGAATTCATCCGCAATACCGTGAACGCCGAACGCTTCCGGATCAACCAGTCGATCGGGTTTCAGATAAACATGGAAGTTATTGCCGGTCAGGCGGCGGTTGATGACCTCAACGGCACCAATTTCAATAATCCGGTGACCTTCATAATGGACACCGATCATGTTCATACCGGTGGTTTCGGTATCGAGAACGATCTGTCGCGTGGTATTTACTGTGCTCATAGGACCCGTTTATGGCAGACTTGGCGTTTTTACTTCAGGGAGTCTACCAGAGATGCTTAAGCAGGTAGAAATTTTCACCGACGGATCGTGCCTTGGCAATCCGGGTCCCGGGGGATTTGGTGCCATTATGCGCTATGGCAAACACGAGAAAATCTTCAGCGCAGGCTTCCACCTGACCACCAATAATCGCATGGAAATGATGGCGGCCATCGTCGCCCTGGAGGCCCTGACGGAGCCCTGCGCGGTGGTACTCAGTACCGACAGTCAGTATGTGCGCCAGGGGATCACCACCTGGATCCATAACTGGAAAAAACGCGGCTGGAAAACCGCCGATAAAAAACCGGTGAAGAATGTCGACCTGTGGAAACGGCTGGATGAAGCCCTCAGCCATCATCAGATCGTCTGGAAGTGGGTTAAAGGTCACGCGGGGCATATCGAGAATGAGCGCTGTGATGAACTCGCGCGCGCAGCCGCCGGTAACCCGACGTCTGACGATATCGGGTATCAGGCCGGGGCGTAATCGCGGGCTGGCCTGGAAAGAAGGTCAGCCCCTACAATGAAACAAGACATTTTCCTGCATCTGCTGGTTTCGGGCTTACCGTTCTTACCGTTCCCGTTCTTCTCTGAACTGGCTGGTCACCCCAACGGCCTGGAGTTGTCGCTTGCTGGCGCTTTTCTTCGCGGGATTACGCGTCAGAGGGAACGTTCGTTTACGTGCAACGATCAGATTAAGGCAGCCCAGAGCCGGTAAATGTGTGCTAATCATCCTGCCCCCCTGACGGTTCCACGGCAGTACCTGAAAACGGGTGCGCTGCATCACTTCATAATTGAGCAGACTGAGCCAGTCCAGCAGGCGCATCTGGGTAAACATTCTGCTGTTCCAGGGAACGCGCCGATGCAATCCGGGTATAAGCTTTCCTATCCCGAGCACGCTGAACAGGTTAAAACCGCTGATGATCATCCAGCCGTCATCGATCAATACCCGATCGACTTCGCGCAGGATGCGGTGTGGGTCACTGCTCCACGCCAGCGTATGCGCCAGCAGGCAGGCATCGACCGACTTTGACTCGAACGGCAAACTAAGGGGATCCCCCCTGACCTGTAACGACCCGCCGCCCAGCCCGACGTTCACCTGATGGGAAATAGCGCAGCACTCCGTATCAATCTCCGCACTCAAACTGCCTATCTTCAGCAGATGGAAGCCATAGAGTTTACCGAGGCAGGGGCGCAAATGGTGAGACAGTGCGTCACGATAAAATTCACCACAGGGGATCTGTGACCAGGACTCGGGTATCTGGCGGAATTGGCGTGTTTTAGCAGGCTTCATGCTTTACCATCTTCTTTCCCTTCGAGCATCCAGGAGTGACAAAAATGAATCTTACCAGTATTCCCGCCCTGCAGGATAACTACATCTGGACCTTAAATGATGATGCCGGTCGCTGTCTGATTGTTGACCCTGGCGAAGCGGGCCCGGTACTGCGCGTGATGGAGAAAAATCAGTGGCAGCCGGTTGCCATTTTGCTCACCCATCACCATCAGGATCATGTGGGGGGCGTGGCCGAACTGGTGTCCCGCTTCCCGCACCTGGAAGTCTATGGCCCGGAAGAAACCCGCTCTAAAGGAGCGAAAACCATCGTCGGAGAAGGGGATACCCTGTCCGTTTTAGGTCAAGATTTTACGATTTACGCTACACCCGGCCACACTTTAGGACATATCTCATATTTCAGCTTCCCTTACCTTTTCTGCGGGGACACCCTTTTTTCTGGCGGTTGCGGAAGGCTTTTCGAAGGTACCGCAAAGCAGATGTTTGATTCTTTTCAAAAGCTTAACCAGCTACCGGAAGAAACTCTGATTTGTTGCGCGCATGAATATACGTTATCTAATTTAACCTTTGCGCAGGCGGTTTATCCACAAAATGCCGAAATAGCTCGCTACTATCGAGAAATTAAGGAGTTACGCGCAAAAAATGGCATTACTTTGCCCACAAAACTGGCTCAGGAGCGTAAAACAAATCTTTTCCTGATGACAAAAGATGTTGAATTACAAAGAAAAATTGGGATAGAAACAACTCCGCAACATGAATGGCAGGTATTTGCCGCTCTACGCGAGAAGAAAGACGCTTTTTGATTTTATAGGTTGTGTTGTCGGGGTCGAGCACGTATTATTGCTCGTCTTTTAAGCGAACTATTGACACACACATGAAGGCTAAAGCGATATTACTCGCCTCAGTCTTGCTGGTCGGATGCCAGGCGTCAAGGCACGATGCTAACATCCCCG
>Ga0308168_1000295_pt1 | contig 70300 bp, 83 predicted proteins | sample PhyCR2_FD_202133 | JGI IMG/M metagenome (GOLD analysis project Ga0308168, IMG submission 202133) | Phyllosphere microbial communities from UC Gill Tract Community Farm, Albany, California, United States - DLSLRC.R2 | ecosystem: Host-associated > Plants > Phyllosphere > Unclassified | place: USA...
CCGGGGATGAATTCGCCACGTTCGCCCTGCGGGTCGAACAGGCCACCAACGGTGCCGAGATGACGCACGTGCACGATCGGCCGACCGGCGGCACGGGCTGCGGCAACCACTTGTTTGATGTTCGCGACGGCCGCGTCCATGCCGCTCAGGGCGAGCGGGCCACTGAGGTATTCCTTCTGGGCATCGATGATGACCACGGTGGCATGGCTCAGTGTGGCCGCTGCGTAACCGCGACCGCTGAGTTGAAACATCGTTTTTGGAACGGACATTCTGGGGCTCCTCGGGGTGGGGCTTTTGCGACATTGTCCTCTGGCTGAGCGGTTCTGTGAATCGCTACCATCGTAGGCGCCGTCGTTCTTGGCCTGCAGCCTTGTCAAGTTACACGTTCCGTTCAATGCCTGATGCAAAAAAAAGAAATCTCCTACCGTTGCCGCACGGTTTTTCCTGCGTCGTCGTGGCGCGTTTTGGCTGATAGAATCGCCAGTCGTTTTTTCTGGAGTTCTACGCCGTGATCACTTCCCGACTTCGTACCCTGCGTGACCATATCCGTTGGGCCGTCAGCCGCTTCCATGGGGAGGATCTGTTTTTCGGTCATGGCACCGACAACGCCTGGGACGAGGCGCGCCAGTTGGTACTGGGCGCTTTGCACCTGCCTTGGGAAATTGCCGACAGCTATCTTGATTGCGCGCTGGAAGATGACGAACTGGTCAATCTGCAGCGCTTGCTCAAGCGCCGCATCGAAGATCGCGTTCCCACCGCCTATCTGCTCGGCGAGGCGTGGTTCTGCGGCATGTCGTTCATCGTCGACTCGCGCGTGCTGATCCCGCGTTCGCCGATCGGTGAGCTGATCGAAAACCGCTTTGCGCCGTGGATCGGCAGCGAGCCGGCGCGGATTCTCGACCTGTGCACGGGTTCCGGCTGCATCGGCATTGCTTGCGCTTACGAATTCCAGAATGCCGAAGTGGTGCTCGCGGACCTGTCGTTCGAAGCGCTGGAAGTAGCCAATCAGAACATCGAGCGCCATGGCGTCGATGAGCGCGTCTATACCGTGCAGGGTGATGGTTTCGATGGCTTGCCGGGTCAGCGTTTCGACCTGATCGTGTCGAACCCGCCCTACGTCGACGCGGAAGATTTCGCCGACATGCCGGACGAATATCAGCACGAGCCGGAACTCGGTCTGGCCTGTGGTGATGATGGTCTGAATCTGGTCCGGCGCATGCTCGCCGAAGCGGCGGATCACCTGACCGAGAAAGGTTTGTTGATTGTCGAGGTGGGCAACAGCCAGGTGCATGTCGAGGCGTTGTACCCGGAAGTCGATTTCGCCTGGCTGGAGTTCCAGCGCGGCGGGCATGGCGTGTTCATGCTGACAGCCGAGCAGTGCCGCGCGCATCAGGCCCTGTTCGCGTCCCGCGTCTAAGGTTGTGACAGATCGTTCCCACGCAGAGCATGGGAACGATCAGCACGCGCTCAAGCCATCAGCGGTGCGTAGCAATCCAGATCAACAACCCCGCCTGAAACACCGCAAACGCCACCAGACATGTAATGGTGAAACGCAGGCCGGCGTCTTCACGCTTGAACTTGCTGACTTTCTCTTCCTGCTTCTTCAGTTTCACTTCCTGCTCAGCGAGATTCTGTTCGGCCTGCTGCAGCATCTGCGCGGCTTCAAGAATCTCGACGATCTGCAGTTTTTCGCTGTTCCAGTCACCCAGTAGATCACCGACCTGAACCGCCTTGATGCTGCCTTTCAAATGCTGGGCGTCGGCGTAAACCACATCGAAACCGTGCACGCGCAGGAAATGGTCGCGACGCAAGCGAGTGTCTTCGTTTAGCGCGTCCTTGTTGTTCAGGTCCATGCCTTCGACGGTGTAGCCGGGCCAGCGCTTTTTCGCCCAATTGATGCCTTGCGCAGCCATGAAGCGGCCGATACCGCGATTCAGCGGTTCGATCTGCAAGCCACTGTCGGGACCGAAACTCACTCGTTTGCTCGCGTGGTCGACCCACACATCGAGATGATTCTGCTCTTTGCGCACGCGCTGGTTGGGCAGCTTGATCGCCATGCGCATCAGGCTGCGTTCTTTGCTATTGCGCTCGGCGTAACCGAATTCGACAAAGCGCAACGGCCGGCCGCCGGTGTTGCGGTCGGTCTGTAGCGGCGCCAGGCGGAGCATCTTGTGGTGCTCGGCCTGGACATCCGCCCACGGCAGTTCGACCGCTGGCGGTGCGTCTTTTTCAGCGCTGGTGTCGGGTGAAGTCTGGGTTTCAGTCATAACGGCGAGATCCTGTCCAAGCCCTGCTTGCCGCCAGACGTTGCGCTGGCGACAAAGGCTTATCGGCCGTTTTCTGTGAGGCTGGAGGGTAAAACGCAGTTAACTTGCACGAATTCCGTCAATAAATTCGATGACGGCAGCGCCGAGTTCGGCGGCCAGGGGCAAATTCGGGTCCTTGTAGGAGGCCAATTGCCGCTTCATATCGTTATGGACGATGCGCAGCACATGATTCATGCCTTCGATCACCGTCAGTTGCGCGTCCGGTTTCGCCGCCTTGAGCAGCTTCGCGTCTTCGGTGCCGACCTGAATGTCGTTGCTGCCCTGAACGATCAGTGCCGGCATTTTCAGCTGGGCAAAGGCTTGCGCCGGGTCCTGACGGAACAGCGAAATCAGGTACGGCTGCACGCTCGGGCGGAAGATCACCTGCAACGGTTGCGGCACGTTGTCATCGGCGTGGCCGGCCTTGAGGCTGTCGAGCAGTTCGTTGCTGCGCAGCATCAGTGGCGGCGGCAGGCTGCGCGCCAACTGTTCGCGGATCACTTCATCGACCGGCCGCGCGCTGCCAGACAGCGAGATCACCGCCGCTGCGTCCAGCTTCGGCGCAGCGAGGCTGGCAATCAGCGCGCCTTCGCTGTGGCCGAGCAGAATCAGTTTGCCGAAACGCGGATCGGCCTTGAGCTTCTGCCCCCACGCCACCGCGTCCGCCGCATAGCCTTCTACTGACAGATCACGTTCATCGGGAGCGGCCGCCAGGCTCGCCGCAACGCCACGCTTGTCGTAGCGCACGCTGGCGATGTTGTGTTTGGCCAGTACCCAGGCCAAGCGCTTGAGGCTGTCATTGCGCCCGCCGTCGGGGTTGTTTCCGTCGCGATCTGTAGGACCCGAGCCAGAAATCATCAGAACAATCGGCACCGGGCTGTCGGACTTGGGCAGCAACAGCGAACCGAAAAGTTCGCCGCTGCCGGTGTCCAGAGTGACCGGGCGCTGTAGGACTGTCGCTTGGGCAAAGCCGGTAAAGAGGGTAAGACTCAAGATCAGAACTCGCAGCATCATCACGCCATCATTGGTCAAGGTGCCGGTTGGACTCGCCGGCACCACTAAGGTTCGAGGATGAACTACTCGGTTAGCCTGCGTATACTGGCGCATCAAGAATTCGGGTTTGATTTCACGGAGCGTCCTGCATGTCCGGCAATACCTACGGCAAGTTGTTCACTGTCACCACCGCTGGCGAAAGCCATGGTCCGGCGTTGGTCGCCATTGTCGACGGCTGCCCGCCGGGCCTGGAGATTTCCCTGGAAGATCTGCAGCGCGACCTCGATCGCCGCAAGCCTGGCACCAGCCGCCACACCACCCAGCGCCAGGAAGCCGATGAAGTCGAAATCCTCTCCGGCGTGTTCGAGGGTCGCACCACCGGTTGCTCGATCGGCCTGCTGATTCGCAACACCGACCAGAAGTCCAAGGACTACTCGGCGATCAAGGACCTGTTCCGCCCGGCTCACGCCGACTACACCTATCACCACAAATACGGCGAACGCGATTATCGCGGCGGTGGCCGCAGTTCGGCGCGGGAAACCGCCATGCGTGTGGCGGCCGGGGCAATTGCCAAGAAATATCTGGCCAGTCAGGGCATCGTCATTCGCGGCTACATGAGCCAGCTTGGCCCGATCGAAATACCGTTCAAAACCTGGGATTCGGTCGAAGAGAACGCCTTTTTCAGTCCCGACCCGGACAAGGTCCCGGAACTCGAAGCCTATATGGACCAGTTGCGTCGCGATCAGGACTCGGTGGGGGCGAAGATCACCGTGGTCGCCGAAGGCGTGATGCCGGGTCTCGGCGAGCCGATTTTCGACCGACTCGACGCCGAACTGGCCCACGCGCTGATGAGCATCAACGCGGTCAAAGGCGTGGAGATCGGCGCCGGTTTCGCCTGTGTCGCCCAGCGTGGTACCGAACACCGCGATGAACTGACGCCGGAGGGTTTCCTCAGCAACAACGCCGGCGGCATCCTCGGCGGCATCTCGTCCGGCCAGCCAATCGTTGCGCATCTCGCGTTGAAACCGACTTCGAGCATCACCACCCCGGGCCGCTCGATCGACGTGAATGGCAACCCGGTCGATGTGATCACCAAGGGCCGTCACGATCCATGCGTCGGCATTCGCGCGACGCCGATCGCCGAAGCGATGATGGCCATCGTGCTGATGGATCATCTGCTGCGGCACCGTGGGCAGAACGCCGATGTGCGCGTGAGCACGCCGGTGCTGGGCCAGCTCTGATGGCTGCGCTCAAAGCCGTCGCGGCATAACCGGCGTGGCGGCGCTTCCTTACTGGCGGCTGTCCAGTTTCTATCTGTTCTATTTCGCCTTGCTCGGTTCGACAGCGCCGTTTCTGGCGCTGTACTTCGATCACCTCGGCTTCAGCGCCGCACGCATCGGCGAGCTGGTGGCGATTCCGATGCTGATGCGCTGCGTGGCGCCGAACATCTGGGGCTGGCTCGGCGATTACACCGGCAGACGCCTGGCCATTGTGCGCTTTGGCGCGGTCTGTACGTTGCTGACCTTTTCGCTGATTTTCGTCAGCCAGACCTACGCCTGGTTGGCGATGGTCATGGCCCTGCATGCATTCTTCTGGCACGCGGTGCTGCCGCAGTTCGAAGTCATCACCCTCGCGCATCTGCAGGGGCAAACGTCGCGCTACAGCCAGATTCGCCTGTGGGGCTCGATCGGTTTCATCATCACCGTGGTGGTGCTCGGGCGGCTGTTCGAATGGCTCAGTCTGGACATTTATCCGGCGGCGCTGGTGCTGATCATGGCTGGCATCGTCCTCAGCAGTTTGTGGGTGCCGAATGCGCAGCCGGCGCAAGGCAATCGGCCGGCGGGTGAGGGCTTTCTCAAGCAATTGCGCCATCCCGGCGTGTTGGCGTTTTATGCCTGCGTCGCGCTGATGCAGGTCAGCCACGGGCCGTATTACACCTTTCTGACTCTGCACCTTGAACGCCTCGGTTACAGCCGTGGCGTCATCGGCATGCTCTGGGCCGTGGGTGTGGTGGCGGAAGTGCTGATGTTCATGGCCATGAGCCGCATTCTGGCGCGCTTTTCCCTGCGCCGGGTGCTGCTGGCGAGTTTCCTGCTGGCGGCGTTGCGTTGGGTGCTGCTCGGTTCGTTTGCGGAGTTTCTCTGGGTGCTGTTGTTCGCCCAAGTGCTGCACGCAGCGACTTTCGGCAGCTTTCATGCGGCTGCCATCGCTTTCGTGCAACGTAGTTTCGGCGCCCGCCAGCAAGGCCAGGGCCAGGCGCTGTATGCGGCACTGGCCGGCACCGGCGGGGCGCTCGGCGCGCTGTATTCCGGCTACAGCTGGAATGCCCTCGGCGCGACATTGACCTTTAGTATTGCCAGTCTCGCAGCGCTTGCCGCTGCCGTTATCATTGCCACATGTATGCAAGAGGACAGGCCATGAGCCTTAGCCGTGAACAGCTCGCCCAGCAGATCGTTGACGCCGGGCGTTTTCTATATGGCCGTGGCTGGTCGCCAGCCACCAGCAGCAACTATTCGACACGCCTGTCGCCGAGCGAAGCGCTGTTGACCGTATCGGGCAAGCACAAGGGCCAGTTGGATGTGGATGACGTGCTCGCTACCGATCTGTCCGGCAATAGCCTGGAGCCGGGCAAGAAACCCTCCGCCGAAACCTTGCTGCACACCCAGCTCTACCGCTGGCGCGCGGAAATCGGCGCGGTGTTGCACACCCATTCGGTGAATGCCACGGTGCTGTCGCGTCTGACTCCGGAAGACTTCATCGAGTTCGAAGACTACGAATTGCAAAAAGCCTTCAGCGGCATCTCGACTCATGAATCGCGGGTGCGTGTGCCGATTTTTGACAACGATCAGGACATTGCGCGCCTCGCCGCCAAGGTGCAGCCTTGGCTCGACGCCCATCCTGATTGCGTCGGTTATCTGATTCGCGGCCATGGTCTCTACACCTGGGGCGCGCAGATGAGCGACGCGCTGCGGCAGATCGAGGCCTTTGAATTCCTGTTTGAATGCGAGTTGAAAACCCGCAGCGTCATGAACCGCCAAGGCTGAGTTCACCAGAAACAGCCCGTTTGCCTGATGCCACGCGGCGCCCGACCGGTCTGCAAGAGCCGGACGGCGCCGCCGCCACCGAGGAATTGCCCATGAGCAGCCTGTCCGTTTACCACGTTTCCAGCCCTGAGATTCCCAACAAGGTGCTGACCCATTTCGAAGACATCGCCTCGACGCTGGCCGAGCAGGGCGTGCGTTTCGACCGCTGGCAGGCCGCCGCGAAGATTCAGCCTGGCGCCAGTCAGGAAGAAGTCATCAGTGCTTATAAAGAGCAGATCGACAAACTGATGACCGAGCGCGGCTACATCACCGTCGATGTGATCAGCCTCAACAGTGATCATCCGCAAAAAGCCGAGCTGCGCGCCAAGTTCCTCGAAGAGCACCGTCACGGTGAAGACGAAGTGCGATTTTTCGTCGCCGGTCGTGGCTTGTTTACCCTGCACATCGACGATTACGTCTATGCCGTTCTCTGTGAAAAGAACGACCTGATCTCGGTTCCGGCCGGCACCAAGCACTGGTTCGACATGGGCGAACATCCGCACTTCGTGGCGATCCGTCTGTTCAACAACCCGGAAGGCTGGGTTGCCAATTTCACCGGCGAAGACATCGCCGGCCGCTTCCCGCGTCTGGAGGACTGAAACCGTGTCGATCAAAGCCATCCTCACCGACATCGAAGGCACCACCAGCGCGGTGAGTTTCGTCTTCGACGTGCTGTTTCCCTACGCCGCCAAACATTTGCCCGACTTTGTGCGGCAGAACGCTTCGCGTGCTGATGTCGCCGAACAGCTCGACGCCGTGCGTCGCGAGAGCAACGAGGCGCAGGCCGATGTTGAACGGGTTGTTGAAATCCTCTTGAGCTGGATCGCCGAAGACCGCAAAGCCACGCCGCTCAAGGCATTGCAAGGCATGGTCTGGGCGCAGGGCTATCAGGCAGGGCAGTTGAAAGGACATGTTTATCCGGATGCCGTTGAAGCGCTGCAACGTTGGCATGCGGCCGGTTATCAACTGTTTGTTTACTCATCCGGCTCGATCCAGGCGCAGAAGCTGATCTTCGGTTGCTCGGAAGCGGGGGATCTGACACCGCTGTTCAGCGGCTATTTCGACACCACATCGGGGCCGAAGCGTGAGGCGCAGTCCTACCGCAACATTCAGCAGGCGGTGGGTGTTGAAGCCGATGAAATCCTGTTCCTGTCGGACATCGTCGAAGAGCTCGACGCTGCCCAGTCGGCCGGCATGAAAACCTGCGGTCTGGCGCGTGAAGGCGGGGAGTTGGCAGGGCACGTGACGGTTGACAGCTTTACTGGAATCGAACCGGAAGCGTTCTGACCCCACAGTAAATATGTGGCAGACATAAACAAACAGGCCGTGAAGCGCATGCTCCACGGCCTGTTTTTGTTTAAAGCAAATTACAGCGAGTGATACGTCGGCAGAGCAAAACGCTGCTGGCTCTGCAGCATTGCAATTTGCGGTAGCTCGCTGGCTTGTTCGGCCAGGTCGCGGCGGATCGCGCTGATTGCCCACGACAGTTGGTCACCGGCATGCAGTTGCTGATACGAGAGGGCGCGTTTGAAGACTTTGCCGTCGCTGCTACGCAGAGTGAGCAGGATGCCACCGTCAGGACGTGGGGCAGTGCTGACTTCGTAGTTGGAGAATAGCGATGTAAATTTTTCTTGAATCAGGCTCATGTCATCAGCTCCGTATGTACTTGAATGGCAAGCATGCGGAGGTAGTTGCAGCGTTTGTGCCAGTATTGATTCGAAAAAAATCCCTTTAAAATCAATAATTTGAAGGCATTGCATTTTGCAGGCGTCGTGCAATCTGCATGAATGGCCATCGTGCATCCTGCATTTTGCGTGATTTTTCTCCGTACAACGGAACCAAACGTCCGTACCAGAATCCGCTCTTCCCCGTCGGCGCGATGGGATACAAATCATTGCAAAAACCGCGTGTACAGCCCCGCGAGCACTGACGTACTTTCCTTCTCGACCCACGGCGTAAACGCGTCGGTCGCAGTCATTACCCGATAACAAGAACAGCGGTCTGCACGTCAAGATCGAACGGGGAGCTTTCATGCGTCACGCACCAAGCGACACGATTACCTGGGGCATGATGCTCCGCAAACTGCCGATGATCGCCAAGGCCATCCCCCGGGTGGTCAAAGGCATGAGGGTTGCCAACGTCACGGATCCGACCCAAACGTGTGGTCTGGGCTGGACGTTCGAGCAGGCGACGCTGCGCAATCCCGATGGTGTGGCGTTGTTGCAGGGCGACGTGGCGTTGACCTATACACAGGTCAACCAGTGGGCCAATCGCATTGCGCATTACCTGAGCGAGCAAGGCATCGGCAAGGGCGATGTGGTCGCGGTGTTCATCGAGAACCGTGCGGAATTGCTGGTGACGATTCTGGCGCTGGCCAAGCTCGGCGCGGTGAGTGCGCTGCTCAATACCTCGTTGATGCGCGACACGCTTGTTCACAGCATCAATCTGGTTGCGCCGGTGGCTATTGTGGTTGGCGAAGAACTGACCGCTGCCTATGCCGGCGTGCGTGATCAGGTTGCGATCGCAGCGCCGCGCACCTGGTTCGTCGCCGATCAGGACACCTACAGCCATCCGGGCATCGCGCCCGAGGGCTACGTCAATCTGATCAGCGCCAGTGCTGACGCCAGTAGCGATAACCCGCCGAGCAGCGCACAGATTTTCTTCGACGATCCGTGTTTCTACATCTACACCTCCGGCACCACCGGCCTGCCCAAGGCCGGGGTGTTCAAGCATGGACGCTGGATGCGCAGTTCGGCGAGCTTCGGCATGATCGCCCTCGATATGCGCCCGGATGATGTCGTTTACTGCACCTTGCCGCTGTATCACGCCACGGGTCTGTGCGTGTGCTGGGGATCGGCGATCAACGGCGCCTCGGGTTTCGCCATCCGCCGCAAGTTCAGCGCCAGCCAGTTCTGGGGTGACGTGCGCCGCTATCGCGCAACCACCATCGGCTATGTCGGTGAGCTGTGTCGCTACCTGGTCGAGCAACCGGTCAGCGCCGATGACAGCCGGCACGACGTGCGCAAGATGATTGGCAATGGTTTGCGTCCTGGTGCCTGGGCCGAGTTCAAGACGCGTTTTGCCGTCGAGCACATTTGTGAGCTGTACGCGGCGAGCGACGGCAACATCGGTTTCACCAACATCCTCAATTTCGACAACACTGTCGGGTTTTCGCTGATGGCGTGGGAACTGGTCGCTTACGACCATGACAGTGGCGAGCCGTTGCGCGGCGATGATGGTTTCATGCGCAAGGTCGGCAAGGGCGAGCAGGGCCTGCTGCTGGCGCGGATCGACGACAAGGCACCGCTGGACGGTTACACCGACCCGCAGAAAACCGCCCGCGTCGTCCTCCACGATGTGTTCAACAAGGGCGATCGCTTTTTCAACACCGGCGACCTGCTGCGCAATATCGGTTTCGGCCATGCGCAATTTGTTGATCGCCTCGGCGATACCTATCGCTGGAAGGGTGAAAACGTGTCGACCACCGAAGTCGAGAATTTGTTGCTGCAACATCCGCTGATCGCTGAAGCCGTGGCCTACGGTGTGGAAATCCCCAACACCAACGGGCGTGCGGGGATGGCTGCAATTACTCCCGCCGAATCCTTGGCCACGCTGGATTTCGCTGAACTGCTGAGTTTCGTCCGTCAACGGATGCCGGCCTATGCCGTGCCGTTGTTCTTGCGGGTGAAAGTGAAAATGGAAACCACCGGGACCTTCAAATATCAGAAGACTCGCTTGAAAACGGAAGGCTTTGACCCCGCGCTTACGGGCGATGACCCGATCTTCGCCTGGTTGCCCGGCAGCGAAACTTACGTGCATGTCAGTGAGCAAATCCTCGCTGAAATTCAACAGGGCAAACATCGATATTGAGTGTGGCTATCGGGACGCTCGGAAAAAACCGAGTGACAGCCACCGTCGCGCTCGGGAAACTGTCGGCTTTCCGATAGACCGAAATGGAGTGCCCCATGTCCGACCAAAGCCGCCAGATGACCCCTGAAGAAGCTGCCGAATTCACCGAGCAGGTTTTCAACAAGGCGCGCGACGGTGATGCCGAGATGCTTGATCGCCTGGTCACCGCTGGGCTGCCGGTGAACCTGAAAAACAGCAAGGGCGACACTTTGTTGATGCTTGCCAGCTACTACGGCCATGTCGATGCGGTGAAGGTCCTGCTTAAACACAAGGCCGATCCGGAAATGCGCAATGGCAACGGCCAGAGCCCGATTGCCGGCGCTGCGTTCAAGGGCGATCTGGCGGTGGTCAAGGCGCTGGTCGAGGCGGGCGCCGAGATTGAAGGTTCTTCCTTCGACGGCCGTACCGCGTTGATGATGGCGGCAATGTTCAACCGCGTTGAAATCGTCGACTACCTGATCGGCCAGGGCGCTGACGCGAAAGCCAAGGACGCTAACGGCGTGACCGCGCTGGATGCTGCGCGGACCATGGGCGCGGTCGATACCACCGCGCAGCTGGAAAAGTTGCTGGCCTAAAGTCCACGGACTGTGGCGAAGGGCAGAATGCGCTATCCTTCGCGCCCTGAAAATTCACCTCCGCCACAGGATCCGCCCTCATGAAAGCCGCACTCGTCGAACTCATCAGCAAAATCGGCTCCGGCTGCATGGGCGAGGATGAGATTCTGAAAGTGGCCGACGAAGCCGCCCAGGCCTACGCCGATGCCGAGGCTTTTCTGGCCGCCAATCCGGACATCAACTACGACGACACTTTCCCGATCCCGCTGGGTGAGTGGGTAGTGGTCGGTAGCCTGCCGGAAACCGTGCTGTTTCAGGCCGATACCTACGTCGATCTGTTCGCACAAATCGTTGCCTCGTTTGGTCCGGGCGTGGATTTCAATCTCAAGCCCAAGCAACTGGCCAAGACCGAAGCGCTGACCGCCCTCAACCGCATCCAGGTGCAGATGAGCAGCCTGAACAAGGAGAACGGCGGTTACACGTTGATGAACTTCAGCCAGTTGCTCGACGATGAGCTACAAATGGTCCTGGTCTACGGCAACGATGTGCCCCGCGTGCTCGAGTTATGCGCCGAGGTTGGCATCGCCGCCGCGCCAGCGCTGGAAGCCTTGAAGGTCGCCGTTCACGTCTGAACGCAATAAAAGGGAACCCTGCGCGCGACCGTCTATCCTAAAAGTGCATGCCACTATTCTGGAGCGACACCATGGGTTCCACGTTCAACGGTCTGATTGGCCTGATCATCCTTGCCCTCGACATCTGGGCCATCATCAACGTGCTGAAAAGCGGCACCTCCACCGGGATGAAAATCGTCTGGGTGTTGCTGATCATCCTCCTGCCGGTGCTGGGCCTGATCATCTGGGCGATTGCCGGACCGCGGGGCAACGTCCGGATCTGAGCTGATTTTCGATCACACGGTCACCCCTGTGGGAGCGAGCCTGCTCGCGAAGACGTTGTGTCAGTCGCCATCACCGGCAACTGATGCTGCGCTTTCGCGAGCAGGCTCGCTCCCACAGTAATTTGCGCTGGTAAAAAACAACCGGAGGTTCGACCTGTCATCTTCGGCAACGTAGAATGCGCGCCTTTCCCGGGCAATCGTCCCCACGATGGCGCCCGCGCATTTATCGGAGCACTTGACCATGACCGTCACCAAGACCAGCGAGTACCTGGAAACCCTCTACGAAGGCTACGGCCAGCGTTTTCGCATGGAAAAACTGCTGCACGAAGTGCGCACCGAACACCAGCATCTGGTGATCTTCCAGAACCCGCGCATGGGCCGCGTCATGGCGCTGGACGGCGTGATCCAGACCACCGAAGCCGACGAATTCATCTACCACGAAATGCTCACCCACGTGCCGATCCTCGCCCATGGCACTGCCAAGCGCGTGCTGATCATCGGCGGTGGTGACGGCGGCATGTTGCGCGAAGTGACCAAGCACGCCGGCGTCGAGCACATCACCATGGTCGAGATCGACGGCACCGTGGTCGACATGTGCAAGGAATTCCTGCCGAACCATTCCGCCGGTGCCTACGACGATCCGCGCCTGAACCTGGTGATCGATGACGGCATGCGTTTCGTCGCCACCACCACTGAAAAATTCGACGTGATCATCTCCGACTCCACCGACCCGATCGGCCCGGGCGAAGTGCTGTTCTCGGAGAACTTCTACCAGGCATGCCACCGCTGCCTGAACGAAGGCGGCATTCTCGTCACTCAGAACGGCACGCCGTTCATGCAGATCGACGAAGTCAAAACCACCGCCGGTCGCCTGCGCAGCCTGTTCCCGGACTGGCATTTCTATCAGGCCGCCGTGCCGACCTACATCGGCGGTTCGATGACCTTCGCCTGGGGCTCGACCAACCCGGCGTACCGCAAGCTCAGCCGTGAAACCCTGCAACAGCGCTTCATCGGCAGCGGCATCGTCACCCGTTACTACAACCCGGAAATCCACATCGGCGCGTTCGCTTTGCCGCAATACGTGCTGCAAGCGGTCAACAAGCCGAGCAACGACTGATCACCTTGACGTCACTCTACAAGGGAGCTCTTGCGGCGAGGGGATTTATCGCCATTGGGATGCGCAGCATCCCTGAACCGGCCTGCGCGGTGTCTCCGTTAAACCGCAATGGGCGGGGATTACGACTGCTGCGCAGCCGGACGGGGAGAAATCCCCACGCCACAGAGTCCGCCCTATCGATCGGATGGTTATTTTCACCGTTGTCGGCTGTAATCCTTTTGAACCAACTGTCGCGGAAAAAAGTCGAGATAGAGGTAAGCCCATTTACGGGTTGATCGAGGAGGCACTGATGCAAAAGTGGAAAGTCACTTTCGTGGATGATCACGGTGAAATTGTCGATGAAGTCTTCGAACGTGAGGAATGCCCGTCCGATGATGAAGCCGCGCGGCTCGTCAAAGAGCGGCTTCTTCCGGTCGCCGCCCAGCTGGATCTCAACGATCTGGAAGGGCGCACCGCCGATGCCGGGGTGAAAAACCTCAAGACCCAGAACGGCATCGAAATCCGCAGCATCACCCCTGTCTGAACACTTCCTGTCATCTCGTAAACCAGACCTTGGCAGCGGCGCTCTCTTGGGGCTACTCTGCAAGCGAGATCAGCGAATGGATCGCTAAGGTCTGGTCTTGTCAGCTACATGCTTGTTTCCCGCGCGCAACCACGTTGCCGTAGTACTTAGGCCAAAAGGCCCGGGGCGGGAATACGGAAAGTCTATCCATCAATCGAGGGGGACGATTCATGAGCACAGCCTATCAAGAAGACATCAGCAGCAACGTTCTGCGCCGCATGAAAGAAGGCGGTTTCGATTTTTCCCGGTTCCATCCCATCGAGTTCTACGCGATTTTCCCGGACGAGGAGCGGGCGCGCAGGGCAGCAGGCAAATTTCGCGGTGAATCCATCAATGCCCAGGTCAGTGCGCGCGACGACGGCGCCTGGTCGCTGGAATTGAGCAAAGTGATGTACGCAACCTATGACGATATCGGCGATTTCGAGCAAGGCTTTTCTGCCGTGGTCGAACCGCTGGGCGGCATTATCGAGGGTTGGGGCGTGAAGCAGGAGGTGCGCAATCGTTACCGGTTGAATTGATATTGCGCATTGTCTGTCGGGCAACGGCTGACCTTCGGGTCGGCCGTTGTCGTTTCTGGCTTCTGCACATCGCAGTGGCAAAACCCTGAAACAAGAATCCAGGGCAAAAAAAAGCCACCGGAGAGGGTGGCTAAAAGGGAAGACGGGTATGCAATAAAGTCCTGTCGGGACGGGGCTGCCAAGGCAGTCCAGATCAGCTGAGCTGTCTACTTCGCGGGGCCGTGCCGGGGAAGTTTTGCAGCGAATGCGCGGATTATCCGCAGTCGCGGCCGGGCAGTGAAATCAACTCTGACTATGCTGGTGATAGGCGATGCAGTGCGTCGCAATGAAGCGGGGGCAATCGGGCCGGGGCATTTGCCGCACAGGAATGGTGCGCAGCCTTCGGCGTGGATCTACAACCGATTGAAATCAAAGCGTTTATGCCGATGGCACGGGCCTTGCGAAGGCCTGTATGTCCGGAGTGACAAGGAGTACGGCATGATCCGCACCTATTTTGACGAGATGTACGATGCCGGCGGGCTGGTCCGCCCGCATTACCGGGAATTTGCCCGCTGGCTGGCCGAGACGCCCGACGAGCTGCTCGCGCAGCGCCGCCGCGAGGCCGATCTGCTGTTCCACCGTGCCGGGATCACCTTCACGCTCTATGGCGACGAGCAGGGCACCGAGCGCCTGATTCCGTTCGACACCATTCCCCGCAGCATTCCGGCCAGTGAATGGCGGATTGTCGAGCGCGGCTGCATCCAGCGGGTCAAAGCGTTGAACATGTTTCTCGCCGACCTCTACCACGAGCAGCGCATCATCAAGGCCGGGATTATTCCCGCCGAACAGGTGCTGGCCAACGAGCAATACCAATTGGCGATGCAAGGTCTGGATCTGCACCGCGATATCTATTCGCACATCTCCGGCGTTGATCTGGTGCGCGACGGCGATGGCACTTATTACGTTCTCGAAGATAACCTGCGCACACCCAGCGGCGTCAGCTACATGCTCGAGGACCGCAAGATGATGATGCGTCTGTTCCCCGAACTGTTCTCCGCCCAGCGCATTGCCCCGATCGATCACTACCCCAATCTGCTGCTCGACACCCTGAAAAGCTCAAGCCCGATCGACAACCCGAGCGTGGTGGTGTTGACGCCGGGACGCTTCAACAGCGCGTTCTTCGAACACGCGTTTCTGGCGCGGGAAATGGGCGTTGAACTGGTAGAAGGCGCGGATTTGTTTGTGCGTGACGACAAGGTATTCATGCGCACCACCGATGGCCCGAAAGCGGTCGACGTGATCTACCGCCGCCTCGACGATGCCTTCCTCGATCCGCTGGCATTCAATCCGGACTCGATGCTCGGCGTGCCTGGGCTGCTGTCGTCCTATCGCTCCGGCAATGTGGTGCTGGCGAATGCCATCGGCACCGGAGTGGCGGACGATAAATCGGTGTATCCGTTTGTCACCGACATGATCCGTTTCTACCTCGACGAAGAGCCGATTCTGAAAAACGTGCCGACCTGGCAGTGCCGCAACCCGTCCGAGCTGTCCCACGTGCTGGCCAATCTTCCGGAACTGGTGGTCAAGGAGACCCAAGGCTCCGGCGGTTACGGGATGCTCGTTGGGCCAGCCGCGACGACAGCGGAAATCGATGCCTTTCGTGAGCGCATCAAAGCCAAACCCCATGCCTACATCGCGCAGCCGACGCTGTCGCTGTCGACCTGTCCGACCTTTGTCGAAAACGGCATCGCGCCGCGCCATATCGATTTGCGTCCGTTTGTGCTGTCCGGTCGCGAAACCCGTGTGGTGCCTGGCGGTTTGACACGTGTCGCGTTGCGTGAAGGCTCCCTGGTGGTGAATTCCTCCCAGGGCGGCGGCACCAAGGACACCTGGGTAGTCGAGGATTGAAGGAAGCTTGCCATGTTAAGTAGAACTGCCTCGGATCTGTACTGGATGTCGCGTTACCTGGAGCGTGCGGAGAATCTCGCGCGCATGCTCGACATCAGTTATTCGCTGTCGCTGATGCCGCAGGACGGGCGCGGCGACGGTCTGCACGAACTCGCCATGCCGTTGCTGATCACCGGCACCCTGGACGATTACCTTGAACGCCACGGCGACCTCCACGCAGAGCGCCTGCTGCATTTCTTCGCGCTGGATGCGGCCAACCCGGCCAGTATCTACAGCTGCCTTGGTGCAGCGCGGGCCAGTGCTCATGCGGTACGCGGGCGAATCACTGCGGACATGTGGGAAAACATCAACGCGACCTGGCTGGAGATTCGCGGCATCGCCGAACAGGGCTTGAGCCGCTATGGCATGAGTCGTTTCTGTGAATGGATCAAGGAACGTTCGCACCTGTTTCGTGGCGCCTCATACGGCACGATCATGCGCAACGACGCGTTTCGCTTTATTCGTCTGGGCACGTTTATCGAGCGCGCGGACAACACGCTGCGCCTGCTCGATGCCCGTTACGAAATGGCCGGCGATCAGGCCGAAGCAGTCAGCGACGGCACGGCGCACGCCTATTACCAATGGAGTGCGCTGCTGCGCGCCTTGTCCTCATTCGAGGCCTACACCGAAATCTACCGCGACGCGCCCGGCGCCCGGCATGTCGCCGAACTGCTGCTGTTACGCGCCGATGTGCCGCGTTCGCTGCGTGCCTGTACCGAAGAGATCGACCAGATCCTCGCGCAACTGCCAGGCGCCAACGGCCGACCGGCACAACGCCTGGCGGCGGAAATGGACGCACGCCTGCGCTACACCGGCATCAACGAAATCCTCGAAGAAGGCCTGCACGCCTGGCTGACCGAATTCATCCCGCTGGTGCGCCAGTTGGGCAACGCCATTCACAGTTCCTATCTGGAGGCTGCATGAGACTTTCCATAAGCCACGAGACCACCTATCACTACGAAGATCAGGTGCGCGCGAGCATCCAGTACCTGCGCCTGACGCCCCACGACAGCGAGCGCCAGCATGTCCTCAGTTGGCAACTCGACCTGCCGCGTCCGGTGCGTGCGCAGCTCGATCCGTTCGGCAACATCCTGCATGTGCTGACCATGGACGAGCCCCACGAAGCGATCATCATCGGCGCCCGTGGTCAGGTCGATATTGACGAATTGCGCGAGGCCGAACATGAGAGCCAGTCGGCGCTGCCGTTCCTGCGCTTCACGCGCCTGACCGAAGCCGACGAAGCCTTGCGCGAATTTGCCGCGAAGAACTGCAAGCAACGGCGTGATCGCACCGCGCTGATCGACTTGATGCACGGTCTGAATCAGCACATGACCTACACGCCGGGCTCGACTGAAGTCGACACCAGCGCCGCCGAAGCTTTCGCCGGTCGCGCCGGGGTTTGTCAGGATCATACCCATGCGTTTCTGGCCTGCGCGCGCAGCCTCGGCGTGCCGTCGCGTTACGTGTCGGGTTATCTGTACAGCGAAGATTGCGAGCATCTGGCCAGTCATGCCTGGGCAGAAGCGTGGCTGGATGACGCCTGGTACAGCTTCGACGTGACCAACCAACTGGCGCGCCCGGAGCGACACTTGAAGCTGGCGGTGGGCCTGGATTATCTCGATGCCTGCCCGGTCCGCGGTATGCGCCGGGGCGGCGGTTGCGAGCAGATGCACGCTAAGGTTTTCGTCTCGCCGACGCCGGTTATTTCAGTCCAGCAACAATAGCTTCGGGATACCGCTATCGCTGGCAAGCCAGCTCCCACAGGATGACCGCTGATTCGAACTCTGCGCATACCCTGTGGGAGCTGGCTTGCCAGCGAAGAGGCCAGTAATAACACCCTAAGGCTTACGGCTTAACTTTGCGGCCGGCCATGTGCTTGAGATAGCCCACCAGCATTTCCAGGTCTCCATCCGGCAACACCTGCGCGGAAAACCCCGGCATTTTCGCTTGCGGCCATTGGCGCAAACTCTGCGGATCGCGGATGTAGCGCTTCAAGAAATCCGTCCCTAAGTACTCGGTCGGGCTATACGGAATATTCAGATCCGGCCCGAACTGCGCGTCTCCGGCACCATTCAGCCGGTGGCAGGCCAGGCAGTTTTTCTGAAACAGGGCAAAACCCTTGTTCACCGGATCATCGGCCTTCAAGGCAGGATCGGGCAGCAGGGCAGGAAAGCGTTGGGCCACTGGCGCCATCAGCTTGATGCTGGCGACTTCGAACGGCCACTGTTCGGGGCTGATATTACCGGCCTGCGGATCGGTCCAGACCAGATAGAACGGCCCGGCGCTGTGCTTGCCGGCAGACAGCGGTGGCCACGGCCGCGCCGGGTCCTCGATTGCCAGCCATGCGCGTGCGCCGTCCTTGTTCAGCAAGGGCGCAGCGGCCAACTCTGCGGCAAAGCCATCCAGCGCCACCGCCTGCAAGTGATCCTCCGGCTTGACCCCCGTCAGCAATGCGGCCAGCGGCACGGCCTGATAGGTCATGTCCTTCTTGTAGGAAACATCATTGTTGATCGTGAGAGTTTGCAGCTGAGGATGCTTGAGCAGCTCTTCGGTCTGCCAGGTGCGGCTGTTTGCGCCCAACTGCAGATCCAGTTGTGCGGCGGACAAGGGCAAGCTCAGCAGCAAGGCACCGAGCGCAATGAGGGTTTTCAAATGATCGCCGTCCATGTCGTGGGAATGCGCAAAGGTTGGCACAACCACGCTGGCCCGGGTAGCGGGCCAGTCACATTTTCAGTGGCGATATACAGCACGCGACGTTTGAATCAGCCGATGACCTTGGTCAGATTCGGCAAGATCAACAACAGCGTCGTGGCGAAAAGAATGAGTCCTGCTTGACGTACTTTCGGTTGTTTGAACATGGCTTGACCGCCTTTATTGTTATTTCCTGATGCATGCCTGACTGCATTTCCCTGACGGCACGCGTTGCACTTCCTGTTGAAGCACGCCCGTCTCGGCAAAACCCGACGACGATGGCGTACATCTTCACCTTAGAGCCCGCGTCTCCCTTCGCTTAGATCCATTTCATATGGAGTTCTTTGCAAAAGCTCTTAAAACGGCATGAGGCGTATTGCCAGCTTCTTTGCCGCCCGCTGGCTAGACAACTCGGTGACCTGAACCGGTTCACCTGATGACGGATGACCGTCCGTCTGAGCGTGCGCGTCAAGCGCTTTGAGCAATGTGGTCATTGCTTGCCAGCCGGCACAGGGCGAAAGTGAAGTGACAATAAATCAGGTTCGAGGACGTCATGACTGAAGCTTTGATTTTCGATGCGTTGCGCACCCCGCGTGGCAAAGGCAAGGCCGATGGCGCGCTGCACAGCGTGAAGCCGGTCAACCTGGTGGCCGGTTTGCTGAGCGCCTTGCAGGCGCGCACCGCGCTGGACACCAGTCAGGTCGATGATGTTGTCCTCGGCTGCGTCACGCCGATCGGCGATCAAGGCTCGGACATCGCCAAGACGGCGGTGCAAGTGGCCGACTGGGACGTCAGCGTCGCCGGTGTGCAGATCAACCGTTTCTGTGCTTCGGGTCTGGAAGCGGTGAATCTTGGCGCGATGAAAGTGCGCTCGGGCTTCGAGGATCTGGTGGTGGTTGGCGGCGTCGAGTCGATGTCGCGGGTGCCAATGGGCAGCGATGGCGGTGCCTGGGCGCTGGATCCGCAGACCAATCTGCACAGCCATTTCACCCCGCAAGGGGTCGGCGCCGATCTGATCGCCACCCTCGAAGGCTTCAGCCGGCAGGACGTCGATGCCTACGCGCTGCACTCGCAGCAAAAAGCCGCACGAGCGCGGGCCGACGGCTCCTTCAACAAGTCGCTGGTGCCGGTGCAAGATCAGAACGGCATCGTCCTGCTTGATCACGATGAGTTCATCCGCGCCGAATCGACCCTCGAAGGCTTGGGCAAGCTCAAGCCGAGTTTCGAAATGATCGGGCAGCTGGGCTTTGACGCCACGGCGTTGCGGGTCTACAGCCATGTCGAGCGGATCAACCATGTGCACACGCCGGGCAATAGTTCCGGAATTGTCGACGGTGCGGCGCTGATGCTCATCGGTTCCGAAGCCAAGGGCCGCGCGCTGGGCCTGCAACCACGCGCGCGCATCGTTGCGACGGCCGTCACCAGTACCGACCCGACCATTATGCTCACCGGCCCGGCGCCCGCGACCCGCAAAGCGCTGGCCAAGGCCGGGCTGCGTGTGGAGGACATCGATCTTTTCGAGGTCAACGAAGCGTTTGCCTCGGTCGTATTGAAGTTCATCAAGGACATGGCGGTTGACCCGGACAAGGTCAACGTCAACGGCGGCTCAATCGCCATGGGGCATCCGCTGGGCGCCACCGGTTGCGCGATCCTCGGCACCCTGCTCGATGAACTGGAAGCGCGGAACCTGCGCTACGGCCTGGCGACGCTATGTGTCGGCGGCGGCATGGGCATTGCCACCATCATCGAACGCCTCTGAGCCCCGACTTCAAGGAACCCTGTTATGAGCGAAGCCATTCGTTACGAAAAAGGCCAGGACGGTATCGTCGTGCTGACCATGGACATGCCGGGCCAGAGCGCCAACACCATGAATGCCGTGTACCGCGAGGCCATGGCCGCTTGCGTTGCCCGCTTGCTGGCCGAGAAAGACAGCATTGCCGGAGTGATCATCACCTCGGCAAAGAAAACCTTTTTTGCCGGCGGCGACCTCAATGAACTGATCAAGGTCGGCAAACCCGAAGCCAAAGCCTTCTACGACATGGTGCTGACCCTCAAGGCGCAATTGCGCAGCCTGGAAACCCTCGGCAAACCGGTGGTCGCGGCGATCAACGGTGCTGCGCTGGGCGGCGGCTGGGAGATCTGTCTGGCCTGTCACCACCGCATTGCTATTAATGACGCCTCGGTGCAACTCGGTCTTCCGGAAGTGACCCTGGGCCTTTTGCCGGGCGGCGGCGGGGTGGTGCGCATGGTGCGCATGCTCGGCATCGAAAAAGCCCTGCCTTACTTGCTTGAAGGCAAGAAGGTGCGCCCGCAACAGGCGTTGCAGGCCGGGCTGATTGATGACTTGGCAGCGGATCCAGATGAATTGCTGGCCAAGGCGCGTGCTTGGATTATGGCCAATCCGGCGGCAGTGCAGCGCTGGGACGTCAAGGGGTACCAGATTCCCGGCGGCACGCCATCGAACCCGAAAGTAGCGCAAATGCTGGCGATTGCGCCGTCGATCCTGCGCGCGAAAACCCAAGGCACTCTGCCGGCGCCGGAGAAGATTCTATGCGCGGCGGTGGAGGGCGCTCAGGTCGATTTCGACACCGCGCACCTGATCGAAACCCGTTACTTCACCGAGTTGACGACCGGGCAGATCTCGAAAAACCTGATCGGTACGTTCTGGTTCCAGCTGAACGAGATCAACGCCGGCGGTTCCAGGCCGCAAGGTTTTGCGCCCTATAAAACCCGCAAAGTCGGTGTGCTCGGCGCCGGAATGATGGGCGCAGGCATCGCGTTCGTCAGCGCCTCGGCCGGTATCGACGTCGTCCTCAAGGACATCAACCTTGCCGCTGCCGAGAAGGGCAAAGCGCATTCCGCAGCGCTGCTGGACAAGAAAGTTACCCGTGGCCAAATGACTGCCGAACAGCGCGAAGCGGTGCTGGCGCGAATCGTTGCGAGCGAAAGTGATGCCGATCTGGCCGGTTGCGATCTGATCATCGAAGCGGTGTTTGAGGATCGCCAACTCAAAGCCAGGGTGTCCGCCGCCGCGCAACAGGTCGTGGGCGGCGAAGCGGTGATTGCTTCCAATACGTCGACGCTGCCGATCACCGGTCTGGCGATGGCGGTGCCCGATCAAAGCAAATTCATCGGCCTGCATTTCTTCAGTCCGGTAGAAAAAATGCCGCTGGTGGAAATTATCAAAGGTGCGCAGACCAGCGCCGAAACTCTCGCTCGCGGTTTCGATTTCGTGCTGCAAATCAAGAAAACTCCGATCGTGGTCAACGACAGTCGCGGCTTCTTTACCTCGCGGGTGTTCGGCACGTTCACCAACGAAGGCATTGCCATGCTCGGCGAGGGCGTCAGTGCGCCGATGATCGAGACCGAAGCGCGCAAGGCCGGGATGCCGGTCGGGCCGCTGGCAATCTCCGACGAGGTTTCCCTCAGCCTGATGAGCCATATCCGTCAACAGACGGCCAAGGACCTACAGGCTGAAGGGAAACCGCTGATTGAGCACCCGGCCTTTGCCGTGATTGACTTGATGCTCAATGAATTCAAGCGACCGGGTAAAGCTGCCGGAGGCGGTTTTTATGAGTATCCAGCCGGTGCCCAGAAGCATTTATGGCCGGAGCTGAAAACGCGCTTCGAGAAGGCCGACGGACAGATCTCTGCGAAGGATGTGCGTGACCGTCTGTTGTTTGTACAGGCCATCGAAACCGTGCGTTGCGTGGAGGAGGGCGTGCTGACCTCGACAGCGGACGCCAACGTCGGCTCGATCTTCGGCATCGGTTTCGCCGCGTGGACCGGCGGTGCGCTGCAGTTCATCAACCAGTACGGCCTGAAGGACTTCATCGCCCGCGCGCAGTATCTGGCCGAGCAATACGGCGAGCGCTTTACCCCGCCAGCGCTGCTGCTGGACAAAGCGGCGAAAGGTGAAATGTTCTAGGGTCAGCGAGCATTTCGGGGCTTGCCTTGGCCACGTGTTTCAAGGCAGGCTCTGGGGTGTTCATTATTCCCATCACGTGTCAGGTATTTTTTATGTCGCTGCGCATCTGCATTCTCGAAACCGACATCCTGCGGCCCGAATTGATTGATCAATATCAGGGTTATGGGCAGATGTTCCAGCGGCTGTTCTCGCAACAACCGATTGCCGCTGAGTTCACTGTCTATAACGTGGTGAAGGGTGAGTATCCAAGTGACGATCACACTTTCGATGCGTACCTGGTCACTGGCAGCAAGGCCGATTCGTTCGGCACGGATCCGTGGATCCAGACCCTCAAGACCTACCTTTTGAATCGCTACGAACGCGGCGACAAATTGCTCGGCGTGTGTTTCGGTCATCAATTGCTGGCACTGCTGCTTGGTGGCAAGAGCGAGCGTGCATCCCAAGGCTGGGGTGTCGGCACTCACAGCTACCAGCTGGCAGCCAAGGCGCCGTGGATGAGCCCGGTGCGCGAAGAGCTGACACTGTTGATCAGCCACCAGGATCAGGTCACCGAACTACCGGAAAACGCGACTGTGATCGCCTCCAGCGATTTCTGCCCGTTCGCGGCTTATCACATCAACGATCAAGTGCTGTGCTTCCAGGGCCACCCGGAATTCATTCACGATTATTCGCGCGCGCTGCTCGATCTGCGCCAGGAAGCGCTGGGCTCGCAGATCTACAGCAAGGGTGTCGCGAGCCTAGAGCAGGAGCATCATGGCGCTACGGTTGCGGAGTGGATGATGCGCTTCGTGGCGCACAAGTCAGAAACGGCTCAACGCTAAAAGGGCCTGCTCCCACAATCCCTGTGGGAGCGAGCCTGATCGCGAATCGTCGGGTCAACGCGGTCTCGGCTATAACCACCCCGACCGCTTGAAGCTCGCCCACAAACTCACACACCCCACCGTAATAAACCCCAGCACCGCAAAATAACCGTAATGCCAGGTCAATTCCGGCATGTTCTGGAAATTCATCCCGTAGATCCCCGCCACCGCTGTCGGGAACGCCAGAATCGCCGCCCACGCCGCAAATTTGCGCTGCACCACGCTCTGCCGGGATGCCTCGAGCAACACGCCGATCTCGATGGTCTGGCTGGCAATGTCCGCCAGCGTGCTCAGATCTTCCATTTGCCGCGTCACGTGAATCTGCACATCGCGAAAGTACGGACGCATGTTCTTGTCGATGAACGGGAAACTGAGCTTTTGCAGCTCTTCGCCGATTTCCACCATTGGTGCCGCATACCGGCGCAAGCGCACCACGTCACGGCGCAGACCGTGCAGCTTCTGGATGTCTCGCTCGTTGAGGGCGCTGCAAAGCACGTTGCGCTCCAGCTCATCAATTTCGGTGTGGATCGCTTCGCCCACCGGCTGATAATTCTCGATGACGAAATCGAGCAGCGCATACAAGACGAAATCCTCCCCGTGCTCAAGCAACAGCGGGCGCGCTTCACAGCGTTGGCGCACATAGGCATACGACGCTGAGTGGCCGTTTCGAGCAGTGATGATGTAACCCCTGCCAGCGAAAATATGCGTTTCGATGAATTGCAAAACGCCGTTTTCGCGGACCGGCGAGTAGGTGACGATAAACAGAGCGTCACCAAAGGTTTCCAGTTTTGGTCGGCTGTGTTTTTCCAGCGCGTCTTCGATGGCCAGTTCATGCAGGTTGAACTGGCGTTGCAGATTGAATAATTCCTGTGCGTCCGGTTCTTCCAGACCGATCCACACGAAGTGGCCAGGTTTGGCCGCCCAGGCAGCACCTTCGTCCAGCGCAATATTGGTGACTTTCTTACCCTCGCTGTACACCGCAGCAGCAACAACTCGACCCATGGTGGTGATTCACTTCTTCTTGGCAGATGGCAGGGGAACAAGGCTTCAGCTTAGCCGTGTCGCTGCTTGAGAGTCAGTGAAACTTCTACAGTTCAGCCGGCAAAAGAAAACCCGCACAGGGCGGGTCTGGTTTCACGCGGCTTGCAGTTGTCGATCCATTGATTCGATGCACTCGCGCATCTGCTCGCGGCATCGCTCGATGAGCACGGGCATGTCTTCCATGGTCAATCCGACTGTAGGAATCGCCGGCAAGGAACGTATGAGAACGTCGCCGCTGCGCCAGCGATTCAGGCGCATGTGTTTGATATAGCTGCTCACGCACACCGGAACGATCGGCACGCCAGCGGCAATCGCCATCTGGAACGCGCCTTTCTTGAAGGGCAACAAATCTTCACCGAGGTTGCGGGTGCCTTCCGGGAATACCCAGATCGAGGTGTCTTCGTTCTGCAAGGTGTGGGTCGTCGTCAGCATCGACTGCCGCGCCTTGTGCGCATTGCCACGGTCGATCAACACATTGCCGGCCAGCCAGAACAACTGGCCGAACAACGGCACCCACTTCAGGCTTTTCTTGCCGATACACACGGTGCGGCGCGGGACGACATTGCCGAACACGAACAGATCGTAGTTGGACTGATGGTTGGCAATGATCACGCAACTGTCGGGCTTGTTCATCAAGCCGTTGACCTCGGACCTGACCCGCAAACGCAAGATACACATCGCCGGCAAAGCGTAGAGGCGGGCGCACAGTCGGCTGTTGTCCGGGTGGAACGGGCGGCACAGTCCAAGGATCACGCCGAGCACGCCGGCCAGAATAAAATGCAGGCCCATCAACAACATACGAAACACAAACAGCATTTTTGCAGGCCCACCGGGACAAAAGGTGGCGCAGTGTACGGATGTGCACTGTTTTCGGCAATTGCCGCTATAGAGTCCGGAGATGGCCGATGTTTAAGCGCATGTTTCAGTCTTGCCTGTCAGGCGCGTCCTAGAGCTTTCCGCGAATCTTCGACGTGTGACGTAAGAAAAAGCCCGACACGAGGGTCGGGCTATTCACTTACCGGCAGATCCTGGACGAGTCACCCCAGATGTTGCTGATCCTGCAGGATGGCGTCGTCAAGAGTTTCCAGCAGTTGCTTGCGCACTTTCAGCTTGGTGTTCTTGTGCGCGAGCATGTTGATCTTCTTCAACTGCCGCGCGGCAGCCAGCGCGGCGCCCTGCAATTCTTCGGCTGTGACGACTTTGTCGAGGAAGCCTGCATCAACGGCACTTTGCGGATCGAACATCTCGCCATTGATCACCGAGCGATGGAAAGCCGAACGCCGCAAGCGATCACGCGCCAGCTCGATACCGGCGTGGTGCATGGTCATGCCGATTTGCACTTCGTTCAGACCGATGCTGAACGGGCCATCGACACCGATGCGGTAATCGGCGGACAACAGCAGGAAAGCACCCTTGGCCACAGCGTGTCCCGGGCAAGCAACGATCACCGGGAACGGGTGAGAGAGCAGGCGGCGGGCCAGCGTCGAACCGGCTGTCACCAGCGCAACGGCTTCTTTCGGGCCGGCGGTCATCACCTTGAGGTCATAACCACCGGAGAGAATCCCCGGCTGCCCGGTAATGATCACTACCGCGCGATCCGCCACCGCCTGATCCAGCGCCGCATTAAACGCCGCAATCACATCCGGAGAAATCGCGTTGACCTTGCCATTGTTCAGGGTCAGGGTCGCGATACCGTCTTCGAGGTGGTAGGCAATCAACTCGCTCATGACGCTATTCCTTATTAGAAAGATGGGCAGACGTTACCCACCGCCGCAGGCCAGGTAAAGCGCCGTGACTGACCTGCCAGTCACCGTTTTGCGCTTCGGCCAGCGTCGCGCGCGTGTTGCCTGCTATAAAAGGAAGCGCACGGCTTACCCGAGATTGGCGGGTTAGCCATCGTCCGCTCTGGCTGAACGCGGCGGCCTCTCTTAAGCGCATGAAAATTCTCAAAAAAAGTTTGCCATCGGAAAAGCTTTCGACTACATTAGCGCGCCTCGACAGACAGAACATGTCTGCAGAGATACGGTGAAGTGTCCGAGTGGCTTAAGGAGCACGCCTGGAAAGTGTGTATACAGGAAACTGTATCGAGAGTTCGAATCTCTCCTTCACCGCCACATTCAGTAAACGCAAACCCCTGATTTTCCTAGAGAAAGTCGGGGGTTTGTGGTTTTTGGCATCCAAAAAAACGCCATATGGGACTGAGATGGGACTGGGGCGCTATTTTGGTGCGCAAGTAGGGGCCGCCGAATGAGTGACCGAGCTTCGCCAGCGATAAGATGAGCTAGGCTTTTGCGAACTTAACTCCAAGGACGATTTCGATGCCATCTGACTCTGATTCCAACATTGCGGCGGCAGATGCCCTGACATTGCTTCTACATAACCAGCATGCGTTGGCGGCGGCGATCGAGGAGGTCACCAAATGGCTTTCAGAGAGTGGCGTGGAGACTGTTGCGGGAAATGCAATCGTGGCCATGGAAACTTTGGACATGAATGCAAAAGCAATTACAGATGCGATTACGCGGCTACGGCAGTTTTAGGGGCTGGTCCGGTTATGCGGTAATCGGCCAGATGCCGACGTAATGGCGGTTGTGTACTCGCCTCTCTTCTCACCTATGAGATGCCTGATTGCTAAACGGCACCCCCATCTTCAGCAAGAGCTGTCCGAAACCTGCAAAGCACACTTTCGCTTTTGGGGGGCAACTGAACGCGCCGCTGCACGACCAGTATTATTGAAAGACGAGAAATATTTTGGAGGCGTAGGTTCTGTAGAGTTGTGTTTGGCGAGCGACCATTGTTTTAAATGCGTTCTTACCGAGAGGTACACTTCAAGCTGCAGACGTGGAGATATCCCGTTTTATCTAAAGCCTGCGGGCGGTTACCTGGGAACAGGTTTTTTACAAGGACATGTATGAAAGGTGTTAAGCGTGTTTTCAAAACAATCGTTATGGGTTTCAAACGCTGGCTGGCACCAGCCGAGTCGAAAGAGGTGAAACCCGTTGCCCCCCCCATGACTGCTCAGCCAGTCATCCCACCAAGCATTGTCCACCCGCTGCATTTACCCTTGCTCAGCGCGCTTAGCAGTTTTCCGCAAGGTCATCTCAGGGTTGGTCAGATTATATTCCACGGCTGCAGTGCCACTTCTCAGGACATTGATGTGTTGGGTAGGTGTTTTCTAGGCACGCGGAAGTGGTTTTCCTCGAATGCAATCTACGCTGCTGGCTATGGCCGCATTTTCGGTGGTGCCAAAGGTGATGGGCTTATATGGGTCTGTAAGGTGAAGGCGATTGTTCCAGCGTTAATCGGGAGTCAGAATAGTTTGTTGCCTGCGAGTCCATGGACTGCCCAATTCCCCAAGATGTTACCCGATGAATTTGGGCGTTATGCCAGCAAAATCTTGAAAAAAAATGGGCCTAACGCCTTACTAGATTTTCAAGAGGCGATTGGCTATCGAGAGATTCTGATCTCGTACCCTCAGCTTGTACTGGACGTTTTAGGTATCCTTCCAGTTCCAACCGATATAACCCTATCAGATCGTTTAGGGCGCAGACTTAACGCGTTATATGTGAATTTTCGCTAGTGATACCTCTTCCGCGCCGCGCTTCGCAATACTCAATTCAGTTACCTGATTGCGCCCGTCAATTCGCCGGGCGGCAGCTGCGCAGGCTTGGTGGCGGTACGCTCGACGTGAGCCGTTGAGCACCTAGACCAGCTTGAGCACGGCAGGGCGCTTCGCCGAAAAGCGTGGGTATCAACGTAGAGCTGATATGTACCACGCGCGCAATCGCTGACCAATTTCGCGCAAATTGCGGACAAAAAAAAGCCGCCTAGTAAGGGCGGCTTTTTCGTCGAAAGCTAGGTTAGTGGCCTAGCTAACATACTCACAGGGAGCATTGACGTACCCCTAGGGTACAAGGTGGCACTAGGGGGCGCAATAATTAACGATTGGCGGTTTGTTGGCGCGCGCTCAAACACTAGATGTTGTGATGGCACCGCTCCTTTTTTGTAAAAGTGTCCTTTTTTGTTTGTTTTTTGAGCAAAAGCCATATCAACCAATAAATGCGAAAAAAAAATATAAATCGGCCAAAGCCCTGTGGCGCTTGGCTCTGGTCGAAAAAACGCCACTGCAAAGCCGCTTAATGCACCCTTCCGCCCCACCACAACCGTAAAAAGATCGTTACCATGCAAGCACTCGCACGGTGTCCTTAAAAACCGTGCGACGGCCGCCTGACACGGGCTTGTAATCCGTGCGGATGACTCAGGAGGTGCCCATCAGCTTAGCCGCCTCACAGGGAGCATTGACGTGATCCCAAAGGCGCACAAAGTCCGATAAGTGCGCTGGAGGTTGGCCCAACCAATGGAGGACCAAAAACATGTTGAAGCGTTTCCGACATGTTTGGGACTTTGTGGTGGTTTGTGTGCGTGCTGTTCACGTCGCCGAACTGTTACAAGACTACTTTGACGGCCGATAACACCTGCAGGAACACCGCTCTGACTTCGGTTAGAGCGGTTTTTTTTGCCTATAAAAAAGCCTCGCCGAGTGTGCGGTTTTTTGGTCTGTTCAGCAATTAGTCGGCTGTGGACAAATTTCTCGAGTCTTTGGAACTCGAAGCGGGGAGGCGAGCTGTGACCGGTGAAAGCTGTAATGCCAGCTGCAGCATGCCTACCACATCCGGCCCGTCTTCGTTGATCCACGTCCCGTAGTGCTGACGGATCATATTTCCGTTGGTATGGCCCATCTGTTCAGCAATCCAGTCGATCGACGCCACGCCGGTAGTCAGCAACTGACTGGCGTAGGTGTGCCGGCACTGCCCGGGTCCCCGATAGCGAACGCCGGCCGCGAGCAAGTGCGCTTTGAAGAAACGATCGCGCACCACAAAATCATTGGCGTGCGGCAGGCCGCTTTTAGTGTTCAGGAACACAAAGTGCAGCTTGTGTTGCCGCACCGTCTTGTTGTCCCGCTCGACCACCTCCACGGTTTCCGCTTTGCGTTTGCGGGTCAGCGCATCGATCTTGCGCAGGGCGTCCCAGGCGGGTGCTAGCAGGCGCACTCGGCGCGTCGATCGGCGGGTTTTCGTCACCCGGTAGGCGCCGCGTACCTTGGACCGGCGAAAGGTCACCGTGCCTTGCGCCAGGTCGACATCTTCCCAGGCCAGGGCGATCGTCTCCGACACCCGTGGGCCTGCCCATAACATGAACTGCACCATCAGCAGTTCATGCGTGCGGCTGGTGGGGGTGTCGAGGATCTGTTTGATTTCCGCGCGGGTGAACGGGTCCGGGGCTTCCGGATCGGGCAAACGCACCATCAACCCCTCGGTCGGATCGTGCGCGACTTTCATCCGTGTGCGGTACAAACGAAACACCTGACGCACGTTGCTGATGATGTCGCGAATGGTCTTGTTCTTCAGGGTTTTCGACAGTGTGTCCTGTATCCATTCCTGCAGGTCCAGGTGATCGATCTGGTTGATCTGGACCTTGCCCCAGCGTGGTCGCACATGCACTTCGGCCTTGTTGGCGTAACCTCGGTAGCTCGAGGCCGCGACGCTGTTGGCTTTGATCTTCAACCACAGGTCAAGATAATGACCAAAGGTGTTTTCCACCAGCCTGGGCGAGTTCGGAAAGTGCCGGGCATAATCGAAGGTGCCGGTCTGGATCTCGTATTCAATGATGTCGGCCAGGCGCCTAGCTTGCGCCACGTTCGCCGCTGTATTGCCGCCTGGGACCTTTTCCCGGCATTTCTCCCCGTTGTATTGAAAATAGATTCTCACGGACTTGCCGCGAGCTTCGACCCCACTCATGTAAACCCCTAAAGCTGTACTCGTATTTGACAGTCTGACGATCGGAAACAAAAAGGCCCGTTTCCGGGCCAAGTATCTGCAAGCGCGTTTTCTGGTGGACGCGGCTTATGGTTTGGGCTTGTAGCCGCGCAGGTGGGCATTCAACAGCTGACGCCGCCGGCTGCAGGCCTGGTGATTGCCCTGGGCGCGCCACTTGCCGCACTGGTCGCACACGCTGGTGTGATCCATGTTCCAGGGAAAGCGGCGCACCGGTGTTGCGGCAGGGTCATTGGTCATGGCGTGAGGCTCCCCGAGTGGCCGGGGTGGCCAACAGTTGGCTGATCACGGCGACATCCGTTTCGCTCAGGTCGCCCAGGGTGCTGGCCATCTGGCTGAGGCTTTCCAGGCGCGTTCGGGCTTCAGGGGTTTTATGCACTAGGTAGCCGATGACGGCGGCGCCGATGATCGCGGTCGCCACCAGGTGCCGCGCCGGTGTGGTAGCCTTCGTGCCGCTGCTGCTGGGGTTCTGTGCTTGCATGGTATGGTCCTCGTAAGTGGTCGGGTGTCGAGGAGCTGCAACTCCTCGGCACTGTTTTTAAGATCAGTCCTTTCGTGCCAGGTGGATCACCAGGCCGTCAAAATCCGGCTCATGCTCAACACATGATTGCCATTCCAGTACCCGCAAGATCTGTTGCCTGCTGCAGTCGTCCACGAGGATTTCTCGCTGGCCAGCGGCTGCCCGTACTTCCAGAATCTGCAGCAAACCTTCCTCGCCGTACGCACCGGCCTGAATGATCGGTGCGCTTTGGCCGGCGAAGTCCAGCCGGTCCTGGACCGACTGGAGCTTGTTGGTTCGGCCGTCGCCGGCATTGCCCATAAACACTTGAATCTGCATCGGTGTTGCTCTCCTTTACGCCTTGAATGTCCAGCACTTGACGGTGGTCGGCCGGGGTTGAGAAACCGGGTTGCGGTGGTTGAAGGCGGCGCGTACGGCGCTGTGTACGGCCTTGTTGCTGTCGAGGAATTTGCGCGATCGCGACTCTTTGAGCAGGTCGCGCAACGTGGCCACGTCGGCCAGCTTCTGTTTGTGTTCGGCGGCGCGCTCGCAGAATTCGTTGAGGTTGATGGCGATCACGGCCGGGTCACTGCTGTGGTCGACCACGGGATCCTCACTCAAGGATTCGAGGTAGTCGTAGACCTCCCAAAATTCGGCAACGGCCGGGTGGTCAGAACTGATCGAGGCCTGGCGCTCGATAGCCATGCGGACGATTTGCCGTTGCGTGGCGGCGACTTGCGGATCACTCAACTTCAGCACCAGGCGCAACCCGTCCAGCAGCGAGAGCAGTTGTGCGTGGTTCTTGCTGATCCGCTCCACGCGGATGTAGCCGCGCAGGTCATAACCGCAGCTGCTGCAGTTGCCCTGGTCGCTGACATAGGCCGTGCTGCAGGCAAAACAATGCGTGTGCAGGCGGCGCAGCTTAGCTTCGTGTTCGGGCATGCGCTGTGCGAACAGATCGAGTACGGCAGATTCTTTGCCCACCGCTTTCAAGAGGAAGTGGCTGAGGGTGCCGCCGTCCAGTGCGTTCAACTGGTCAGCGGCCGCACGGCTTTCCGGAGTGACAGTCGGGCGTACAAAGTGCAGCTTTACGATGCGCGTCATGATCGCTTCGTGAGCCACCACGGCGGCGTTCTGGCTGATGGCGATCGTTCCCCGAAATGGCGGTTCGTACGTCTCGTTGCCCGCCGTTTTGACGCCTTTTGTGGCCAGCGTGCCGCCGCCGTAGAAGTCTTTCAGCTCGTCCCATTCGAAGGTTTTCGCGTGTGCCCGATCGTCGCTGTGGCGATCGGCTTCCAGAAACACCACCGGCATACCTGAGACTTGGCCCATCAGGCGCGAGCGTCCGGCCTTGGTCGATTTCATCGGGTCGAAGCCTTCATAGCCTTCGCGTCCGAGCAGTTTCCACAGCAGGTTGAGAAGGGTGGTTTTGCCGGCACCGGCTTCACCGGTGGCTTCCAGAAACGGGAAGGACTGGTAACGCGCGCGGATCTGTTCGCAGAACAACGAGCCGAAAAAGAACACCAGCGCGACGAAGCCCTGGGCGCCGAAGCAGGTCCACAGCAACCGCACCCATTGCTCGTTGAAGTCTTTGCCGTCACGCTGCAGCTTGATGGGGACGCCTTTCTGCAGGGTTTTCAGGCGCAGCTTGCCGAACTCGAAATAGTCTTCGCTGTTGACCTTGTAAGTGGTGCCGTCCTTGATTGCGATATCGCCGTAGACGTAGCAGGCGTATTCCTTGCTGTAACCCACGTAGTCGATGGTCGACACGGTTTTGATACCGAACAACTGCTCCTTCATCAGCTTGTCGAGCTGCTGACCGCTGCCCGTGAACATGGCGCCGGCGGCCATGCCGAGCAGGCGCTTTTTGAATTCACTGGCGGCGGAAAGCTGGCCACTGGTGAAAGTGTTTTTCACGCTTTCGGAGTCGTGGGGGAAGTCCACGCGTAGGTAATACCAGGACTCGTCGGTGACTTCGTTGCGCTGAAAGTACAAGGCTTGCGGGTAGCAGTTGGCAATCTCTACGACGCTACCGGACTGCTGCAGTGCCTTCTCGCGCTGTTGCGCCTGGTTGAGCAGCTGATCGTCGTGGTTCTCGCTGTCCTCGATGTCGGACATGGCCCGGTTGAATTTCTCCATGTCCAGTTTGAACCAGTACAGACGGCTGCCAAAACCCAGGTGAAATTCCCCGCGCTTGTTCCAGTCGTACATGAGCAAGGCCTTTTCCGCTGCGCTTTCTGCCAGCAGCAGGGCGCCCTGATGGCGGGCCTGTTTAAGGTCCGAAGCGATCTGTTCGGCGCGCTTGGTGTCGTCCTGAATAAAATTCCAGCGTTGGTGCAGGTCGTTCCAATCAGACTTGCGGCCGTCACGTTGCGGGATCTGTGCTGACTCGCAGACGAAACCCAGGGCACGGGCTTCGCGGACCCAGCGCCGGGTGTAGGCGTTGGCGCTCGGTTCGTTGTCCAGCGCCCATACCAATTTGGGCAGCTTGCCGCCCTCACGGGTTTTGATCAGCGCCTTGAGCGAGTCACCGGGGAACGCGTTGGACGACATGGCCGATACGGCCGCGATGTCGTTGTGTACCAGAGCAATGGCGTCAAAGATCCCTTCAACAATCCAGATTTCCTTTACCTCGAGCAGGTCGACGCAAGGGGGGCACCACCAGACGCCGCGATAGCTGTCCTTGGATTTGAAGCGCGCCTTCATCTTGCCGAAACGGTGCGGCTGATCGATCAGCCGTTCCCACCAGCCGCCTTTTTCCAGGGCGAAACGCACGGTGGCGCTGCCGGCGTTGTGTTCGGGCGAGTAGAAGCTTTCCTGAGTGAACCAACCCTGGATCAGTTCAAATCGAAAACCCCGGGCGAACTCCAGATAAGCCCGTGCAGTGGCGTTGGGGTACTGTTCCGTAGCCGGCGCTCGCTTGCTCCAGTCCTCAAACAGATCGTCGTACAGCTCCTTTACGTGAAGAGTATGGCCGCACTTTTCCGGGCGACCACAGATCACCATCCATGGCGTATCGAACCGGGAATACAGCTCCTTTTTCTTGCACTTGGGGCAGGTGCCACCGCGCATATAATCGGTGCCTACGCGGTGCTTCAATCCGAAGTCGAACTGGAGGCGTTGCAACACGTCTTGGCGGAGATCTTCTTTCATGATTACTTCACTGCTTTGAGGCTGAGGGATAGAGCGGCCATCAGGCGTTTCTGGGCGGCCATCACCGGAGTTCTTTCGAGAATCGAGCTGTGCCGTTTTTCTTGCGGGACATACCGGTATTCATCCGCGTACCAGTAGTCGTTGAGGCTCAAGCGGTACTGCTCACGCATCGCAGCCAGAAGTGCTTCGGCCTCTGCAGGTGGCAGCTGGGTGGTCACAATTACGGCTTTTCCCATCTTGAAACCTCGATTTCGGGCGCAGCTCACCCAAACCCACGGAGTGCGGGGCAGGCGTTTGTGTGAGGGTTGGTGTTACGAGTTGGCTAAGCGAAAGCGGCCAAGGTCCGGCGCGTTGATGATTCGCTCATAGATGAGGCTGACCGGTACGGCCCATTGTCGGCCGGTAACCGGATCAACGATCACGGTGTGCGTCGACGTGCTGCTCTGGATGTTCAGGCGTTGCCGATCGCGAACGGCGACCATGGTGGTGCCTGCCAGGTGAACGATTTTTTCAGCGACCTGCGTTTGCACGTCGTAGTCTGCAACCAGGTGTTGAACAGCCCGGCTGAACAGTTGCTGATCGTCGCTCAGGTGTTCGCAGTGGTGACGCTCAAGAAACGCCAGCGCGGCGCTCTGCAGGACATCCTGGTATTCCGGTACTGCAGACAAATTGTTCATTGAGCCTTTCCTGCGCGGTAGAGAGCGATGGCAGCCAGCACTTCAGCGTGCCTTGCTGCTACGTGGAGGTTATGCGCGTCCATGATGAATTCGGCTTCTTCATCACTGATCGAACCGTCTTCAAGAGCAGCGGCAATTGCTTGATCAACACACCCTCGCTTTGCAGAAACCTGCACAGAGCGTCTGTAAAGTTCGACATTGTCGAGCGTTCCAGGATCAGCCACCGGTACGAACAGTCCCCCGTACATCGACGCGACGTAGTTTGGGAAATGGTGCGTTCCGCATTCCCGCTCCAGGATGAAAACTTGAGTGTCACTTAGAGGACTGCAACCAGCATTTTCGTAGGCATGGTTGTCGAATTTTTTGAGCTTCAGACCCAAGCGCGCAGCAGCCGCTTCGCGTCCGCCGGTGTAACTGCGGATGATCTCGCTCATGACTTCTTTGCGAGTGTCTAGGATTGGACTTTTCAACTTCTACTTTCCCTGTTGAGCGCCGCGATTACTGTTCAATCACGCCGTCTTTGATGCCAAGCAACACGGCGGCGCGATGTGCCTCCCCTCGGCGACCTTTGATCCGACCGTTCAAAAGGTCGCTGACCAAATTTTTGTTCAGTCCATGCTTGCGACTGAACTCCGCGATACTTAGTCCCTTTCGATCGAGAGCCGCCCGGGCTTGCTCGTGCGTAATGGTGGCGGGCATAGTGTTCCCTCTGTTCATTTGTGTTTGTTTGCGTTTGTCTGTGGTGATTCTTGGTCAAAAAAATGATCAAGTCAATGGTGGTGACTAAAAAAATGCTCATAGCGGATCGAGTAGGTGAACGCCTCAGGGAAGAGCGCGAGCGCTTGGGGTTAAATCAAACAGAGTTTGGAGTCCTACTTGGAGTCAGTAGGGGAACGCAAAAGAACTACGAACTGGGAGCCAGCTCCCTAGACCTTCGTTACGTCATGGCCTTGGAAGAGAAGGGGGTAGATGCGGCGTACGTGCTTACGGGACGTCATGCGACACCATTGGGCCAACTTTTTAGCCCCTCGGAAGAACAGATGATCATGCAATTCAGGTCGATCCCTGATGATGATCAGAAGGCGATTCGTCGTTTCCTTGAAGCGATGGCCGACGACGCCGCCCGGCACCGGTCTTAACTCGCAACAATCCCGCACAGTCATTGGGGTATCTCTTATTCCAATGCAGTTGCGCACCCCCCATAAAGTCCATTCAGCAATGCACTTTATGGAGTAGTTAGCATGTTGGATCGCAAGAAGAACGATCACATCAACCTCGAATACGCCGGGTCGGAAACTACCGTACTAACGGACATTGAGCGTCGACTGATCGATCTGTATCGCCGGCTGAGCCGCATTGAACAGCAACAAGTTCGTCGCGTGGCCGAGATACTGGCAATCAACCCAAAGGAGAAAGTAGAGGGCTGACCGTCATTCCTTGAATGATCCCGATCGCCGGCGCTAAAGCGTTGGCGGTTTGTAACTACGCCACCGCCTGCGATCCCAACTGCTCGAAAAGCTCCCGCTGCTTCGCTCGTGGCATTTCCCGCAAGCGATCGATCAACATCCGCTCGAATGTCTGCGATGACGGACTGAGCGTGTGCGAGAACGTCAGATTTGCCACCCACGTGTGCCCGCACTTTGCGTCGAGGCACTGGCAGTACAGTTTTACAAAGGCTCTGGTTACCTCTTCCCGCGAGGCAATCCGGCCCTTGTGTCCGCAATTGCATACAACTCTCATTGTGTCCCTCCCCAGGGGCAGCTGATCGCCACCATATTGCCACAATCTGTAGTGGCTTTCTCTCCGCTTGGCTTTTCATGTGGTTGTATCCACTGCTTCAGGTGCTTGTTTCCAGCTAAAGCGCCTGTCTTCTCGCAGCTTGTCATTCAGTTGGTTGAACAACTGGCAGATCGGCCGGATCTCGTTGCTGGTGTACACGCGATCGATCTTTTCGATGTCTCCGAAACCACCGGTGTTTTCCGGGATGATGCCGGCCAGTGCCGGGTTCATGCGCCAGGCGGCGATAACGTCGTTTCGGGTGATGTTCTTCACCTTCTCCAGTTCGTCTTTCGCCTGGAAGTCACCCACGGGGATGATCTGGATAGCGTTTTCTTTGCCGTTGGGGATGTTGACGAACATCGAGCGGAAGTTGCCCACGCCCTTGCTGGCACTGATCTGTGCGCGCAGCTCGTCTTCGTCCTCCTCGGTCAGATCAGGATCGTTGGTGTAGAAGATGTAACCGGCGTGCGCGCCGTTGCTGTAGTACCGACGGCGGAAGAGGGTGGCCGCCTCATTGAGCAGCAGCGCCTGCAGACCGCCCAAGTAATCCGGGATCCCGTAAATATTCTGTTCCACGTCGTAGTCCAGGACGTGGGAAATCTCATGCTGTTCGAACTCCATTTCCTTGTTGTCGGGCAGCAGCATCACGAACCCGCCGTCGACCTTCACCCGCATGTTGATGGCCGGGAGGTGCTGCAGCTCCAGCACCTGGCCGAATGCATTGGTGTCGTTGTAAAAATACGATTCGCCAAACACCATGTAGTCCAGCCCGGCGCGCCCCATCGTCTCAGTGCTGCAGCCGGCCGAGGGGATAAATTCACGCAGCAGCAGGTTGCGTTTGAATTTTGGAATGGCGCCGTGGTGCGCGTTGGCGCGCAGCAGCTTGGCCAGACCAGCCCGTGACACCGGAGGTTTGTAGATTTTGCCGTCGTCGCTGGGGAACACGCCCACGTACTCGCCGATGTTGCCGGACAGCACTTGTTCCGGTTCCCCGAACGTAAATGAGCGCATCGGTTGTTGCGTTGGTTGGGCTACGTGTTGCTTTCTGCGCTTGCGGTTGGCCATGGCTGCTCTGGTTACTCGTGACGTAGCGGCTGCGACGCCGCTTGTTGGTGTTCAAAGGTTCGTTGGACAGGGCGTGCATCACCGCCCAGGCAATGTCGGCGTGACCGGTGGCTTCGGTACGCGATGCGCTGTAGGTGATCTGCCCACTGTTGGTGGCGCCGCGCTTGATCGTCAGGAATGCTTGGGCGATATCGGTCCAGCCGGCGTCCCACTCGATGCGACTGCCTTGGATCGTGTCCTGGGCTTTGAGCACCAGAGCGTTTTTCGCCTCAAGGCTGTAGTGAATCGGTGTTGCCTTGGCGTAGAAGTCGCGCACCAGGTCGAAAACGCCGTAACCCACGCCGGTGACGTCAATGCCGATGTGCTGAACGTTGAAGCGCTCGGTCAGCTTCTTGACCTGTGCAGCCTGGTAGGTGAACGAGTGACCGCGCCAGCTGTGCTTCTCCAGAATCCGGAACTTCGCCCCGGGTTCGAGTGGCGGCGCGATGACCACACAGGTGGCGTCGTCGCGGGTGCGGCTTGGGTCGTAGCCAAGCCAGACCGGGCTGTTGCCGAACGGTCGATCCAGATCCGGGTTGTAGTCCTCCCACAACGATAGATCCGAGTAGCAGCGTTCAAGATCCTTGAGGCTGAATGCGCTTTGAGTGCTGTCGATGAACTTGCAGTAGAACAGCTGCTGAAATTTGTCTTCGTCGTACTCCAGCTGCAGCTGCTCCAAGTCGAACAGATCGCAGCCGCCGGCGATCGCGTCGTCCAGGGTGATTGTCTTGCGCCATTGGCCATCCGGACACAGCGCGCCCTGCGTGTAAGCCGCTTCGCTCGGCCACACACCGCCAGCCTTCTTGCCGCGTTTGCTGTTGCGGAACTCCTCGCCCGACCAGAATGGGTACGCCTGGTGCGACACGGCGCTGGGCGTCGAGAAATAGGTTTTTCGCCACTTCTTATGGGTGCCCATGGCGCTGGCTACGGTGCTGAGTTTTTCGAAGTCGCGAATCCAGAAGTATTCGTCCACGTAGACGTGGCCGTGGTAGCCCTGGGCGGTGCTGCTGTTGGTGCTGAGAAAGCGCAGTTCGGCGCCGTTGCTGAGCGTGATCGGGTTGCCCGTCAGCTCGATATCAAACCACTGCTTGGCGAACTGGATGATGTAACTGCGGAAGATCTCGGATTGCGATCGGCTGGCAGACAGGAACACTTGGTTGTCACCGCTCAGCACGGCGTCCATGAACGCTTCGCCGGCGAAGTAGTACGTTAGGCCTACCTGTCGGCTTTTGAGGATGTTCCGGACGCGACGCGTCAGCGGGTTCTGTTTCGCCTCGAACAGCTCTTTCTGATAGCCGTACATCTTCGAGATGAATTTATCGAGGAAGTCCACTTCGGTCAGGCCGCCGACGTCGTTCTTGGCCTTCTTCTCGCGCGTCTTGCCGCCGCCTTCGCCTCGTGCACGACGTTGGCTAGGCTGGCGTTCGCGAGGCTCCCCCGGTGCGTCCGACGGCGCAGCCTGTGCAGGCTTGGCCGCAAGTTTTTTCAGCCGCTCAAGCAGGCTCGTCAGTCGCTCCAGTTCGTCCAGTTCGGCTTTCGTCAGCGGATCGATCTTTTCCAGGATCAGGGTGATTCGCCGGTTGACTGCGCTCAACGGTTCTTCATCCGTCAGCATCTCGTCCCAGCCGCCTTGGCGGATCCAGTAATAGACGATTCGGATGTTTGGCAGCTTCAAATGCGCCTGTATTTCCTTCACCGAACAGCGGCGCAGGTAGAGGCGTTTTGCGGCTTCTTTAACTTCGGTTGGGTAGTTCATGGACCGCAGTCTATGCGGCGAAAACCCCTGAAACGCGGGGTTAAATGCTGCGATCCGCCTATCTCCCGAAAATAGGAGAACTCCGAATTTCAACCGTTTGTTTGGCGGTAAACGGCTCCCTATCGTGGCGGCTCATTCAACGATTGAGCGCAGTCACCACCCATGCCCCGTTCCCTTGTCTCCTACTGGAAACGTGTAGCCACCAGCGGCCCGACCGTCGATGGCCGCGAGATCCTTCCCCAGGAACTGCGCGACATCGCCGAGACCTACACGCCGACTTTGTACACCGCTGTTATCTGGTGTGAGCACGAACGCTGGTTCGGATCCCACGGAACGGTTTTCGCTGTGCGCCTGGTCGAGGAGGGCGACGATTTAGAACCTGGCCAAGTCGCCCTTGAAGCGCAACTGAAGCCAAACGACAAGCTGCTGCGCCTGAATGACGCCGGCGAAAAGCTGTTCACCAGCATCGAGATCAAGCCGAATTTTCGGGGCCGTGGCAAAGCCTATATGACCGGTATCGCCGTCACCGACGAACCCGCCAGCGTCGGCACGCAAGAACTCTACTTTTCCAGTCGCACCAGCCGCGATGCGTACTACGCCGCCTCCCAAGAACTGGGCCCTCTTCGCGAAACCGAAGCGCAGGGCGAGATTGGCCGCCTTGTCGGCATGTTCACCCGCCTGTTCAAGCGTTTCGGCATTGACGACACCGCCGCCGAAACCACTCCGCAAACCCCAACCGAGAGCAAACCCCCAATGGATGAAGCTACCGCAACGGCTCTGAAAGCCCTGCTGGCCCAGCTGCTGGTCGTCGCTGCCGGCATTCAGGCCGTGATTGAGCCTGCTGCCGAAGACGCACCAGAACCCGATCAAGCCCCGATCGATGACGTCAGCGCGGCAGTCGACGAGATCGTCACCACCGCCGAAGAAGAACGCGAATTCAAGCGCAACGGCGGCAGTTCCAACAAAGCGGTGTTGGCAGCTCTGACCAGTCTGCAGCAACAGTTCACCACGCTGCAGAACACCAGCACCGGCCGTCAGTTGCCGCGTTCCACCGGCGCAGCCGACAAAACCAAAGCGCGGGTACTCTGACATGGCCCGTTCCCTGAGCGCCTACGGCGCCAAGATGTATGCAGCCATGCAACTTGCCATGGCCGAAACCTATGGTGTCGAGCTGTCCAGCAAGATGTTCAGCGTTGAGCCGTCAATTACCCAGGAACTGAACGACGCCATCACCGCCAAGTCGGACTTCCTTTCGCGCATCAACGTCATTGGCGTGAGCGAAATCAAGGGCGAGAAGGTGTTCATCGGTGTGTCCGGCCCGGTGACTGGCCGTACTAACACCAAGACCACCGATCGCGAGGCGAAAGACGCCTCCGAGCTGGACAACACCACCTACGAACTCTCGTCCACCGAGTCGGACGTGGGTCTGCCGTACGCAAAAATCGACGCCTGGGCCAATTTCCCGGACTTCCATCAACGTTACTCGGCTGCTGTGCAGAAACAGATCGCGCTGGACCGCATCATGGTCGGTTTCCACGGCCTGAAAGCCGCTGCGCAGACCGATATTGCCGCTTACCCGATGCTGCAGGACGTGAACAAAGGCTGGCTGCAACAACTGCGCGAGCAAGCCCCACAGCAGGTACTCAAGGAAGGCAAAACCGCTGGCAAAGTAATCCTGGGGCAGGGCGGTGATTACGCCAACCTGGACGCTCTGGTGCATGACACCAAGCAAATGGTGGATGAGCGTCTGCGCGATGGCGGCGACCTGATCGCCATTATCGGCACCGACCTGTTGGCGGCTGACAAGGCCAAGCTGTACGCCAAGCAGGGTGATACACCCACCGAAAAAGAGCGCATCGAGGACGCCCAGGTGATCGCCACTTATGGTGGTCTGCCAAGCTTCAGCGTGCCGTTCTTCCCTGTTAACGGCGTACTGGTTACCAGTTGGGACAACCTGTCGATCTACTTCCAGGACTCCAGCTGGCGCAAGCAAACCGTAGACAACCCGAAACGCTCCCGTGTCGAGGATTACAACAGCCGCAACGAAGGCTACGTGATCGAGCAGTTGGAAAAGATCGCGTTTACAGAAAACGTTGAGTTGGCCGCATGAGCCTGGCCCTTGCCCACAAGCGCCGTACTTTGGCACAGGGAACCGCTGCAGTAATCGCTGCAGCCGCCGCACCGCTGGCGTATTCGCCAGCGGAAGCCCTGAGCAGCCCGGCCAACGCGAAAAAGCACCTTCTGCTGATGGAAGCCTCTCTGGATCAGGATCTGCAGCGCCTGAGCGATATCAAGGGTCTCGCTGGGCGTCAGGCACTCAAGCGCGAGGAGCTGTTGCCCAAGTACCAGGATTTCATTCAGCGCTACATGGACTCGGGTCTGGTGATGCCGAATCGCGTTCTGGTGCAGGTGATGGTCTGGCTGTTCGACACCGAGCAGTTCGAAGACGGTCTGGCGCTGGCGGACTTTGCGATCGGGCAGGGTCAGGAAATGCCTGAGCGCTTCAAGCGCCGCGACGTGCAGACCTTTGTCGCGGATGCCGTGATCGATTGGGCTTACGCCGAGTACAACGCCCAGCGTAGCCCGGAGCCGTATCTGTCCGATCTTTTGCCGCGTGTCGACGGTGAATGGGAACTGACTGAACAGATCCCGAGCAAGTACCACAAGTTGATTGGCATGCGCGCCATGGAAGCCGAGCAGTGGGAAACCGCGCTCCAGCACCTGGAGCGTTCAACCGAGCTGTACGCGAAGGCCGGCAACGAGACGCGCATTGCGAAATGCCGCAAGGCGATCGCCAAACAAGCACCCGCCGTGACCGGCGCCCAATAACCGACTACCCCCCCCAGCGGGGAACTGTGGACGTGTGCCTGTCATTTATGGACAGCCCCACGAAAAACAGTCTCCCCGCCCTATTCGAGCGGTCAGCAATGAGCTTTTCCGGGAAACCCACCACCTTTGTGGAACAGGCGATTGAGAACGACGGCTTCTGGCCGAACCTCTCCGTGTCCGAGTTCCAGAAGGGCTACCGCCTGCCGGCGGAGTACCTGGTAGACATGCTGGTCACTGATTTGACTACCGCGATGATTGAGATCAATCGCGATTTGTCCAGACGCAAAGGCCAATGGCAGAGCGTGGGCATCGCCTCCGTGGAATCTGGTGACCCTAAGGTGCTGCCTGACTCCACATTTCACGTAGCGACGTACAAGCGCGCCGTGTATTGCCGCGCCAAGGCCAGCTTGCTGACGCAGTTCGCCACGGTGAGCCGCCGTGAAAGCGCCGAAAACACCGGCAAAGAAATGCCCGAACGCGGCGAGACGTTTCTGCAGTTCAGCCAGCAGGCGGTTCGCTCGGTACAGGGGCGCGGCCGAATCACGGCGGCGATCGTATGACCAAGCTGCAGACACTGACCGCGTATCTGTTGGAACGCCGCCTGGTCGAGCCTGAACAACTCGACAGCTGGACGGAGCAGGTAAAGCTTTCGCTGATCTGGAAACCCGACGTCGACGGCATGCACTTTGCCGATATGCACTATCGCGCCGTGATTGTCCTGGAGCGTTTCGCCGCCAATCCGGCTCGCATGATGGCGTTGGTCGGCAGTTGGCTGGAAAACCACGACGCCAACCGTGACCGCCACGAACTGCCGGCGCCGGAGTTCCTTGTCGAGCCTCTGGATAACGATCTGTTCGACGTGGAAATCACGCTGGAGTTTGTCGAGCCGCAGTTTCTGGCCGAAGACCCTGCCGGCGAGATCGAAGCCTTCGGCAAGACCTGGGCCTTTGTCCCGTTTGATCTGTGGATTGCAGAGCGCGGCGAGGTGGCCACCGATGGCCGGGCGTAGCACGTTCGAACTCGACATTCGGGGTCGCTTGGGCGTACGCGAACAACTGGCGTTGCTTAGCCTGCCGCCGCAATTGCGCCGCCGCTTACTGAACCAGGTCACCAAACGCGTGCGGACGATGAGCCGCAAGCGAGTGCGTGAGCAGAAGAACCTGGACGGCACACCCTTCGCCCCACGCAAGGGCGACACCAAGGGCAAAAAGAAGATGGAAGCCGGCCTGGCCAAGTTGATGGTGGTCACCCGGGTGTCTGCTGATGAAGCGGAATTGGGCTGGAAAAACGCCCTGACCCGATGGGTCGCCGCGCAGCAGCACAACGGCGTGAGCGAGCGCCGCACCGCCCAGCAGATGCGTCGATGGAACAAGACCCCACCGGGTTTGGCAGCAACCGACAAGCAAGCCAAGCGCTTGCGGCGGTTGGGCTTCCGTGTGCGCCAAGTGGGCAAAAAGACGCTGACCCGGCCGTCGGTGGCGTGGATTCAAGAGCATGTGAACTACGCCAAAGCCGGCCTGTTGATCCGGATCCTCGACGACCAGCGCAGCGAAAGCACCGGCGCGCAAAGCTGGGAAATCACCTTGCCGAAACGCCAGTTCATCGGCGCCGAAACCGAACGCGACACCAACCTGCTGATTAACCAGGTGTTGCAACAAATCCTAACTTCACCCCGCTAACGAGGCACTGCATGGCACTCGGTCAAGTCACCGTCGACAATCTCAATCTAGGCCAGGGCGCCGTGACTGAGGTTGAGCGTTACTTTCTTTTCATCGGCCCCGCCGCCAAAAACGTCGGCCAGGTCATTCCGTTGAACACCGACAGCGATCTGGACGCCGCCCTGGGCGTCCCGGCGAGCGATCTGAAAACCCAAATCACCGCCGCACGTTTGAACGGTGGCCAGCGCTGGGCCTGCATGGCGGCCCCGATCGGCCCCGAAGGCGACTGGGCCACCGCTCTGGAGAAAACCCAGCAACAAGGGGTGTCGGTGGAAGCGGTCATCGTCACCAAGCCTGTCGCGAAGGGTGACGAACTATCGGCCATGAATGACGCGGCCGTCGCCCTGAACAACACCTACGGCCGTCGTGTTTTCTTTCTGGCAAGCACTGCCGGCATCGCCGTCGACCAGACCTGGGCGCAGTACCTGAGCGAGCAAAAAGCGTTGGTAGCGGGTCTGGCAGCGCCGCGCGTTTCACCGTTGCCGCAACTGCACGGTAATGACCTGGGCGTGCTGGCTGGTCGCTTGGCGAATTCGGCAGTCAGCATCGCGGATAGTCCGATGCGCGTGGCTACCGGGCCGGTGTTGGGGCTTGGCGACGTGCCTATCGATATGGAGCTGATACCGCTGCCGTCCGCTGTGCGCAGCGAACTGGATCGGGCGCGGTTCTCCGTCACTCAGACCTACCCAGACTATCCAGGCGTGTACTGGGGTGACTGCAACATGCTGGACACCCCAGGCAGTGACTTTCAAGTCGTGGAATACCTGCGCATCACCGACAAAGCCGCTCGCCTGATTCGCCCGCTGCTGATCCGCCGTGTAGCCGATCGCCGCTTGAACAGTACCCCCAACAGCATGGCGGTGAACACTAACCAACTGATGGCGCCTCTGCGTGCAATGGCCAAGTCCATCAAGTTCAACGGCGAGGTGTTCCCCGGTGACATCGAGCCGCCGAAAGACGGTGACCTGGTGCTGGAATGGCTCAGCAAAACCAAGGTTGCGGCCTACATCAAGCTCAAACCCCTCAACTGCCCGAAAGACCTCACGGCGAACATCGCTCTGGATCTTTCCACTGACAAAACGGAGTAACGCCCCATGGCAAAAATTGGCGGCAAGAACTTCGACGTGAGCCTGGGCGATCTGTCGCTGCACGTCGAGAGCTGCACCCTGGACATTACCGACAACTCGGCTGTGGCCCAAACCCGTGGCGTGCCTGACGGTTACGTGGAGGGCGACGTGGCCGCTGCCGGCGAACTGGAACTGGACAGCTCCAACTTTCAATTGCTGATCGACGCGGCGCGATCGGCTGGGAGCTTTCGCAAGCTCAAGCCGTTTGACGCAGTGTTCTTCGCCAAGGCCGGCGAAGACGAGGAACTGCGCGTGGAGGCCTTCGGCTGCAAGGTGAAGATTTCCAGCCTGTTGTCGATCGATCCAAAAGGCGGCGAGAAGACCAAGCACAAGGTGCCGTTTGACGTCACCAGTCCGGATTTCATTCACATCAACGGCGTTCCGTACCTCGACGCTACCGAGATCGAGGGGATCCGTTAATGGTGGACTGGTTCGACCGCGCCCAGGAGCTGGAGCAACGCCAACGTGACCAGGCGATCAAGGCCCAGCTGCTGACGCCTGTGCCGGTCGGGCCAAGCCTGACCCATTGCGAGGACTGCGATAACGAGATCCCGCCGGCGCGCCGGGCACTGGGCGGTAAAACGCGGTGTGTCCCGTGCCAGACGGGCTTTGAGCAGAGTAAACGCTGATGACCACTGACGCCGCACGCCTCGGAAAGCTGGAGCAGAGATTCGCCGTATTTGAACACCGGCTGAGCGAGTTGGAAGACCGCCACGAAACAGTGCCTACCCGCGTGACCAAGTTGGAACAGGGGTTCGAACACATGGCCGGGCAACTGTCGGAACTGAACGCTGGCCAGCAGACCCTGACGGTCGCGGTGAACGACATCGGCGCGAAGGTCGGCCGCTTGCTGACCATTCTCACTGTGGTCGCTTCTGTGCTGCAGATGGTTGTGCCGGCACTGTTGCGGGTGTGGTTCCCATGAGCCTGCGCGGCAGGATTCAAGCCGGCGTGATTGCGCTGGCCAGCGCTCCGTTGGTGATCTTCCTGGGCACTTGGGAAGGTAACGGCCAGAACACCGTCTATGCCGACAAGTTGGCCAGCGGACTGCCCACTGTCTGCAAGGGCATCACCCGACACACCAGCCCGTTCCCGGTGTTAGTCGGTGACTACTGGTCGCCCGATCGTTGCGCGGAGGTGGAGCAGCTGGTGATCCGCAAAACCCAGCTGCAGCTGGCCGACTGCATCACCAACCCGGACGTGAGCCAGAACACTTTCGACGCGCTGACCAGCCATGGCCACAACGTCGGTGTGCCCAGCACTTGCGCCAGTCGGGCGGTGGCGTTGATCAACGCCGGCCGCATTGCTGACGGCTGCAGGGCATTGGCCTGGGCACCGGACGGCAAGACACCGGTATGGGCGTATGTGACCGACGCTCAAAGCCGGAAGCGCTTCGTTCAAGGCCTGCACAACCGCCGGCTGGCTGAAATGGAGCTGTGCCTGCGATGAGCCTTTCCCCGTTGCGCCTGGCGCCTTTCGTGCTGCTGGTGGCCCTGCTGGTGTGGGTGGCGTTCGATCGGGTAACCGATCAGCGCGACGACGCCAGGCGCGAGCGCGACAGCGCGCAATGGGAAGCGAACGGCCTGCGTGAAGCGGCCCGAATCAGCGGCGAAATGCTCGCTGAGCGGGATGCGATCGACCAACGAAACACCAAGGAATTGACCGATGCACTCACTGAAAACGAGCGCCTGCGCCGCGCTGTTAGCGATGGCTCTGGCCGGTTGCATGTCCGCGCGGCCTGTACCGCCGCCGGATCTGTGCCCGCCACCGCCAGCACCGCCCGCGTGGCTGATGCAGGACGCGCCGAACTCGCAGCAGACGCTCGACCGGATTATTTCACCCTCCGAGATCAGCTCGCCCTAAGCCGGCAAATGATCCTCGGACTGCAGCAATACGCCCTCGGCGTGTGCCGGCGAACACCGGTGCAGCAGGGCAACACTTTTCCCAACCTCAACAAGAGATCTACCCCATGAGCCAACAGAACAACACCGAAATCACCCTGGAAGTCGGCGAACAGGAATTCACCTTCAACCTGACCCCGGCTGACGTCACCAAGTATTTCAACGCCCTGACCCAAACCAACAAGGTCGCCCCGGGCAACAACCTATTGATGACCACTGTGCTGCAGGAACAAAGAACCGTGCTGAAACCGCTGCTGGGCAACCCGGTGATGGTGATGCAGATCGCCGGCGCGCTGCTCGAGGAGTACGCGCCGAACGTTGAGGTGATCGTAAAAAAGCGCTCGAGCACGCTGAGCGCCTAAGCGAAAACGGACTGGGCCAGTTGATGGCCCTGACGAACCGCTGGCTACCTGGTGCCGAACCCACGCCCGAGGCGATGGGAACGGCCAAGTGGCTGGAGGACGAACACTGGAGACGCATGGAGTTTGCCGTGGCTAACGGCATCGCCCTTGCGCTGAACGGGTAACGACATTGGCAGACCGTAGCGCCAGCCTGGCTTTCATTCTCAGCTTGCAGGACAAGGTCACCGCGCCTCTGGGCAAGGTGAAAATGGGCTTTTCCGAGCTTGCTGATCAGAGTGAAAAACACATCAAGACTATCGGACTTGGCTTGGGCGGCGTGACGGCGGCTGTGGTCGGGATTCGTGAGTCCATGGAACCGGCGCTGGAGGTCAATCGTGCCCTGGGCGACATCCGATCGTTGGGCGTGGCCGAGGATGCGTTGTCGGCACTCAATGCCAAGTCGCTGCAGTTCGCGGTGGACTATGGCGAGAACGCCAAGGATTTTGTGGCCTCGGCGTACCTGATCGAGGGCGCCATCAAGGGGCTTGCCGGTAACCAGCTCGCCACATTCACCAACACCAGCAACTTGCTGGCGAAGGCCACCAAGTCCGACGCCGAAACCATGGGCGAATACGTCGGCACGCTCTACAACCTGCAGAAGTCCCAAGCGGATGCGATGGGGAAGGGCGCATGGGTGGAAAAACTTGGCGGGCAAACGGCGCTGGCTGTGCAGTTGTTCCGCACCAGCGGCGCCGCGATGAAAGACGCCTTCAAGGAGGCCGGCGCGATCGCCACCACATCGGGCGTCGACCTTGCCGAACAGATGGCGGTGATCGGCACGCTCAGCAGCACCATGGAGGGCGGCGACGCCGGCGGACGCTACAAAGCGTTCTTCGAGAACATCGGCGCAGCGTCTGAAAAACTCGGCATGAAGTTTACCGACCAGCAGGGCAAGGTGCTGCCGATGGTGGCGATTCTGGACAAGCTGCAGGGCAAGTTCGGTGATCTGACCAGTGCGTCGGCCGGCGCTAAGTTGATGGAGGCTTTCGGCGGTGAAGGCGCCCAGGTGATTGGCGCGCTGGCCAAGGATACCGATCGACTGCGTAACGGCATCGAGCAGCTGGGCAAGGTGCGCGGACTGGAGAACGCCGAGCAGATGGCCCGGGCCATGGTCGATCCGTGGCAACAGTGGGCGTCCCTGGTCGAAGTCATGCGGGTGGTGTTTGGCCAGGTGCTGATCCCGGTACTGACGCCGTTCATGAACAAGATGGTCGACATCGGCAAAACCCTGGTGCGTTGGTCGCAGCTGTTTCCCAACATCACCCGGGTGATCGGCATCACCGCACTGACCATCATGGCGATTATTGGCGCCATGTCTTTGTTGACCGTCGTTGTCGGCGTTGCGCGGATGACCTGGCTTGGCCTGGTGTCAGTGTGGAAGGTCGTGCAGTTGCTGAACCTGCGCACTGTTGCCGGCTTCGTCCTGCAGAAACTGGCGATCCTAGCTTACATGGTCGTGATCTACACGCTCAGCGCCGGCCTTGCCCTGGTGCGCGGCGCCATGCTGCTGTGGCAGGGCGCGATCTGGCTGGTCAACGCTGCACTGTTGGCCAACCCGATGGTGTGGATCGTGGTCGGTGTTCTTGCGCTGGTAGCGGTGATTGTCGCGGCGGTTCACTACTGGGACGAATGGACGTCCGCCCTGATGAATACGGCCGCGTTCCAGTTCGTCGCTGACAAGCTGCAGAAGCTGTCCGACTGGTTTAACTCCATGGGCGGTTGGTCAGGCATGGCCAAGGCCGCATGGGACAGCATCGTCGGCATTTTCACCAAGGCCGTAAACGGCGTGATCGAGCTGCTGAACAGTATCCCGGGCGTGAACATCGAAGCGCGATTTGGCGGCATGCCTGAAGTGCCCGGCGTCGATGCCGCGACCAATGCCGCTGACACCGCCAACGCCGCGCAGAAAGCCCAGCAAACCATCAACGCAGCAATCCCCAGCCTTTCGCCGGCGCGCCCTTCGGCGGTGCCGCCCGGCGGTTTGCTGACCAGCATCCAGAACAACAACAGCAGCCAGAACAAGGGGACGCATGTGGAGAACGTGAACATTCACACCGCCAAACCGATGAACCCACTGGAAGTGGAAAACATGGTCGCAATGGCGGTCGGCGGATGAGCGAGTACGTAGACCTGTTGATCGCGAACAACGACCTGGCACTGGATCCGTCATACCAGCCGTTGCTCATCGATGACCGCGCCTGCATCGCCCAGGACATCGCCCACATGATCCGTGATAGCGGGCTGCTGGTGACGTTGGTGGCCGAGCGCGATCGGTTGCGACAGCGCGACTGTATCCAGCAGCTGGAACTGTTGGTGGAAGACGATCAGCGCCTGGTGCCTGGTACGGCACGCATCACCCAGCAGGAACCAGGCGTGTACCTGGTCACTGCGAAAACCATGAAATTCGGTTCGATTGAGGTAAGTCTGTGAGCCAGGTCGATTTTAAAAAGGTGATCGCCGACGCCGGCATTCCGACCACTGAGGCCGGTTTGAAGGCAGCGTGGGAAAAGGAGGTTGAAGCCCAGGGCGCGAAGGTGGCCAACACCAGCAGTTATTCGCCGTTCTGGCGGGTGATGACGGCGCTGGTAACCAAACCGGTGTTGTGGCTGTTGGATTTTCTGTGTCTGACGGTACTACCAAACTTCTTTGTGAAAACCGCGGTGGATGCCTGGCTGGACATGCTTGCCTGGGCGGTGAACGTCGAGCGTAAAGGCGCGACCAAGGCCCGCGGTAAATTGCTGTTTACCAGGGCGTTGCCGGACGGCGTGCTGGAGCTGGAAAAAGGCATTGTGGTGCAGTCGGCCGCCATCAACGGCAACGTGTACAAACTGATTACCACTGCGCCGGCGACGTTCGTAGCAGGCCAGCTGCAGCTGGAAGTCCCGGTGGAGGCGATCGAATCCGGCAGCGGTTTCAATCTCGCGCCGGGTTACTACGCCATCCTGCCGGTGCCCATCCCCGGCATTGTTCAGGTAGTGAACAAGGACGGTTGGCTGGAATCACCAGGTGCGGATCCGGAACCGAACGACCAGCTTCGTTTGCGCGTGCGCAACCAGTTCTCGGCCGTGAATCAGTGGCACACCGACGCGGTGTATCGCGCCATGATCTCGGCCTTTCCGGGCGTGCGTCCGGACGGCGTTTACTTTGAACACGGCGCACCGCGTGGCCCGGGCAGCGCGAATGCCTTTGTGCTTTTTGATGCGGGTGTGCCGGCGGCGACTTACCTGGAGCAAATCAATTCGCACATTCGCGACCAGGGCAACCATGGCCACGGCGATGATCTGCTGGCCATGGTGATGCCCGAAGTACCCGTGAGTGTTGCGATGACGCTCTGGCCGCAACCGAATCTGAGCGCCGAGCAGATCGAGACGCTGAAAAGTGAAATCGAGCTATTCATCCGGGCCGCGTTTCGGGAAAGCACGCCCCGCGATTATCAGCCGACGCTGACTTATCCCCAGTCGCGTTTCAGCTTCAGTCGCCTCGCGGAAGAACTGCACCAGCAGTTTGCCGATATCGCCTCATTGCGGTTTACCCCCGGCGTCGACATCACCAGCGGGTTGGACATCCCGCGCCTGACGTCGCTGAAGGTGAACCTGCAATGATCAAACTCAAATTGCCGTTCTGGCTTGGCGGTACCGAGCTTTCAAAACTGGTCGCGGCTGCACAGGCGTGGTGGGAAACCGTGACCGGCTGGCTGCGCTGGCCTTACTCGCAGATCGATCCTGACACCTGTCACATGAGCATCCTTGAACTGTGGGCCTGGCAGCGGGACGTGACACGTTTCAAGGGCGAACCCGAATCCCTGTTTCGACTGCGCGTGAAATACGCGTTTATCAACTCGGTCGACGCCGGCAGCACCGCCGGGTTGAAACGCATTTTCGAGCGCCTGGGCGTGGGGTACGTCGAGATCGAGGAACGCCAGCCCGACCGCGATTGGGACGTGGTGCTGCTGAAGTTCAGCAACGCTCAGTTGTCGCTCAATCCCGAGCTTCTGCGCGTGCTGATTCAGCAATACGGCCGAACCTGCCGGCGCTACGACTTCGTCACCATCACTCCCGTGGGGCTGCAAATTGCCCTGATCGACTTCAACGACGACCAGCAAACGCTGGTTGCCAGCCTGTAGGAGCGCACCGTGAGCGCCAGTATTACCTTGGCCGGCGAAAGCCAAATCGCCCTTAAACAAAGCCAGCAAAAGCCGCTGATCGTCAGCCGATTCATCTTTGCCAATGTGCCCGGGCTTGATCCAACCGCGCCGCTCGATCGCGCTGCCGGCAAGCCACCGGCTGCGCAGATCGTTCACGTCTACACCATCCCGGAAGAGAACGCGGGTTTTGTGAATCCGAACCAGGTGGTGTACAGCGCACAGTTGGGGTCTGACGTTGGCGACTGGGACTTTAACTGGGTCGGCCTCGAGGACGCCGACGGCATCTTGTTTGCCGCGTCGTCGGTGCCTCTGCAGCAGAAGCGCAGAAACATCCCGCCGGAACAGATCGGCAACAACGTCACCCGCAATTTTCTGGTGGCCTTCGACGGCGCCATGAAACTGACCGGCGTAAAGATCGATGCCAGCACCTGGCAGCATGACTTTACGGTGCGCCTTGCCGGCATCGATGAGCGCGAGCGTCTGAGCAATCGCAACCTCTACGGGCGTGCGTTCTTTTTCAGTAACTCTCTGATATTCGAAAAGGCAGAGGCCGGCTACCAGATCAATGGTGGCACGGCCTACGTCGAAGGCATCCGCGTGGCAATTGCGAAGTCAGAAGCGGTTCCCGGCGCCATTCCAGTAGGTAAGATCTGGCTGGACGTTTGTCTTGAGCGTCAATTGAACGATCGGGTGGCTGTGTGGAAAGTGGTATTCGGTGAACAGGCCGATTACACCGATGCTGCCGGCGTGCGTCATTACTGCGTGCCGATCGCTGATTTCATTTCACCAAGCAATATCGTGGATTTGCGGGACGCCGAGCCAGTCGGCGGTGCGTTGATCAAATATCTCGCATCCCGTACCGGCGACTATCCGCTGCTGCGTGCCCGGGCCACGACCAAAGAAGACGTAGATCTGGGCAACCTGCCCAACGCAAAAAGCGATGACCCAACCACCAACAGCAGCGAAATTCTGGCAACGACCGCAGCGCTGAACAAACTTCACAAGCAAGTCGGCGACTCGATGACCGGCATGGTTGCCGGCTTCAGCATGTATTCGGCGCCGGCGGGCTGGCTTGCATGCAACGGCGCCGCTATCTCGCGTACAGCATTCGCTGGCCTGTTCGCACGCATCGGCACGCACTACGGGGCCGGTGACGGAACAACCACGTTCAACGTGCCGGACATGCGCGGTCTGTTCCCCCGTGCGTTTGATGACGGTCGCGGCGTCGATCCCGGCCGGGCTTTCGGATCGTTTCAGGACATGGCGCTGCAGTCTCACGCTCACTCGGCCTCGGCCGCTGCTGTGGGTGATCACTTGCACTCCGCCTGGACGGATGCGCAAGGCAACCACACCCACGGTGCCTGGACGGATGCGCAGGGCAACCACGACCACGGCTTTCGCGTTGTCGATAACGGCGCGGGCGTCAATGTGGGCTATCCGGCAGGCGGCAACGTCTGGACGGAGCTTGAGATCGGCGGCGGGAAGAATGCCGACGGTCGACCAATGCGCACTGACTACCAGGGTAACCACGCACACAACGTCGGCATCGGCGCCGCTGGCCAACACGCGCACAACGTGGGAGTAGGCGGGGCGGGCAACCATACCCACGGCATCACCGTAGCCGCTGCCGGCAGCACCGAAACCCGGCCGAAGAACATGGCCCTTTATTACTGCATCAAGTATTGAGATCGAGCATGACTGACAAACTCGTTTATCAGACCGACTATCTCGGCATCTTTATTGGTGCCGTGAAGGCTGAGGAATCACCGCTGGAGGAGGGTGTGTATCTGATCCCCGGTGGCTGCGTGGAGGCCGCGCCACCACCAGTCCCAGAACACAAAGCTGCGTGGTGGAACGGCAAAGCCTGGCAGCTTGTGGACTTCTTCGGTGGCGTCGTGGTGTACAGCACCGACACCGGCGAGCCGCGAACATTGGAAGGTTTCGAAGTGATGCCGGCGGGTTTCACCATGAAGAAGCCCGGGCCTAATCAGGTGTGGAAGAATGGCGAATGGGTTGATGACATCGACGCTGTGCTGGCTGCTCTGCGTGAAAAAAAACTGCATGCAATCGCTACTGACTGCGCGGCTTACATCGCTGGCGGCTTCAATTCCAGCGCGTTGGGCGAGCCATACCACTACAGCAGCGCGATCGATGATCAGGTGAATTTAAACGGCCAGGTGCTGCTGGGTCTGGACGACGTTTACCCATGCTATGACGTCGACCAGGTGCTGGCCTTCCGACCGCACACCATCGAACAACTGCAGAAAGTCAGCCTTGACCTGGTGCGCTTCCGGCAGGCGGCGCAGCAGCACGCTGAAACACTGCGCCAAGCTGTGGCGAAGGCCCAGAAAGACAAAAATCTGAAGGCAATGAAAGCCATCACCTGGACGCCGCCGGCATGACCTGGGCACCGGTGACAATGCGCTGGCCGGAGCAGTCCACGCAGTGGATGGCCGGGCTGTCAGCGGCCAAGGATCTGGCCGGTGGCGAACTGGGCAGCACCGCCCAGCGCCTGGCTGGCCTGAGTGGACTGGCCAACACCAACCCGGGGCCGGTCGGTGATGCAGCAAAAGGCGCGATCGCGGCCGGACGCGCAGCGCTGGCTGAGCAGATGGGGCAGGTTCCGGCGTGCCTGGTCGTGACGCCATTTCAAAGCGGCGTTGGCCAGGGCGCGGGCTATCAGCGCTTTCTGTCCGCGCCCAACGCGCTGGAACATCTCGCCAAGAAACTGGAAGACGCCAGCGACAGTGGGCGTCCGACTGGGCCGCAATACGCGTTGTCGATCCTGTTCCTGGGCACGCGCCTGGAACAGTTGGGCAGCAGCTTGGCGCGCTTCAATGCACTGCTGCCTATCCCTGACCTGGTGCGCACCGAGCGCCGGGCGCAACACCTGGTGAAACTGGAGAGCGAAAAGTGGGAGATCCCCGGCGCCGGAACTCTACCGCGCTGGCAGGGTTTGCCGCTGGAGCGTTGCACGGTGGTCAAAGCTGCCAAACATTCGATGGCGGGGCAGATAGCCGTGCTGGAAGGCTACGCCGCTGACAGCTCGCCGTTGGCCGATCTGGCAGCGCTGGCAGCTCGCAAGAGCGCCCAGCAGCAGGGGCGAGATAAGCAATTGGCTGACCTGAAAGACCTACTGGCCGGGGGCAACCCTGACGGCACCATGCGCGCGCGGATTATCGGCCCAGGCACTGCCGGCGAATTACGCCGCGAGTTGTTGGCCGGCGATGCGCCGGGCCATGAATGGATTCAGTGCGCCGGCCTGCTGTTGGTCGGCAGCAAAGAAGGGCTGAGTTTCGTCCAGGAACTGGTGGGCCTATGACGCTGCTACTCGACGGGCAAAAAGTCCAAGGCAAGAACCTCAAAGTCACGGCCAACCTGCGAATCGAAAGCGGCGATATGTCCGGCCAGACCAGCAACACCGACAAGGCGCACAAGGGCTTCAAGCCCAAGACGCTGGCGGTCTCGCTGATGATTCCCTTTGTGGATAAAACGCAGCTTACGGATCTATTGCGCATGGCTGAAGCCATCGCCGGCGGCGGTCAGTTGCACCTGTATCGGATCGTGAACGACACGGCCGAAACCTTCGGCGTGCGTCAGGTGGAGTTCTCCGATGGCGTCAGTGCGCGGGAAGCCGACACCCTGAAAGCCTGGCTTGTGCAATTCACACTGAGCGAGCGCGAATCGAATCCGGAGAAAGTCGAAGGCCGTCGCTCTGGCAACAAGGTAGACGCTCAAGGCGCCCCGGGTAGCCCGGTCGGTGCCGGCGGTACCGGTGATGGGACCAGCGACAACCCCGCGCTGAGCGGCTTTGAAAAAGTGCTGGGACGTGTGGATAAGTGGCTGGGCGGGAGTGAGCAGACGTGAAACTGCACAAAATACTTTCCATCAACGGCGCCCCGATCGCTCTCATCAAGGAGGACGTCAGGCTGGACGCTACCAGCCCCGGCCGGGCGAACTTCACAGTTCAATCCCCTGTGTCACTGAAAGGGCTGGTAACGCTGGATATCGGCTACAACGAAGGCACGCTGCAACGGCACTTTATCGGCTACGTCGAGCGCTGCACGGCCGCCAACGCGGTCGAACAGGTGCTGTTTTGCCGTGAGCTGGCCGCCGTGCTGGCCAACCCGTTGCCGTTGAACCTGCGTCATGTGGATCTGCGCGCCGTGTTGGCCCAGGTCAGCGAACAGACCGGGCTGCGCTTTCGGGTTCCCGATCGGCCTTATGCCGGCGTGAAGGCTCCGTATTTCTACAGCCTCGCCGCCGGATACCAGGCGATGGACAGTCTGGCGCGAGTGTTCAGCATTCCCGACTTCACTTGGCACCAATTGGGCAACGGCGAAGTGTTCGCCGGCAGTTGGGCCGACAGTTTTTTCGGCGCACGTGCGCCGCTGCAGATTCCCACGGAGCTGCTTGACGGCTTCCAGGGCAACCAGAGCGCGATGGTCGCGGCCCTTCCCGGGCTGCGACCAGGTGCAACGATCAACAACGGCGAGCGCATCACCACGGTGGCACTCGCCAATGAACAGATGGCCATCCGATGGACGACGCAATCCGCCGCGCTGTAGAGCGCCAATTCCCCGAACTCACCGGTGGCTATCACTTGCCGCGATTTGCCCGAGTTGTCGCCGTGGCCGATGCGCCGGCGGATGCCGGACTGTGCGACGACTTCCGCCCGCGCTATGCCGTGGATATTGAAGTGCTCGGCGCCGACGACGAACCAGACCCAGCCATGCCGCCGCTCACTGGCGTTCCATTGCCGCTGCCCACCGGTGGCGAGGAAATGGGCATCTATGCATTCCCGGAGGAGGGCACGCGGGTGGTGGTGTGCTTTGCCTACGGGCTACCGAACAAACCCTACATTCAATCGATCTTGCCGCACGGCCTGAGCATGCCCAAGGTGCCGAAGGGGGATCAGGTGTGGCAGCACAGCGAAGCCGCCCAACAGCGCGTCGATGCCGACGGCAACTGGCTACGCCAGACCGATGGCAAAATCCGGGATCAGGCTATCGAGCGCGAGGTTGAAGCCCTGAACAACCGCGAGCAGTTCCAGAGCCACACGCGGGCGGTTGATGACCACTCAACCGAGTCTGTCGGTGGTGTGAAGACGATCGAAGCCTTGGGCGCACTCAAGCTGCTGTCGGGCGGATCCGCGAGCCTGGCGGCGGTGGATGATCTGCACCAGGCGACCGGGCGGGATCTAAACCTGGTTGTGGGGCAGAAGCACAACGCCGCGGTGGGCGGGGATATGCAGGAGCGGATCGAGGGTGTTCGTCAAAGTGTGGCCAGCCAGGGACAACGCTTGGAAGCGCCGAAGAATTGGATTGGCTCGGAAAGCGTGAACTTGTTCCAGGTTGTCTGCGATATGCTCGACCTGCTGGAACAGATGAATGCCCAGATCGCTACACACGTTCACGGGCCGAGTCCGGCACCTTCCAACGCGGCTGCTTTTTCCACGAATAGCGTATGGGCTGCATCCCACGCTGGAGTATTAAAGCGTGTTACGCAGTAGGCATGTTTTAATATTGAGAGTGCACGGGCATAAATGGTTATGCGGTATTCGTACATGATTCCATAGTAGAGTGTAGAAGATGGGTCGGGTGCCCAGTTTGATACAATTAGTTGTCTCTGACCGCCTGTCGGAAAGTTGCAAGAGTAAACCCTCAAGTAAACAGTTTACGGGGTTTACTTTTTGTAAAGCGATATCGCTTTACAAAAGCGGCGAAACCCGCTGTTTATCTAGGGTACGGATTCTCGTAGGTGCGAGGAACGCACCAGAAACGGAGAAGCCCGTGTAAGACCGGGCTTCTCCAGCTGAATTTCGTGGTTGCTCAGGCTCGAAAAAAACCTGATGATTCGCTCAACCACTCAGCCAGCTTCACATCTTTTGTACTCGCACCACAAAGGTTATGGGCTGGTGACCCCCCAGTCAACCTGGGTAGCTTGCTTAAATACGTAGTTACTTAAGTAAGTATTTACGTAAGTTGTAAGCAGAAGTTTACTTGTTGGTTTGAGGGGGGGCTGCGGTGGGAGGGAAGTTCCGTTGATTGGAACTTTATCTTTCTCTACTTCTGGAGCGTACGAGCGATGAGTAAAAATTATCGTTTCATTCCTGAAGAGCTTATTCGAGCATTGCAGGCAGCTTATTGGTCTGTGCGGCTTGTTAGGATCTTGTTTCAAGAGCGAGCGTAACACGACAGGGGCTTAGGCCCCTGTTTTTCGCTAGCCTTGACGACATCACCAAGATTGAGCGTAAGCACACCCATAGACGTACTCAATACCGCTTAATACAAATCCAGTAACGGCCATCCCTGCCAACGTGGCGTCAAGCAAAGGCGGCAGCCGATCAAGATCGAGCGGCATTCCTACCTCAACGCGTGCAATGTTTGCTGCCCGGCCTAATTCATGGCGGTCCGTGGAGTTAACCATGGCATTGCCCCGGATTGCCGGATAGCGGCGCCGCTCCTTGGGATCCAGCGCGACGCCACGTAAGCGCGTGGGTGTGACCAATACGTATATGGGCCTCCTACTCGTCACCGTCAAGATCAATAAGCGACTCGACAGCAAAGGCCAGCGCCGCGTCTGCTAACTCCAGCATATCGCTGAGGTGATCGGCGTCGATCAGTTGGTCTCGGTGCATAGCATAGGCTTGCCTGAGCAATGCTTTGTGATGGGCACCGGGCATGGCGAGCAACGCAACCTCATCCCGCAACATGACTTGCCACTCTGCGATTGCGGATGATTCTGCGGATACGGTTCTCGCTGATTCTCTATTCATCGGCTATGCCTATCTTCTCGATACACTGTATATGCAAACAGTATATCGAGTGTCTCATTCCCCCACAGCAACAGAACGACTGACGGCATTCGGGGCTCAGGACGCTCGCCGGGCGGGCCAATCACCGCTGCGTCTTGGGAAAGTCCCACCACCACGAAAAAAACTGCTGAAAAAGCACTTATCCCCCTCCCGCCAACGGGCTCTAGATCATGCTTTTTTGCAAATGCAGCACGTGGTGCAAACCCGTGTCTCCACCAGTCTGCTGTAGCGGCTATCGGGAGTTTAGACATTTCATCTAGTGCAATATTTTTAAGAATAGTGCAACGGCATTGTGGCTCCTACAACACTCAGCGTTGATTGGAGTGTTCTGTCGAGACGACGGCTTTTAGGGAGGGAGGATGTGAAAATCGCCTTTTTTACAGTTATTTTATTTTTTAGCAATTCGCCACGAACAGGCGTCTGGATCTCATTGAGAAATGCCTCAAGGCTTCGAAAGCACCATCACGAAGGGCTTTCGGTTTGTTTCGCCCCTTTCACAGGTTTTCCAGCGACCAGGAATTCTTACGGATCGCTGGTTCCTACACGGATTCCTAGCAACCGCATGAGCCGCAATGCTTGCTACCAGAAAAAAACTGGGTTGCTTAGGTTGATTTTTGGCAAATCGCCACCACGTATTTGGAGTGTCGATTGTTCAATCGACCTTAAGCTGGAGCAGCATATGACAAAGAAGACAATCGACGGCGTGGATTTCGAATTCAAGCCCGGCCCTGATGGCCTGATGGAAGTAATGTTTCAAGGGCAAAAAGTCAAAATTGATAAGAATGGCCAACTTGTGGGGGCCGAGGCTTTCGGTAATAAAATAGAAAAAATTGATGGTGGAATGAAGGTTACGCGTGCTGATGGCGTGGCTACTATCATGCATGACGACGGAAACGTGACCATCGAAAACCTGGTTCCGAAATCGGTGGGGATTACGAGCTTGGGAGATATCGAGTCTTACTCGATTCGTCCGACTGATGACACACTAGTCCATCGAATTGAATTCAAAAATGGCGGTCACGTTGAGGTTACCTATCGTAGTAACGGTGACGTTGCAGGATTTTCAGGCAGCAAAATCAATCAGAACATCAGTGCTGACTCCGAAATCATGATCAGTAGCGCAACGTCAGAACCGACGGTTCCAAGTGGATCCGTCCACTGAATCTGATTCTCCAGCAATGCTTTACCCGACCTCAAACCCGGCGGCCACTTATTCGTTAGAGAGTTTTGAATCGTCGTCCTAGCCCGTCTCGTGCGGGCTTGTTCGCATAAGCAGCGCTGAAGAGGCCGGAAAATACGCCAACGTGCAGCGAATGGCCGATTATCGCCCCGACCCCACCTCGACATCATTGGAGACTTAATAATTGGGCGGCGGGTTAAGGGAATCAAACCCTCGTTATCAGCCTCGCAAGACGCTAACGAGAGTAATGAAAAGTTGAATTTGAACTATTTAAATGTATTTCGCTGCATCGGTGTGAAGTATTTTCGTCGCGTCGCCTACATTCATTCTGGGTCTAAAATATAGTTAATCAGATCATCCAGTATCTGGATATTAGCTCTATTAGCATCAATCAAGTGTTTTTGAAAGTGTCGTTCGTAAAATCTTACATCCATTGCATCGCCCACAAAATTTCGAGCAAGTAAGCGTTTGCATTCGTCCGTGGATATGTTCTGTTTTGTTCGGATATTTCCTAATCTTAATATTGTGCCTTCAATAGCCGGGATCGATTGAAATAATTTCACGTTATTTTTTTGAAAGAATTGTCCGCTTTCTCGACATATTGGGATGTCTGAATCAAATAACGCAGCCATATGGTCGTAGCTTTTTCCTCTAGAGCCGTTAATGAGCGCGTCCATAATGCCAAGCGGGCCAAACCCATGAGCATTTTTAATTTTAATGCTCACGTTGCAGTTTCGGGTCAGATAAGACTGCTTCAGGTGAGTTACAAAAGCTAACTCGGTTTCGCCTTCTACTGCGAGCAATACTGTTTTATTGGTTTTTCTGACTATTCTTGGCATATAATTGCTCACAAACGAGGAATGGCGCCATAAGCGCCAGACATGTATTTGGCATAAAAGTTATCGTCGCTCCTTACACCTTGCATGTCAGATAACTTCCACGCTTCACTCGAGCCTTCAACTTTCTCCACCAAGAATATTTGATTTTTTTGTAGAAGATTTAGAATTTCAATTGAATGGGTGGTAAAAATTATTTGCGCGTTGTGGGGGTTCGTACGTTTACTAAAGAAAAGATCTAATATTGGTTCGATCATTAGGGGGTGCAAGTCACCTTCGAGTTCATCGTATACAACTACTCCACCTGTCTGTAATAAAGGTAAGACTTTACTGAGTAGGTGATATACGGCTTGCGTGCCGCTAGACTCTAGAAGTAAAGGTATCTTAGCTACTCGTTCACCTCTACGATAAATTACCCAAGGAATAATGCCGTTAGTAGAGGAACCGTCATCCGAGTTTCTTTCATATTCTTCAAGCTCAATATCATCTATGCCAAAGTCATTGTTTCTGAAGAATTTTATCATTTCCTCTTTTCGGGCGGGGTTTTCAAGATAATATTCGGACGCCATGGATACATCGGATGAGCCGTAATAGGTGTTTCTACCAAAGCAAGTAATATTTGTAACGGTTTTTCGTAGCTGTTCAGATATGCTTTTTGCGATTTTGCTGTTGTATTGAGCAGCTAGCGATATCAGTGAAACCAATCCGTCAGCCTCTTCAAGAAGTGCATTGGATCTAAGGAAGCCTTTTTGAACCACGTCGTACTTTTCAAGATCATGATCCCATGTTCTGAGGAAGATCTTGCTCCAAAGCCTACTTGTCTTCTTTTCTAAAGACTCACCATAAACTCTAGAGTTCGCTCTTATAACCGCGTATCTATAACGTACGCCGTCCACCGCGAACTCTATTTTGAGTTTCACAGGGTGGCTTTCATTAAGAATGTGGGGGCGAAGGAAATGCTTTTGATCACCCTTTTTCGCAAAGAATGAATCTGTCATAAACCATAGAATATAGGCCAGGGGCTTAATTAGATTGGTTTTGCCCGAACCATTTGCTCCTACTACTGCTAAGACTTTACTTACTCTTTCCTCAGATGAATCAACTTCGAAAACTGTGTCATTAATACTTGTCCGTTTGTCTGCAACAAACGACACCTCAGTTTTAGCTTCAAAGGAGAAAAAATTCTCGAACGCGAAGCTGTAAATCGTCATCGCTTACTCACTCGTTTTGTACAAAATTTTGTTGAGTATGCGCGAGTGCGTGGCTCTGTCAATGATTTTGGCGAGTTTTTCACCGCAACGTATGGCGATTTCAGTCGTCCAAGGGGAGAGCGGCTTGAATTGATAGGAGCGACATAGGGCGTTTGATAAGAAAGCCGGCCAATCGCCTTCCGCTCTTGAGTCCAGGCAGCAAGACTGATCGCAATCAATGAGCTGGTACAGAATTTTCACGACGTTCTTTTGACCTTAATCTTCGGGATGATGAGCTCAATGGATCCACTCCATCACCTGACCAGTTTCGGTTGAGGGCTGGGAAAAGGGTAATTTTGGTAATAGGGGAATCAAATGGGCTATAGCCCTTGTAGGACGCGGCTTCCAGTCATTACCTTCGAGGGTAATTTTAGGTAATGTTACAGGTAATATTTTCTGAAGCGCCCGGTTTTATTGGGTTTGAAGCCTATGGAGGATTACCAAGCTAAAAGGTAATTTTCTAACCTAATCCTTACCTGCTTATTACCTTTAATGAAAACCTTCAAGCCCCGTGTTTAAAGGCTTGCAGCGGATTTCAGTTCAGACATTACCAATATTACCTTTTTCCTAGCGGTCAACATAAAACGCAAAAAATGCCGTTGAGACCCGTTTCTGCACCTTCGCGAGTTTTCCTCTGGGACAGCCCTGGGACAGATCTGGGACAGATTCTGGAAGGTCGACCATGCTGAAGCCCTTATAAACCGGGGGGGTAGGTTTCAAAAAATGGAAACGGGTAGTTTCGAATCTCTCCTTCACCGCCAAATTGAATATCAAAAAACCCGACTTCGAAAGAAGTCGGGTTTTTTGCTTTCTGCGTGTTCGAAAATTGCTCGGGCATCATTTGCTGCGCATCGATCAGCTGCGCGCGGGGGCCGAAATCCGGTTTTGTTGGCATTGAACTATTGTACTGACCAGTTAGAATGGCCGAATTCATGGCTCTGCGTCACTCGCTGCATCAAAAAGGGTCGAGATTTACATTTCTGAGGTAGAGAGTAGTGGAACCGCTATTTGCAGTCGTTGCGACCACAGGATATTTGCTCCTCGTCGAGGTGCATTCCAGAAAAGTTATTCCGCTCGAGAACGATCGCACTGAATATTACGGCATTTCATGGTTTCCGGGCGGCAAGGATTTTGTGCTCAGCCACTCTGGGCTGGATAACGTAAAGCTGAAGGACATTCAGACCTACGCTACCTCAGAAGTGGGATTTCTTTCGCACGGCAATTTCCATTCCGAAACCTTTCTCTCGGAACCACACCAGTTGCTCTGCGCATCTGACGGTCGCGTGGTGTGTACCAACACCGGACGTAACGCGATCACTGTGTTCGACCTGGAAAAGCCCGGGCATTTTCAGGAAAAGCGGCTGAGCAACGTTCGCTGGGATCGTCTTTCACTGGAAGAAATCACCGGCGATCATCTCAATTCCGTATTCGAAAAAGATGGTCATCTTTATGTCATCGCTCACGGCCACCATAACGGTTCGTTAATGGCAGTATTGACTTATCCGGCGTTGGAGATGGTCAGTGTCAAGCCCATTGAGCGACGTACTGGCCTGCACAATGTGTGGGTATCGGACGAAGGGCAGAAAATTGCCTGCCACAGCAATATCGGTGCGCTGATCGATCTGGAAAGCAACGAAGTTCTCTGGGAGTCGGGGAGTCCAATCTATACGCGAGGCCTGGCGGTTTCGTCCGACATTATGCTGGTGGGAGAAAGCCAGATGACCGGACGTGATTTGCGCCGCAGTTCCATGAGCGGTTTGTGGGTTCTGGAACGGGGCACTTATAAAGCACTGGACTACATCTGCCTTGGTCCTTACGGCGCCGTCAACGAAGTTCGCTTGTTGAACGTAAAAGACTATGCACACCACGGCCATACTTTTCCGTTTGTATCGGAGTTGTTCGAGCGAAGTCTGTTCAACCGTAAGTCTGAAGAGCGTCTGGCTGCTTGCCAGCGTTCGAAAAACATTCAGCAGGAGTGGGCTGGCGTGGAACTCGTCTACGGCGTGCCGAAGACACTCGAAGACGGCGGCAAAGAGGCTATCCTCGGTAACCTGTGTCTGATCAAGAAGACCGAAGACGTTTCGCAAGCACAACGCAGCCTGGCGTTCAGTTATTCGTTGGACACGCCATCTACCGATTCTCACGTTGCGGTGGTGACTTATCAGGGCAGTGGCGGTGACACGGATATGAACGCACTGCTGATACAGCCTATCAATGATGTCGAGGCCGGACTGGTACTTTGGACAAATGATGGCGCGCACTGGAATCCCGAGCCCGATGTGCAGGTTACGGGACTTCCTCATAGAGGTGACGTTCGCGTGGTAGCGAGTGAGGCAGGCCTGGAATTTTATCTGAATGACGAATGGCGTCTTACAGTAGACGCAGCCAGGCTGCCTTTTCTCGAGGGCTCATTGGGTATTCGCTGGATCGGTTCGACTATCAGCCGGTTTATCGAATAGCGGTCGATCATTATATCTGGCCCGATCTACGGCTTTTGAGCGGCGAGTTGCCGCTCAAGACTAACGTTTTTGAACTCAGACTCTACGCGAGATGAGGATGCGTATGACAAGCGAAAAAAACAGCGTGCCTGAGAATGTCGTTTTGCACCCTACGCAAGTTGCTCCCAGTGATCGAGAGCGTGTCGTGGCGCAGAAGCCTTTTACCATTTGGTTTACCGGATTGAGCGGTTCAGGCAAATCGACGCTGGCGTTCGCGATTGAAAAAATGCTGATCGAAAGTGGCAAGCCTGCCTTCGTGCTGGATGGCGATAATGTTCGTCACGGACTTTGCAGCGACTTGGGTTTCAGTGCTGAGGATCGCTCCGAAAATATTCGCCGTATCGCTGAAGTAGCGCGTTTGATGAATGACGCGGGTATCTCCGTGATGGTGGCATGTATTTCTCCGACCAGACTGAGCCGTGAAAAAGCCCGATCCATCATTGGCGACGAGCGTTTTCTCGAGGTCTATCTGAACACGCCACTCGATGTATGTGAGCGGCTGGATCCGAAGGGACTTTATCGCAAGGCCCGCGCTGGTCTGATCCCGGAGTTTACGGGGGTCAGCGCACCTTACGAGGTGCCTGAGTCTCCCGCATTGGTTTTCGATGCAAGCCAAATGTCAGTCTCGGCCTGCGTAGAGGACATCGTCTCCAAGGCCATCGGTTTTGGGCGATAGGGCTCCAATTGTGCTACTCGGGGCGGATCCTCCGCTCGTCGGAGACCAAGCTTTGTGTGCGGCTAGTCCCGGAATGACCGGCTAGTCTCAAAATCCTCGGAGGTCGATATTTTCAGGCAAAACAGTTTTGCCGGTATCGGCCCGGTTCCGCAGGGGAGAGGCTATGGCAGGTCCATTTATCGAAGATGATGGCGCTGAGTTTTCATTCAACAACTGTGTGCGCTGCGGTCAGTCGGAGTATCAGTCGGGATTTGGCGAGGATCCGGTCAGCATCGGCAAAATCAAATCTACAGCCCCGAAAGGGCCGAAAGCGAAATTCCTGCCCAAGGTCACGGCAAGGACCAGAAAGTGATTTCATCCCGTACCCCGTCACTGAACGGGGTTTTTTATGTGCGCAAGAATGAGGGGGCGGGCGTTGACATTAATGTCGGTTTTTTTTCACAAACTTTTCACGTTGGCCAACGTAGTGTGAAGCCATCCGTTAGAAAGCAAGTCTCCAGCCCGTTTCCCCAGCGGGCTTTTTTTTGTCCGGCATAAAACCTTTTCCCTGATTGCGGTCCAATCGACGCTGCCGCCCGCGTCTGGACTTTCCTGCGCCGAGCGCATTAAATCCCGCTCCTTTTCGTCATCCCGTTTATTTGAGGTTTTCGTCATGCGTTTAACACTGCCTGCTCTGGTTCTTGGCGTTCTGGTTGCTCAAGGTGCAATGGCTGCCGGTGACGGCACCGCAGCGCTGGGCGGTGGCCTGGGTGGCGCGCTGGGTAACGTGGTCGGTCAGAAAATGGGCGGCAGCACCGGTGCCGCCATTGGCGCTGGCGTTGCGGGTGCAGCGGGCAGTGCCGTCGCCGCACGCAAGGGCAGCCGTACCAAAGCGGCCATCGGCGGCGGTGTCGGTGCAGCCGGTGGTTCGGTGATCGGCAACAGCCTGGGCGGCCGCAACGGCGCCACCATCGGTGCAGGTCTGGGCGGCGCGGCCGGTGGTGCCGTCGGCAGCAATCTGGGCAAAGGTCACAAGCGCCACTGAGACTGATGGCCTGTCAGAAGAAGCCCGACTTGATGTCGGGCTTTTTCATGGCTGAACGTTTCGTGCGAAATCATCTCCAATCTGCATACGCCCCGCTTGGGCGGACTGTCCCGATTCGGGATCTGCGAGGTTCATATGCGATTGTCATTATCTGCACTGTTTTTTGGCTTGGTCGTGGCGCAGGGCGCGATGGCGGCCGGAGACGGCACCGCTGCCGTAGGCGGTGGTCTCGGCGGTGCGCTGGGTAATGTGGTTGGCGGACAACTCGGCGGCAGCACGGGCGCAGCGGTCGGCGCAGGTGTTGGCGGCGCGGCGGGCAGTGCCGTCGGCGCGAACAAACGCAACCGCACCGAAGCCGCGATTGGCGGCGGTCTTGGCGCAGCAGGCGGCTCGGTCGTCGGCAACAGCCTCGGCGGCTCCACCGGCTCCGCCATTGGCGCGGGCCTGGGCGGCGCAGCAGGCGGCGCGGTAGGTAACAATCTTGGCGACGACGACGGCGGATCTCATTCCGGTGGCCACAAGCACAAGAACAAACACAAAAATAAACATCGCTGATTGATCAACGAAAACCCGGTCTGGCGCCGGGTTTTTCGTGTCTGGCCGTCCGGCAGAGGAACGATTGGCGATAGGGCTTTTCGAAAGTGATACATCCCACACGCTCAAGAGGTGCGCCATGACTCCTGAAACCGAAGGCAAAGAAGAGAAGGGCCCGAGTGGATTGCCATTTATCAATGATCCGGGGAATGAAGATCCCGGGTCGCTGATGGATGATGCGACGGTGCCGTTGAATGATGCGGATGAGGCGGACATGGAGTATGAGGAGGATGGGGATGAGCAGTGAGGTGGGGTTGAGGTTTTGAATGATGGTTTAAGGGCCTGACTCAGCAGGCCCTACAGAAAATCTGTTCCTCAGAACGAGACGTCGATCCTTTGTGCTCTGATTTTTACAAACTGACCATTGAGGTGCGGAAAATCGAAGTGGATATTTTGATCCGCAAATTCGACGAGCGACTTGAGCGTATCGCCTTCTAAGCGCCCGTAGATATCGCATGAGAAACCATTGTCAAGCATCTCGACACGTGTTTCGCTGCTTTCACATGTTGAGATGTCTATTTCGTCCGGCAGCACCATTTCGAACTCGGCTGAGTAGGTCTCACCTACTTCAATTACTGACAGGCAGTGGCCTGCGAAACATCTCACAGTCACACCGTTGACGCTGAGAAGGATCATTTCCTCAATGATTGGGTCGACCTTCACAATATGCGCGGGATATTTTTTAGTCATCTGCGAGCCATGCTGTTCTTTTTTTTCAGAGGATTGAGATGATCAGTGAGGTTTTTAAGAGTTGAACTTTGGCATAAAGGCCTAAGTCTGGTTTTCAGAGTGTTCATGCGGGTCGATTAATACATAGAGGTCATCGGAGGGCGACATTTTTTTGATTCTGCGTGCATCTATATAGGTCTTGAATTCACGCTCAAGGAATTTCATGTTAGTGTATTTTTTATATCTTAAAGGCCTGTCGGTGGCGTATATGTAAAGGCGCCACTCATCAAAACTATCGATCCTGTTATTCGAACCGTAATCGAAGTCCACTGAGTCAGTGGGAAAATAAATAGCACAGCCTATGCCGTGTAGTTCATATTCAATACCATCGATGACTTCTCCGCAACGTTCTATATTGCCGCTCCTCCAAAGTCTTAGGATGTTTCGAGTGCCAAATTTTTCTTGTAAATAGCGTTGTTCCTTCTTCAAATTTGCTGAGGAAGGCTTTGATCAAGTCTTCGAGACGTATCATATTGTTGCTCATGTTTTTCTATTATCATCCAGTCGATCGGTATCGAGTCTTTTTAGGATGACATGTTTCATTCGCTCTTGTCTCGAAAATGGTTTTCCAATATTTCTAATGATTTTTACATTGTGAATTTTGGTGTTTGTCTCACAAGCAGATGCGGGAGTCAGGGTGATTTTTATGTGTTTTGGTCTTTTCGGTTTCTTTTTAGTTGGTCCATATATACAGGTTGCTAATTAAAGAGATTTTCTTGATTTTTTTTAGGTCTATGTATTCGGCAAATTCTTTTTCGATTATTTTTTTGTTGCAGTATTTTCTATATTTAGATGGTCTTTCGCAAGCAAAGAAGTATAAGCGGCAAATGTCAAACCCATTGATTTCACCATTAGGCCCATAGTCAAAATCTACAGTTCCTGTCGATAAATTAATGCGGCAGCCAATGCCGTGCAATTCATATTTGACGCCTCGAGTGACTCTCCCGCGACGCTTTATCGCCTTGGTATGCCAAAGCCTTCGAATGTCTCGAGTACCAAATTTTTCTTCAAATATCAGCGTGCTTGTCTCTACCATAGCAATAAAGTCATTTATCAGGGCATCCAAGGTTTGATCACTCATCCTGTTCTCCTAATTTGCAAAATATCTAGTCCGATGAATTGGCTGGCTGGATTGCATTTTTATTGTTTAAAAATTGCGGTATGCTCTTTGGGGCGGTAATAGCTTTAGCGTTGGTGATATTGCTTTTGGTCTTGCAGGCGCTGCGCGTGGAGTGTTAAGTGCGTGATTTTAGACAGGTGACTCTGTTAAATAGACGCTAGGTTCTCTTAATCTCAACGATGACGTAATGAATTTTATCTCGGAAGTCTCTGATGCAATGCAAACCAAGTGCCCGCTCTCAAAATTTTTAATGGATAATTGAAATATTTCCCGTGTGGGGAGATTGGATGTCGTCAAGCTTGTAACTTCACTGCACGTTATCCCTATGCGACAAGCATTGTATCCTATGGATTCCCACTTCTTCGGAGGCGTGTCTGGAATTTCTCTGATGTCAAATGCCAGAGTCAGTGTTGAAAGATTATTGTCTATGTTTAGAGTGAAGAGCTTAATCTCTCCGATAGGTACATTTCGGCTGAAGACCATGTTGAAGAGTTTACTGCCATGTATCTCATTCCAGTAATTCATGTTTTTCTTTTAGTCTGTCGATCTACCTAGAAAGCGTCTTTACGTAGTGTTGGTTAAGGCTCGGCTTGCGTCTTTCTTAAAATTCACTTGGGCGCCATTTATCATTTCTGTCGTCAAAAAAATATATCTTTCTGCCCCTAGGTCCCCATCCACTGTAAGAAAAATTCTCTTTGTAGTTCTGGTGAGTTTGTTAGGTTTTCATTTTCGTAGTCAAATATCGACACCACATCTTTCAGTGATGGTTCTGCTCCATTTGTCAATTCATAAGCTTTTAAACCAAGAGACATTTGTGATGATAAGCTCGAGGGGTGAACATTTAACTTTGAGCCTTTGCAAAAGAAAGTTACTAGGGGGTTGTCCTTGCGGATTAAGCCGAAACAGTGATAAAAATTTTTGCCGGTGTATGTTTTTGGCGATAGTTCGTCCAGGCTTAGGGTTATGCTTATTTCCTCGCTGTCGCAAATCAGAATTACATCTTTGATTGCGTATTCTTTTTCTACGGTAATTTTGAACTCCGAAATCATTTGTCAATTTTCCTATATGGATTCGGGATGGAGTAACCAAAGTCACGCCCATCATCAATAATTATCGTGGCGCCTAGAATATCTTCATTTTTGATGACTTTTGGAACGGCGAATTCCTGTTCTCGGGAAAATTTGTATCGGTTTCCTAATTCTTGCTTCAAATCATAGCCCTCGACTCTCTTCAAAGTATAAAGAAACCCGGTTTTTGTAAAAAAGCTGGTAGCAAACTCTTTTCCCACATCTCTAGAGGGGGAGGTGCTGATAAAGCCGCTTGGAGGAAAATCGCTATCAATGGAGTGGAGGAATAAGTCCTGGCTGTCTCCCTTGCTTTTGAATCCGTTCACAAAAACATCGGACGGGTCTCTTGAGTCTCCTCGGTACAGATATTCCTGTTTTTTCTTAGGCGCTGGTGCATCAGGCTCCCCATCATCAACCTTAACCCCATCACTTGCCCCCGGCACCTCACACCCAGGCTTATTCGGCGGTGGGCAATTGGACGTCAACCCCAACGGATCCACCCACCCCGTCGGATTCGGCACGTACTGGTACTGGTTCAACCCACCCGCCAGCTTCACCGGATCCGGCGTCAGATACCGCCCAAGTCTCGGGTCGTAATACCGATGCCGGTTGTAATGCAGCCCACTTTCAACATCGAAATACTGCCCCTGAAAACGCAGCGGTTGGTCCAGATAGTCTTCGCCGGCCAGGGTGACGACGGCGACTTTACCGTAGGCGTCGTATTGCGCGGACCAGACGATTTCGCCGCTGTAGTCGGTGAGTTCCTGCGGGGTGCCGAGGTGGTCGAGTTGGTAGTAGAACGGGCAGGCTTTTTTCGGGCCTTTGCCGTCGAGCATCGCCAGTGGGCGGAAGGTGCCGGGTTCGTAGAGGAAGCTGCGGTATTGGCTGGCGCTGCTTTCGGCGACGAGGTGTTCGCCTTGCCAGAAGAATTCGATGACGGCGCCGTCGACGGTTTTGCGGATGCGCCGGCCGAAGGCGTCGTATTGATAAGTGGCGGTCTGGCCGTCCGGGCGGGTCAGGCCGATCAGGCGGTGCTGGCAGTCGTAGCGGTATTCGGTGACCAGGGTCTGGCCGTGGCCACGGCGTTCGCGGATCAGGTTGCCGAAGGCGTCGTAGTCGTAATGACGGTCGCCCTGCATCAGCAGGCGATTGCCTTTGATCTGCGCGGGACCGGGGCGGTCCTGCATCAGCAGGTTGCCGGCGGGGT
>Ga0308168_1000296_pt1 | contig 70223 bp, 72 predicted proteins | sample PhyCR2_FD_202133 | JGI IMG/M metagenome (GOLD analysis project Ga0308168, IMG submission 202133) | Phyllosphere microbial communities from UC Gill Tract Community Farm, Albany, California, United States - DLSLRC.R2 | ecosystem: Host-associated > Plants > Phyllosphere > Unclassified | place: USA...
TTTATCTTCGCCAGCGGTAGCTCAAAACATCAGGCGTTTTATACGGTAACCAGTTGCCGCGAGGATATTATTTATCCGGCAGGCAAGGGAGCCTCAAGCATGGTTGCTGCCTTTATTCGCGAACTGGTCTGATTTAGCAAGGAATAGCACCTGCTATTCCTTGACTGTTATTCAACGTGATAAATACAGCCTGCAGAGCAGGTCTCTTTAACGACGACTGCGCTAAGGATTGGGAGTTGCGGCTTAATCTGATTCCAAATCCATTCAGCAAGCACTTCGCTGGTGGGATTCTCCAATCCAGGAATATCATTGAGATAGTAGTGATCCAACCTATCCAACGTGGGTTTAAAAATCGCTTTTAGTTCGGCAAAGTCGATAATCCACCCGGTATGCTTATCCACTTCACCGGTGATCTCAAGACGCACGACAAAGGAGTGTCCGTGTAAGCGGCCACATTTATGACCGTCCGGCACATTGGGGAGACGGTGCGCGGCTTCAAAGGTGAAATCTTTGTATAATGTAGTTTTCATGATGACCTCATTTTTTTGTTATACAGTAACAATAAGAGCTAGGATATCCTAGCATTTCTGAGGTAATTATCACTTCTCTATTGTTAGACAAAAATATTCCGGTCGAGCTCAAAGCGGGATATTTTCGAGTGTGAGCCTATATGCTGGCTGAGTATGGAATTAAATTGTGGGCAGCCCAGCATTGACCACTGCGTGTGGTCCCCACTTAATGGTCTAAAGATTGGCGGCAAGAAAAAAACTCTGCATTCTCATGCTGCCACAGTTGTTGGATAGCTGAACACTCCAGTACGACAATTTAGGCAGTAACGTTCGCTATCGTAATCGGCTGTACATTGTGAACCATGCCAGCTGGCTTTACTGACAGTGGGGGGCAGGTCAGAAGGAATCAGGTTTCAATAATACCCACTTAAATATACGAGGTTTTTTTATCCCACCTAAACATCGAACTAAATAAAAATTAATCATCAAAGCTAAACATGTGGTTACTTCAGGCTCATTACAACTCATTTTATCTACGCCAAATGCCCTACCATCCCCCAACTCCGTTTATTAGTAGTTGCCTGACGTAGGCAAAGCCATATCATTCTGCCGATAACAACTCTCAATTCAGGTAATAAAGATGAAAGACGCGTGGCTGGATACGTGTTCTACCACCATCCAAAACTTCGTGGAACGCTCTACGAGGCTACAGCCAGATAATCTTGAACTGGACCTGGTCGAAAAAATCGATTTTGACTACCAGATTAACTTAAGTCTCGATTTTCGTATTAAGGCTACTGAATATACTCAGGTGGGGAGAGTCAGCCCCGGGAGCGGCACGCGGATTTTTACGGGTAGTTTCCAGTACAACGAGGCTCTCCAGGCGGAAACCAGCGCGGTCTTGTCTCGGGCAGAAACACTGCGTGAAGCTCACGCGCTGGTCCTTTCCCAGCCTTACGGGGCTCTTGAAAAAGAGCAAGAAATCTATTCCCATCCAACACGCCTCTGTTTAATTGAAAACTGCACCAGCTGCAATGGACGCGGACAGGTCAACTGCTCCAGGTGCTATGGTTCTGGTCGCGTGAGCTGCACCACCTGTGGAGGAAGTGGGCAGGTACTGGAACAGCGAAGCCATTTCGATCACTACACCAATCAGTATCGCACGGAGAGCCACTACCGGATGTGCTACACCTGCACAGGCGGTAAGGTGAACTGCGGCCACTGTTGCGGCTCGGGAAACCAGCGCTGTTCCCCCTGCGACGGAACAGGCGAAACAACCCGCATTACCCGGCTTGCCAGCGTTGTCATGCCTCGTTACCAGTTGATCTACCATCGTGAAGATGTGCCGACGTTCATTAAAGATGGCCTCTACAAAGCGGGCATCCCGGAACTGGCAAGTTATGGCGCCGTTGAGCTGGCAGATTCCAGTATTGATGAGGATTTGCGTAACGTTAATTTTATCTACAACGCCAGCGTACCTTTTGCCCGATTTACGAGCCAGTTACGTCAGGCTCAGCTTGCTGAACAACCTGTTAACTGGATCGTTTACGGTCGTCATCCGCAAATACTGGATGCGGGACATGTCGTTGAGTTGATGCTGAAAAACGATCTCAATGAGCTTGTCTATCGAAGCACAAAAGGGAAGTTGCTGAACCCGCTTGTTGCGGCGGTTAGCCGTAAAACGGTGGCTACCTTTATGGAATCGGAAGCCCATCAGGATATGCTGGATGCGAACCGCGCGGGTAAATCCGGGGAGTTGCTCCGCGAAGCGATGAATCGTGGGGTCACTACGACCTATATTGATGAAGCCCTGACCAGCCTGAAAGCCATTACGCAGGCTGTGCAAAACTGGTCGCTGGTGAAGTGGGCAATCTTCAGCGCGGTCGTAATCTATCTGTTTATGCCCCTGTACACGGCCTATGGCGACTTGTGGTTCAACGACATGACAGGACGGGTCTATCTTACCCCGCTCCTGCGCTGGGATAACCAGCGTAATTTACTCACTTCCCTGGAAATACTGGCGCGTTACTGTGGCCTGTTTATTGGCATCGCTGCCGTTGTTATCTCTTTCCTGGGGTATTTATGGCGCAGGGGCTGGGTCCGCTGGCGAATGGGTCAGCATCTGGCGAGCTGGGCGGTGAATAAGAAGATTTTACGTAGCGGTTGGTTCATGAGCCTTCTTTTGACCAGCCTGCTTACAGTTTGTCTGTTACTGTTTTTCCCGATCTGGGTGACAAATGAGGGCGAACTGTTTGGGCAGTATTCCATAATTGAATTCATTCGCTGGGTTGCTGAGTTAGTAAGATAATACGATCAGGGCTCCCGGTATATTTTCAGGGGGGCGGTCTTTTTATCTGCCAGCCTCTAACAACCAGTACAAAAGGCGCCCACCGGCGCCTTTCTCATTTAATCGTTTATTCAGCCTTTCGAAGCTTCCCGGAGATCACCCCCACAAAGTCCATTACCTGCTGTTGCTTCTGGTCCGACAGTTGGCTCACCTCACGCATCAGCTTTTCAATCTCCGGCTCTCCCTGGCGGGATGTCAGTACCATGCAGCCCTTCATCACCTTCACATCCACCTTCGTTCCGGTGCTGAACCCGGCTTCATTGAGCCACAGGCCTTTCATGATAAACGCCGGAATGCGGGTGTAATCTCCATACCGCGTCGCATAACTTACGGTAAATACGCGGTCGTCGGCTGCAAAGACTTCTGGTTGCAGTGATTCTGCAATACAATCGATATCAGTCATGGTTACTATTCTCAGTAAATAGTGATTGTGATGAGCGATACGGGCATGTTGGCGCATGCCCGTATTGCGTTAAATAACACCTGTAAATTTACCCAGTAAATAAAAATAAGTCCAGATTAATATAAAACGTAATAAGCGTTATTCGGCTGCTTTCGAATATCCATTAAATATATTAATTCGCTGTAATTTATAATTTTACGCATAAGGAAATGATAAATTATGACCGGGAATATCGAACAACGTATCTATGCGCTTGCCAGACGTTATAACGGCGTGTACCTCATCAATAACGAGAAAAACCAACAATTACTCAATGCCAGTACAGACTTCGATACGGATATGTTGCTGGATGTCGACGAAGCAGAAGCACTCATGGAGGAATTTTTTAGAGAATTTAACGTTGATAGAGGAAGCTTTGATATAAAGATCTATTATCCCGACGAGTCTTTTTCCTGGAATCCATTCAAAAAATCCATGCCTATTCCTGTGCCCGATTTCACTATTGGCATGTTAATCGAATCAGCAAAAGCCGGGAAATGGTTGTACGACTAATCACAACCCACATTGTCGTTATTATGCGTTTCGACTAAAACCGCTTATGGGGCAAACCAAAGGTTACCGTGGAGGCTAAGAATTTTTAAAGTTCTATAAACGAGTTGTAATCATATCAAATGACCGGTTAATAAACAAAGAGGCCTAAAATGGCAAAACCTTCCACCCGAACCTACTCTCGCTATAGCCGTGATGCGGCACGACTGTTGGGGTTAATGCTTCGTACTGCGCGTATTGAACGTCAACTCACCGTTGAAGAGCTGGCCGAACGTGCCGGGGTATCGCGGGGACTGGTTTATCGCGCTGAAGATGGGGACATGGGGTGTGCAATTGGCGCGGTATTTGAACTGGCTACCATTTTAGGCGTTCCACTTTTTACCCCTGACCCGTCATCAATGGCATTACATACCGCAAACGCGGAGAAAACCTTATCGCTGATGCCGCGTTCAGTGCATCGTTCCAGAAAGGTGATAAATGATGACTTCTAAACAAGCATGATCAGGCAAACGTGTGGATCTGGTTGCCTGGTGATTGGTGGACAAAAAGGGAAAATCTGGATTTAGAGTCGACAGCAAAATCTTCAGCCCATCGCCCCCCTTATAATCGGTATCGGCGTCAACAAATGCTGATACATCAATTCCCCCGCCAGCACCCCATCCCGCGCCAGCACCGCGTCCATCAGCCTTTGATGCTCCTCATGCTTCTCCTCCAACATCGCAACAGACAAAACAGTCTTTCGCAACCACACATACCGATACCGTGCCGCCAGATCAAACAGCCGCTCCCGCATCTGCATCAGATACTGCGACCCACACCCGGCCACCATCGCCGTATGAAACGCCTGATGGCGCTGGTCCCACTCGTCCAGCATCGTCTCGCTGGCGTCGCGGGATTCCAGCTTGTTCAGCAGATGCATCCGGGCGAGGAGGTCGGCTTCCCACTCTTCGCCGCCGCGTTCGATGGCGAGGCGCACCAGCATCGCCTCCATATTGGCGCGCGCATCAAAGATATCGAGCAGCTCCTGTTCGGACATCGGGGCCACCCGGTAGCCTTTCTGGTTAATGACCGTGACCAGCCCCTCGGCAACCAGCTGCGACAGCGCTTCGCGCAGCGGGCCGACGCCCAGTTCATACCGGGAGGTCAGCAGGCTCATCCGCAGCTTCTCATCCGGGTGATACACCCCGCGGATAATGTCGTTCTTCAGCCAGCGGTAGCCGTCGATGGCCGTTGCCTGGGAAATGATGGTCATGGTCGTGCTCCTTGAATACGGCCCGGCCTGCACCGGGCGTAAAGATTAACCCTGCTTCGCCTCGTCAAAACACGCGGCGATAATCGCCAGCCCCTGCTTAAGCTGCGCCTCTTCCACGGTCAGCGGCACCAGGATGCGCAGCACGTTGTAGTACGGGCCGCACGAGAGCAGGATCAGCCCTTTGTCCCGCGCCCGGGCCACAATCTGCGCTGTCAGGGCGGCGTTCGGTTTGTGGTGGTCGCCCTCTTCAAACAGCTCGATAGCGATCATCGCCCCCAGGCCGCGAACGTCGCCGATCTCAGGATGTTTTTCAGCGATAGCCAGCAGGCCTTCGCGCAGAGTGTTGCCTAACTTGTTGGCTTTGCCCAGCAGATCTTCCTGTTCGAAGACCTTCATCACCGCCAGAGCGGCGGCACAGGCGATCGGGCTTCCGGCGTAGGTGCCGCCCAGCCCGCCCGGGGCGATGGCGTCCATCACTTCGGCGCGACCGGTGACGCCCGCTAGCGGGAAGCCTCCGGCAATGGATTTGGCAAAGGTGGTGATATCCGCCGCCACGCCCATCTGCTCCATGGCGAAGAAGGTGCCGGTGCGGCCCGCACCGCTCTGCACTTCATCGGCGATCAGCATGATGCCGTGCTCGTCGCACAGGTCGCGCAGGCGCTGCATAAAGGCCGGGGAGGTGGCGTAGAATCCGCCTTCACCCTGCACGGGCTCGATCACGATGGCGGCGATATCTTCCGGGGCGGCATCGTTCTTGAAGATGCGATGGATGCTGGCGATGGCGTCGTCATCGCTGATGCCGTGCAGGGCGCAGGGATAGAGCGCGCGATAGACGTGGCCCGGCATCAGCCCCATACCCGCCGAGTAAGGGTTCACTTTCCCGGTGAGCGACAGGGTGTAGTGGGTGCGGCCATGATAGGCCCCGGTAAAGGCGATGGTGCCGTTGCGTTTGGTGGCCGCGCGGGCAATTTTCACCGCGTTCTCGACCGCTTCGGAGCCGGTGGTCACCAGCAGGGTCTTTTTCGGGAAGTCTCCCGGCACTTTCTGGTTCAGGGTTTCGCAAAGCTCCAGATAGGGTTCATAGGCCAGCACCTGGAAGCAGGTGTGCGACAGCTTTTTCAGCTGCTCTTCCACGGCGCTGACCACTTCCGGATGCAGATGCCCGGTGTTCAGCACCGCAATCCCCCCGGCGAAATCAAGATACTCACGGCCTTCGACGTCCCACACCCGGCAGTTCTCGGCCCGGGCGGCAAAAATCGGGTGGATCTGACCCACGCCGCGGGGTACGGCATTGCTACGACGCTGCATTAACTCTTTGTTGGTGCTCATTGGATGCTCCTGAATTAAAGGCCGATGCACATATATTTGATTTCTAAGTAATCTTCGATGCCATATTTAGAACCTTCCCGACCCAGACCGGAGGCTTTAATGCCGCCGAACGGGGCCACTTCGTTGGAGATAATCCCGGTGTTGATCCCGACGATGCCGTACTCCAACGCCTCGCCGACGCGGAACACGCGGCTCAAATCGCGGGCATAAAAGTAGGCGGCAAGGCCGAATTCGGTGTCGTTAGCCATCTGGATCACGTCGGCTTCTTCCTTAAAGCGGAACAGCGGCGCCAGCGGGCCGAAGGTCTCCTCTTTGGCCACTTTGGCATCACCGGGTACATCTACCAGAATAGTCGGTTGGAAGAAGTTGCCGCCGAGTTTATGCAGCGATCCGCCGGTAATGACGCGCGCGCCTTTTTCCAGCGCGTCGGCAATGTGTTCCTCGACCTTGTCGACCGCCTTGCTGTCGATCAGCGGCCCGATGGTGACGCCCTGGTTCAGGCCATCGCCGATCTGCATTTTATCCACCGCCTGCTGGAGTTTTTCGGCAAAGCGGTCGTAGACGCCGTCCTGCACGTACAGGCGGTTGGCGCAGACGCAGGTCTGCCCGGCGTTGCGAAACTTCGAGGCCAGCGCCCCTTCCACGGCCTTATCAAGATCGGCATCGTCAAAGACAATAAAGGGCGCGTTGCCCCCCAGCTCCAGCGACACTTTTTTAATGTCCTTCGCGCACTGGGCCATCAGCTGACGGCCAATCTCGGTCGAGCCGGTAAAGGAGAGCTTGCGCACCAGCGGGTTGCTGGTCAGCTCGTTGCCGATGTCGGACGCCGAACCGGTGACCACGTTAAACACCCCGGCCGGGATCCCGGCGCGGTGTGCCAGTTCGGCCAGCGCCAGCGCGGAGTAGGGGGTCTGGCTGGCGGGTTTGAGCACCATAGTGCAGCCTGCCGCCAGGGCCGGGCCGGCCTTGCGGGTGATCATCGCCGCCGGGAAGTTCCACGGGGTGATGGCCGCCGTCACGCCAATCGGCTGTTTAATCACGATCAGCCGCTTGTCCGCCTGATGGCCCGGAATGGTATCCCCGTAGACGCGTTTTCCCTCTTCGGCGAACCACTCTATAAAGGAGGCGGCATAGCTAATCTCGCCTTTGGCTTCCGCCAGCGGTTTGCCCTGTTCGAGGGTCATCAGCCGGGCCAGATCGTCCTGGTTAGCCATCATCAAATCGAACCAGCGGCGCAGGATGTTGGCGCGCTCTTTGGCCGTGAGCGCGCGCCAGGCGGGCAGGGCGCGATTCGCGGCCTCAATCGCCTCGCGGGTCTCGTCGGCGCCCATTTTCGGCACGCTGCCCAGGGGCTGGCCGTTCGCCGGGTTGGTCACGGCGAGGGTCTCACCACGGTGGGCGTCGCGCCACTCTCCTTCTATATAAGCCTGCTGGCGGAATAAGCTGGGATCGTTGAGTTGCATGATGGCTTCCTGTCTCAGAATGATTAACGGGTAAACGCGGCATGTAAGGTCTCCACATTACCGGCAGCCCGCAGCGAACGCCCGGGGTTGTGCTGACTGGCGAGCAGAGTCTGAACCTTGCTCACAATATGCGCCCCGATGGGGATCGCCGAGGTTGCCGCCGGTGAGGGGGCATTACAGGTATGGATGGTGCGCGGCGTGGTGACAAATAAAAAGTCGTCGATCAGCTTACCTTCTGGCGAAACTGCCTGCGCCCTCACACCCGCAGGCCAGGGGTGGAGATCCTTCACCGTCAGCCCCGGGCAGTACTTCTGCACCAGCTTCAGATAGCCGCTTTTGCACAGTGAGTTTTTCATCTCGCCCAGGCCCGAGCGCAGGTTGTTCTGCAATACGCGGCGGATGCCCGTTGAGCCCATAATTTCCAGCATATCGGACAGGGAGAAATCACCCTTACGGTAGCCCTCGCGCTTGAAGGCCAGCACCGCGTTCGGCCCCACCGTCACGCTGCCGTCGATCATCCGGGTGAGATGCACCCCGAGAAACGGCATCGCGGGGTCGGGGATGGGGTAGATAAGGTGGTTAACGATCTGACTGTGCTCCGGCGCGAGGCGGAAATACTCCCCGCGGAACGGGCAGATGATAAACCCGGGGTCGATGCCGAGCATCTTCACCAGCCGGTCGGCCATCAGCCCGGAGCAGCTGATTAAGGTGGTGGCTGCAAACTCGCGTCCGTCATGGGTGTGGATCACCACCCGGTCGGCGTGCTCTTTCAGGGCGCTGACCTCGGCGCGATAAATGACTTCTCCGCCCTTCGCCTGGAAGCGTTTCGCCATCGCCGTCGTCACCTCGCGGTAGCTGACGATCCCGCTGGAGGGGACAAAAATCCCGCCCAGCCCGGTGATATTGGGCTCGCGCTCGCGCAGCTCGGCGGCGCTGAGCCATTCGCGCTCGATGCCGTTGGCGGCGGTGCGATCCCACAGGGCCCGCATGCGCTCCATCTCCAGCGGGGAGGTGGCCACCAGCATTTTGCCGCAGGTGTCGTAGCGGATGTTGTTTTGATCGCAGAAGGCTTTGGTCGCCCGGTTCCCCGCCAGGCAGAACTGCGCCTTCAGGCTGCCGGGGGTGTAATAGACCCCGGCGTGGATCACCCCGCTGTTGTGCCCGGTCTGGTGGCAGGCCGGGCCCGCATCCTTCTCCAGCAGGGCGATGCGTGCGTCCGGGTAGAGCTCAATCAGCTGCATGGCGGTCGACATGCCGATAATGCCGCCGCCGATAATCACGAAGTCATACATCCGCGCCATCCCTACTGATGAGTCTGATAGTGGGTGGTGGCGTAGCTGATATACCCGCGCTGGCGCATCAGCTCCCGGCGCAGATCCGGATGCGGAGTAAAGCGATCCCGGCCGTGCAGCCAGAACATATTGTTGATCAGCAGGAATTTACCCACCGGTACCGGAATGGAGACGATGTTTTTGCTGCCCTCCAGCGCGTCAGAAAGTTCGCTCAGCCAGACGCCCTCTTCAAAATCTTTCGGCTGGACGAACTGGTCGATATAGCGCATCACCGGGCGGCCCTGCTGGTCGACGTCAAACACCGGGTGGAAGACATCGGCGGCGACGTTTTTGCTCGGCGGTGCCGTCCAGCGCAGCGGGCGACGGGCCAGCGGATGGCTGAAGAAGGTGTCCAGCGACTCCCAGTCGTCGAGGTGCAGCAGCAGGGAGTTGCCGCCCTGCATGTTCTGCTCGTCGATCTTCATCATCAGCACGTAGTCGGTGACTTCATCGACGAAGGTGCCGTCATTGTGCAGCTCCAGCACGCGGTGCGGCTGGCGCAGGTAGCTGTCGGAGTTATCAACGTTTTTCACCGTAAAGCGGGCGTAGTACTGGCCGCTCATGGCGTCATAGTTGGAGCGGCCAATCAGGTGCGCGACCGCGGTGGCGATCTTCACCATCTCGTCGGCCTGACTGACGTTATCCACCCCCTCGGCGTCGATCAGCAGCGCGCCCTGGTCCCGGCTGAGCAGGGTGTTCAGCAGCAGGGGCTGGAGCTGGTTGCCGCACAGGTCATCGAGGATCTTCGCTACCCGAAAGCGCAGGAACGATTTGTACTCCAGGGCCTGAATGGGCCACTGCTCCACCTCCCGCAGGAACTGCTGCGTGACCTCCGCTGAGAACGTCAGCTCCAGCAAGCGCGGAGACTGCACGGATGTCGTGATGCTGAAACCGGTGATGGTCCGGGACAACGCCTCGTCGGGCTGTTTTACGGCGGTAAGTGCATTCATCAGAATCAATCCTCTCAGAAAGTTTCAGGAGCAGGGCAGTGCATTTCGTAGCCATAAATTAAAAATATCTACATTTTTAGGAAATGGGCCTGTTCAGCAGCGAATGTTTGAATTTTGTGATGAAGGCGTGAAAAACGGCGAAATGGCGGGGAAAATGCGTGTCCAGGGCAGGATCTTAAAAACCTGACGTGATGCGGCTCACGGAAAATTGGGGTTATCCTTAACAAAAACGTGACATATCCATACAAATCTTAACAAATCGCCCGAGCGACGCTGTACGGCCTTCCGGCGCTCTTCTATACCTTGATTCGTGTTACCTGCGACTCAACCACATCACAGAGAATAAACGTATGGAACAGACTTCTGGCAAGAAAAGTGAAGCAATTCATAGCGATAATACACAGCAATTTCACCGCTCCATCGGCCTTATCTCTAACTTCTCGCTCGGGTTCACCTACCTCTCGCCGCTGACGGCGGTCTACTCCCTGTTTGCGCTGGCGGTGACGCTGGCGGGGCCGCCGGCGATCTGGTGGATCCCGATCGTGGCCTGCGGGCAGCTGCTGGTGGCGCTGGTGTTTGGTGAAGTGGCGTCGCAGTACCCGATCACCGGCGGTCTCTATCCCTGGGCGCGTCGCCTGTGGGGCCGCAAATATGCCTGGATCGCCGCCTGGATCTACCTCTGGGCGCTGGTGGTGACCATCACCTCGGTGGCGGAATATACCGCTACCTTTGTCGGGTCGCTGTTCGGCTTTGAGACCTCGGCCGGCAACATGCTGATCACCTCGGTGGTGCTACTGCTGATGATGATGGCCATCAACATGTCGGGGACCAAAAACCTCGCCCGGGTCGCCCGGATTGGCTTCTGGTGTGAGATCGTCAGCGTGATTGCGCTGGGGATTTATCTGCTGCTGTTTCACCGCGCGCAGCCCTTCTCGGTGGTCTTCGACTCGATGGGGGTGATCGCCAAAGACGGCAGCTACCAGCCGGCGTTTATGGCCGCGGCGCTGATCGGTCTGTTTATGTTCTTCGGCTTTGAAGCCTGCGGCAACGTGGCGGAAGAGGTGAAAAACCCGAGCAAAAAGATCCCGATTGCGATGATCCTCAGCATCGTGTTTGGTGCCCTCTCGGCGATGGTGTCGATCCTCGGCTACCTGCTCGCCTCCCCGAATCTGATGAATATCGTCAACGGGCAGATCGCCGATCCTATTCCGGCGATCCTCAACGAAGCCCTCGGCGAGACCGGTGCCACGGTGTTTATCATCATCGCGGTGATCGCCATGCTGTCGTGCATCCTGTCGCTTCAGGCCGCGTTAAGCCGCCTGATCTTCTCCTTCTCCCGCGACCAGATGCTGCCAGGTAGCGCCTGGATGTCGAAGCTGTCGAAAAACAGCGTCCCGGACAACGCGATGATCGTCAGCTGCCTGCTGCCGGTGCTCATCTGCGTGTGGGTTTACTTCCAGCCGGATAACCTGGCGCGCATCACCGCTTTTGCGGTTATCGGGATCTACATCTCCTTCCAGATGGTGGTTCTGGCGGCGCTGCGCCAGCGGCTGAAAGGCTGGAAGCCGGCCGGGGAGTGGAGCGTCGGCGGCTGGGGGATGCTGGTCAATATCCTGGCGCTGGCCTACGGCCTGTGCGGCATCTGGCTGCTGGCGCAACCGGCTGAGAGTGCGAGCTTTATCGACCGCTGGACGGTGCTGGTGGGCCTGGCGGTAGTGGTGATCTCCGGCCTGATTTACATGGCGCTGGCCCGGCCGTTCGGGCGCTCCAACGCGCCAGAAAATGATGCGATCGAGCATGCAAAACGGCTGAACGCCGGACAACCTCTGTAATTTCCCGGAACATAAAAACAATGGAGTCGGCTATGCAAGACAACTTATTGATCAATGGCGAACTGATTGCGGGTTCAGGTGAAAAGCAGCCGGTTTATAACCCGGCCACCGGCGAGGTGCTGCTGGAGATTGCCGAAGCCAGCCCGGAGCAGGTGGATGCCGCGGTGCAGGCCGCCGATCGCGCCTTCCGCCAGTGGGGCCAGACCACGCCGAAAGCGCGCGCCGAGTGCCTGCTGAAGCTGGCGGATGTGATTGAGCAGAACGCTGACACCTTCGCCCGACTGGAGTCGCTGAACTGCGGCAAACCGCTGTACTGCGTGCTGAACGACGAAATCCCGGCCATTGTCGATGTGTTCCGCTTCTTCGCCGGTGCCACCCGCTGCCTGAACGGCCTCGCCGCCGGGGAGTACATGGAAGGGCACACCTCGATGATTCGCCGCGATCCGGTGGGCGTGGTGGCCTCCATCGCCCCCTGGAACTACCCGCTGATGATGGCGGCGTGGAAGCTGGGCCCGGCGCTGGCGGCGGGGAACTGCGTGGTGCTTAAGCCGTCGGAGATCACCCCGCTGACCGCCCTGAAGCTGGCCGAGCTGGCCAAAGATATCTTCCCGGCCGGGGTGATTAACGTCCTGTTTGGCCGGGGTAAAACCGTCGGCGATCCGCTGACCGGCCACGACAAGGTGCGGATGGTCTCCCTGACCGGCTCCATCGCCACCGGGGAGCACATCATTTCCCATACCGCGCCGTCGATTAAGCGCACCCATATGGAGCTGGGCGGCAAGGCGCCGGTGATCGTCTTTAACGACGCCGATATCGACGCGGTGGTCGAGGGCGTGCGTACCTTTGGCTTCTACAACGCCGGGCAGGACTGCACCGCGGCCTGCCGCATTTATGCCCAGAAAGAGATCTATAACGCGCTGGTGGAAAAACTGGGCATCGCCGTCGCCAGCCTGAAAATGGGCGCCCCGGAGGATGAGACCACCGAGCTCGGGCCAGTGAGCTCCGCCGCTCATCTGACCCGCGTCAGCGAGGCGGTGGAGCGCGCCAAAGCCCTGCCGCACATCCACGTGGTGACCGGTGGCAACGTGGCGGGCGGCAAAGGGTACTACTTCCAGCCGACCCTGCTGGCCGGGGCGAAGCAGGAGGATGAGATTATCCAGCGCGAGGTCTTCGGCCCGGTAGTGAGCGTCACTGTGTTCGACGACGAAGAGCAGGTGCTGGACTGGGCCAACGACTCCCAATACGGCCTGGCCTCGTCGGTGTGGACTCAGGACGTGGGTCGCGCGCACCGCATGAGCGCCCGCCTGCAGTACGGCTGCACCTGGGTGAACACCCACTTTATGCTGGTGAGCGAAATGCCGCACGGCGGGCAGAAGCGGTCCGGCTACGGCAAGGATATGTCGATGTACGGGCTGGAGGATTACACCGTGGTGCGGCATGTGATGGTGAAGCACTAATATTATCCGGCGGCAATATCAGCTGATGTTGCCGCCGGAACGGATATATACATTCTATATGGATCATTTTTCCGCCTCTCTATATACTTTGCATATAGCTGTAAAGAAGAGAGGATAATCATGCCCACCCCAACCCGTACTACGCCGAAAAAATTCCTGTTCCAGCTCCGTTCTGTTGATAACGAATTTGGCGTCAGCGAGGACACCTTTGCCCGCCTGATGGCTGAGCTCTCCCTGAACCAGACCGAGTTAGTCCATAAGGCGTTACGCAACCTCGCGAAAGAGGTGCTGCCAGCCTACCAACAGGACGATGGCCCGCTGACCGACGCACAGCACGCCGCCGTCAAAAAACTGTCAGGCCTCGATATTGCCGAGGACGATCTGGACTCTCCATTATTTAAATAAGCAGGACGCTTATGACTAATAATTACAACCCGTTACCAGCAATCGGTGACTTTATCTGGTGTAAGTTTCCTCAACATGAGGATCTGGGTCATCCGGGGCCAAAAGCGCGCCCCGGCCTGATTTTGAATGTCTTCCCGGATCTCCATGCCGTCCTGATCGTCTACGGCACATCCCGCACGGAACCTGTCTATAAAGGCGAGTTTATAATCGATAGCCAGCTTGAAACGGCAGGGTTAAGCTGGCCGACAAAGTTTGATCTTAACCGGCTGCAAAAGCTGCCTTTTAATACGGAGTGGTTTGCAGTTGCGCCGGGCGTAGAGATCGCTACGCCGTTGCCCAAAATGGGCGTGATCCCGCCAGTGTTTATTCCGGATATGCGTGCCGCCTGGGCTAAAAGAGGGTAACCGGCATTGCCCGGCGGCGCTTCGCTTGCACGGGCCTACGGGTATTGTAGGCCGGGTAAGCGCAGCGCCACCCGGCGGCGTGTCGGGCGAAAATCCTAATGATATCAGGCGATATAGACAACGATAAAACAGAGTACGTACTATCAGGGCACTCATTTATAAGGATATAAATTGTCTGTTCACAATCAGATATCAGGGATGGTGTTTATTTTTAGTAGATCCCTCATTGCTATATCCATCACCGCATTAATCCTCTGCGGGCTATTTATCTCCCTCATCGCATCCAACATAAACGGCGTGACGGTTTACAAAGAAACCGACCGTTATAACTATTATTCTCTCACGTACGAAGAAATTAAAAACGCGCCAAGAATCTCGCAAAATTATTATTTTGAATCTCAACCCGGCGACGGATATGCGCCATCAAATGCCATCATATTCAAAGAAGTCACCGACCCCGAACCGCTTCGTGCTTACCTCATGAAATTAGGGTACGTCAGAGAGCAACGCAGGCTACGCGGAATGGAAGTGTGGTGCCAGCCGAACAAAGAGGGCAAAGATCGCTTCTATTTAAACGTCGATAAACATGCTAAAGAAGTGACATTAACCCATATCCAGGACTAGCCTCATGCTCCACGCCCTCAACCACCTGACCCTCGCCGTCAGCAACCTGCCGGCCAGCATCGCTTTCTGGCGCGATCTTCTCGGCCTGCGCCTGCACGCCGAATGGCACACCGGGGCGTATCTCACCTGTGGCGATCTCTGGCTCTGCCTCTCTTATGATGACACCCGAAAATTCATCCCGCCGCAGAACAGCGATTACACCCATTACGCCTTCTCCATCGAACCAGAACACTTCGCAACCTTCACGCAAAAACTCAGAGACGCTGGCGTCACCGTCTGGAAAGAGAACAAAAGCGAAGGGGAGTCGTTCTACTTTCTCGACCCGGACGGGCACAAGCTGGAACTGCACGTGGGGGATCTCGCCGCGCGGCTGGCGGCGTGTCGGCAGAAGCCTTATGCGGGAATGGTGTTTACCTCAGACGACGCTTAGCGCGAGCTGGATGCCCGCACCTTCAGCCTGCCCGCCAGGGTCACGTGCGTGGCGGCATCTTCCTGATTGCACAAATACTCCACGGCCAGCCGGCCCAGCTCGCTGTAAGGCAGCTGAATACTGGTAAGCGACGGGGTAAGCTGCTCGGAAATCTTCTGGTCGTCATAGCCGGCCAGCAGCATATCGTCCGGGATCCTCACGCCGCCGACCGTCAACGCCTGATAGCAGCCAATCGCCAGCCAGTCGCTGGCGCAGAAGATGGCGTCCGGGCGTTCGTCCAGGTCCAGCAGCGCCCGGGTGGCGGTATAAGACTCGCTGAACTGCCAGTTGGTCTGGCGCACCAGACGGTCTTCGTTGGGGAGTCCGGCCTGCTGCAACGCGGCCTGATAGCCTGCCAGCCGCTGGCGGGAAGCCTCCATCCAGTTTTCCCCGGTGATGTGCGCGATGCGCGTCGCGCCGCAGGCAATAAGATGTTTCGTCACCTGAAAGGCGTTGGCGAAGTCGTCCGGGATAAATGATGGCAGCAGCGGCGATGCGGGGTCGCGCTGGTTCAGCAGCACCAGTGGAATGCGGGTGCAGTCCTGAAAATCGGTCATATCCACCAGCGTGGTGACGGGGGAGGCGAGAATAATCCCCACGCAGTTGCGCTTCTCCAGCTGGCGAATGATGTTCAGGGCCAGCTTCACGTCGTCGCCGTAATCATACACGGTGAGCAGCGCTTCGTTGCGCCAGGCCGCTTCCCGCGCCTGGCTGATGGCATCGATAAAGGGATCGTAGCTCTGCAGGGAGCTGACCAGCAGGGCGATCTCCTCCTGGTTGGGCGGGGCATGGATCGCGGGCAGGCGGTCGTAGCCCAGCTCGGTCGCCACGCCGATCACCCGCTGGCGGGTCTCGTCGCTAAGCTTGATGTTACGGGACTGATTGAGCACCAGGGAAACGGTCGCCTGCGACACGCCCGCCGTTCGCGCAATATCATTCATCGTGACTTTGTTTTTCCGCTTCATCCGTTCTCTCCCTCCTGCGACATCGCATCATACCTTAACTGTCCGCTTTAGCGCCGCCGATCACGTTTCTTCTTCACGCAGCAGCGATCTTTGTGAGTGCGGTCGCTTTTCTGCACATCACGATTTGCGCATTCCCGCTTCGGATAATATTTATTAGCTAAATATTATCAGCAAGAGGAATAACGATGAAAGAGCAATGGAGCAAGCCGCAGGCGCAGGCGTGGTATCAGCAGCAGGGCTGGCTGTGCGGGTTTAACTATCTGCCGTCCACGGCGGTGAACTGGACCGACATCTGGCAGAAGGAAACCTTCGATGCCACCACTATCGACCGCGAGCTGGGCTGGGCGGCGGACGCGGGATATAACACGCTGCGCATCAACCTGCCGTTTATCGTCTGGGAGCACGACCGCGACGGCCTGATGGCGCGCATCGATCGCTTCCTGACCATCGCCGACAGCCACGGCATCAGCACCATGCTGACGTTAATGGACGACTGCGGCTTTTCCGGGGATGAGCCCTACCTCGGGCCGCAAAAAGCACCCGTGGCGGGGAAACACAACAGCCAGGCGGCGGCCAGTCCGGGGCGTGACAAGGTCTGCGATCCCGACTGCTGGCCGCAGATTGAGCGCTATATTCGCGACCTTATCCGCCAGTTCCGCGACGATAAGCGCGTGCTGCTGTGGGATCTCTACAACGAGCCGGGCAACCGCGGCATTTTTGCCACCGGTACCGAAGAGGTGCTGTACGACGCAAAACTGGAAACCTATGCGCATGACCTGATGAAGCTGGCCTTCCAGTGGGCGCGTGAAGAGGAACCTTCCCAGCCGCTCACGGTCTGCGCGTGGCGCCTGCCCGCGGAAGAGGAGGGCGAGACCTTTTATCAGCACCCGCTGGATCAGACCGCGCTGGAACTGTCGGACGTGGTGAGCTACCACGCCTACACCAACACCGGCCGCATGACGGCGATTATCCAGCAGCTCCAGCAGTTGGGCCGGCCGATCTTCTGTACCGAATGGCTGGCGCGCCACGTGGGCGGCACCATCGAAGAGCAGCTGCCGCTGATGTATATGGCGAAAGTCGCACCCTATCAGTGGGGGCTGGTGCGCGGCAAAACCCAGACCTGGCTGCCGTGGCCGGTGGTGATGAAAGAGTCCGCCGACTACTGCCGCCTGTGGTTCCACGATGTGTTCGAAGAGAATGGCATCCCGTTCTCACGCACGGAAATCGCGCTGATGCGCAAGCTGCGCAATATCGCTCCGAACGTGCAAGTCTAATAATAACGACCCGGCGGTTCACCGCCGGGCTACCAGGTACGCACTATGGCAATGACAATGAAAATACCGTCTCGCGAGTTGTGGTCTTACTTTGGCTATGGTTTAGGTCAGTGTTTTAGCTTTGGTTTAGTGGGTTCGTTTATTAACTATTTTTACACCGACGTGCTGGGGATCTCCGCCCTTGCGGCGAGCACCATCTTTCTGATTGCCCGGGCATGGGATGCGGTTCACGATCCGCTGTTTGCCAGCATTATGGACACCATTAACAGCCGTTTCGGCAAATTTCGTCACTTTATGCTGATTGCCCCGCTGCTGATCACCGGCGTCACCCTGCTGTCGTTCTATAAAATCGAAGCGGATATGACCACCAAAATTCTCTACGCCGGGGTGACCTATATTTTGTGGGGGACGCTGTACGCCATCTCGGATATTCCGTTCTGGTCGATGTCCTCGGTGATGACCAACGACTCCGGTCAGCGCACCCGCGCGGTGACGGCGGCGATGCTGGGGGTGAATGCCGGGATTGCCTGCGCCAACATCTTCTTTCCGAAGCTGGCGGCCTTCTTCGCCCAGCACAGCAACGACAAAGGCTATTTTATGGCGGCCCTGGTGATGATGCTGGTCGGTCTGCCGCTGATGCTCAACGGCTTTATGCAGATCAAGGAGCGCGTACCGCCGAGCCCGGAAAAGGTGACGATGCGCGATACCTTCCACAACCTGCGTCAGAACAAGCCGCTGTTTGTCATCCTGATTTCGTTCTTTTTCTGCGTGTTCCATAACGTCGCGGGCGGCATCTACATCTACTTCTTTATCTACAACATCGGCGATGGCGGCCTGCAGATGGCGATCGGCATTATGGGGATTGTGGCGGCGGTAGTGTGCCTGATTGCCCCGATGCTGACGCGCCGGATGCAGAAGCGAAAGCTGTTTATGATCCTCTGCGGGCTGGATATCGCGGTGCGCGTGGTGATGTGGTTTGTCGGCTATCAGCACACGGCGCTGCTGTTTATCCTGCTCGGCCTCAGCACCCTGTTCGTGATGATGACCAACATCCTCACCTCGTCGATGATTGCCGACACCATTGAGTATGCCGAGTACCACACCAACAAGCGCTGCGCGGCCATTACCTTCTCCGGGCAGACCTTTACCGGCAAGATGTCGGTGGCGGTGGGCGGCGGGTTAATCGGGGTATTTTTGACCCTGATTGACTATGTGCCGCAGGCGCAAACCCAGAGCGACAGCGTGCTGTCGGGGCTGTTCTTCGGTATCTGCCTGCTGCCGGCGATAGGCTCGCTGATCCGCCTTGGGGTGATGTCGCGCTTTACCTTCACCGAGGAGAAGCATGCGGAGATCTGTCGGCTGCTGGCGGAGCGTCGGAGTGGCACGGTGGATACACACGATGAGGGGCGGCTGGATCGCCCGGCGACGGCAAACTAAAAAAACCTGACGCCTGCTGAGCAGGCGTCAGTGTTTTAACCGCTGTTTCACTATGTGAATCATTTCTCTCACAGCTTCTTTGATATCCCTCACGCAACCAGCGCCCTCGCTCGCCAGCCTCCCTGCATTCCTTACACTCAGTTCAAACACATCACGCAGATTAACTCCGTGCTTAACCTCGGGAGGTTAAATGGCTAACACCGATTCTCAATACGCCGACGGCTATTCGTCTACAGAGCAGGGCGCGCCCGCCCAAAGCCGTACCAAAATGATGCTCTCGGCAGGCATCGGGCATTTTATCGAGTGGTTTGATTTTGGACTGTACGGCACCCTGGCGGCGATTATCGCCACCAACTTCTTCGCCAGCGGCGATCCGGTTATCGGCCTGCTGAAATCCTTCGCGGTCTTCGGCTCTGGCTTTCTGATGCGTCCGCTGGGCGGGCTTTTCTTTGGCTCGATGGGCGATCGGTTAGGGCGGCGCAAGGTGCTGGTGACCGTCATCGTCATCACCTCCTGCTCCACCTTCGTGATGGGCATTTTGCCGACCTGGCATCAGGTAGGGATACTCGCCCCGGTGCTGTTGGTGATTACCCGTCTGGTGCAGGGCTTTGCCGCTGGCGGTGAAAGCTCGGGCGTCATTACCTATCTGGCCGAAAGCGCCAAACCCAACCGTCGCGCCACGCTCACCTGCTGGAGTGAAAACTTCAGTTTTATGGCCTTCGTCTGTGGCTCCGGGCTGGTGCTGTTTCTCACCCATACCCTCGGCGAAAGCGCCATGAACGACTGGGGCTGGCGCATTCCGTTCCTGCTGGCGGCCCCGCTCGGGTTAGGCGGGCTGTATATGCGCCGAAATATGGAAGACTCCAGCGAATTTAAAAAGCTGAAACAGACCGGCAGGCTGGAGAAAGCGCCCCTGCGCAAATCGCTTTCCACCTCTTCACGCGCCTTGTTGTTCTGCACCGGCTTCGTGGTGGTCAAAGCGGTCAGCAGCTGGGTGCTGCAGTCCTTTATGCCGGGCTATCTCTCGACCCATTTGCACTACAGCAAAACCGACGCCTATCTCATCACCACGCTCGGATTACTGAGCGTCGCGGTCTGTATGCCCATCACCGGCTATCTCTCCGATATCTGGGGACGCCGCCCGCTGATGCTGATGGGCTGCGGGGGCTTCATCCTGCTCACTTACCCGGCAATGCTGGTGATGAGCCAGGGTTCGGTGGGTTCCTCCATCGCGGCCATGAGCATGCTGGGCATCTTTGTCGCCATGTTTAACGGCGGCTGCGGCGCGGCGATGGTTGAACTGTTCCCGACCGCCATTCGCTACGGCAGCATCGCCATCGCCTACAACCTTACCGTGGCGATCTTCGGCGGCGTCACGCCGCTGGCATCCGCCAGCCTGATCTCGCTAACCGGCGATCCGCTTTCCCCGGCGTGGTACGTGATGATCACCGCGCTTATCTCATTCATTGCCGTGTGGCTGGCCAAAGAGACCGCCGGCAAGGTGCTGGATTAACCGTTCCCGGAGTTGTTATGAAAATACGTCACGTTGAATGTTTTCCGCTGAAGATTACCCCAAAGCAGGCCTATCTCGGGGGGAGCGTCGAGGGGCACGACAGCGATTACTACTATCGCCCGGAGTACCGCTGCGTCTACTCGCGCAAAATGGAGACCTGCCTCGTCAAAATTACCACCGACGACGGCTGCGTAGGTTGGGGTGAAGCGCTGGCCCCGGTGGTTCCGCAGGTCATTGCGGAGCTTATCACCCAGCTCTTCGCACCGCTGCTGATCGGGCAATCGCCTTTTGCCAGCGCAGTGCTTAACTCGCGTATGTACGATGCCATGCGCGATCGCGGCCATATCACCGGGTACCACATCGACGCCCTCGCCGCCGTGGATATCGCCCTATGGGATCTCAAAGGCAAGCTGCTCGGCCAGCCGGTGTGGCAACTGCTTGGTGGCGCTTATCGCCAGACGATCCCCTGTTATGTTTCCGGGCTGCCGGAGCCGGATCTACCCGCCCGCTGTCAGCTGGCAAAACGCTGGCAGGAGAAGGGCTTTAATGCCGTCAAGCTGGCGCTGGGCTACGGCGTGCGGGAGGACATTGCCAACGTGAAGGCCATACGTGAAACCCTGGGCGAAGAGGCGAAAATCTTCCTCGATGCCCACTGGAATTACAGCGTGGCAGAAGCCGCTGAGCTGGCCACGGCGTTGCGCGAATACGGCGTCGGTTTTCTCGAAGCGCCGCTGTTGCCGGAAGACGTGGCAGGGCACCGTGAGCTGCGGGCCAAAAGCCCGGTGGCGATTGCGCTGGGCGAAACCGAGCGCACCCGTTACCAGTTCAAACCCTTTATCGAGCAGCGGGCGGCGGACATTCTGCAGCCGGACGTGGGCCGCACCGGCATTAGCGAGCTGATGCACATCGCCTCGCTGGCGGAGACCTGGAACCTGAAGGTCGCCCCGCATCTCAGCGTCGGTCTTGCGCCCTGTATCGCCGCGTCGCTGCACGTCGCAGCCGCTATCCCCAATCTCTACATGCTGGAGTATCAGCCTCCGGTCTTTGAGATTGCCAACCAACTTCTCACCACGCCGCTCATCTGCCAGCAGGGGGCGTACCAGCTGCCGCAGGGGCCGGGGCTGGGTATTGAAATCAATGAAGACGCCGTCATGGAGGCAACATGTTAAAAGGCAACGTACCGATTCTGGCCACCGCGTTTGATGCAGAGGGCGAAGTCGATTTCGCCTCGATGGAGCGACTGGTGAAATTCCTCCTGCAACAGGGCATCGATGGCCTGGCGCTGTTCGGCAATGCCTCTGAAGGCTATGCCCTTACCCTGGGCGAAAAAGAGGCGCTGTTCGCCTGCGTGAAAAACCTCACCGGCGATCTGCCGCTGGTGGCCGCCGCCGGGGGGGCCGCCTCTGCGGTGGCGATAGAAGAGATCGTCCGGATACAGCGCTGGGGGGCTCAGGTAGCGATGGTCAATCCGCCGTCGGTGGTGAAACCCGGCCCGGAGGAGATCGTCAATTTTTACCGGGATATCTGCGCGGCCTGCGATATCGACATCATGATTCAGGACGCGCCGCTGATGACCGGGGTCAACATCCCGGTGGCCACCCTGGTCACGCTGTGCCAGTCGTTTCCGGCTATCAAGTACATCAAAGTGGAGCAACCGCCCACCACGCTGAAAATCACCGCCCTGAAGCAGGCGCTGGGCGACAGCGTCGGGCTGTTCGGCGGCCTGAACGCCGGTTTTCTCTATGAAGAGCTACGCCGCGGCGTGATCGGCACCATGCCCGCCTGCGAATTCCCGGACGTCATCAACATGATTTTGCAGGCCTGGCAGCACAATCCGCGGGAAGCGCAGTCGATCTTCTATCGCTATCTTCCCTTCCTGCGCTATGGCGTGCAGCCGGGCATCGGCGTGGCGATCCACAAAACCGTGCTGCACCGGGCGGGGATCTTCACCACCGACGTGGTGCGCGAACCGGCCAAACGGCTGGACGCGGTCACCCGCGACGAGTTGCAGGATCTCACCGACGCGCTGCCGCTGGCGGTGTTTGGATCGCGGATATGAATTACATTGCCGTTGACTGGGGGACCAGCAATTTCCGGGCGATCGGCGTGCGTGACGGCCAGGTGATCCGCACCGTGCAGGACACCTGCGGCGTGGCGACCTGCGAGCGCGCTGAATTGCCGTCGATCCTGCGTAAACAGCTGCTGCGGCTGGAAGACGCCTGGGACCCGCATCTGCCCGTGCTGCTGTGCGGCATGATTGGCAGCAATATTGGTATTGCCGATGCGGGATACATGGCGTTGCCGCTTAGCTTCCGCGACCTGCTGGGTAAGGGCCGCGAACTGCCCGGCATCCTTAGCAACCCGCTGACATTGCGACCCGGTATCTGCGATCCGCAGGCCAACGAAGTCTGCCGTGGCGAGGAGATGCAGTTAGCCGGGGCCATTGCCCTGACGGACGCCTGCACCTTTGCCGCCGTGGGCACTCACAGCAAATGGATGACCATCGACCGCCAGCAGCAGCGCGTGACGGGTCTGCGCACCCTGATGACCGGCGAGCTCTATCACCTGGTGTTAAATCATTCGGTGGTGGGTAAAGGGCTCCCCCCTCAGGTGACCTCCGCCAGCGCCTTCAACGAGGGCGTTGCCGTGGCGCAATCGGTCGAGGCCGGGCAGGGCGAACTGGTGAGCGAGCTGTTCCGCTGCCGGGGGCGGTACATTCTGGGGGATCTCGACCCGGCCTGCGCCGCCAGCTGGCTCTCCGGCCTGCTGATTGGGCACGAGATCCTGCGCGGTCACCCGGGAAATGCGCGCGTCTGTTTTATCGGCAGCCGCGCCTTGTTTCCCCTCTACCAGCAGGCCTGCGAGCAAATCGGGCTGCCTTGTTCCACCCTGGAGGCGGAAACCGCGCTGATTGCCGGGCTCAATGAGGTATTTCGATATGATGACTAGCGCAGGGATTATCGCGATTTTACGTGGCATTACCCCTGCCGATTGCGTGGAGCAGGTGGCCTGCCTGCGCGATCATGGCATCACCACGGTTGAGATCACCACCAACTCACCGGAGTGGATCGCCAGCCTGCAACGGCTGCGTGATGCCTTTGGCGATGGGGTGACGGTGGGCGCAGGAACGGTGTTAACGCCAGAGCATGTCGCTATCTGCGCCGCCGCCGGGGGGCAGTTTATCCTCACCCCCAACCTCGATCTGCGGGTGATCCACGCGGCAAAACGCCAGGGGCTGGGGGTGTGCGCAGGGGTGATGACGCCCAGCGAGATTTTCAGCGCCTGCGAGGCGGGGGCCGACGTGCTGAAGATTTTCCCGGCCAGCGCCCTGCCGGAAAACTATCCGCAACTGATCAAGGGCCCGCTGTCAGCGCCGGTGCGCTTTTCGGCGGTGGGGGGCGTGGACGTCAATAACGCCGCCGATTACCTGCGCTACTACGACAGCGTGGGGATCGGCAGTGCGCTCTATCGCCCCGGGCAATCGGTGGCCACTACGGCGGAGCGCTGCTTCAGGCTGCTACAGTTGTGGGAGGGCGGCACCGCTGATTTTGCGCGCGGCGGAGATCAAAAAGTCACGTAACTTCGCGATGTCCAGCTTATCGCCCTGAATGTTCGACAGGGCGATGGCGGCCTGCATGCCCGGAATGATGCAGGCCATCCGGTAATCTGTGTCGTTAAAGGTTTTACCAAACACCTGATGACGGCGGGCCTCTTCGATATCACGTTTTAGCAACTGGTAATCATGGCTTCCGAGCCGGGCAACGATCTCTTCATCACTCATGGCGGCGAGCAATTTAATGCCAATAACCGAGTCATGCACCGGATAAGACGCATAGTTGCCAATGGCTCTGGCAATGCTTTTTCCCCCACGCGTATGAATGAGGTACACCACATTCTTCCCGCTCAGCACCCCCACGACGATCGATACCGAGTGGCTGCCGGTCTCCTCCAGCATCTCCAGCACCGCGGTGTAAAACGCTGAGTTATGGATCGCGCTGGCCGAGAGCCGGTGGATACCCATCCCCAGGCTGTACTTGCGTTTCGCATCCTGCTGCACCATCTCCAGCGCCAGCAGCGTTTGCATCAGGCGGGAGACTTTCGCCGGATCCAGCCCCATCTCACGGCCAATCTCACGAATACCAAAAGCACGATTCCCTGTCGCCAGCAGATTAAGGCAACGGAATGCGTCAAAGACAGTGCTGTTCATTTCACCTTCCAGGCAATGTATTCAGTGATTTGAGTGTAAGGGGAGAAGGGGAGGAAAAGTATTGTCGGCAACGACGAGTGTGAACACGACGGGGAAAAAAGGATAACCGGGGAACCCACGTCCCCCGGGCAACGCCTTACAGCGACTTCACAAACGTCAGCAGATCTTCGTTCAGCTGGTCCTGATGGGTCAGCGCAAAGCCGTGCGGTGCATTGTCATACACCTTCAGTTCCGCCTTGCTAATCAGCTCCGCCGCCACTTTACCGGTGGTGTCGAACGGCACGATCTGGTCGTTGCTGCCGTGGATCACCAGCGTCGGAACGTCGACTTTCGCCATATCCGGGCGGAAGTCGGTTTCGGCAAAGGCGGTCACGCAGTCGAGGGTGCCTTTCAGCGATGCCAGCAGAGCGATGTTCAGGGTCTGGGTCAGCCCGCCTTCAGACACTTTTTGCCCGGCGTTGAGGCCGTAGAATGGGGTGGCGAAGTCGCTGATGAACTGAGCGCGATCTTTCAGCAACCCGTCACGAATGCCGGCGAAAACAGACTGATCCACGCCCTGCGGATAAGAGTCGGATTTGCCAAAGATCGGCGTTACCGCACCCAGCAGCGCCAGACCGGCTACGCGATCGGTGCCGTAGGTGCCGATATAACGGCTCACGTCGCCGCCGCCCATCGAGAAGCCCACCAGCGTCACGTCGCGCAGATCGAGCGCGGTGATAAGATCGTTGATGTCGGAGGCAAAGGTGTCGTAGTCATAGCCATTCCACGGCTGATCCGAACGGCCAAAGCCGCGGCGGTCGAAGGCGATGGCGCGGAAACCGCGCTCAGCCAGGTAGTTCAGCTGGCTGTCCCACATGTCGGCATCCAGCGGCCAGCCGTGGCTGAACAGCACTGGTTTACCCGCACCCCAGTCTTTGTAGTAAATCTGAGTGCCATCTTTCGCTTTAATCGTCGCCATAGTCTCTTCCTCAAAGTGTTGTTTTAGGTTTTAAACCGGCGCCACCAGATAGCGGGTCGCCGGGGGTGCATCGCCCTGATGAAAAGCCAGCACGCGGCTTTGCAGCAGGTGGTCATTCATGGTGTGGCGCTCCTGCAGGCGCAGATGTTCCACCCAGGATCCCATCAGGAAGGTCTCGACAAAGAGACCCGGCTGGTCGATATCTTCATACACCGCCCAGCTGATGGCACCCGCGCGGCGGCGCACCCGGCGCAGCTCGTGGACCGCCTGCAGAAAATCGTTTACCGCTTCAGGATCAATCATATACTCGCAGGAGACCAGCACCGGGCCGCGCTCGTTGGGGATGCTCTCCCGCGCGTCGTCGGCAATCAGGCCGCTGGTATCGAGGTTCAGGTTGGGATCTTTCTCCAGCTTCCAGCGCAGCACCGTAGCGCTGGCCAGCAGCATCCCAATCGTCGCCACGCAGAGTGAGGTGGCGGTGTTCACGTGCGAGGCAATCTGTCCCCAGACGGCGCTGCCCGCGGTCATCGAGCCGAAAAAGACCGTCAGATAGACCGCCAGCGCCCGGGCTTTTACCCAGCGTGCGGCGCTGCGCTGCGCCCCGAGGTTGAGGGTCGAGAGCACCGCGATCCACGCAAAGCCGGTGAAGAACTCAAACAGGTTCAGCAGCCAGAAGTGGCGCACAAAGGCCAGGGCCAGCATGGTGATAGCGAAGACCAGGCTCGCCGCCACCATCAGCCGGTCGGCGTTCAGGCGCTGGCGCAGACGCGGCAGCAGCACCGCCCCGGCAATCGCTCCCAGCCCGATACAGGCCAGCATGATGCCGTACCCCGCCGGGCCGAGGCCCAGCTCCCGACGCGCCACCAGCGGCAGCAATGCCCAGCCTGCGCTGGCGAAGACGAAGAACGCCACGGTGCGAATTAACACGTTACGCAGCACCGGTGCGGCGTGAACGTAGCGCACCCCGGCGCGCACCGCCGAGAAGAAGTGCTCCGGCGGCAGGCGCTGCACCGAGGCGGCAGGCTTCCAGCGCCATAGCACCCAGGCCACGCCCAGTACCGACAGGGCATTGAGCAGGAACACCATCCACGGCCCGGCCAGCGAGAGCAAAAAGCCCCCCAGCGCCGGGCCGATGGCGCGACTGATATTGACCCCCAGCGAGTTGAGCGCCACCGCCGGACCCAGCTCGGCCTTACTCACCAGATCCGGCACCACCGCCTGGAACGGCGGCGAGCTCATGGCGCTGCCGACGCTCAGCAGAAAGGCCGCGGCCAGCAGCACCGTCGGCGTGACCTGCCCGGTAAAGGAGAGGATCGCCAGCCCCGCGGCGGCAATAAACATCCACAGCTGGGAGAAGAGCAAGTACTTACGCCGGTCGACGATATCCGCCATCACCCCGGAAGGCAGGGCGAAGAGGAACATCGGCAGGCTGCTGGCCGCCTGCACCAGGGCGATATCCAGCGGATCGGCGCTGAGGGTCAGCATGCTCCAGTTGACCCCCACGTCGCTCATCCACGAGCCAACGTTGGAGACCACCGTGGCGATCCACAGCATGCGGAACACCCGCTGGTGCAGCGGCTGCCAGGTGGACATCGTCGGGGCAGGCGGATGCTCCACGTGCGCGTCGGTGATCTGGGTCATGCGAATCTCTCCGTGGCGCGCGAACGGACCCGCCATGCGCCGGGGCCGGTGATTGCCAGCGTGGTGAAGATAATCAGCAGCAGCCAGCCAAACTGGCCTTCGGCAATTGACCAGCCCGGATGCACCACCAGCATCGCCACCAGCAGCACGGCGATGATCGGCACGCAGGCCAGCCGGGTCGCCACGCCGAACAGGATCAGGATCGGGCAGATCACCTCGGCGACGATCGCCGGGATCAGGCTGAAGTACGGCCCAAAGCCAAAGGGATCTTCGATCCGCGTCAGTTCTTCGCTGAAATGCATGATCTTCGGCAGGCCGTGCACGTAGAGCAGCAGCAGGCTGCCGGCGATCCGCAGGAAGAACAGCCCCAGGTCAATCCGGGGCAGGTTAGGTTGGGTTGAGTTCATCATGATCAGAACGCGAAGCAGCTGCAGCCCAGCGCTCCCCAGAAGGCGTTATCGTCAGCCACCGGCATCTCTGCCGTGCGGGCAAAGTCGTGGGAATGGTTATGCACCCCGCACGGACCGCTGCAGTGGTGCACCGCGCTCATTCCCACGCGGGCGGCCTGTGGTGGCGCGGATCGGTAGTGGCCCGGCACCTTGACCACCGGCGACCACTCCGGCAGGACCGGGATGGCAGGCGGCGCCAGCGGGCCGAAGCTGCCTGCGGCGTAAACGATGTTGCCATCCACCACCGTCAGCACCGACTCGATGCCTTTAATTTCTTCTTCCGGCACGCGGAAGAAGTCTTTGCTCAGTACCGCGAGATCCGCGAGCTGGCCCTTTTTGATCTGGCCTTTCTGGCTCTGCTCATTGGAGAACCACGCGCTGCCCTGGGTCCAGAGCATCAGGGCGGTGTCGCGATCCAGACGGGCGCTGTGATCGTACATCTGCATCCCACCTACGGTGCGGCCGGAGACCAGCCAGTAGAGCGCGGTCCACGGGTTGTAGCTCGCCACGCGGGTGGCGTCGGTGCCCAGACCCACCGGCACGCCGGTTTCGAGCATGCGGGTGACCGGCGGGGTGTGGCGCACCGCTTCCATCCCGTAACGCTCGGCGAAGTACTCGCCCTGGAAGGCCATACGGTGCTGCACGGCGATGCCGCCGCCCAGGGCCTTGATGCGGTCGATGTTGCGCTGGGTGACGGTCTCGGCGTGGTCAAAGAACCAGTGCAGACCGTTGAACGGAATCTCGCGGTTGACCTTCTCAAAGACGTCCAGCATCCGGCTGATGGACTCATCGTAGGTGGCGTGGAGGCGGAACGGCCAGCGGTGCTCGACCAGATGGCGCACCACGCGCTCCAGCTCGTCCTCCATGCCGGGGGCCAGATCCGGGCGCGGCTCAAGGAAATCCTCGAAGTCGGCGGCGGAAAACACCAGCATCTCGCCCGCGCCGTTATGGCGGAAGAAGTCGGTGCCCTGGCCCGGCTTGAGCATGTCGGTCCACTTCTCGAAATCTTCCAGCTCGTGGCCGGGGCGCTGGGTAAACAGGTTGTAGGCGATGCGGATCGTCATCTGCTTTTTGTCGTGCAGCTCGGCAATCACCTCGTAGTCTTCCGGGTAGTTCTGGAAACCGCCGCCGGCATCGATGGCGCTGGTTAAGCCCAGACGGTTGAGCTCGCGCATAAACTGGCGGGTGGAGTTCACCTGCTGCTCCAGGGGCAGTTTTGGCCCTTTGGCGAGGGTGGCGTAGAGGATCATGGCGTTCGGACGGGCGATCAGCATCCCGGTCGGGTTACCGTTGGCGTCGCGCTGGATCTCGCCGCCCGGCGGGTTCGGCGTGTCTTTGGTGTAGCCGACCACCTTCAGCGCCGCGCGGTTGAGCAGGGCGCGGTCGTACAGGTGCAGGATAAACACCGGCGTCTCCGGCGCGGCCTCGTTGATCTCGTCCAGGGTCGGCATCCGGCGCTCGGCAAACTGGAACTCGCTCCAGCCGCCCACCACGCGCACCCACTGGGGGGACGGCGTACGCAGGGCCTGCTCTTTCAGCATCCGCAGGGCATCGGCCAGCGACGGCACGCCCTCCCAGCGCAGCTCGAGGTTGTAGTTCAGTCCGCCGCGGATCAGGTGCAGGTGTGAGTCGTTCAGGCCGGGGATGGCGGTGTGGCCTTTAAGATCCACCACTTTGGTGGCGTCGTCGTGGTACTGCATCACCTCGGCAACGGTGCCCACTGCAAGGAATTTGCCGTCACGCACGGCCACGGCTTCGGCGAGGGGATTTTCACGATCGACGGTATGAAACTGGCCATTTACCAGAATCAAATCTGCTGTAGAAGAGGAAGTCATAACTGCTCCTGACTGAGAGGGGAAATGTCAGGATTATTGGAACCGGTTACCGGAAAAAACCAGTTATACAAAGGGATAGCTATACCAAAGTATAACTATACCTGCGTATAACTATACGAAAGGTTAATTATACAAAGAGATAATTACGCCAGGGCGGAGAGTCATCCAGGATACAGGTATCGCATCGTCGCCGCGTCGTGCGACGGATTTCACCTGTTAACCTCACTGGATACCATTATGTCTAACTCAAAACTCGAAGTGTTAACCCCCGATAACTGTCAGATGATCTTCATCGACCAGCAGCCGCAGATGGCGTTTGGCGTGCAGTCTATCGACCGTCAGGTGCTGAAAAACAACGTGGTAGGGCTGGCGAAAGCGGCCAAAGTGTTCAACATCCCAACCATCATCACCACCGTTGAAACCCAGAGCTTCTCCGGTAACACCTTCCCGGAGCTGCTGGACGTCTTCCCGGGCAAAGACATTCTTGAGCGTACCTCCATGAACTCCTGGGATGACCAGAAAGTGCGTGACGCCCTGAAAGCCAACGGCAAGAAGAAAGTGGTGGTCTCCGGCCTGTGGACCGAAGTATGCAACAACACCTTCGCCCTGTGCGCGATGCTGGAAGGCGACTACGAGATCTACATGGTGGCTGACGCGTCCGGCGGCACCTCGAAAGAGGCCCACGACTTTGCCATGCAGCGCATGATCCAGGCCGGCGTGATCCCGGTAACCTGGCAGCAGGTGCTGCTGGAGTGGCAGCGTGACTGGGCCCACAAAGAGACCTACAACGCGGTGATGGATATCGTGCGTGAGCACTCCGGTGCCTACGGCATGGGTGTGGACTACGCCTACACCATGGTGCACAAAGCCCCGTCTCGCCAGAAGAGCGAGCACGAAACCCTGGCGCCGGTTCCGGCCCCGGTTCGCTAAGTTTTCAGCGGCAGGCTGGGCCCTCATCCGGCCTGCCGTTGACCTCTCTGGAGTCCATCATGAGTACTGGGTTAATTTCCCTCGCGGCAGGCGTGCTGATCGGCCTGCTGTACGCGCTGCTGAAAGTCCGTTCCCCCGCGCCGCCCGCGCTGGCGCTAATTGGTCTGCTGGGGATGCTGGCTGGCGAACAGGCCACCCGCCATTTTCTGCATGCTGATGACACCGCGCAAAAAGCCCCCGTCGCCGTTACCACAGGAGCCTCGTCATGAAAGCCTGGGTCGTTTCGCTGAGCTGTGGAATTCTGGCAGGGGTGATTTATGCCGCAATTGATGTACACTCGCCCGCGCCGCCGGTTGTCGCCCTGTTGGGGCTGTTTGGCATGCTGGTGGGCGAACAGCTGATCCCGATTGGCCGCCGCCTGTTTAGCCGTCAGCTGACGATGACCTGGTTTCGCCATGAATGCGTCCCCAAAATCAGCGGCACTCCACCTCCGGCCCGTCCCGGTGACGGTAGCGAGGGTTAATCACCTTTAGTTTGAGGAACACGAGCATGCCGCAGCACATAGCCATCATTGATGATGAACGGTCTGTTCGCAGCGGGTTAAGCAACCTGCTGCAGTCGGAGGGGTATGCCACAGAAGCCTTCGACTCGGCGGAAGTGTTTCTCAGCCACCCCACCGCGCTGGCAGACGCGGCGCTGGTGATCGCCGACATCCGCCTGCGGGGGATGACGGGTCTCGAGATGCTCGACAAACTGCACCTTATCGCCCCCTCGCCGCCGCCGCTTATTTTTATCTCCGGTCATGCGGATGAAAATATTCAACGCTACGCTGTTGAACACGGCGCTGTTGTTTTTCTGCGCAAACCGATTAATGTCGATGTGCTGCTGGCGCACATTCAACGCGCGCTCGCCACCTGACAACACCTGCACAACCGATCCCACGAGAACCATTAACGAAGAAAAATAAGGAACGTGGATGAACAACCCATCGCTGCCTGCGCTCTGGCCTGCCCCCGAAAATTTAGCGGAAGGGCGGGCTTTTGTGCTTAAAGAAGACGTCATTTTTACCCCGTTAGGGCAGGAGGGGAGCCTCTGCTGGCTCAATGCCCGCCTGCCCACCTCCGGCGGGTCGTTTATCATCGCCACTGGGGTGAGCGATGAAGAAGAGGCCAGCGCAACGCGCCTGCTGCGCAACGAGTTTGCCCTGCGGGAGTACCTGAGCGACGACTGGGCCATTCGCCCGGTGGCCAGCACGCAATACCACGGGCGCTTTGCACTGGTTTATGCCCCCTTTTCGTTTGTGCTGTTAACCCGGATCGTCGGCGCGCCGATGGCCTGTATCCAGAGCTTCCTCGATCTGGCGATCCGCATCAGCCTGCCTTTACGCCTGATGCACCTGCGCAACCTGGTGCATGGCGATATCAAGCCCGGCAATATTTTTATTCATGAGGACAACCGCTGTCGGCTGGCGGGTTTTGGCCTGTCGTCCGGCACCTCGGAAGAGCTTCAGCAATCCCGGCTGGCGGTGGTGGGCGGTACCCCCGCCTACATGTCGCCGGAGCACACCACCCGCACCCATCGCGCGGTGGATAACCGCAGCGATCTCTACAGCCTGGGCGTAGTGCTTTACGAGCTGCTCACCGGCAGCCTGCCGTTTGAGCTGGGCGGTGAGGATCAGGGCAAGTGGGCGCACTATCATATCGCCTCCGAGCCCCGCGCTCCGGGCGCAGTCTGTCCCGGCGTGCCCGCCATGCTGTCGACCATCGTCCTCAAGCTGCTGGCGAAAAAGCCGGAGAACCGCTACCAGACCGTCGATGGCCTGATTGCCGACCTGCGCCGCTGCCAGGCCACCCTGAACGACGACGGGGAGATCGCTGCCTTTACCCCCGGCCTGCAGGATCGCTCTCCGGCCTTTCATCTCACCGACACCCTGTACACCGCCCATCCCCAGGCGGCGGAGCTGCTCCACGCCTTTGAGCGGGTCAATCGCGACGCTATCGCCGGATTCGTGGCGATTAGCGGCCCGTCGGGGATCGGCAAATCGTCACTGATCGCCTCGGGGCTGAAGGCCCTGCAAAACCGCAGCGTGCTGCTGGCGGTGGGCAAGGTGGACCAGTTTTCCCCCACGCTGCCCTACGCGGCGCTGACTTCGGCGTTTCGTAACCTGACGCTGCATCTGCTGGGGCTGTCGGCGGAGGAGGTGGCCCAGTGGAAGATCCGCCTGTCCCGCGAGCTGGAGGGCTACGAAGCTCTGGCCGTCAGCCTGGTGCCGGAGCTGCGGCTGCTACTCGATAACAAGCCGCGCTTCTCCAGCGACATCTTCTCCATCGACGCCCGGGCGCGCTTCAGCCACATGGTGCTGGCCCTGGTGAAAGCCTTCGCCAGCGCGGGCTACCCGCTGGTGCTGCTGCTGGACGATATCCACTGGATCGACCCCGCCAGCCTGCAAATCCTGGAGTATCTGCTGACCCACGCCAGCACCGTGCCGCTGCTGATGGTGGTGGCGCACCGGGATGCCTGCTCGCTGCCGGACAACACCCTGCATCATCAGCTGGCGAGCCTGCACTTGGCCTCGCGTAATACCACCGAGCTGCGCCCGGAGCCGCTGTCGGTGAAGGCCGTGTCGCGCTGGCTGGCGGATATCTTCCATACCCGCTCGGCCAGCACTCTCGATCTGGCCGGGCTGATCCATGAAAAAACCGGCGGCAACCCGCTGTTTGTGCATGAGTTTTTCCGCCGCATCGTCGATGACGGGCTGGTGACGCACAACAAGTACCAGGATAAATGGCATTACGATCTGCACGCCATCCGCACCCGGCACTACACCGAAAACGTGGTCACCCTGGTACTGCAGCAGCTGGAGGAGATGCCTGAAGAGACCCAGCTGCTGCTGGGCAGCATCGCCTGCCTCGGCGGCAGCGGCGAGCTGGAGATGGTGTGCCGGGTGGTAGCGATGTCGGTCGCAGAGATCCGCTATGCCCTGCACCCGGCGGTGACGGCGCAGCTGATCACGCTCAACGCCGGGAGCTATGCCTTTACCCACGACCGGGTCCAGGAGGCGGCCTTTGCCCTGCTGGATAACGCCGAGCGCAGCCGGCTGCACCTTACCACCGCCAGCCTGCTGGCGGAGTCGGCCCGTCAGGCGGCGGGCAACGAGATCCTGTTCCGCGCCGTGCATCACGTCACGGCGGCGCTGGACTGTATCCAGCCTGCGCCCCAGCGCCAGATGTTCCGCGAGCTGAGCCTGCTGGCGGCCCGCCGCGCCCGCCGGTCGGGGGATTACCTCTCGGCCCTGAGCTATATCCAGACCGCCCGCGCCCTGGGCAACGCCGGTGCGCTGCCGGAGAGCGCCAGCGACTTCACGCTCGACAGCGAGGAGGCCGGGTGCCAGTTTGCGCTGGGCAATCTCGACTGCACCCGCCGACTGTGCGACCGCATTCTCAACTCCCCCGGCGGGCTGGCGGAAAAAGCGCTGGCGGCGAACCTGTTGGCCGAAGTCTATATGCGCCAGTCCGACAACCGGCTGGCGCTGGAGGCGGCCCTGAGCTGGCTGGCGGTGTTTGGCATTCACGTCAGCCGCTACCCGGAAGCCGCCGAGTGCGACGAGGCCTGGCACAGCCTGTGCAACCGCGTCGGCGATAACCCGCAGGGCCATTTTGCCGGGCTGCCGCTGATGAACGACGGCGACACCGAGGCGGTGATGAACCTGCTCAACAGCGCCTGCGTGTTCGCCAGTTTTACCCGCTCGCGCCTGCATTTCATTCTGCTGTGCCGGATGATGCACCTGACCCTGGATCACGGCATTACCGGCGCGTCCGCCCCGGCGATGGCGTGGTTCGGGGTGTTGATTGGCCACCGCTACGCCGAATATCGCCTCGGCTTTCAGTACGGCACCCTGGCGCGGGAGCTGGTCAACCGCCATGGCTACGACGCCTTTGAGGCCAAAACCCTGCTGCCGCTGGATCAGCTCAGCGTCTGGACCCAGCCGCTGGGCTACACCATCGAGTGCGCCAAAGCCTGCTTTACCTCCGCCGTCACCCATGGGGACATGACGGTGGCCTGCTTTGCCGCCTGTCATCAGGTGATCAACTTCCTTACCCGGGGCGATCACCTTGACGGAGTGCTGACCAGCATCGAGCGCGGCCTGGCCTTTGTGCGCAAAACCCATTACCAGGACGTGGAGGCGATCCTGCTGATGCAGCGCCACTACGTGGAGCATCTGCGCACCCCGGTGAGCGGCCACTGGACCGCCAGCGAGGTGCTGCCGCACTCCCTGCTGCCCGCCGCCGCAGAGCAGGCCACGGAGCAGACCTCCACCATGCTGTTCTGGTTCTGGCTCTATCGCGGGATGGCCCACTTCGCCTGCGGCGAGTTCCCGCAGGCGGCGGAGAATCTCGAGCAGGCCGGGCAGTTTGCCTGGTCCGCTCCGGGCCATATTCATCTGCTGGATTACCATCTCTACAGCGCCCTGGCGCTCTCCCAGCAGCTGACCCCGGAGACCTTTTCCGCCGACCTGCGACGCCAGATCCACTTGCATTACGACAAAATCGCCCTCTGGGCGCGGATCAACCCGGGCACCTTTGCCGATAAAGAGGCGCTGATCTACGCCGAGATCGTGCGGCTGGACGGCATGAACAGCATCGCCCTGGAGCAGTACGAGAAGGCGGTGCGCCTGTCGCGCGACGGCGGTTTTAACCCATTCAACGCCCTGGCCCACGAGCTGGCCGGACGCTTCGCCCATGCCTGCGGCTACACCACCGCCGCCGATGCCCATTTCCGCGGGGCGATGACCGCCTGGGGACGGGCCGGGGCGCAATCCAAAATACGCCAGCTGGAGCGGGATTTCCCTTACCTGCTGGCCCCCGGACAGGCCAACGCCTGGGACACGGTGACCTTTGCCCGTAACGAGGAGATCCGCGATCTGCAGAGCGTGATCAAGGCCTCGCGCGCCCTGTCGGAGGAGATCAACCTCGAGCGGCTGATCGAAACCCTGATGACCATCCTGCTGGAGCGGGCCGGGGCCCAGCGCGGCCTGTTGATCCGGGTGAATGACAATAACATCCCGGAGATCGAGGCCAGCGCCAGCACCACCACCGACGGGGTGCGGGTGCAGATCCGCAAAGAGGTGCCGATGGCCACCGACATGCCGCTGACGGTGCTGGCGGCGGTGATCCGCACCGGGCAGGAGATCCACACCGGCAAACCGGAGGAGTTCCACCCCTTCAGCCAGGACCCGTATCTGGTGACCTCCGGGGCGGCGGTGATGTGTGTCCCGATGTTCAAGCAGGCCCGGCTGGTGGGGGTGCTCTATCTGGAGAACCGCCTGATGCCGGAGGTCTTTACCGTGGAACACTCCCGGGTAGTGAGCCTGCTGGGGGCGCACGCCGCCATCTCGCTGGAGACCGCCCGGCTGTACGCCGAGCTGCTGGAAGAGAACCTCCAGCGCCGTCGGGTCGAGAAAGAGCTGCGGGCCAGCCAGACCTCGCTGATGCTCGGGGAGCAGATCAGCCACACCGGCAGCTGGCGCTGGGAGCTGCAGCAAGATCTGATGTTTATGTCGGAAGAGTACGCCCGCATTCTCGGCCTGCCGGAGAAACAGAAGATGATTTCGATGGCCGAGTTCCTCACCTTCGTGCATCAGGATGACTATCCGCGCATCAGCACCCTGGTCACCGAGAGCGTCCGCAACGGCCTGACCATGCGCGCCGAGTTCCGCATTATCCGCGCCGACGGTGCCACCCGCACCATTCTGGGGATTGGCGATCCGGTGGGGGTGGGCAGCGAAGTGAATGAGTATTACGGCATCATCACCGACATCACCACCCAGCGGACGGCGGAAGACGCCATGCGCGTGGCCCAGGCGGAGCTGGCCCGCGTTTCGCGCGCCACCACCGTCGGGCAGCTCACCTCGTCCATCGCCCATGAGATCAACCAGCCGCTGATGTCGATTGTCGCTAACGCCGGGGCCAGCCTGCGCTGGCTCAACCGCGATCCGGCCAGGCTGGATAAGGCCCGCCTCGGGCTGGAGGAGATCGTCTCCGAGGGCGAGCGGGCAGGGGAGATCATCCGCAGCCTGCAGTCCCTCACCCGCAAGCAGGATCCGGTCTTCGCCCGCATCGATCTGCACTATCTGGTGCGGCACATCATTACCCTGTCGCGCAGCCAGCTGGAGCAGCGGCGCATCAGCGTCAGCTATGCCCTGGCGGCGACGGACAGCTTTATCGTGGGGGACAGCGTGCAGATCCAGCAGGTGCTGCTGAACCTGGTGATGAACGCGATAGAGGCGATGGCCGAGGTGAAAGAGCGGCCCGGCACGCTGGAACTCTCCACCTCAAACCCGGAGGGCGGGGGGATCGCTTTTGAAATCGCCGACAGCGGCACCGGCATCGGACCGGGGCTGAGCGAGCGCATCTTTGACTCGTTCTACTCCACCAAAGCCCAGGGGATGGGGGTGGGGCTGACCATCAGCTACAGCATTATCGAGCGTCACCGGGGCAAGCTGACGGCCCGCAACCGCCAGCCACACGGCTCTGTGTTTGCTTTTACCCTGCCGCTGGCGGCGAGCGAGGCGTCACTCTGAGGGCAGGATTCAGGCCAGGCGCTCGGCGGCCCTGACCAGATCCGCCAGCGAGCGGGCCTGCATTTTGTCCATCACCCGACGGCGGTGGACTTTGACGGTGATTTCACTCACCCCGAGCTCGGCGGCGATCTGCTTGTTCAGCATCCCGCTGATCGCCAGCTGCAAAACCTGCTGTTCGCGCGGGGTGAGGGAGAGGTGGCGCTGCCTGAGGGAGTACTGCTCGCGCAGGTGCGAGGCGTTATCTTCCGCCAGCTTCAGCGCCGCGCCAATCGAGTCGATCAGATCGTTCGACGCCACCGGTTTGGTGAGAAACTCATACGCGCCGCCCTTCATCGCCTTTACCGACATGGGAATAGTGCCGTGGCCGGTGAGGTAGATAATCGGGATTTCGCGCCCGCTGGCCTTCAGGGTATCCGCCACCTCAAACCCGCTGATGGTGGGCATCTGCATATCGAGGATCACGCAGGAGGGCACATCTTCAAAAGTGTGCTGCAGAAAAGATTCTGCCGAGGAGAAGTCGAGGGCGTTCAGCCCTGCAGATTCCAGCAGCCCAACCACGGACCGCCTGACAGCGTGATCATCATCAACGACGTAAACAATGTGTTCCATTAATAGCCCCAATGATTCAGCCTGACAGAGATGAGAGGATTTCGCCCAGCGTGAAAACCACCTCCGTACTGTTCAAGCGGTTATGGCGGCAGCTTTCGAACGCAACAACTCTAACACATTAATTATCATTATCATTTAACAATATGATAACCCTATGACAGGCGGATTATTGCAGGCTGATCGCATCGGGTAGTCGCAGCCCGGAGTCTTGCAGACTGTCGCCAATAACAAAGGGCACAATCCATAAGCGTATACCCGTATTGCAAAATTCATAGGGCATATGCAGCGGCTGATTGAAATGGTCGTGTGCAGGATAGATTAGCAACATATCCCCGCTGCCCTGCAGGTAATTCACCCCGTACGCCAGCATCTGAAAGAGATCGTCCCGTGACTGATCGAGTTGTTTATTACGATCATCAGCTATTTTCCATTTAATATCACAGACGATAGTCGTTCCGGTACTGCCCTCCCGCGGTCGTAACTTGATGTCGGGCCAAAGACCAAAGAGTGCACTATCATCCAAGCGCACCAGACTGTGTTCATTAATCTGTGGTTCCACGTGCCAGCTGGGGTGGTAACGATGACGCATCCATGCCGTTACAAAGGATTCAAATACCGCCTCCATCGGGAAAAGCAGCGAGATCGCGCTGGCTTCCCCCTGCATACAATGAGGTGACTGGCCCAGCAGGATCAGCCTGGCCCACGCAAGTGCATGTTCGTAGTGGTGCATATGACGATCGAGTCGAACCTGGTCAAAGGCAACGCGAACATCGTTAATGGGCGGAATATCTTCAAAGTGTGCCTGTAATGGGCGAAGTTGCTGCAAAAGTTGCGGATGTCGAGTCTGGCGGTAGACCTTATCAAGCGCGGTTTTCAGGATTCGGTTTTCCGGACGTTCAACATTATATTCATCAAACTCCACCTGAAAGCGATCCCTTCGTACGCAATTTTTACTGAGCTGGGCGGAGATCTGCAGTTTGCCCTTCATCCAGGGCAAATTATCCTGAAGACGTAAATAGTCTCGCTTCAGACCCTGACGCACAATTTGTTGTACGCTATCGATAAATTGCTGAATGAACACATCCATCAGCGGCATTTTCGAGGTTCTGATGCTGGATGTAGAGGTAGCAATATGGCGAAAGGATTTTAACGTACGCAGCATCATAAGGAGCTGTTGACGTGCAATGTCGACATTCTCCTCGCTGCGTCCGGTTTTCGGTAGTACCTCAATAAAGCTATTGCCGGGTAAGGCGATTACCCCGGCATAGTTTTTGACCTGAAGGGTCTTTACACCTCCCCGACTGCGAAGCGTCAGCAGACGGTGGGTGTTATCTGCGTCATCGCTCAGGCAGCGTTTTTCAAGCCACGCAAAAAGATGTGCGGGCAAGGCGACCGCATTATTAATGCGGCCGCTATCGGTGTCACATATGAGATGTCCATATTCAAAGAGGGTAAATGTCTGACGGGTTGTCATTCCCCATCCTCCGGTTTGCCTCTGCGCGGAGCATAAATTTGCTGCCAGGCGTGCGGGTTATCCCAGACCTCGTCCTTCTCATTAGCCAGATGAAAACGGGTGCCGATATCATTCAGCTCGTCTGTTCCACTATCGCCGAACAGATCGGCGAACTGTTTCTGGTCTTTCACTTCGCGGATAAATTGCAGGTTATCGCTTTTTTGATTATCGCCCAGCACCATGCGAATTTTTTGCCAGTCATTGTAGAAGTACTCTTCCAGTAGCGGCAGAACCTTATTTCTCATGATCCGTTTGAGTCTTGCAAAGGCCAGTTCTTCATCTTCTTTAGCCTGTACGACCGGGATGAAAAAGGCGTGACCCAGAGTATGTTCGCTGTCGTATAACACCTGAATCCGCTCATTCAAGGTTTGCAGCAGGCGCGGAAGATTAATGCCATTGATGACGGTATCAGCGAGAACTTTGATATTGGGCTGCATAGCTTCAAATTCGAATCGGCGACGCAGCGCGGTGTCCAGCGCGGTAAGAGAACGGTCTGCGGTATTCATGGTACCAATCAAATAAAGATTGTTCGGCACGCTGAATGGAGTGGCAGAATAAGGCAGCATGACGCTTAGGGCTTCGGGCTCTCCGGCACGTTTAGAGGTTTCGATCAGTGTAATCAGCTCGCCGAAAATTTTGGAGATATTACCGCGGTTAATTTCATCAATAATCAGGACGTAGTTTTGCCGTTTTTCAGGAGCTACTTCCTGCGAACTGGAAGGCAAATCTTCAAGTTTAAGCAGGTAATTCAGAATGCTGCGTACGTAGGAGGGGTTGTGTACTTTTGCCTGTGGATTCTGGTAAACCAGACGAATGTCCTTTAGGTAGGCATTATAACCCTGACCCAAATCTTCTTTTTTAGATTGTGACGGGAAGATACCAAAGCTGGTCTGGCTTTTATAAGCCAGCTGGAATGCCTTACCCTGCTGTGTTTCAAGGGTAATGCTACCGCTTTCTGCTAAACGTTCCTGCAGGCGGGTAAGTGCTTCATCAAGTTTTAACTGAAAACCTGCGTGACCGAATGCGGCATCTTCACAGATTTGCTTAAAAATACCCGCTTTGATTTCGTAGCGAACATTACCATCGTCAGTGGTCTCCGCCCTTAACCCTTCAATAAACTCTTCGTAGCCGAAACTTTGGTGGAAGGTGATAAAGCGCACCCGCTTTTCAGCAATCAGACTGTCGTAAATCTTCTTCAACTCGCGGCGTTTTTCGGTTTCATCTTTTCCAACCTGCTGCGAGTACGCTTCTGGTTCGCAGGCGCGTACGGCAAGGTCGATGGTGCGATACGTTTTACCTGTGCCAGGCGGGCCATAAAGAATGGTGTTTTTGGGCAGTTGCGGCGTGCTGACCTTTTCGTCCTGATCCTCTTCTGAGGAACTTACCGCACTACCGAGTATAGTTATATCGTTCTTTTTCTCGATTACCTGGGCATAGAGATGCCAGAGTGACATGTTGAGCTCGATGGGATCCACATCGCTGCCCAACGCCTTATGTAGCGCTTTTTTAAGAGCCAAATTGCTGGCAAACCATTCCTGCCCTTTAGGAAGACCAAGCTGAAAATGGTTATTGCAGTAATTGTAGCTACTGAAAAAGTTGCTGACATTCACGACGTTGGTAATTTGCGCCGGATAGAGCGCGGCAAAGGCGCGATGGCACAATGCCCAATAAGTTCTGTTAAGAACCCCGTCAGTTATTAGCTTTTTTAGACTCTCAATTACCCGGTTGTAATTGTCCTGTGTGCACCCTTGTGCCATCTGCTTTGTTAGATCAAGCAGCTGTTTTTGTGCTGCCTTGAATTCAACAAGAGACATGCCGCCTTGCCTGAGGCTCGAAATGCCGTTGCTTCGTTCGTACCAAATCTGTCGAATCGTATCTTCAGTAAAATCAGGTTTTTCCGCCTGAATTTGTTCTACAAGTCGGCGATAGCTCGTACCCCAGTTCGGGTTGTATTGATTATTTTTAGCGATATGTGAACGAAAGAAAGGGGCTAACGCAGACGGATCCTGAACCATGACGCACTCCGTGTATAGGATAGATAAGTTTAAGATAATCCGTATCTTATAAGATTATTCTGAATTTAGTCACTGCCTGTTCAGGGGAGGCAGTGACTAATTGAGTTAAACGTGATTTGCGACAACCTCCGCGGGTTACTCCCCCACCAGCTCAATACGGTTCCCATCTGGATCCGCAATCACGGCTTCGTAATAGCCATCGCCGGTCATCCGTGGGGCGCTCAGGAGCGTGTTGTTTAACCGCGCCTGCTCCGCCATCCGATCCACATCCGCTTTGCTACCGACGTTCAGGGCGATATGCGCCCAGCCGACAAACTCCGCGCACTGAGGAGAACCGGCCAGTTCCGGGACGGTCATTAGCTCGATGGTCGGTCCGTCGCTGAGGGTCATAAAGTGCGACGCAAACCCCGGGCGGTTTTTACTCAGGTAGCGTTCGTTGCGGCGTGCGCCAAATACGGCTTCCCAGAAGTGAACCTGGGCGTCCAGGTTGTGTGTCCAGAGTGCGACGTGTGCAATATTCATATTATCCCTCGCTGCGGGCGGGTTGGTTAGCGGTGACGGTCACGGACAGCGCGGCGACGACCAGCATCAGCAGCATAATGACCATAAACGCCTGGGTTAAGGAGGTGGCATGCGCCACATAGCCGATAATGGCGGGCCCGGCGAGCACGCCGAGATAGCCCAGAGTAGTGATGGCCGGCACGGCGACCGCCTGCGGCATACGGGTCTGACGGCCAACGGCGGAGAACATCACCGGCACGATATTGGCGCAGCCGGCACCCACCAGCACGTAGCCCAGCAGCGACAGCTGCCACAGCGGCATAAAGGTCACCAGCGCAAAGCCGAGGGCGGCCACGATCGCGCCACCCACCACCGCGCGCAGGGCGCCGGTGCGGGCGATGAGCTTGTCGCCGGTTAAGCGGAAAATCGTCATCGCCACCGCAAAGCAGGTGAAGCCCAGCCCGCCCAGCGACTCCGGTACGCCGCGCACTTCGGTGAGGAACACCGCGCTCCAGTCCAGCACCGTCCCTTCGGCGAGGAACACCGCAAAGCAGATGGCACCAATCAGCAGCACCACGCCGCGCGGCACGGCAAACGCCGGGCCGGAGGCAGGGTTAGCCCACGGCAGCAGCCCTTTCAGGCTGAAGGCCAGCATCAGAATAACGCTCAGGATAACGATCAGGCAGGCGACAAAGGCGCTGGCTCCGAGGGTCAGCAGCAGGGTCATTGCACCCGCGCCCGCGATGCCGCCGACGCTGTACATGCCGTGAAAGCCGGACATCACGGGCTTAGGTGAATCGCGCTCGACGATGATCGCCTGGATGTTCATGGCGCAGTCCGTCACCCCCACGCCAACGCCGAACAGCAGCAGGATGGCAGCCAGCAGGCGCGGATCCGGAACGATCGCCAGCAGCGGAGTGGTGAGCAGCACGATCGCCATCGCGGTAACAATTACCCGACGGCAGCCGTATCGGCTGGTCAGCATCCCGGTGAGCGGCATCGCAATTAACGCCCCCATCCCCAGGCACAGCAGCAGCGAGCCAAGCGTGGCCTCGTTAACGCCGGTATTGGCTTTGGCGTAAGGGACCAGCACCGCCCAGGTGGCGGTCACGTAGCCGGCAATAAAAAAGACGATCCGGGTGGCAAGCCGATGGACGGCTCCGGTGGTCTGAGGGGTCATTTCACATCCTTATAAGGTTTCAGTAACGGGGAGGCCGGTGTTTTGCGCTGCGCCTTCTCCCCGGGGCGCGAATTTGCGGTCACAGGCGCAAACAGGAAGCCGTCATGGGGGTTGGTGGGCGGCACCTGCTGGCGATAATCATCATAGTATTTCATCGTGACGCTCCGGTTTCGGGCCATGTGGATTGACAGAGCGCGCCGTCATGCAACATTATGCGCATTGTTGCTCGATTCAAATCCAGAGAAGATAATTTATGCTCGATTATGCAGCTTTCCCGGAACAACGACAAGATCTGATCCGCCAGATCCTGCAGGAAAATGGCAGGGTAGTGTGCGCCGAACTGGCGACCCGAATGCAGGTGTCGGAACATACCATTCGCCGGGATTTACATGAGCTTAGCAAAGAGGGGTTCTGTAAGAAGGTCTACGGCGGGGCGGTGCTGCAGCTGGCGGATGCCGAAAATTTCTACAGCCGCGAGCAAAAAAATCACGCAAAAAAAGTCACGATCGCGCAGAAAGCGGCAACCCTGATCAAAGCGGGAAGCTGCATTTTTATCGATACCGGCACCACCAACCTCGCGCTGGCGAAGGCCCTGCCGCCGGATCTGGCGATCACCGTGGTGACCAACTCTCCGGCCATCGCCGCGGAGCTGCTGCGCCATCCCCTGTGCGAGGTGATCATCACCGGCGGCCAGATCCAGCGGACCTCTGGCGGCGCGGTGGGAGCCACGGCGGCGAGTCAGATCCAGGGGATTATTTTCGATCAGGCGTTTATCGGCGGCTGCGCGATGGATCCGGGGATGGGGCTGACCGGGTTCGACTTTGCCGACTGCGAGTTCAAGAAGGCGGTGATCGGCCAGAGCAGCCAGACCATTGTGGCGCTCACCACCGATAAAATCCCCGGCGTGGCGCGCTTTGTAGTGGCAAAAAGCAGCGATATCGACGTGCTGGTGGTGGAGGCGAGCCTGGATCAGGAGGCAATCGCAGCTTTTGCGGCGCAGGATGTGCGGATTATCAGCGCTTAACGCACCTCAAACACCACCGCCGTCCAGTTGACTCGGGTACAGGGCGGAAACTCGGGGCAGGGGTCGATATGGGTACAGGCCCCCGACCAGATAAAGGTGTCTTCATCAATCCGGTACCAGTGCGGATTGCCCTGCACCGCATCACCCACCACCGTCGCCTGCACGCTGATACGGCTCCCCTCAGGCAGCTCGCGGGCCACAGGCGCAAACACGGACGGACTCTCTTTACGCGTATAGACACCCATCAGGGTCTTCACACTGGCGGAAACGGGAAGTTCGACGAACGGGCTCATGACAGGCCTCATAACAGTGCACTCTTTGTGATTAACGATATAAGTCGCTCTCTATCTCGCGATCACGATAAAGCGTGAAACTGTCAGGCTGTGTCATGCGAAAGGCTGAATGCGGCAGATTTCATCCCCGCTTGACCCACGACAAGGCAGCCTGGCCCGGCCTCTTTCTATAATCAGGCCCGTTTGTCTTTTCACTGGTGCTAACCATGGCGTATCAACTCAACCTGAACTGGCCGGAATTTTTAGAAAAATACTGGCAAAAGAAACCTGTCGTTTTAAAGAACGCCCTGCCCAATTTTATCGATCCTATCAGCCCGGATGAGCTGGCAGGGCTGGCGATGGAGCCGGAAGTGGACAGCCGCCTGGTCAGCCATAAAGAGGGTAAATGGCAGGCCAGCAACGGTCCGTTCGAGCACTTCGACGGCCTGGGTGAAACCGGCTGGTCGCTGCTGGCGCAGGCGGTCAACCACTGGCACGCACCGGCTGCCGAGCTGGTACGCCCGTTCCGCGTGCTGCCGGACTGGCGTCTGGACGATCTGATGATCTCCTTCTCCGTCCCGGGCGGCGGCGTGGGCCCGCATATCGACCAGTACGATGTGTTTATCATTCAGGGGATGGGCAGCCGTCGCTGGCGCGTGGGGGACAAGCTGCCGATGCGTCAGTTCTGTCCGCATCCGGCGCTGCTGCATGTCGATCCCTTTGAGCCGATCATCGACGAAGATCTGGCCCCGGGCGATATCCTCTACATTCCGCCAGGATTCCCGCACGACGGCTTCACCCACGAGACGGCGCTTAACTACTCGGTGGGCTTCCGCGGGCCAAACGGCCGGGATCTGATCAGCAGCTTTGCCGATTACGCCCTGGAGAACGATCTGGGTGGGGAGCACTACAGCGATCCGGATCTGACCTGCCGTGAACATCCGGGCCGGGTTGAGGAGTACGAACTCGAACGCCTGCGCAAGATGATGATCGAGATGATTAGCCAGCCGGACGATTTTAAGCAGTGGTTTGGCAGCTTTATCTCCACCCCGCGTCACGAGCTGGATATTGCGCCTGCCGAGCCGGAGTACACGCCGGAAGAGGTGCTCGACGCGCTGCAGGGCGGCGAAACCCTGACTCGCCTGAGCGGGCTGCGGGTGCTGAACATCGGCGGCAGCTTCTTTATCAACAGCGAACAGCTGGAGATGGTAGACGCGACGGCGGCGGATGCGCTGTGCCGCTACACCGAGCTGGGCCAGGCGGAGCTGGGCGCTGCCCTGCAAAACCCGGCGTTTGTGGAAGAGCTGACCGGGCTGATTAACCAGGGATATTGGTTCTTCGACGAGTGATCGCACAGGCGGCGCGGGGCACAGGCCCCACGCCGCCATCTTTACGCCGCGAGGATATGACAGGCTTTCCAGTAATCAAGAAGACGCTCGTCATCGCTTTCGCGCTCGGCTTTACTTTTCATGGCCCGTGCCAGATTTTCTCTCGACACCTCCTGGCCTTTTTGCACAACATCTAAAACCGCTTCACCAAGAGCCAGGGATATTTCGGTACGATTGGCTTCTACCATATATGCCTCCATGTTGAGTGCGTGATGTTAATTATGCGACATAATAACGGGCCTGGAATATTTATCAGTTCATTCTTATATATTTAATATACCCTCTAACACGCGGCGGGAATAATGTTTCGAAATGCTAATGAGACGGAAAATAGCGTAATTATGGTCTACAGTTAGTTTCGTGTCACAACCCGTAGAAACCTGTTGAGGAGAATTAATTATGGTAAACAAGAGTGAAATCAAGGAACATACTCCGGTTGTTGCAAGCTGCGGTCACCATGTCGGCACGGTTGACCATCTTGATGGCGAGCGTATTAAGCTGGCAAAAAACGACTCTGAGTCCGGCGGTAAACACCATTATATCCCGCTGGAATGGGTCGATAAAATTGAAGGCAATAAAGTGGTGCTGAATAAGAATCACGAAGAGACTTTCGCCAGCTGGCAAGAAGCCTGATTAACAGCAGTGCCGTAAAATAATATTTAAACGCTGGTGTCATGCCAGCGTTTAAATATGTATTAAACGAGGCGGAATATACCTGCATTGCCGCCGCGTTAAAGGAGTGATACTGTTTTATTTTTAACAGCTTCCTCCAGGCGCAGGCATGTCCAACACAACGCTCAATAATCCGACCGCTGCAACGAAAAAAACCTTTTCCGTGGCAGACTTTAAGGTATTTGGCGAGCGCTACGGTATCGACTACCGCTTCCCGCTGCTGACGGATACCTGTGCCAGCACCAGCCCCGTTTTGCACGGCGATGTCGAAGAGATGATCCTCCCGTCCGGCATCTCCTTAACCCATTCCGACGTGCGCGTTCTGCAACCCTATGAAACCACCTCCCGCCACAGCAGCCCGCTGTATGTGCTGGTGGTGCTGGAAGGCTGTGTGACCCTGACCCTCAGCGGTGAGGTATACGCGGTGCACCCCGGCATGGCTTTTAGCGCCAGGCTCAGCGAACAGCAGGCGATGTCTGCCCGTCATGATGCCAATATCGCCCTCAAAACCCTCTCTTTTGGCGTTTACCCCGACGATGCCCGTCGGGAAAGCCTGCTCGCCTCTCTGCTGGAGCAGTGGGAGAAGCTCAACGCCTCCACCTTTGTCTGGCAGGTGCCAGATTTTGTGCTGGCCGGCATTCAGCATGCCCGGCAGCGCGAGCGCAGCAGCCTGTCGCGCCAGCTGCTGCTGGAAGGGGTAATGTACCAACTGCTGGGCCACGGCCTGCACCTGCGGGAGCAGCAGGGCACGGCGCTGCCGGGCGCCTCCGGCGGCGAGCACGCCCGGCTGGAGCAGATCCGTCATCTGCTGGCACAGGCCCCCGAGCAGGACTACACCCTCGCCCAACTGGCGGCCCGGGCGGCGATGAGCCCCAGCAGCCTGCGGAGCAAGTTCCGCCAGGCCTACGGCTGCACCGTCTTCGACTATCTGCGCGACTGCCGTCTGGCTCAGGCGCGGCGCTATCTGCTGGAAGGCCACAGCGTGCAGCAGGCGGCATGGATGTCGGGCTATCAGCACGCCACTAACTTTGCCACCGCCTTTCGTCGCCGCTACGGCGTCTGCCCTGGCACGGTGCGCAGCGACCGTTAATCCGCTTTTCCCCGATCGCCAACGCCGTTTGTGCGGTTTGGCATTGCGCATACGCACTCTGGCGGCGCGCATAGCTATCTTCGAAATGAAAAAGGTAATAATTCTTATTAACAATTAGAAATGCCTTTGGAGATTTTCATGTTCGCTAAAACGCGGCTGGCACTGCTGGTGGGATGGATTACCGGGAGCGTCGCGCTCCCCCTGATGGCGCAGGAGACGCCGAAAACCGAAACCGTGGTGGTTACCTCACAGATGCAGAGCGGGGCCACCAAGCTGGCGACCCCGGATATCGAGACCCCGCAGGCGGTGTCGATCGTGACCCGCGAGCAGTTTGAAGAGCAGGGTGCCACCAGCGTCCGTCAGGCGGTGAGCTACACCCCGGGCGTCTACAGCAACCAGATCGGCGCCTCTAACCGCTTCGACTACATCGTGCTGCGCGGCTTCTCCGACGGTAGTCTGGACAACGTCTACCTCGACGGCCTGAAGATGATGGGCGACACCAACTCCCACAGCTCGCTGGTGGTCGATCCCTGGTTCCTGGAAAATATCGAAGTGGTGCGCGGCCCGGCCTCGGTGCTGTACGGTCGTTCCTCACCGGGCGGGATCGTAGCGCTCACCTCGCGAAAACCTTCGTTCGATCCGGGCGGCGAGATCAAGCTGTTCGCCGGGAATAACGATCAGCGCGGGGCGATGTTTGACGTCACCGGCGCGCTGGATGACAACGACCGCGTGGCGGCGCGCCTGAGCGGCATGACCCGCTATGCCGATTCCCAGTTCGATCCGCTGAAGGAGGAGCGTTACGCCCTGATGCCGAGCCTGACCTGGCGCATCACCGACAACACCCGTCTCGATCTGATGGCCTATCTGCACCGCGACCCTGAGGGCGGCAGCCACTCCGGCCTGCCGTACGACGGCACCGTGGTTCCGCACGATGGCAAGATGATCTCCAACACCTTCTTCGAAGGCGAGGACGATTACGACAAGTACGATCGCCGCGAAAACATGGTCGGCTACAACATCGAGCATATGTTTGACAGCGGCTGGTCGGTGCGCCAGAAGCTGCGCTATCTGCACACAAAAGTGCAGCTGAATCAGGTCTATGCCGCCGGCTGGCTGAACGAAACCGAGCTTAACCGCGGCTACTCCGGCTCGGACGAGAAGATGGATGCCATCACCCTCGATAACCAGATCGACGGCAGCTTCGATACCTGGGCGGTGAACCACCGGGTGCTGATTGGCCTCGATTATCAGGATCGCAGCAACAATACCACCGGCTACTACGGCGGCTTCCCGCCGATCGACGCTTTCCACCCGGTGTACGGCGCGAAGCCGGACTACATCACCATGTACAGCCAGGAGAAGCACAAGCTGCGCCAGACCGGATACTACCTGCAGGATCAGCTCTCGCTGGACCGCTGGCGTCTGACCCTGGGCGGGCGCTACGATCAGGTGAGCGTGTCGAATATCGACAAGCTAACCGATACCCGCAGCGATCTGGACAAAAACAACTTCAGCAGCCGTGCGGCGCTGTTGTACCTGTTTGATAACGGCATCGCGCCGTACATCAGCTACTCCACCGCCTTTACGCCGACCAGCTTTGCCGATGCCAACGGCGATCTGCTGGATCCGATGGAAGGCAAGCAGTGGGAAGCGGGCGTGAAGTTTGAGCCGGAAGGGATGAACAGCCAGTTCAGCGCCTCGGTGTTCCGCATCAACCAGAAAAACATCGCCACCAAAGAGGAGCCGACCGATCCGTATCGATCTATCGGGGAGATCGAATCCGAAGGGGTGGAGCTGGAAGCGGTAGGGCAGCTGACCGACAGCCTGCGTCTGCAGGCGGCCTATACCTATACCGACATCCGCTACAAGAAGAGCAGCCCGGAGGAAGAGGGCAAGCGGGCGGTCTATGCGCCACGTAATATGGCCAGCGGCTGGCTCAGCTATGACGTTAAAACCGGGCCGCTCGATGGCCTGACGGTGGGATCCGGCGTGCGTTACGTCAACGGCGTGACCAGCGATCGCATGAACACCCACACGCTGCCATCGTATACGCTGGTGGATCTGGCGGTAGGCTATGATCTGTCGAAGGTCGGGCTGACCGGCGTGAGCGCCCAGCTGAACGTCAACAACCTGACGGACGAAAGCTACGTGGCGGCCTGTAACTCGCTCTCATACTGCTACTTTGGTGCCGAGCGCAGCATCGTCGGCAGCGTGTCGTGGAAGTTCTGATGTAAGTGTTTTCTCCCTCTCCCTCTGGGAGAGGGTCGGGGTGAGGGCATCAGGCCGCACTATGCCGCACTACTCCTCCATCGCAATATGAATCGCCTCGCCCATCTTCTTCAACGCCTCGCGGTTTTTCTCGTTCGGCGGTAACGCCACGTTGATCCGCAGGCAGTTGCGATACTTCCCTGACGCCGAAAACAGCGACCCCGCCGCGGCCTGGATCTTCAGGCGGCTCAGCTGCTTGCTGACGCACACCATGTCCACCTGTTCCGGCAACTCCACCCACAGCAGGAAACTGCCCTGCGGGCGCGTGACGCAAATCTCCGCCGGGAAATACTGCCGCACCCAGCAGGTGTAGCGCTCCATATTCTGCTGATAAATCTGGCGCATGCGGCGCACGTGGCGATGGTAGTGCCCGTCGCGGATAAAGGCCGCCACCGCCATCTGGGTGCCCGGCACGTTAAACCCGCCCGCGGCATATTTCATGTGCATCACCCGGTCGTAATACCGCCCCGGCACAATCCAGCCGACGCGCAGCCCGGGGGCCACGGTTTTGGTGAAGGAGCTGCACAGCAGCACGCGGCCGTCGATATCAAAGGAGTGGATGGTGCGCGGGCGCGGGTACTCCGCCGCCAGCTCGCCGTAAATATCATCCTCCACGATGACGATATCGTGGCGCTGGGCCAGGGCCAGCACCTGACGTTTGCGCGCCTCCGGCATGATAAACCCGAGCGGGTTATTGCAGTTGGGCACCAGGATCACCGCTTTGATCGGCCACTGCTCCAGGGCCAGCTCCAGGGCTTCAATGCTGATCCCGGTTTCCGGATCGGTGGGGATCTCGATCGCCTTGATGTTAAATCCGCGCAGCATCTGCATGGTGCCGTGGAACGACGGCGACTCCACCGCCACGATATCTCCCGGCTGGCACACCGATAATAGCGCCAGCGACAGCGCCCCGTGACAGCCGTTGGTGATCACAATCTCGTTCGCCGCCACCGTCGAGCCGCCGTCCAGCAGCAGGCGGGCGATCTGCTCGCGCAGCTCCTGCCTGCCTTCCAGCACGTCGTAGCTCAGCATCTCCCCGGGGTGGTGCTGGGCGATGCGGCTCATCTCGCGCCACAGCGGCTTCAGGCTTGGCTGGTTCAGATCCGGCGAGCCGCCGCCAAAGGAGATCATCTCCTTATCGGCGCGGGCATCGAGAAGCATCATCACCTCATCCCACTGGGTCACCTCCACCGGACGCTGCACCGGGCGGGTCATCGCCGGGACGGGCGGCTGCGCTTTGCGCGAGGAGACGAAGTAGCCGGAGCGCGGCTGGGGGGTGATCAGCTGTAAGTTTTCGAGGATCTGATAGGCCTGCTGTATGGTGCTGATGCTGACGCCGTGCTCCTGGCTCAGCGCGCGCACCGAGGGTAAACGCTCCCCGCTGCGATACAGCCCTTGTTCAATGCGTTGTGCCAGGAGATTGGCCAGATGTTGGTAGCGCGTCATGCTGTATCCTCGGTTGTCACCATACAGATCTAAAAACCAGTACAGATTGCCGCGTAAAACGGCATTCAGATACTGTTTTAGCGGATCTGTATGTTAAACAAAAGTTGTTTTTGAATCTGTATTGCAGGTCCCGATTTCCGTGATGATAACCCCACTGACACGATGAGGAGCGCATCATGGAATTTTACGAAAACCGGGCCAAACGGCCCTTTGCGGTGTTTATCTGGATGGGGCGGGCAGTGAAAAAGTGGTATCGCATTAACCGCACGCGCCGCATTCTGAGCCAGATGAGCGATGAGCAGCTCAAGGATGTCGGGCTGTCGCGATTTGATGTGTAGAGGGTTGCCCGGTGGCGCTACGCTTACCGGGCCTGCAGGGGCACGAATCGTAGGCCGGGTAAGGCGCAGCCGCCACCCGGCGTTAAAACGTTACTCGACGGTGGATTTCCCGGTGTTCTCCGCAATGCGGCGCAGATATTCGTTATTTTTAAACGCCACCATGATCAATTCGAACATCACGCGGGTGCCGATCAGGCTGAACAGCATGCCGAAGAAGCCGGCAATAAGATGCTCGGTAAACATCGAGTAGATCCCGCCGATCAGGATAAACAGCATGGCGATCCAGTAGAAGAAGACCAGCACGCGCGGCGTTAACAGATAGTCGAATCCCAGTAGTGATTTCATTTTTCTTGTCCTTAGAAGTGTCATTTTGCGCGTTGATTATAAAGGTAGTCAGGGTAATTCATACCTTTATCACTATCTGAAAACAGCCTTTTATGATGCAAAATCAGGGGGTTGCTATTTAAGAAGATTGCAGGTCTGGATCTTCGGCCGCGTCAGCAGCGCAACGGCCTCGTCGTAGCTGCGCACGTTGTTATACCCCATCACCAGCCCGTAGCGTTTTACCGACCCGCTGTACCACGCCGACAGGGCATTGACCTGCAGCTGCTGCTGTTGCCAGCAGTGGGCGATCTCCTGGTCGCAGCTGCCGTTGGTTAAAAAGGCCACGATATGCATCCCGCCGTCGTTCTGCTCGGTGAAGAACCGATCCCCGTAGACCTCGTGCAGGGCGGCAATCATCCAGTCGCGCCGCTGCTGATAGAGGGCGCGCATCTTTTTCAGATGGCGGAAGAAGTGGCCATCGTTGAGAAAGGCGGCGAGGATCTTCTGCGTCAGCACCGGCTGGCCGCTGGCGAGCAGATCGGCGCAGTCGTTAAAGGCCGACACCGTGCTGGCGGGCATCACCACGTAGCCGAGGCGCAGGGACGGCATCACGGTTTTGCTGAAGGTGCCCATGTAGATCACCCGATCCTGACGATCGAGGCTTTTCAGCGACGGCAGCACCTTGCGGGTGTAGTGAAACTCGCCGTCATAGTCATCTTCGATGATCCACGCGTCGTTCTGCCCGGCCCAGTCGAGCAGCTGCTGCCGGCGCGGCAGCGACAGCGTGACCGCCAGCGGGCTCTGGTGCGACGGAGTCACGATGGCAAACCGGGCGTCGGCGTGGTGGCGCAGCAGGTAATCGGTGTCGATGCCGGAACGATCCACCGGCACGGTGTGCAGGCGCGGCACGATCCGCCGGAGCAGCTGCTGACCCATAAAATAGCCCGGATCTTCAAACACCACCTTGTCGTTGCGGCTGGCGAGGGTATCGAGGATCAGCCGCAGGCTGCCGCTGTAGCCGCTGGTGATCAGCACCTGATCCGGCGTGCAGGACAAGCCGCGCGAGATGTTGAGGTAGCTGGCGATCGCCTGGCGCAGGGGCCCCCAGCCCATCACCGGCGGGTTGAGCATCTCCTCCTGACGCATGGCGCGTACCGCCTGGCCCGCCAGCAGCAGCCATTTCTTATACGGGAAACTGTCCAGCGCCGGGACGCCGGGGCGCAAAAAGCCTGCCCGTTCCCGCTGGCTAACCAGCGATTCCGGCAGCTGGCCCGTCAGCGGGTCATCGGGCGGCGGAGGCGTGACGGGGAGGGTTAAATCCGGGTTGACCCGCGTGCCGCGCGCCCCCTGGCTTACCAGATAGCCTTCGCCGATCAGAATGGCGTAGGCGGTTTCGACGGTTTTACGCGCCACGTTCAGCTCTTCCGCCAGCACGCGGATGGCAGGCACTTTGTCGCCAGGCTTGAGGATGCCGCGGGTAATGTTGTCCCGGTAGCGGGTGTAGATCTCGTGATAGCCCGGCTTCATGTCCTACCTCATTTCGCGCTTTTTGTATCTTTTTACTATGTCATGAACGGCGTAGATTTGCCCCATCGCATTTCATATGCCGCACATCAAGAGGAAAGACAATGAGCACTCGCGTTAACCACCATAAAGCCACACCTGCCCTCGCTAAAGCGCTGTCCGACCTGAGCATGGCGGTGAGCCAGACCTCCATCGACCCGGCGCTGAAGCACCTGATCGACATCCGCGTCTCCCAGCTCAACGGCTGTACCTTCTGTCTGGATATGCACTCGAAAGAGGCAAAAATCGCCGGGGAGCGCGAGCTGCGTCTGTATCATCTGACCGCATGGCGCGAGTCACCGCTGTTCAGCGCCCGTGAAAAAGCGGCGCTGGCCTTCACCGAAGCGCTGACCCAGATCGGCCCGCACGGCGTCAGCGACGTGCTGTACCGCAGCGTGGCGGAACACTATTCGGAGATTGAGATCTCTGAGCTGAACTTTGCGATCGTGGCGATTAACGCCTGGAACCGCTTAGGGATCACCTCCCGGATGGAACCCGGCGCGCTGGATGGCGCCTACGGCCTGAACAAAGCTAACCTCGAGTAAGACCGCGCTCGCGGATCATCGCCACCAGCGCCCGCAGCCCGGGCGGGACGTGGCGATGGCCGGGGTAGTAAAGGCGCAGCCCGGCAAAGGGCTGCGACCACTCATCCAGCACGCTCACCAGCTCCCCGCTTTCCAGCTCCTGCTGGATATAGAGTTCCGGTAAAAATCCCACCCCCAGCCCGGCTTTGACCGCCCGGATAGAAGCAAACAGATCCGAGGTGGCAAAACGCGGCGGCACCGCCAGGGCGATCTGCTCTCCGCGTCGCGCCAGCTCCCAGCGATAGATCCCCCCGTGGGCCATCCGCATGCCGATCCCCTGGTGATGCAGCAGATCGTCAGGGGTTTGCGGGGTGCCGTAGCGGGCAAAATAGTCCGGCGTGGCGGTGACCAGCTGACGAATATCCGGCGTGAGCGGCACGGCAATCATGTCCTGCGGCACTGACTCCGCGAGGCGCACCCCGGCGTCGTACCCCTCCGCCACGATATCGATCATCCGCGCTTCGCTCACCGCCTCGACGCGCATTTTCGGGTAGCGGATCATGTAGTCGATCAGCAGCGCATCCAGGAACAGCGTGCCGACGTTGTTCGGAACGTTCAGGCGCAGAGTGCCGGCAGGCTCGTCGGTGTCGCTGTGGATCTCTTCATCTGCCTGACGTATTTCCTGCAGCGCCGGGCCGATCCGCGCCACATAGCGCTGCCCGGCGTCGGTGAGCCCCACGCTGCGGGTGGTGCGGTTAAACAGCCGCGTTTGCAGACGGCTCTCCAGCCCGGCAACGGCGTTGCTCACGGCGGTGGCCGACATCCCCAGCTCCTGGGCGGCGGCGCGGAAGCTGCCGCGACGCACCACGGCCATCACTACTTCCAGCTCTGTCAGTCCTGAACGGTGCATAGATTATCCTGAAAATCGAAACAACCTTTGCAGCATAGCGTGGATTATCGCAACGGAGAAGGCGTGCCAGACTGGATGCATCCAGCCTGAGGAGGTTTATATGCATCATATCGAACAGATCTATATCAACGGTGAATTTGTCACCCCACACGGCAGCGAGCGTTTTGATCTCTATAACCCGGCGACGGCCCGGGTTATAGGCCAGGTACGTCTGGCCGACGCGGTGGATGCCGAACGCGCCATTGCTGCCGCGCAAGCCGCTTTTCCGGGGTGGTCACAAACCACGAAGCAGGAACGTATTGCCGCGCTGCAGCGGATGCAGGCTGCGGTGGCGGCCCGTCACGACGATCTGCTGGCGGCGGTGATCGAGGAGTACGGCGCGCCCGCGTCGCGCTCGGCGTGGATGGCAAGCTATCCGGCGGAAGCGATCGGCCAGGCCATCGCGGCGCTGGAGGCGTTTGAATTTGTGCTCACTGCCGGGGCGGCACGGGTAGAGATGACCCCGCTGGGGGTTGCCGGGCTGATCACTCCATGGAACAGCGATGCGGGCTTTATCTGCGGCAAACTGGCGGCAGCGCTGGCCGCGGGCTGCACGGCGGTGATCAAGCCCAGCGAGATGAGCGCCCTGCAGACGCAGATCGTGAACGCCGCTGACCTGCCGCCGGGGGTGTTCAACATCGTCACCGGGCGCGGCGACACGGTGGGCGAGACCATCAGCCGTCACCCGCATGTTGCGAAAATCTCGTTTACCGGTTCAACCCAGACCGGCAAAGCGATCCTGCGCAACGCGGCGGAGAACTTTACCCGCGTCACCCTGGAGTTGGGCGGTAAATCCCCGACGATTGTTCTCGACGATGCCGATATCAAACAGGCCGTTCCGCTGGCGGTGCAGGCCGGGCTGATGAACAGCGGACAGGCGTGCGTGGCCGGTACGCGCATCCTGGTGCCGCAGTCGCGGAAAGCGGAATTCGAGCAGGCGCTGGCCCAGGCCATCGCGGCGGTAAAGTCCGGCGATCCGCGGGATAGCGCCACCGAGGTCGGCCCGATGGTGAGCGAGAAACAGTGGCAGCGGGTGCAGGGGTATATCCAGCGAGGGCTCGCAGAGGGAGCACGCCTGCTGGCGGGCGGAGAAGGGCGGCCGGAAGGCACCCGGGACGGCTGGTTTGTCCGCCCGACGCTGTTTACCGACGTGCATAATCAGATGGCTATCGCCCGGGAGGAGATCTTTGGCCCGGTGCTGTGCGTGATCGCCTACCGCGACGAGGCCGAAGCCATCGCCATTGCTAACGATACCGACTACGGCCTGAGCGCGCTGGTGCTGGGTGGCGATGCGGAACGGGCGCGGCGCGTGGCAGAGCAGATCCAGTCCGGTCGCGTGCTGGTCAACACCCTGACCCATGAGCCCAAAGCCCCTTTTGGCGGATTCAAACACTCCGGCGTGGGGCGCGAGATGGGCGTATGGGGAATAAGCGCGTTTATGGAGCCTAAGTCGATCCTCGGCTAAAACACCGCCCGGGGGCGCAGGCTTGCCGGGCCTACGGTTCGGGCCTTTCCAGGCCGGGTAAGCGCAGCGCCACCCGGCAACCCAGGCTTACTCGACAAAAAGCTTTTCAATGGATTTTGTGGGATAAAAAAGAGCATCGGCGTTGCTACCCGTCAAAGGAATAAAGCCGAGCTTCAGATAAAAATCTTTCGCCCTATCGTTGAGTGCATCCACAAACATGCCGTGAATACCCACAGCCTGAGATGCCAGCCAGACCACTTTCATGGCATGGGTCACCAGCATTATCCCCCAGCCCTGACCTTGCAGATCCTGGTGTACCGCAAGGCGCCCGAGTGTGACGCTGGGCACATTGACATACGGTACTTTGCGCTGCTGCGTTTTTGAGGGCAGGGTCTCTTTCTCAAAGCAACTTCCGGATAACGTATAGTAGCCCAGCACTTTTGGCGTGGGATCGTCAGTAACGAGAAGATAAGCGCGTAACAGACGACCACCGTGCTGGCGCGCAAGATGCTCACACAGAAAACGGTTGAGGGTGTCTTCCCCGCAGTTGAAGCCTGTTAAATCATAGTGAGTCTCTTGCGAAAACATCCTTATCGTCAGATTAGCCACGCCTTACTCCATATTTTGCAGACGTCTTGCTGCGCGTTTCAGCCTGTCATCAGGCTCTGGCGGGTTGTCGAGTGCGTCCATAACGCGATCCCATGAATCCTCATTAAGGATCAACCGGCGATGTTGCTCAATCACTTCGGCAGCGCGTTCAGAGGCACTGTTAACCATAAACTGGGTGATTGTCTGGTTCGTCATCGCCGCAGCTTCTTCGATCAGATTTTTGTCTTCGTCAGTTAACCTGAGGTCGATGCGCTGTTTTTTCAGGGCTGGCATTTTTACTCCGGGGTATCTTTTGTACGGATAATTTCCGTACGATGACTATAAAGTGCGCTGAGGCATTTTTCAATCCTGACGCCTTATTTCGCTCCTCACCGAAGCATCACGTTTTCCTTTCCTTCATCCTCTCCTTAACCTCACAACGGAGAGATCCTCATGATTGCAGTCCTGTTTGAAGCCGAAGCGCAACCCGCGCATCAGGCGCGTTACCTGCAGCTGGCCGCCGAGCTAAAACCGCTGCTGGCGGATATCGACGGCTTTATCGATATCGAACGTTTTCAGAGCCTGACCCACGACGGCAAAATCCTCTCCCTCTCCTGGTGGCGGGACGAAGAGGCTATCCGAAGCTGGAAGCAAAACGTCTTTCACCAGGCCGCGCAGGCCGAAGGGCGGGCTTCGATCTTTGCCTGCTACCGCATTCGCGTGGCCCAGGTGGTGCGGGAATACGCCTCAGAGACCGGAGGGCATGCCGATGTATGACGTTCATGTGATTTTCAACGACGCGCCCGGCGAGCTGGCGCGCTTTGGTCAACTGCTGGGGCAGCATGGCGTGGGGCTGGAGGGGGGCGGCGTCTTTGGCGTAGAGGCGCATTTTCTGGTGGAGGAGGGCGAAAAAGCCCGGCGCGTGCTGCTCGACGGCGGTTTTAACGTGCAGGCGGTGCGCAAGCCGCTGATCCGCAAGCTGAAGCAGGAACGTCCCGGCGAGCTGGGGGAGATTGCCGCCGCGCTGGCAGCGCAGGGGGTGACCATCCTGATCCAGTACAGCGATCATGCGAACCATCTTATTCTGCTGACGGATAATGATAAGCTGGCCGCAGAGATCACCGGGCCGTGGGTTACCAATGCTAAAGACCAGTTTACCTCCTGATAACAGCGCCGCGCTGGAGCTGGCCGTTGCTGCGGTTGCCGCGGCGATGGCCGACCCGTCACGGGTGAAAATGCTCTGTGCCCTGATGGACGGGCGGGCATGGACCGCTACCGAACTCAGCGCCGTGGCGGATGTGGCGCCCTCTACCGCCAGCGGGCATCTCACCCGGCTGCTGGAGGGGCGGCTGATAAGCTGTCTTTCTCAGGGGCGGCATCGCTATTATCGCCTTGCAGGGCACGAGGTCGCCGAGCTGGTAGAGCAGATGATGGGGCTGTCGTGGGGGCGGATTACGCCGCCGCAGACCACGGCACCGGAATCGATGCGCCACGCCCGCACCTGCTACGATCATCTGGCAGGCACGGTCGCGGTGCAGATATATGATTTTATGCAGGCCGGGAGCTGGCTGGTGGCGGATGGATCGGCTCTCACCCTGAGCGGGCGCGAGGCGTTTCTGTCCCTGGGGATCGTGTTGAATGCCAGGGCGCGGCGTAAAGCCTGCTGTGCCTGTCTGGACTGGAGCGAGCGCCGGTTCCATCTGGGCGGTGAGGCGGGGGCGGCGCTGCTGGTTCACATGGAAACCAAAGGCTGGATCCAGCGGGTAGCGGGGTTTCGCGAGGTGAGGGTGACCGCGTCAGGTCAGCGTGCCATCGATCGGCATTTCAGCCGCTGAGGAAACGCCCGGCGGCGCACGCTTGCCGGGCCTACAAAAACACCACCCGGCATCAGCGCGCACAATAAAATGCATCATTCCTGCGGTTATCTATTCATACAAATTATATACAGCACACTTCTCATTTCTTATCTAAATATACGAATCGTGAGAATTGTCTCATGTCAAAATTTATTATTGTTGCGCTTGCCAAAATTAGCACGGCATGAAAAATTAGCCTGTGCTGTTGCCAGTTCACTATTCGAATGCTTACAAGATGTAATTTATTAACAGGGAAGGGATATATTGTGTCTAAAATAAAAAGCTACGCCGAAAGCATATTGTTCCAGAGTGTTATTTCATTATCGAATACGACCTGTACACCCGGTGGTCTTGCCTGTCTGTCAGAGAATTATATTTCACGGCTCGGCCATAACGATGTTCCTCTTACACTGCGGAAAGCGCTTAAAGACGTTAAGGCCCTTTTGGCCGCAATGATCGAGGAAAACTCATGCAATACAAGTGATTATGAGATCATGATGAGTAAGCATCAGTGTTTGTTGACCCGGATTACAGAGCTGTATACCGACGTGGTGGCCTGGAATGCGGTTGAGCAGTACATCTCGGCGTCACAGTTTCTTCTATTTTCCGAAGCTAAAAATGGAACTAAAAATCCTTCGCATAACGTGATCAATTAACTTTTTCGCATTAATAAATAAAGAGCCGCCTGTATCAGTATGCGGCTCTTTTTTATTCGGCAGCTATCTCGCTGTTATTACACAACACCGTTGCTCTGAAATAGCTATTTTGTGAAGGAAAGCACGAATTGCTGCGAAGCGCTTAAGACTATTCCTATAATCATCGGGAAAAGTGTTAATTGAAAATTATCACATTCTCAAGGATTATGACTGAGTCCACAGTGATGATAAGGATATAGACGATGATTATTGCATTAACATCCTGTAGATATTTTCAGCAGGGCTTTTCCATGCTGGTCGAACAATTAATGACCGATGCGCCATCTTTTCAACGGGTGCTTTACCTCGATGATATAAAAAACGCGACAAAGGACGATCTGGCCCGCACCAAAGCCATTGTGGTGGATTATGGTGAGTCTGATATCAACGTTCTGAATGCCCTGCTGGAGGTCAAAAACCGTTACGAGCAGAGCTATTTTATTTTTATTACCCGGGATGTGTGCTACGAAAGCACGATTGAAAATATTCTCATCAATACTATCGCGGATTACACCATCGACTGTAAAAGCGCCGTACGCCAGTTACGCGCGTGTCTTGCGCACTTTGCCCAGGAAGAGCCGCCGGTCACTATTTTTAAAAATGTTCGTTGGCATCAACTTGAAAAACAACAGCCTTTAACCCGAATGGAGACCATGCTGCTGCCCTATATTGTGTCGGGGAAAAAGAATAAAGAGATTACGCGCTACCTGGACGTGACCGGGAAAACCGTCAGCCATCATCGGCGCAATATTTATCGCAAGTTTGCCGTTACCAGTCTGACCGGGTTGTATAAAAAATTTGATGAACGTGTTTGATGCCGAAAGGGATCTGTATGGAACGAATGATTACTGCACAAAAAAGTCTGGAAAAGGCGCTGTTGATCCTGTGTGAGCCTGCCGATAGTGAGGAGAAGCAGCTGCGGATTTACCATGAATGTCTGTGCAACATTACGCAGCATAGCTTCCCGCAGCTTTTACGCATGGATTATTTCAATCTGTTAAGGCTGGCCAACGTGCCGTTCAATAACCTCGGCAGGATGTCGCCAGCGGGCCCCGATACCAGTCTGGGGATCAACAGCCTGCTACCGATGGCCATGCTTCTTCTTTATAAACGTCTGACCGAATGGATCTCCATTGAAACCTATCTCCGCAGGCAGAGACGTATTTGCAGCTAAGTAAACAGGCCTCGCCACGCTTTCGCAATTCCTGCTCTTAACACCTCCGTTTCTTGATACTTACCCTGATAACTATTATCTTCTCAGCGTGTGAAGCGAGGTTCCCCCATGCGTGAAGAAGATCTGTTCTGCCGCCGGCCGATGGGCATGCGGATGGCAATGATTGTGCGTCAGTGGCGCGCGGTGATTGACGACGCCATTCTCGAGACCGGGTTAACCCAGTCGAGCTGGACGGTGATGATGCAGCTGAAACAGTTGGGGGATAACGTCTCGGTAAGCGAGCTGGCGGAGGTGCAGGGCATTGAACTGCCGCCGCTGATGCGCACCCTTTCACAGCTGGAAAAGCAGGGCTATCTGCTGCGCACCACATCGCCTTACGACAAGCGCATCCGGCTGCTGACGCTCACACCCCAGGGGAACGCGGTGCTGAAAACGCTGACCCGGGTAATCGAAACGTTCCAGGAACGGGTATCGCAGAATATTGCCCCGGAGCATCTCGAGATTTTCAGCGCCACACTCAATCAAATCGCCTGCAATTTGCGGACAATCCGCGAAGAAGATAACAAGACCGAATAATCATGACCCCTGAACAAAAGTTTGCCCGCTGGGTAAGGGTGAGTATTGCCTCTTTCCTGCTGATGTTTGTCTATTTTATTGTCGCGGATATCTGGATCCCGCTGACGCCGGACGCTACGGTAATGCGCGTGGTCACGCCGGTGTCGGCGCGCGTCTCCGGCTATGTGGCGGCGGTGCATGTCCACAACAACAGCCAGGTGAAGAAGGGCGATCTGCTGTTTGAGCTCGACCCGACGCCGTTCCGCAATAAGGTCGAGGCCGCAGAGATCGCCCTGCAGCAGGCGCGTCTCGCCAACCAGCAGCTGGATGCGCAGATCGTGGCGGCCCAGGCCAGCCTGAAAACCGCCCAGCTCACCGCCCGCAACGACAAAGTGACCTTTGAGCGTTATCAGAAACTCAGCACCCTGCAGAACGTCTCTCAGGCGGATCTGGATAAGGTCCGCACCACCTGGCAGAGCAGCGAGCAGTCGGTGGCGAATCTACAGGCCAGCATCCATCAGCTGCGCATTGAGCGCGGCGAGCGCGATGAACAGCATAACGTGACGCTGCAAAAATACCGCAACGCGCTGGACGAGGCTCAACTCAATCTCGGCTGGACGAAGATCTACGCCGAGGCCGACGGTACGGTCAGCAACGTCCAGCTGAGCCCCGGCTTTTATGCCGCCTCAGGCTCAGCGGCGCTGGCGCTGGTGAACAACCAGAGCGATATCGTCGCCGATTTCCGCGAGAAGAGCCTGCGCCATACCCACCAGGACACCGACGCCGCGGTGGTGTTTGATGCCTTCCCGGGCCGCGTGTTCCGCGCCCACGTCACCAGCAGCGATGCCGGTATCTTAGCGGGGCAGGAGGCGGTCAACGGCCAGCTGTCGGAGCCGGAGACCTCCAACCGCTGGGTGCGTGACGCGCAGCGCATGCGTATCCACGTGGCGCTGGACGAAGCCCTGCCGAAGCATCTGCCGACCGGGGCGCGCGCCACCGTGCAGCTCTACAATAGCGAAGGTCCGTTTGCCCGCTTCTTCTCCGGGATGCAGATCCACCTCGTCAGCCTGCTGCACTATGTCTATTAACACCCTGGCGCGGGTCTTCACCCCGCACGGCAATATCGTCTACACCGCCAACGACTTTCGCCAGACGTTGCGCATCGTCTTTGCCGGGATGATTGCGCTGAGCGTGTCGAGCTTTTACAACACCAGCTACGGCGTCTTCTTCGTGATCTATCCGATCATGCTCCTGTCGCTGGTGCCGGTGTTTAACCGCCACGTCGCCAAACAGTTCGTGTTCAGCTCTGCGCTGAACTGTATCGAAATGGTGTTCATTATCGGCTATCTGGCGCAGTGGCCGGCGATCATGACCCTGGTGGTGTTTGGCCTCTACGTGATGCGTTTTCGCTTTATGAGCCAGGGGCCGCTGTTTCTGTTTGGCTCGATGGGGGTGGTGTGCCAGAGCACCATGCTCAACTTTATGAGCTACCCGACCACCAACTGGCACACGCTGCTGTTCTCCAACCTAGAAGCCAGCGTGATGGCGGTGTGCCTGAGCGCGCTGATGCACTTCCTGCTGCCGGATGTCGAACCGCGCACGCCGCCGCCGCGGCTGGAGAAAGATGCCGCCCGGGTGCGCCATGAGTCGCTGCTCTCCGGTACCGTGGCGACCATGATATTTGTGGTGTTCCAGATAAGCGATCTCAGCGACTCCCTGTCGGCGCTGATGGCGGGGGTGCTGATCCTCTTCCCGATGCACTACCGCGGGGCGGTGATGAGCTCCCTGTGGCGCGTGGTCGGAGTGGTGCTCGGCTGCCTCTACATTCTGGTGGTGCAGCTGGTGCTGTACGATCACAGTAGCCACATGCTGCTGATGATGCCGCTGATCGGCCTCGGGCTGGCGTTTGGCGCGCGGCTGCACGTGATGGAGAAGGTGGGGGCCGGGGTCGGTTTTGCCAGCATCACCACCATCGGGATCATGTTCGGCCAGAACATGCACCCGGACGGCGACCTGGTGTTCAGCGATCTCTACCGCATCGTCTCGGTGACGGTAGCGCTGGTGGCGACCCTGACCATGGTGTTCCTTATGCACCTGATCCTGAACTGCTTTGCCCCGACGCGCTACGTGATCCGCAATCCGTAATCCTTTTAGCGGGTGAGCAGAGGCAACACCTCGGGCAGCTGCGACAGCAGGAACAAAATCAGCCCGATGGTGCCGCCCACCAGGGTGCCGTTGACGCGGATAAACTGCAGGTCCTTGCCGATGTTCAGCTCAATCTGCCGGGACATATCTTTGGCATCCCAGCCTTTGACCGTGTCGCTGATATGGCGGGTGAGGAAGCGGGCAAAATCCGGTGCCACGCGGTGCGCCGCCTGCTCCAGATGTTCGTTCAGGGAGGCGCGCAGGTTGGTATCTGCCACCAGGGTTTCACCAAACCACAGTCCGGCGTTGGCGAGGCGCTGCTTCACGCGGGAGTCGTCGCTCTGCATGTCGGCCTTAAGCCACTGGCGCAGATCGGCCCACATCTCCCCCAGATAGCGGTTAAAGGCCTCGTCGTTCTTGAGATACTCTTTGATGTTTTCGGCTTTGGCGGCGGTTTCAGGATCGTTTTTCAGATTCTCCACCAGCTTCAGCACCGCGCGATCGAAGGCCTGGCGGATCTGGTGGGTGCGGTCGTGGCTGACGTCATCCAGAATGGCATTCACCGCATTGGACACCAGCTCGGCGCTCTGATCCCCCAGCCACTCGGTGGGTAAAATCATCGCCTTGCGCGGGTGCTCGGTCTTCAGCCAGTGGACGATTTGCGCGGCGATAAAGTCGCGTGTACTGTCGCGCTGCAGGAGCGTAATCAGGCGATTAATCACCGCATCCAGCAGCACCTGATGACGGTTGTTTTTGGTCATGCTCTCCAGCATGGCGGCGCTGGTTTCGCTGAAATCGACCTTATCCAGCGCCTTATGTACCGCCCGCTTCAACATCCGCTGAATGCGTCCGTCGTCGGTCAGCTCAAGGAAACCGCTCATCACCTGCATAATATGCTGCCCGACGCGCTGGGCGTTATCCGGCTGGCTGAACCAGTTGCCGATAAGCAGAGCCGGTTCGTACTTGCGGATGAGGGCTACCAGCGACTGGGTATCGAGGAATTTCTCCTGCACAAACTGGCCAAGATTGTCGCCAATCCGGTCTTTATTGCGTGGGATAATCGCCGTATGGCGCGAGATAAAGGGGATCGGCACCCGGCGGAACAGGGCCACCACGGCAAACCAGTCAGCCAGCGCACCGACCATCGCCGCTTCGGCAATGGCTTTCACCCCCCGCACCCAGAAGGTCTGCGGCAGGAAGAGGGTGGCGATAAAGGTCGCGGCGGCAATCAGCAGCAGCGACAGCGCCAGGAGCTTGGCGCGTTTGAGTTCAGCGAGTTTTTCCATAGGGTTAAGGATAGAGGGAGAAAAGGCGAAGGGGCAAGGGAGCAGGCATTTTCCCCGGTGGCGCTGCGCTTACCGGGGCTACGATGTGTGTTTTGTAGTTTTGTAGGCCGGGTAAGGCGAAGCCGCCACCCGGCGTATTCCTCGCATTCAGAGCGTTGTAAAAAATCGCCATAAAATCCCTGCACCAAACACCATCAGCACCACTCCCGCCACGCGCTCAATTTTCCAGATATTGTTGCTCAGCCGCCGTTGGACGGTGGGCAGGGCAATAAACGACACCACCGCCAGATCCCACACCAGCACTACCGTGACCATCCAGATCCCGCTGACCGACTGCTGCAACAAGGTGACGTTCGGGCCGAGCAGCGCGGTCATCAGCGCCAGATAAAAAAGCGCGTTTTTCGGATTTAACACCGCCGATCCCAGCCCGAGCAGAAGTTGCCTGGACCAGGAGGGTCGCTCCGGCTCCGGGTTATCCAGCGCCAGCGTGCGGGCGCGGCTTTGCGCCAACTGCCAGCCGATCCACAGCAGATACAGCGCGCCCAACAGTTCGATGACACTGAACAGCAGCGTGAACTGACGCAGCGCGCTCCAGCCCAGTATTACCAGCAGGATATAGAGCCCGTTGCCCGCAGCGATCCCCACGCACAGCCCGGCGCTGCCGCGCAGGCGATGGCGGGCGGCGAAGCCCATCAGCAAAAAGAAATCCGGGCCGGGGCTGAGCAGGGCAACAAAATGCGCCAGCGCGAGGGCCAAAAAAGCGGGTGGAAAGAGAGGGGTAAGCAGTTCCATAGTGACCTCATCAGCAAAACTGAGGTCAGGCTACAGTGAGGCGAGCGCTAATTATTGTCAGATATTGATCGCCCGGTGGCGTACTGGCGCGGCGTGGCGGCCGTGTAGTTGACAAAGGTTTTATGGAAGTGGCTCTGATCGGCAAAGCCGCTCTGGTAGCTGACGTCGGCAATGTCATCTCCGGCGCGCAGGCGCGCTTTGGCGAACTCTATCCGGGAAATGTTCAGGAAAGTGCCGGGCGTCAGGCCCGTATCCTGCTTAAAGGTTCTGATAAGCGTCTCTTTGCGCAGCGAGAAGCGCCGGGCTAAGACGTCCAGAGACGGCGGCGCTTGCAGGTTGTAGCGAAGTGCCTGCTGAAGCGCAAGGCTGGTGGGACGCAGGGGAACGGGCGACGTTGGCTCAGCGGCAATCAGGGAGAGAAGCGCGTCGATGGCCGTTGCCGAGAGTGTCTCAACGACCGTCAGATACTGGCGGAACAGTATCTCGCTGCGGATCACCTGCATGGCGGGCTGAAGGTCGGTCTCCAGATACAGCATATGGTAGCTGCGCGGCTGCCCTGCGACCGGATTACAGCTGTGCGGCATCTGCGCAGGGATGACGATCAGATCGCCAGGATAAAGGGTGAACGGCTCGCCGTTGCAGGTGCAGCAGGTTTGCCCCTCGAGGATGGCACCAATCGAAAGTTGCCCGTGGCTGTGACGCTGATAGGCCTGGGTGCTTTGCCAGGTGCTGCGCAGCTCAACGCCGGACTGGCGGCGGAAGGTCTGATTGACGTGGCGCGTGTGGGTCATAGTGGTTACCGGAGAGGTTTAGGTGTTTATAGCATGAGCGGATAAGGGTGTCGCCTGTGATAATTTGGGGAAAGGTCGTTATGTGTTAAGAATAATGGTGCATATAATACCGCAACTGCATCACAGGAATATCAGGGAAAATTATTAAGGGAATAAACCATGCACGTCAGCTCGGCTATTAAATGGTTACATCGGCTCACCACCGTCCTGTTGCTTATTATCGTTGCAGGCTATTTTTCTTATGAATACTTCATGAAGAGCCGAAGCGACGATCGTTTAGTGATGAAAAAGGAGATTTCAGATAAGGTGACGCTTTACGTCACGCAGTATGGGGGCGGGGCAACCGTACCTGATATTTATCGCTATTACCTGGATAATAAAAATCAGACGATAGAGCAGCTCAGAAAAAGCGAGCCTTTTCTCGTTTCAGATAATGGCCGTGCCATAATTAACGGCTACGGTAATACCATCAATGTTAAGTTATCAGGGCGTATCTATTCTTTCAGTAATCTGACGATGTTCTACGCTCAGGAAAATCTGGTTATCCCGGTGATTAATCTTAATGCTACAGGAGTACGTTAACCTGTATACCTAACTTTACCTGCAAGCTCAGCCATTTTGACTACCCTTAATACCCAACGCGGTAAAAAAGGAGGCAACAATGGCCTATAAGACAGTGAATCCTGCCAACAACAAACTCATCAAAGAATATCCTTCTCATACCGATGCTGATGTCGAGGCGGCGCTGAACACCGCCGATGCGCTTTACCACTCCGACTGGTCGAAGGGCAGCATGGATAAACGCCTGGCGGTGCTGCATAAGCTGGCGGATCTGATTGATTCCCGTACCGAAGAGCTGGCGAAAATTGCCAGCGTGGAGATGGGTAAACTCATTGCCCAGAGCCGCGGCGAGGTGAAACTCTGCGCGCAGATCGCCCGCTATTACGCGGATAATGCCAAACAATTCCTCGCCCCGGTGAAGTACCCGTCTGAGATGGGCGAGGCGTGGGTGGAGCACCATCCGATCGGCGTGGTGATGGCCGTGGAGCCGTGGAACTTCCCTTACTACCAGCTGATGCGCGTTCTGGCCCCGAACCTGGCGGCAGGTAACCCGGTGATTGCCAAACATGCCAGCATCGTGCCGCACTGTGCGGAGACCTTCGCCCATCTGGTGCGCGAAGCCGGTGCCCCGGACGGAGCCTGGACCAACCTGTTTATCTCTTCCGATCAGGTGGCAAATATCATCGCCGACGATCGCGTGCAGGGTGCGGCCCTGACCGGGTCCGAGAAGGCCGGTAGCGTGGTGGCCGCCCAGGCGGCGAAGCACATCAAGAAATCGACCCTCGAACTGGGCGGCAACGACGTGTTCGTGGTGCTGGACGATGCGGACCTTGAGAAGGCGGTGAAGATCGGCGTCAACGCGCGTCTCGCCAATGCCGGACAGGTCTGTACCGCCGCCAAGCGCTTTATCGTGCATGAGAAGGTGGCCGGGCAGTTCCTGGAGAAATACACCGAGGCATTTCGCGCGATTAAAATCGGCGATCCGCTGGACGAGGGCACCCGACTGGGGCCGCTGTCGTCGAAAGAGGCGCTGGAGACCCTGACGAAACAGGTAGATGAGGCGGTGAAGAACGGCGCGACGCTGCATTACGGCGGCAAACCGGTCCAGCGCGAGGGCAGCTTCTTTGAGCCGACCATTCTGACCAACATCAGCCGCGATAACCCCGCGTATTTCGAAGAGTTCTTCGGCCCGGTGGCGCAGATCTATGTGGTGAAAAACGATGATGAGGCGGTGAAGCTTGCCAACGACTCGCACTACGGTCTGGGCGGCGCGGTGTTCAGTAAAGATATCGAACGCGCTAAAAAGATGGCTTCGAAAATCGAAACCGGGATGGTGTGGATCAACTGGCTTACCGATACCGCGCCGGAGCTGCCGTTTGGCGGCGTGAAGCGCTCCGGTTACGGGCGCGAGCTGTCGGATCTGGGGATTAAAGAGTTTGTGAACCAGAAGCTGGTTGTGATCCGCCGCTAGGTATTTTTCCCCTCACCCTGACCCTCTCCCCAAAGGGGAGAGGGAACAAACCCACGGATTTGTAGGCCGGGTAAGCGCAGCGCCACCCGGCAGTTTTTTGGGTTAGAAGCTCACGCCGCCGCCAACATAGGCGCCGTCAATCAGGGTGTGGTTTGGACGGCCGTCTTTGCCATCAACGCTCACGTGGCGGTAACCCACTTTCAGCGTAACCGGTTTGATTGGGGTCCAGCTTACGCCGCCGTTAGCTTCAACGTAGTTTTTAACGCTGTTGTTCAGGCCATCCGGAGCCACGTAACCTTCACCGAACACGTTAATGCTGTCCGTCAGCGCAACGTTCACGCCGCCGCCAACCGGGAATGCCACGCCGTTATCGCCTTTTTTCGGGCCGATGTAGATCGCTTTCGCACCTGCATTCAGCATCACCGGGCCCACTTCAAAGTTGTAGCCTGCGCCAACGCCACCGGTCTGGGTACCGTCGTCGGTATTTTTGAGCCAGTTCCCTTCGGTATATAAACCGGATGAGGATTTACCCATTTCCACATTCAGGTTGGTGAAGTTCTTACCCTGTTCAATGCTGCCGCCCATAGCCAGTGCGGAGCCCGATACAGCAGTCAGAGCGGAAAGGAGAAGGATATTAAGCTTTTTCATGTTTTATGCCTCGTCATCAAATTAATCTGAGGGCACCTTAACAAGCGAAGTTTATGACTGCAAATGTGATGGGGGTCGAGGTTTTATGCTGATTGTGTAAATTTATTACGGGATTATTGTTGCGGAATGGTGACTTTACTGCAGGGTCAATCATTGATTTTATCGTGTTTAAGATCGATTTAGTTTATTCCCTAAACGGAGCGTGAATAACGCAGAAATAATAGCCAGTGACAAATTAATGGTGTCTATTATCATTACGCAAGACGTTTTCAGTTTTACAGTTTATAACCTTTATTTACATTGATTCATCGCCTGAAGCACCTAAAAAAGCACTCCCCATCGTTGTAAACAGGGAGTGCCGGGATTATTTCTTCAGGCCGGCGAACCCCGCGCGGATCTCGTCTTCCGGCAAATCAATCCCGATAAACACCATCACGCTGTGCGGCGCTTCCTCGCCCCACGGGCGATCCCAGTCGGCGCTGTAGAGGCGCTGCACGCCCTGGAACAGCAGGCGGTTTGGTTCGCCGTCGATCCACAGCATCCCTTTATAGCGCAGCAGTTTGTCGGCAAAGGAGAGCAGCAGGTTCTCCATTACGCGGGAGACCTCGCTGATATCCACCGGGTAATCCAGATCGACCACGATAGAGGAGACGTCGTTCTGCTTGTCGGCCATAAAGTGGAAGCGCGGCCTGGAGGTTACCTTCTCTTCGAGCATAAAGCCGTTGGTATTGAACAGACGGGCGAGATCGATATCGCCATGGGTGACGGTATAGATCGGCGCGCGGGCGTTGATGCGCGTCAGGCGCTCGCGCAATTTTTCGCTCTCTCCCGCCACGTCGGTTTTGGTCAGCAGGATGCGGTCGGCATAGCCCACCTGCGACTGGGCGATGGTGAACTGGTTCATCTGCTCGTCGGCGTGGACCGCGTCTACCAGGGCGATCACGCCGTCCAGCAGGTAGCGCTGGCAGAGGATCTCGTGGGAGAAGAAGGTCTGAATAATCGGGCCGGGGTCGGCCATGCCGGTGCACTCAATCACCAGCCGGTCGAAATCGATCTTGCCGCGATCGCGGCTGTCGAGCAGATCGAGCAGGGCGTCTTCAAGTTCGTTCGAGCGGGTGCAGCAGATGCAGCCGTTGGTCAGGGTTTTGATCTGGGTGGCGCGATCGCCAATCAGCTGGTCATCAACGGAGACTTCCCCGAACTCGTTTTCGATGACCGCGATTTTGAAGCCGTGTTGTTCGTTGAGGATGTGGCGCAGCAGGGTGGTTTTGCCCGCGCCGAGAAAGCCGGTGAGCAGGGTAACGGCAATCGGTGTCATGGTCTCTCCTTTAGCAGCAGCGTACGCCGCCTTCTCCTCCTCCGCCGTAGCGCGCTTCCTGACGCTCGCGGAAGAATTCGTTGTAGGTC
>Ga0308168_1000301_pt1 | contig 68480 bp, 48 predicted proteins | sample PhyCR2_FD_202133 | JGI IMG/M metagenome (GOLD analysis project Ga0308168, IMG submission 202133) | Phyllosphere microbial communities from UC Gill Tract Community Farm, Albany, California, United States - DLSLRC.R2 | ecosystem: Host-associated > Plants > Phyllosphere > Unclassified | place: USA...
CTGGCGGCTTTAGCGCGGTGGTCCCACCTGACCCCATGCCGAACTCAGAAGTGAAACGCCGTAGCGCCGATGGTAGTGTGGGGTCTCCCCATGCGAGAGTAGGGAACTGCCAGGCATCAAATAAGCAAACAAGCCTCATGCGAAAGCATGAGGCTTTTTTGTTATTTACTTTTCAATATCTTCACCAGCCCGAACATAATAATCAGATACCCGAGGCTCTGTGTCGGCTCCTCTGCGGTATTTTTCAGGGCTTCGCTGTAGTGAATATGCTCAATTCCCTTCCAGACAAAGCGATTTCCGAACAATCTTGACCACACCAGCACCAGTATCAGGCCACAAATCAGGTAATTATAGTCGCTGAAACGGTGCATCTCCCGGAGGTCAATAAAGGCTTTCCTGACGCCATTCTTCGTGCCCTGCCACAGGTAATACAAAGAAACGGCTAATGCCAGCCATGACCAGTGAACGGTTCCGCTAAATAATTCACGGATATTTTCCCTGTTCTCACGAATCAGCATGGCAGCAAAAAGACCGGTAATTAGCAGTATTCCCCCTGACAGTTCTTTATTATTTCGTTTGATTTTATACAGTAGAATAATATTAATCATCAAAAAAACAGAGTGAGAGATGGCGGTTAAAGAATGCTTATTCACTTCATTTTTTAATATGTAATTATCAAACATTACAATGACATATGGCAGGCACATCAAAATTGCCAGCGCGAGGTATTCCTTTATTTTCTGCATATCCCTGAACACATTCACTAATTAGAATTGTGTAATCTAACAAATACAGGGTGAGTAGCCTTTAACTATTCTAGCTATCTTTAACCGATCCTGCGGTGACCACATCTTTTGCCGTTAATCACCCCAGTGAGATGAAACATTTTCAACTATCCGATGAGTACTCGACATCCGCGCAGTAGCACGTTATCTTTAGCTGTCTGGATGTCTAAACGTATGAACGTATGTAGTGAGGAAGCAGGTTATGCCGATCAGGGTACCCGATGAATTACCCGCCGTGAATTTTCTGCGCAACGAGAACGTCTTTGTTATGACGTCCACGCGTGCCAGTACGCAGATGATCCGCCCGTTAAAAGTGCTGGTACTCAATCTGATGCCGAAAAAGATCGAAACTGAGAACCAGTTTCTGCGTCTGCTTTCTAACTCACCGCTGCAGATCGATGTTCAGCTACTGCGTATCGACAGTCGTGAATCCCGTAATACGCCGTCTGAACACCTGAATAACTTTTACTGTAATTTTGAAGACATTCAGAATGACAACTACGACGGTCTGATTGTCACTGGTGCTCCGCTGGGCCTGGTCGACTTCTGTGATGTGGCTTACTGGCCGCAAATCCAGCAGGTGTTGCACTGGGCGAAAGAGCACGTCACCTCCACGCTGTTTGTCTGTTGGGCGGTTCAGGCCGCGTTAAACATTCTGTATGGTATTCCCAAGCAGACACGAGAAAACAAACTGTCAGGCGTCTTTGAGCACCAGATACTGCATCCGCATGCGCTGCTGACGCGCGGTTTTGACGACACGTTCCTGGCGCCGCATTCACGCTACGCTGATTTCCCAACCCAGCTATTGCGTGATTACACCGACCTCGAAATCTTTGCCGAATCAGAGCAGACAGGGGCCTACCTGTTTGCCAGCAAGGACAAGCGACTGGCCTTTGTCACCGGGCACCCGGAGTACGATGCGCTAACGCTCTCCGGTGAATATCACCGTGACTATGACGCTGGCCTGCAGCCAGAAGTACCGTTCAACTATTTCCCGCATGACAACCCTGAATTGCCACCGCGTGCCAGTTGGCGCAGCCATGGTAACCTGCTGTTCTCTAACTGGCTCAACTATTACGTTTACCAGATCACACCTTTCGATCTGCGTCATATGAACCCAACATTAGAGTAATTCCTTTCTGTTTTCCCACCGGTGGATCAGCGATCCACCGGCTTTCTGATATATCCTGCCTGCCTTTTATTTGCTGAATCCAGTCACCCGATCGCGATCTCATTTTTAACTGAAAACCCCTTCCTTTAATGACCCCTGTTTAATCTGTTTTTGTTCAATGAGTTATGTTGTTTAAATGATAAAAATGGAAATAGTTTTTGATTTTGATTTTTAACTGATGCTATTTTGATCCGGCAGTTCAAAGAATGTTCAAAGAAGATCGTCAGGTAACGCAACGCTTACCTGACCGTATCGGTGACAGGAGCAAACAGATGACTCAACAGACCATCAGCAGTGAACTGGCCTTTCAGCGCCCGTCCGGTCAGGCTGAACAGCAGATCCTGACAGAAGAGGCGGTCAATTTTCTCAGCGAACTGGTGGTGAAATTCACACCACGACGCGATCATTTACTGGCAGAGCGCAAGCGAGTTCAGCAGCAAATAGACGCAGGTAAACTGCCTGATTTTATTTCGGAAACGGATTCCATTAAAAAAGCAGACTGGAAGATCCGCGGGATTCCGGCCGATCTGCAGAACCGGCGGGTGGAGATCACCGGGCCTGTGGATCGTAAAATGGTGATCAATGCGCTCAACGCCAACGTTAACGTCTTTATGGCGGATTTTGAGGATTCTCTGGCGCCATCCTGGGACAAGGTGATCGCCGGTCAGATCAATCTGCGCGATGCGATTAACGGTACGATTAGCTATACCAGCGAAGCCGGCAAAATTTACCAGTTGAAGCCCGACCCGGCGGTACTGATATGTCGTGTACGCGGCCTGCACCTGCCGGAAAAACATGTCACCTGGCGTGATGAACCGATCCCCGGAAGCCTGTTTGATTTTGCCCTGTACTTCTTTCATAACGTTGATGCGCTACTGGCCAAAGGTAGTGGCCCCTATTTCTACCTGCCAAAAACCCAGTCATATCAGGAAGCCGCCTGGTGGAGTGATGTTTTCAGTTACGCAGAGGATCGTTTCGATCTGCCGCGTGGCACCATCAAGGCCACGCTGTTAATCGAAACGCTCCCCGCCGTCTTCCAGATGGACGAGATCCTCTGGCACCTGCGCGATCACATCGTCGGGCTGAACTGCGGACGCTGGGATTACATCTTTAGCTATATCAAAACGCTGAAGAACCACCCGGACCGCGTTCTGCCGGACCGTCAGTCGGTGACGATGGACCAGGGGTTTCTCAACGCATACTCAACCCTGCTGATCAAAACCTGCCACCGGCGCGGCGCCTTTGCCATGGGCGGTATGGCGGCGTTTATTCCGGATAAGGATGCTGAACGTAACCAGTGGGTACTGGACAAGGTGCAGGCTGATAAACAGCGTGAGGCCGCCAACGGTCACGACGGTACCTGGATTGCGCATCCGGGTCTGGCCGACACGGTCATGACGATTTTTAACGAGGTGCTGGGCGATCGTCCTAACCAGCTCCACGTCCTGCGCGAGCAGGATACGCCGGTTACGGCTGAACAGCTGCTGGCTCCCTGTGCCGGAGAACGGACAGAAAACGGTATGCGCGCCAATATTCGCGTGGCGGTGCAGTACATCGAAGCCTGGATTAGTGGCAACGGCTGTGTGCCGATCTACGGGTTGATGGAAGATGCTGCCACGGCAGAAATTTCACGCACCTCAATCTGGCAGTGGATACGCCACGGCAAAACCCTGCAAAGCGGCGAGGGGGTGACCGAAGCGCTGTTCCGCAAGATGTTGCGAGAGGAGATGCAGGTCATCCGCCAGGAGCTGGGCGACACACGTTTTAACGGCGGGCGCTTCGCTGAAGCTGCCGCCCTGATGGAACGAATCACCACGGAGCCCGAACTGGTGGAATTTCTGACACTACCGGGCTATCGCTTACTTCCCTGAACCCTGACAAGGAGCACCACGATGACTTCTCGTACCCTACAGATTCAGCAGACAGAACAGGCCTGGCGCGATACACGCTGGGACGGCATTATCCGCCCGTACAGCGCGGCAGAGGTGGTGAAACTGCGTGGCTCGGTAAACCCGGTCTGCACCCTGGCGGAAAACGGCGCACACAGACTCTGGGCATTGCTCAACGGCGGGGCGAAGAAAGGTTATATCAACAGCCTCGGCGCACTGACCGGCGGGCAGGCCCTGCAGCAGGCCAAGGCCGGCATTGAGGCGATCTACCTTTCCGGCTGGCAGGTGGCGGCTGATGCTAACCTCGCGGGCAGCATGTACCCGGATCAGTCTTTGTACCCGGCGAACTCGGTGCCGTCAGTGGTAGAACGCATCAATAATACCTTCCGGCGCGCCGATCAGATCCAGTGGTCGGCCGACATTGAACCGGGCGATCCCCGGTACGTGGATTATTTCCTGCCAATTGTCGCCGATGCAGAGGCCGGTTTCGGTGGGGTGCTTAACGCCTTTGAGCTGATGAAATCGATGATCCAGGCCGGAGCGGCAGGGGTGCACTTTGAAGATCAGCTGGCCTCAGTGAAGAAGTGCGGACATATGGGGGGCAAAGTGCTGGTGCCTACTCAGGAAGCAATCCAGAAACTGGTAGCCGCACGACTGGCGGCGGATGTCATGGGGGTGGCAACCGTGCTGATAGCACGGACCGACGCTGACGCGGCAGATCTTATCACTTCCGACTGCGATGAATACGATCGCGAATTTATCAGCGGTGAGCGCACGCCGGAAGGCTTCTACCGCACCCATGCCGGGGTTGAACAGGCGATCAGTCGGGGTCTGGCTTATGCGCCGTATGCCGACGTGATCTGGTGCGAAACCTCGAAACCGGATCTGGAGCAGGCGCGGCGGTTTGCCGACGCCATCCACGCCCGTTTTCCGGGTAAGCTGCTCGCCTATAACTGTTCGCCGTCGTTTAACTGGAAGAAGAATCTTGACGATCGCACCATCGCCCACTTCCAGCAGTCGCTGTCAGAGATGGGGTACAAATATCAGTTTATTACCCTCGCAGGCATCCACAGCATGTGGTTCAACATGTTCGACCTGGCGAAGGCCTATGCCGGAGGTGAAGGGATGCGTCACTACGTGGAGAAAGTTCAGCAGCCTGAGTTTGATGCCATCCCTCAGGGCTATACGTTCTCTTCGCACCAGCAGGAGGTGGGGACCGGCTATTTCGACCATGTCACAACCATCATCCAGGGGGGCGTGTCGTCAGTGACCGCGCTGAACGGATCTACGGAAGAAGACCAGTTCTGATGCCGGGCGGGCCGTCAGGCCTGCCCCTGCGGTGGAGGTGAAACATGTCGATGCTGGAAACCCTGATTGCCCGCACCATCCTGCAGGGATTTGACGCACAGTATGGCCGTTTTCTGGAAGTGACCGCCGGAGCACAGCAGCGCTTTGAACAGGCTGACTGGCTGGCGGTACAGCAGGCGATGAAAGCACGTATTCATCTTTACGATCGTCACGTCGGTCTGGTCGTGGAGCAGTTGCGGTGTATTACGGCCTCTCAGGCGGACGATCGAGCGTTCCTGCAGCGGGTCAAAACGATCTACACCGATCTGCTGCCGGACTATCCGCGCTTTGAAATTGCGGAAAGCTTCTTTAACTCTGTCTATTGCCGGTTGTTCAGCCATCAGGCGCTGACGCCGGAGAGGCTGTTTATTTTCAGTTCACAGCCGCCGCGGCGTTTTCGCAGTACCCCACGCCCGCTGGCAAAAACATTTCGCGCAGCAGAAGGCTGGCGGCCCTTACTCCATCGCGTACTGCACGACCTCCCGCTGCGCCTGCCGTGGCAGGATCTGTCGCGTGATATTGATTTTATTCTGCGACACCTGCGGGAAAACTTCGCCGCAGACGCGCTGCAACAGGCGACCTTACAGGTCGCGAATGAACTGTTTTATCGTAACAAAGCCGCATGGCTGGTCGCCAAACTCTATGCCCCCTCTGGCGTCTGTGCGTTCCTGCTGCCGATACACCGCAGTGAAGAGGGCGAGCTGTTTATCGATACCTGCCTGACCAGCAATCGCGAAGCGAGCATCGTTTTTGGCTTTGCCCGCTCCTATTTTATGGTCTATGCCCCGCTTCCGGGGGCGCTGGTTGAATGGCTGCGGGAAATCCTGCCCGGCAAAACCACCGCTGAGCTGTATATGGCCATTGGCTGTCAGAAGCACGGTAAAACCGAAAGCTACCGGGAATATCTTAACTATATGGCGGCGACCACGGAGCAGTTTGTTGTTGCACCTGGCGTACCGGGGCTGGTGATGCTGGTGTTTACGCTACCGGGATTCGATCGGGTATTTAAAGTGATTAAAGACCGTTTTGCCCCACAGAAAGAGGTGACCCCGGAACGCGTGCGCCAGTGCTACCAGCTGGTGAAAGAGCATGACCGCGTCGGGAGAATGGCCGACACCCAGGAATTTGAAAACTTCGCGATAGAGCGGCAACGCCTCAGTCCTGAACTGCTGGCGCTGCTGCGGCGTGAGGTGCCGGAAAAGCTGCACGATCAGGACGGGCAGCTGGTTATCAGCCACCTGTATATTGAGCGTCGTATGACGCCGCTCAATATGTGGCTGGTGCAGGCTAACCCGCAACAGCGGCGCGAAGCGATAGAAGAGTACGGTAACGCAGTGAAGCAGCTGGCCGCGGCTAATATCTTCCCCGGTGACATGCTGTATAAAAATTTCGGGGTTACCCGGCACGGGCGGGTGGTGTTCTATGACTATGATGAGATCAGCTACATGACCGAAGTGAACTTCCGCGATATCCCGCCGCCGCGTTACCCGGAAGATGAGCTGAGTCATGAACCCTGGTACAGTGTGTCACCAGAGGATGTCTTCCCGGAAGAGTTTCGCCACTACCTGTGTGCCGATCCGGCGATTGCCACGCTGTTTGATGAAATGCACGGTGAGCTGTTCTGCGCCGGGTTCTGGCGTGAGCTGCAGCAGCGGATCCGTAACGGTCACATTGAAGATGTCTTTGCTTACCGCCGTCGCCAGCGGTTTTGCCAGCGCTATTCCCTTCCTGCCTGAAGCGGCCTCGGTATTGGCTACGCGCGTTCACCCGACTGCCTGGCGGTGTAAGCGCATCGGGCCGAATGAGCCTGGTTCCTGAAGCTCAGCCTGCGGCCAGCGCGAGGGCTGTTCAAATCGGTTCCCGACTGATTTTTCACGCCTTTGCTGCCTGGAGGCCGCTCCCCTTATTTTACGCCTGAATGGCGTCAGCGCACGCCGCCATATTCACGGGTGATCTCTTTTGCCGCTTTGATCACCAGCGCACCGATTTCCGTCACGCGGTCGTCGGTGATGCGTGAAATCGGCCCGGAAATGGAGATAGCGGCGAAGGGTTCACGATGCTCGTCATAGATACAGGCAGCAACGCAGCGCAGTCCCAGCGCGTGTTCTTCATCATCAAAGGAGTAACCGGTCTTGCGGACCAGCGCCAGGTTCTCCTTCAGGCTGTGCGGTGACATCAGCGTTTTTGGCGTGTAGTGATGCAGGCCCTGGCGGTGTAACAGCTCGCTGACCTGCTCATCGTCAAGGTTTGCCAGGAACGCCTTGCCCGCGCCGGAGGCATGCATCGGCAGCTTGCCGCCAATCGGGGCCGACATCCGCATCAGTTGGGTACACTGCACCTGGTCAATGATCACCGCCTGGTGATCGCTCAGATCCAGTACTGCCAGGTTCACCGTCTCGCCTGACTGTTCCATCAGCGTGCGCAGCATCGGGTGTACCAGCGCCAGCAGGTTACGGCTCTGCAGGAAGCTGCTGCCCACCACAAAGGCATGGGCTCCAATTGTCCACAGCCCTAAATCCCCGACCTGACGGACAAACCCCTGCTGCTGCATGGTGGTCAGCAGGCGGTGCGTGGTGGAGTTTGGCAACCCGGCCTGCTGGGCCAGTTCGGTCAGCGCCACATTACCGTGGGACTCGGCAATAAATTCCAGTAGCTTCAGACCACGGGTCAGCGACTGCACCTGACCCGCCGGCGCTGCTGTTGATACTGCAGCGGCACGGGGCTTCTTGCCACGTTTAGCCGGCGCGGGGGTAGCCATAACAGAATCCTTAATTTTTCACCATGTGGAAATCATTTTCGTTTTATTGAGCCATATTGCAACGACAGCCTGACTGGTCGGATGAGGTCACCACCAGCTGAAAATGTCTCATCTGGCATCACTGTTACCCGCACAAAAGTTGTGCCAGTATGGCGTGCTGGCAGTGGTGCCAGAGGTGAGGCTGAAGGGGAAACGTGGTGAGTAACCGGATTGAAGCACTGCATCAGCAGTTGAAAAAACGCATTATGCTGCTGGATGGCGGTATGGGCACCATGATCCAGAGCTACAGGCTGGAAGAAGAGGATTTTCGCGGTGCACGTTTTGCCGACTGGCCGAGCGATCTGAAGGGCAATAACGATCTGCTGGTGCTGACCAAACCCGATATTATTAGCGAAATCCATAACGGCTACCTGGCGGCAGGGGCTGACATCCTTGAGACCAACACCTTTAACTCGACCTCCATTGCCATGGCCGACTATCAGATGGAGTCGCTGTCGGCTGAAATTAACTACGTGGCGGCCAGACTGGCACGCGCCTGTGCCGATGAGTGGACGGCACGCACGCCCGGTCGTCCGCGTTATGTCGCCGGTGTGTTAGGGCCCACTAACCGCACCTGCTCCATTTCTCCTGATGTCAACGATCCGGCTTTCCGTAATGTCACCTTCAGTCAGCTGGTGGACGCCTACCGCGAATCGACGCGTGCGCTGGTCGAAGGGGGCGCGGATATCATCATGATCGAAACGGTGTTCGACACCCTGAACGCCAAAGCGGCCGTCTTTGCCGTGAAAGCAGAGTTTGACGCGCTGGGGATTGAGCTGCCGCTGATGATTTCCGGCACCATTACCGACGCCTCCGGCCGTACGCTGTCCGGCCAGACCACGGAAGCCTTCTATAACTCCCTGCGCCATGCCGAACCGCTCTCCTTTGGGCTGAACTGCGCCCTCGGCCCGGATGAACTGCGCCAGTACGTGGCGGAGCTGGCGCGCATAGCCGAGGGTTATGTCACCGCACACCCCAACGCCGGGCTGCCCAACGCCTTTGGTGAATACGATCTGGATGCGCAGATCATGGCGGAACAGATTGGAGAATGGGCGCAGGCCGGTTTCCTCAACATCGTCGGTGGCTGCTGCGGCACCACGCCAGAACACATTGCGGCGATGGCCCGCGCCATCGACGGGGTCGCTCCGCGCCAGCTGCCGGAACTGCCAGTTGCCTGCCGCCTGTCGGGGCTGGAGCCGCTGACCATCAGTGCAGAAAGCCTGTTTGTTAACGTCGGTGAGCGTACCAATGTCACCGGATCGGCTAAATTTAAGCGACTGATTAAAGAAGAAAAGTATCACGAAGCGCTGGAAGTGGCGTTGCAGCAGGTGCAGAGCGGCGCACAGATTATCGATATCAACATGGATGAGGGGATGCTCGACGCGGAAGCGGCGATGGTGCGCTTCCTCAACCTGATTGCCGGGGAACCGGACATTGCCCGCGTGCCGATTATGATCGACTCCTCTAAATGGAGCGTGATTGAAAAAGGGCTGCAGTGCATCCAGGGCAAGGGCATTGTGAACTCGATTTCAATGAAAGAGGGTGAAGCGCAGTTTCTGCACCATGCCCGCCTGGTGCGACGCTACGGAGCCGCGATGGTGGTGATGGCCTTCGACGAGGCAGGCCAGGCCGATACCCGCGCGCGCAAAATCGAAATCTGCCGTCGCGCCTACAAACTGCTGACCGAAGAGGTGGGTTTTCCGCCAGAAGATATTATCTTCGATCCGAATATCTTCGCGGTCGCCACCGGCATCGAAGAGCACAACAACTACGCGATGGATTTCATCGGAGCCTGTGAAGACATCAAGCGCGAGCTGCCGCATGCGATGATCTCCGGCGGCGTCTCCAACGTGTCGTTCTCCTTCCGCGGCAACGACCCGGTACGTGAAGCGATCCACGCGGTCTTCCTCTATCACGCCATCCGCAACGGCATGGATATGGGGATCGTTAATGCCGGGCAGCTGGCGATTTACGACGATCTGCCGGCCGACCTGCGTGAAGCGGTGGAAGATGTGGTGCAGAACCGTCGCGATGACGGTACCGAGCGCCTGCTGGAGCTGGCAGAAAAATATCGCGGCAGCAAAGCCGACGACGACAGCACCAAACCGCAGGCGGAGTGGCGCAGTTGGGAGGTGGATAAACGGCTGGAATACTCGCTGGTGAAAGGTATTACCGAATTTATTGAAGCCGATACGGAGGCCGCCCGTCAGCTGGCCACCCGCCCGATAGAGGTGATTGAAGGCCCGCTGATGGCCGGGATGAACGTGGTCGGTGACCTGTTTGGCGAGGGCAAAATGTTCCTGCCGCAGGTGGTGAAGTCGGCGCGCGTGATGAAACAGGCGGTGGCTTATCTGGAACCCTATATCGAAGCCAGCAAAGAGAAGGGCAGCACTAACGGTAAAATCGTGCTGGCCACGGTAAAAGGCGACGTGCATGACATTGGCAAAAACATCGTTGGCGTGGTGTTGCAGTGTAATAATTATGAAATTATCGATCTTGGCGTGATGGTGCCGGGCGAGAAAATCCTCAAAACCGCCCGGGAGCATAACGCCGATATTATCGGACTCTCCGGACTGATCACCCCATCGCTGGACGAGATGGTGAACGTGGCGAAAGAGATGGAGCGCCAGGGCTTTACCCTGCCGCTGCTGATTGGCGGGGCGACCACCTCGAAAGCCCACACGGCGGTGAAAATCGAGCAGAACTACAGCGGGCCAACGGTGTATGTTCAGAATGCCTCGCGCACCGTTGGCGTGGTATCGGCACTGCTGTCGTCCACCCAGCGCGATGAATTTGTTGCCCGCACGCGCAAAGAGTACGACACCGTGCGTATTCAGCACGGGCGTAAAAAACCGCGCACGCCGCCGGTGAGTTTAGCGGTCGCCCGCGACAATGACTTTACATTTGACTGGGAAAACTACACGCCACCGGTAGCGCACAGGCTGGGTGTGAGCGAAGTGAGCGCTAACATCGATGTGCTGCGCAACTATATCGACTGGACACCTTTCTTTATGACCTGGTCGCTGGCGGGCAAATATCCGCGCATTCTGGAAGATGAGGTGGTGGGTGAAGAAGCGAAACGCCTGTTTGCCGACGCGAATGAGATGCTGGATCAGTTGAGCCGTGACGGCGCGCTCAATCCACGCGGCGTGGTCGGGATTTTCCCGGCTAACCGCGTCGGCGATGATATCGAGATCTACACAGATGAATCACGCACACAGGTTTTGAAAGTGAGCCATCACTTACGCCAGCAGACAGAAAAAACGGGGTTTGCCAACTATTGCCTGGCCGATTTTATTGCGCCAAAATCCAGCGGCAAAGCGGACTACCTCGGTGCCTTTGCCGTCACCGGTGGGCTGGAAGAGGACGCCCTGGCAGAGGCCTGGGACGCAAAGCATGATGACTATAACAAGATCATGGTCAAAGCGCTGGCTGACCGGCTGGCTGAAGGTTTCGCCGAATACCTGCACGAGCGGGTGCGTAAGGTGATCTGGGGGTTTGCCGCTACCGAGAACCTCAGCAACGACGCGCTGATCCGCGAGAATTACCAGGGCATTCGTCCCGCGCCCGGTTACCCGGCCTGCCCGGAACACACCGAGAAAGCCACCATCTGGCAACTGCTGGATGTGGAAAACCACACCGGTATGAAGCTCACCGAATCTTTCGCCATGTGGCCCGGAGCGGCCGTGTCTGGCTGGATTTTCAGCCACCCGGACAGTAAATATTTCGCTGTTGCCCAGCTGCAGCGCGACCAGATTGAAGACTACGCCAGACGCAAAGGGATGCCGGTCAGCGAAGTCGAACGCTGGTTAGCGCCGAACCTGGGGTATGACGCGGATTAAGATCAGTGCCCGGCTGATGACATCCACCGTTAATTTTTTCATCACAAATAAGCCACAAAGGGGTGCGAAGCTGACGGACAGGCCAGACTGAAGCCAGCTTCTGAATACAAAAGCGCGCAGCCGATTGCCAATACCGCCGCGTGAGGGCGGGAAAACGTCATCATCAACATGAAGCGATAAGGCGAGGCGATGAAAACAATACTGGTGGTACTGGACGGACTGAACTTTCAGGTGGCCCGGCACGCGATGGGCTACTTGCAGGCGGAGTGCGCACAGGGCCGGGGTCAGTGTTACCAGATGACCTGCGAACTGCCGTCACTTTCGCGCCCGCTGTATGAGTGCATCCTCACCGGTGTGACGCCGGTGAACAGCGGTATTATTCACAACGGTGTCAGCCGTCTCAGCCAGCAGCGCAGCGTGTTTCACTATGCGCGGGCGGCAGGGCTGACCACGGCAGCGGCGGCGTATTACTGGGTGAGCGAACTGTACAACCGCACGCCGTTTGACGCGCCGAGAGACCGTCACACCGATGCGCCGGAGCTGCCTGTCCAGTTCGGCCATTTTTATTCTGATGACGGCTACCCGGACTCACATCTGTTTGAAGATGCCGAGAGCCTGCGGTTGCGCCATGATCCCGATTTTTTACTGATCCATCCCATGAATATTGACGATGCCGGGCACAAGCACGGCTTCTCCACCCCGCAGTACCGCAACCGGGCGCGCATGGCCGATGGCTATCTGTCGCACTGGATGCCGGGCTGGTTACAGCAGGGTTATCAGGTGATCGTCACTGCCGACCACGGCATGAACGATGACCGCAGCCACGGCGGCACCCTGCCGGAGGAGACGCAGATACCGCTGTTTGTTTTCGGCAGCGCCTTCTCCAGAACGATGGATGCCCTGCCGCAGCAGACTGAACTCTGCGGCACCCTTTGTCAGATCCTCGGGGTGGCGCATGATAAGTCCTACTGCGCCGCGCTGCTGGCAGCCGCACCGTGAAAGGAAAAAGGCAGGCCCTGCCGGGTCAGCGGACGCTGTGTGAAGTGCCCCGATAAAGAATGTGGGGTGACCCGCCATCCCGGCGTTTTAATCGGCGGAGAACGGCACAAGATCGGCTAAGATTAACGGTATGTGGCACAGGCGTGCCGTCATCATATTGTCATCATGGAGATCGCGACCGTTGTTAACCCTGCTTAACCTTCTTTCTGCCGTGGCGCTGCTGGTATGGGGAACCCATATCGTGCGGACCGGCATCATGCGCGTTTACGGTGCCGACCTGCGGCGGGTACTCAGCCGCAGCGTGGCCAAAAAACCGATGGCCTTCCTCTCCGGTATTGGCGTAACCGCGCTGGTTCAAAGCAGCAATGCCACCACTATGCTGGTGACCTCTTTTGTTGCGCAGGAGCTGGTGGGGCTGACGCCTGCGCTGGTGATTATCCTCGGTGCCGACGTCGGTACGGCGCTGATGGCGCGTATCCTCACCTTTGACCTCTCGTGGCTTTCGCCGCTGTTTATCTTCTTTGGCGTGGTGTTCTTCCTCGGCCGTAAGCAGACCCGTGCGGGGCAACTGGGCCGCGCCAGCATCGGGCTGGGCCTCATTTTGCTGGCGCTGCAGCTGATCGTCACCGCCGCCACGCCTATCACTCAGGCCGCAGGCGTCAAGGTGCTGTTTTCCTCGCTGACCGGCGACGTGATGCTCGACTCGCTGATCGGGGCCCTGTTTGCCATTATCAGTTACTCCAGCCTGGCAGCCGTGCTGCTGACCGCCACGCTGACGGCCAGCGGCGTGATCTCGTTCAAAGTGGCGCTCTGCCTGGTGGTCGGGGCCAACCTCGGCAGCGGGCTGCTGGCGATGCTGAATAACAGCGCATCAAATGCCTCCGGCAAGCGGGTGGCGCTGGGCAGCCTGCTGTTTAAATTTATCGGTTCGCTGATGGTGCTGCCCTTTATCGACCCGCTGGCGGGCTGGCTGGACGAACTGCCGGTAAACGATGAAGAGCTGGTGATCTTCTTCCACGTCTTCTACAACCTGATCCGCTGCGTGGTGATGGTACCGTTTGCCGGACTGATGGCCAGCCTCTGCTGCCAGCTGATCCGTGAAGAACCGGAAACAGACCTGCGTCTGAAGCCGCGCCACCTGGATCCCGGGTCGCTGGATACCCCGGCGCTGGCGCTGGCCAATGCCTCCCGTGAAACCCTGCGCATGGGCGATGTGCTGGAGCAGATGCTGGCAACCTTCGGCAAGGTGGTGCACGGTGAACTGCGTGAAGACCGCGAGATCCGTAAGCTGGATGATGACGTCGATGTGCTTTATACCGCCATCAAGCTCTATCTGGCACAGATGCCGAAGGAAGACCTGCCGGAAGAAGACTCGCGTCGCTGGGCAGAAACCATCGAGATGGCGCTTAACCTCGAAATGGCGGGGGATATTCTGGAGCGTATGAGCGGTGACGTGGCGGATAAATCCCTGGCCGCGGGGCGGGCGTTCTCTGCCGAGGGGATGAAGGAGCTGGATGCCCAGCTTGAACTGTTGACCAGCAATTTGCGTCTCAGCCTGTCGGTGTTCCTGTCACGCGATATCACCAGCGCGAAGCGTCTGCGCCGTGCCAAGCACCGTTTTCGCATTACCAACCGTCGTTACTCGCATGCGCACGTTGACCGCCTGCATCAGCAAAACGTGCAGAGCATTGAAACCAGCTCGCTGCATCTGGGGTTACTGGGCGATATGAAACGTCTGAACTCACTGTTTTGCGCGGTGGCGTACAGCGTTCTTGAGCAGGCGGATGATGATAAAAACGAGGATTAACCTGCCAGCAGGGCTGTGACGGCGGGACGCCGCCACAGCGCCTTCAGCCTGACTGCCGCCACAGCGCCTTCAGCCTGACTGCCGCCTTCCGGCGGCAGTCAGGCTGACCGTACCGGGACGTTACTTCTTAATCGGCTTACCGGACCAGTACCCCGCCAGCAGCGAGCCTGACAGATTGTGCCAGACGGAGAACAGCGCACCCGGCAGGGCCGCCAGCGGCGAGAAGTACATCTTGCCCAGCGCCGCCGCCAGACCGGAGTTCTGCATCCCCACTTCCAGCGCCAGCGTGCGGCAGGTGGACTCATCGAAGCCAAACAGCTTGCCCCCCCAGTAGCCTCCCAGCAGCCCAATGGCGTTATGCAGGATCACCGCAACAATCACCATCAGGCCGACTGAACCGATAAAGCTCTGGCTGCCCGCAACCACGGCGCTGATAATCAGCAGAATACACACCATCGAAAACGCCGGCAGGTAAGGCTCCACGCGTCTGACAACGCCATTCAGCGTATGGTGGATCACCAGGCCAAGACCGATCGGAACAACAACAATCTTCACAATACTCAGCAGCATCCCGACCACGTCGACCTGAATATGCGTATCAACGTAGAATTTGGTCAGCAGCGGGGTGGCGAAAACGCCCACCAGGGCCGAAACAGAAGAGATGGTTACTGACAGGGCCACATCTCCCTTCGCCAGGTAGATCATCACGTTTGACGCCGTGCCGCTGGCCACGCTGCCCACCAGAATCATCCCTGCCGCCAGGTCCGGTGGCATATGAAACAGTTTTGCCAGGCCCCAGGCTGCCAGCGGCATCACCAGGTAGTGCAGGAAGGTCCCGGCGACCACCGGTGCCGGGCGAGTCAGAACGCGTTTAAAATCGCCGACGTTCAGCGTTACGCCCATACCAAACATAATCAGCATCAGCAGATAGGGAACGTACGGCCCCATGCCGGTGAACGTGGTGGGGGTGTAATAGGCAGCGACAGAGAGCAGGACGGCCCAGAGTGGGAACAGTCGGGTGACAGTGGCGAGCATAGCCGTGGATCCTTATAAGCGTTATTGATGAAGCGGAGAAAATTGCCATAGCACAAGATAATGAACAGGGGATCATAGCATTAAAAACGGGGTGAAAAGTCAGCGACATTGGCGTGATATAAAGCAGAAAACCCCACCGCAGTGGGGTTCAGGCAGCACAGCGTTCTTGTTCTGCGCCCGGCGAAAAAAAACCGGGCCAGGCCCGGTTTTGCAATCACTCGAACAGATTGTGATGCAGCGTCTGCACGACTTTTTCAGCATCGTTGCCCGGCACCAGGAAGCAGAGGTTATAGCTGCTGGCCCCGTAGCAGATCATACGCAGGTTAAACGGATCCAGGACGCCAAACACCTCTTTACCCACGCCGCAGGCCTGCGAGAGCTTGTTGCCGATAATGGCAATTAACGCCAGGTTCTCTTCCACTTCCACCCGGCACAGCGAAGACAGTTCAGTCAGCAGGGCCTGGGTCAGCAGACTGGCCCCCGTTGAGGTTGAACCGGTGGTATCCAGCGTCAGCGCCACGCTTACTTCGGAGGTCGTGATCAGATCGACCGAGATTTGATGGCGCGCCAGAATGCTGAACAGCTCGGCGAGGAAGCCGTGAGTGTGCAGCATGCTCAGGCTGTGCAGAGTTAACAGGGTCTGCTTGCGGCGCAGGGCCAGCGCGCGGAACAGCGGCGGGTTCTCTGTTTTATTACTGACAATGGTGCCGCCCGCCGCCGGATCCTTGCTGGAGCCCACAAACACCGGAATATCACGGCGTACTGCCGGCAGCAGCGTAGCAGGGTGCAGTACTTTGGCACCAAAGGTCGCCATTTCAGCGGCTTCTTCGAAGGTAATCACGTCAATCCGTTTCGCGGCGGGAACGACACGCGGGTCGGTGGTGTAAATACCCGGTACATCGGTCCAGATATCAATCCGTTGCGCATGCAGTGCTTCGCCCAGGAGCGCAGCGGTATAGTCACTGCCGCCACGGCCCAGCGTGGTGGTGCGGCCTTGCTCTTCACAGCCAATAAAGCCCTGGGTGATGACCAGCGCTTCCGCAATGCGGGGTTGCAACTGGCTGGCCGCCAGCCCGGACAGCGTGCTCACGTCCGGCTCGGCACGGCCAAAACGGTCATTGGTGCGCATCACTTTCCGCACGTCGAACCATTCTGCCGCCACGTCACGCTGGCGCAGGATCTCGACGAACAGCAGCGTCGACATCAGTTCACCGTGGCTGACCAGTTCATCGGTCAGGGCCGTGGAGGTGGCCAGTGCGGCAGCTTCGGACAGCATGGTGATGTTTTCCAGCATGCGGTCAATTTCGTCACGGATCACCGCGGGCTGATCCAGCGCGTCGATAATGGCGTACTGAATTCGGCGGATCTCGTCCAGCAGGAACGCACGCTGCTCCTGGAGCTGGCCCGCCGCCAGTTCAACCAGCAGATTGGTGACGCCTGCGGAGGCAGACAGGACAACCAGACGCACATCGGGATTAGACAGCACTACATCGGCGCTGCGGTTCATAGCAGTGAAGTCAGCGACACTGGTGCCGCCAAATTTCGCCACGATCAAATTTTGAGACATTACGATGACTACCTTCGTGTCAGGATTTATTCCATCAGCTTGGCACAAGGGAAGAACGCAACGGGAGAGGACGTAGAAGAAAGGCTACGCGTCACCCAGAAGCGCCCCACCTCGCCGCCCGACTACCGGACGTTGCTGGTGACAACCCAGAGGATTCAGCCCCTGCGGTCGATATGCCCCACTCCGTGTGGTTAATACCTCGGCGTCGCTCCCCATCATGCATTATCAAAGGATACGGTTCCTCCAACACACTGCCTGGGCGACGCGCCTCTTCTGGCTTATGCGGTGCATAAGTTGCGCATAGGAATATCGGGTTATGGTGCAGCTGTCAACGCCTGTCGGCCGATGATTATGCATTTTCGTTATGATCGGTACGGTATCACCCACGCTAATCACTTTTGCTACAAAAATCACCGTTTAGACCCTAAGCGTCAATTCTTATAAGCCATGTCCGGGCTATAATTTTTACCCGGAAAAGGGTATGAATAGTCATACTTATTTCCCCTGGCGGGATCGTCCGCACCGCCGGATACCGAATCGTGGCGGGATGATAGCTGTAACCTGTTGCAGGAAAAGGGGAGCCGAACGCCCGTAACAGGTAAGATATCGTCCGGTCTGACTGACTGTTCTTAAATAAAAAGAGTGTTGCTATGAAAAATATCAATCCGACACAAACCGCTGCCTGGCAGGCACTGATCCAGCATTATGAACAAATGAAAGATGTTCAGATTGCTGACCTGTTCGCTAACGATGCCGACCGGTTTGCTGCCTTCTCTGCCACGTTCGACGATCAGATGCTGGTGGACTTTTCGAAAAACCGCATCACCCGCGAAACCCTCGATAAACTGCTGGCGCTGGCCAAAGAGACCGACCTGCAGGGCGCGATCAAGTCAATGTTCTCCGGGGAAAAGATTAACCGTACGGAAGATCGCGCGGTTCTGCACGTGGCCCTGCGTAACCGCAGCAACACCCCAATCGTGGTCGACGGCAAAGACGTCATGCCGGAAGTGAACGCCGTGCTGCAGAAGATGAAAGCCTTCTCTGAGCGTATTATCGGCGGCGAGTGGAAAGGTTTCACCGGCAAACCGATCACCGACGTGGTGAACATCGGCATCGGCGGGTCAGACCTGGGGCCGTTTATGGTCACTGAAGCGCTGCGTCCGTTTAAAAACCATCTCAACATGCACTTTGTCTCCAACGTGGACGGCACGCATATTGCCGAAACGCTGAAGACCCTGAGCCCGGAAACAACCCTGTTCCTCGTGGCATCAAAAACCTTCACCACGCAGGAAACCATGACCAACGCCCACAGCGCGCGCGACTGGTTCCTGACATCGGGTCATCAGGAAGACGTGGCGAAGCACTTTGCTGCGCTGTCGACTAACGGCCAGGCCGTCGCTGAGTTTGGTATTGATACCGACAACATGTTCGAATTCTGGGACTGGGTCGGTGGCCGTTATTCCCTGTGGTCGGCTATTGGTCTGTCCATCATCCTCTCCGTTGGCTTCGAAAACTTCGAAAAGCTGCTGGACGGTGCGCATGCGATGGATCGCCACTTTGCCGATACGCCGGAAGAGAAAAATCTGCCGATCCTGCTGGCGCTGATCGGCATCTGGTACAACAACTTCTTCGGTGCAGAAACGGAAGCCATCCTGCCTTACGACCAGTATATGCATCGTTTCTCTGCGTACTTCCAGCAGGGCAACATGGAGTCTAACGGTAAATACGTTGACCGCGCCGGCCAACCGGTGACTTACCAGACTGGCCCGATCATCTGGGGCGAGCCTGGTACTAACGGCCAGCACGCGTTTTACCAGCTGATCCATCAGGGCACCAAACTGGTGCCGTGCGATTTTATCGCGCCTGCGGTCTCCCATAACAAACTGGGCGACCATCACAGCAAGCTGCTGTCGAACTTCTTTGCGCAGACCGAAGCACTGGCGTTTGGTAAATCGCGTGAAGTGGTCGAAAAAGAGTTTGCCGATGCCGGGAAGGACGCACAGTCCGTCGAACACGTTGTTCCGTATAAAGTGTTCGAAGGTAACCGCCCGACGAACTCCATCCTGCTGCGTGACATCACGCCGTACAGCCTGGGTGCGCTGATTGCGCTTTACGAGCATAAGATCTTCACGCAGGGCGCTATTCTCAACATCTTCACGTTCGACCAGTGGGGCGTTGAGCTGGGCAAACAGCTGGCTAACCGTATCCTGCCAGAACTGGCAAGTGCGGATGCGGTCAGTACGCATGACAGCTCGACCAATGGTCTGATTAACCGTTATAAATCCTGGCGCTAACCGCCAGGGCGTGGGCGGCTTTTTTCCCTGCCGCCCGCCACATTCACCGGCACGGTGTCCGGTGCTGACCCCCGGTTTCTGGGGGTTTTTTATTTTCTGGAAATAACTGGACCTGGTTGACAGGGAGATATTTCTATCTCCCTTGGACTGCGAAGGCTGAGTGGCTGTCCGCCAACGGATTCTGTCGCCTTTTTTCACCCCAACGATGAGTAAAATGGTCGTAACAGGGATGGGCTTATTCCTAAAAATGCCATAAAACGCCTCGTTTTGAGACAGATAATTCTTAAATAAATGGCGCGATAATGGCAAAAAAACACGAATAACTTATCGATTATCTCACTGATTTTTAATGTTTTATTCACAGTATTTTGCAAATTAATCACGCAAAGTCACGCTACTCTTCACTACCCGCCATTTTAAGCCGCACTTCCCCCGAATCCAGTAAACATTGGTATTAACCTCTGTTAATCGGTTTTTATTGGTCATATATATTAACACTTAACCGGTTTACAGGGTTTTATCAATACTCACCGCCATGCCATGCCCTTCTGCCCGCTGCGCTGCTTTCTGGAAATTAATTCCCCATACTGGAGTCGCCAGGCACCATCCAGGTCCTGGTATCCATTCATTTAATGAAGGGAAAGTGTGATGAAAAAAGTCATATGGGCTACTGCAGCCATAGTGTACTTAGCGAGTGCAACCGGCGCGTTTGCCGCTGAAGCTGCTGGCGCTCCACCGGTAGAAACCGGTGCTGCTGCTGGTGCTGATGCGGGTTCAATGTCAGCTGGTGCGACAACTGCTGTAGGTATTGGTGCCGTTGGCGCGCTGGCTGGCATTGCGCTGGCCGCAAGCAGCGGCGGAAATGGTTCCAACACCGGAACCACGACCACCACCACCACAGGCACGACCCGCTAAGTACAAAAATTAATCATAACCACACATTTGTGTGGTTATTTTCCGCCTTGTTCTCCTTTGCTCAGGGACACTCACAGTTGCGAAACCTACCACTTCTGCTGCTCTGCCTGCTGCTTCAGGCCTGTACACAAACGCAAAAAGGATTGGGTGAAACCGTCAAGCTGGCCTTTCTCGGCGCTGACGACATCCAGATGACTAACGAACAAATCGACGCGATGCCTTATGCCAGCATGTACCTGCGGGTCAACGGCGGCCAGCAGATCTTTGTGGTGCTGGGCTTCAATGAAGACGGACAGCAGAAATGGATCACGCGCGATAAAGCGATGCTGGTCACCCGGCACGGTCGCCTGGTCAAAACCCTTGGCCTGGCGGATAACCTCAATGACGTCAGTCAGCTGGAAAACGACCCGCTGCGTGATGCGCTGCGCCTGACCGAGGGGGCCAGCTGGACCCGAACGCTCAGCTGGACGCAGGACGGTAAACCTCAGGCGGACACGGCGGTTTCCCACTTCACGCGGGGGAAAGACGAGGTGCTGCAAATTGGCGGGCAGGCTGTTGCCTGTCGTGTCTGGCAGGAAGAGGTGACGACGGCGGAAAATGGCCGTTCGTGGCGCAATACGTTTTGGGTAGATATGTCCAGCGGGCAGGTGCGTCAGGCACGGCAGACGCTGGGAGCCGACTACCTTCCTGTTGAATTCACCATTCTGAAGCCTGCGAAATCATGAAAAAATTAACCCTTATTCTCGCAGGGATGGTGGCATCGCTGTCGCTGCACGCTCAGGCCGATGGCCGGGTGAATATCTTTTATCCCGGGCAGACGCAGCCGGTTGTGGTTGCCCACGCGGCGAATCTGTCACAGCTGGTCACCAGCCCGGCACTGATGGAAAAAACGTGGTGGCCGGGAACGGTGATCGCTGAACGACAGGCGACCGCTGTCGCAGTACAGCAGCAGCAACAGCTGCTGGCGCGGCTTCAGGCCTGGCGCGATGAACTGAAAAGCGACAATGATGCGCAACAGGCCGCCGTGGTTGAAAACGTGCGCCAGCAGATCGCCGGCGTGAAGGTGACAGGGCGGCAGAAGGTCAATCTGGATCCGGACTGGGTGCGGTTACGTCCACAGGCCAACCGCACGCTGCAGGGGGAGTACAGCGTGTATACCCTGGCAAAACCGACCTCCATTACCCTGGCGGGGGCGGTGGAAAAAGCAGGTAAAACCCCGTGGGCAGCGGGACGTTCCGCCGTTGAGTATCTGGATGCACACCCGCGCATGAGCGGCGGTGAACGCAACATCGCACAGGTGATCTCCCCCGGGGGGGAGGTCACCGACGTGCCGGTGGCGTACTGGAACCGTCGTCACTACGAGCCGCAACCGGGCAGCATCCTCTTCGTTGGCTTCTCCTCGTGGACGCTGCCGGCCGCCTATGCCGATCTCAACCAGCAGATCATTTCTGTACTGACGCACCGGATCCCTGACTGATGAAAAAACGTTATCTTCTCAGCCTGATGTCACTCTCCGTTGCCTGTGCCTGCCAGGCTCAGGCTGCCACCTATCCGGACCCGATTGGCCCGTCTCAGTCTGACTTCGGCGGCGTGGGCCTGATGCAGGTGCCGACGGCGCGTATGGCCAAAGAGGGCGAGTTCAGCCTTAACTACCGCTATAACGATCAGTACCACTTTTACTCCTCCTCGGTGCAGCTGTTCCCGTGGCTGGAAGCCACCATCCGCTACACCGACGTCAAAACCCGGGAATACAGCGCCGTATCCAGCTTCTCTGGCGATCAGACTTACAAAGATAAAGCGTTCGACCTTAAGCTGCGCCTGTGGGAAGAGGGGTTCTGGCTACCGGAAGTCTCTGTAGGAACGCGTGACCTTGGCGGTACCGGCCTGTTTGACAGCGAATATCTGGTGGCCACCAAGGCCTGGGGGCCGTTTGACTTCACCCTCGGCATGGGCTGGGGCTACATCGGTAACAGCGGGACCGTCAAGAACCCGTTCTGTTCTGCCAGCGAAAAATACTGCTACCGTGCAGAGGGCAGCGGCACCGCCGGGTCGGTGAGCGGTGGCGATATGTTTAAAGGGCCAACGGCCATTTTCGGCGGCATTGAGTATCAGACCCCGTGGCAACCGCTGCGCCTGAAGATGGAGTATGAAGGCAACGATTATAAAGATGACTTTGCCGGGCGCCTGGAACAGAAGAGCAAACTTAACGTCGGGGCAATCTACCGGCTTACCGACTGGGCGGATGTCAATGTCAGCTATGAGCGTGGCAACACCTTTATGGCCGGTTTCACCCTGCGCACTAACTTTAACGATCTGCACCAGAATCAGCGGGATATGCCGAAGCCGGAATACAATCCGCAGCCGCAGGACCGCTTCCTTGAGCCCACGCTGACCGCCAACCAACTGACCGACCTGAAGTACAACGCCGGTCTGAATGCGCCAAATATCCAGGTGGACGGCAGCACGATGACCGTCACCGGGGAGCAGTATAAATACCGTGATACGCAGCGCGGCGTCGACCGCGCCAACGTCATCCTTGCCAACCACCTGCCGGAAGGTGTGGATACGTTGCGTGTGACACAAACGCGCAGCCATATGCCACAGGTGACCACGGAAACCAATGTGGGCAGCCTGCAACGCCAGCTGGCGGGATATCCGCTGGGACGGGAAGAGACGCTTCAGCAGCAGCGAGTGGATCCGCGCGATCCGGGGCATACTGAGCAGGGCTTCCGTATCGACGGCGACCGTCTGAGCTACAGCCTGTCACCGGTGCTCAACCAGTCAGTCGGTGGGCCGGAGAGCTTCTACCTTTACCAGGTGGGCGTAATGGCGAACGCCAGCTTCTGGCTGACGGACCACTTGCTGTTGGACGGCAGCCTGTTTGGCAACCTGGCCAACAACTACGACAAGTTTAATTACAACGGTGCGCCGGCGGACTCCTCCCTGCCACGGGTGCGTACCCATATTCGTGACTACGTTGAAAATAACGTCTATGTGAATAACCTGCAGGCCAACTACATGCATGAGCTCGGCAACGGGTTCTACGGACAGGTGTACGGTGGCTATCTGGAAACCATGTATGGCGGGGCCGGCGGCGAAGTGCTTTATCGTCCGCTGGATGCCAGCTGGGCCGTGGGGGTGGACGCCAACTACGTCAAACAGCGTGACTGGGACAACATGATGAAATTCACCGACTACAGCGCGAAGGTGGGCAACATTACCGGTTACTGGCAGCCGTGGTTTATGCGCAACGTACTGGTGAAAGCCAGCGTCGGGCAGTACCTGGCGGAAGATAAAGGCGTGACGGTGGATATTTCGAAGCGCTTCGACAGCGGTATTACCGTCGGGGCTTACGCCACCAAAACCAACGTCTCTGCGGAAGAGTACGGCGAGGGTGACTTCACCAAGGGCTTCTATATCTCCGTGCCGATGGATGTCTTCAGCGTGTCACCAACCCGCGGTCGTGCGCAGGTGAACTGGACTCCGCTGACGCGTGATGGTGGTCAGATGCTGGGTCGTAAGTACCAGCTGTACGATATGACCACCGACCGCGACGCAAATTACCGTTAAATCCCGGCGTTACGGCGGGGCGGCCTTTTTTCCCGGTCGCCCCGTCATGCGGTAAGCCTCATCGAAATGTTGTGATCTGCATCACACTCAAGCATATTGTTATCCGTCGGCATTCCCGACGGATAACAGTGACTTTGAGGTGTATCATGACGTCCCAGGAACGTAACACGCCCGCCACCCGGCTGGCCTTTGCCCTGCAAATGGTTTTAAACACCGGCCTGATTGTGCTGGCCTGCATTCTGATCATCTTTCTTGGCAAAGAGACCATCCATCTGGGTAACGTGCTGCTGAATACCGGCGAGCAGACGTCGTCTTATCTGCTTATCGAAGGTATCGTGATTTACTTCCTCTACTTTGAGTTTATCGCGCTGATCATTAAGTATTTCCAGTCTGGTTACCATTTCCCGCTGCGCTACTTTGTCTATATCGGCATTACGGCCATCATTCGCCTGATCATTGTCGACCATAAAAACCCCTTTGATACCCTGGCCTATGCTATCGCCATCCTGATTCTGGTGATCACCCTGTGGCTGGCAAACAGCAACCGCCTGAAGCGCGAATAAGTCTGTAAACGCGCCATAAATTCACGGCTATTTGCCCGGCTTTGATAGGTTTGCCGCCAGGGTCTGCGTTACACTGACGCATCGAAGATTTTGCGGAGAAGTGTTATGGCTGAGAACGCGCTGTCGCAATTGCGCGCGATCAACTGGCTGCCGGATTCATCCCCTCTGTTAACGGCCCCCCTGCTTGACTGGCTGATGGAAGTCGATTCCATGACGCGTCGCTTTGAGCGTCACTGCCAGGCGGTGACGGTGAACCTGCTGCGTGAGGGATTTATCAGTGCGCAGGAAGCGGCAGACGATAAAGATATCGTGCTGCTGCCTGCCGAGCCGCGTTACTGGCTGCGGGAAATTGAACTCTGTGGCGACGGCGTTCCCTGGCTGGTCGCCCGCACGCTGGTGCCGGAATCCACCCTCAACGGCCCCGAACAGAAGCTGCAACAGCTGGGCACGGTACCGCTGGGCCGCTATCTTTTTGCCTCTTCAACGCTGACGCGTGACTTTATTGATGTTGGCCACAGCGATACGCTGTGGGGCCGGCGTTCGCGCCTGCGTCTGTCAGGCAAGCCACTGTTACTGACCGAACTGTTTTTACCTGCCTCCCCGCTCTATGCCAGCGTGGCGGCAGAAGGGAGAGCATAGCGTGGAGAAGAGCGTGCCAATGAGTAAAATGGCGGCCTACAGCCGTCTGATGCGTATTGATAAACCGATAGGATCACTGCTGCTGCTGTGGCCCACGCTGTGGGCGCTGTGGCTGGCAGGAAGGCAGGCACCGCCGCTTAACGTGCTGCTGGTGTTTGTGCTGGGCGTATTTTTTATGCGTGCAGCGGGCTGCGTGGTGAATGATTTTGCTGACCGAAAAATTGATGGCTTTGTAAAGCGTACCCGTGAGCGCCCGCTACCCAGTGGCGCGGTGACCCCGCGTGAAGCCAAACTGCTGTTTGCCGGTCTGGTGCTGATCTCCTTTGCGCTGGTGCTGACCATGAACAGCATGACCATCTGGCTGTCGCTGGGTGGCCTGGGCCTGGCCTGGCTCTATCCGTTTATGAAACGCTACACCCATCTGCCGCAGGTGGTACTGGGTGCGGCCTTTGGCTGGGCGATCCCGATGGGTTGGGCGGCGGTCAGCGAGAGCGTGCCGCTGACCTGCTGGCTGCTGTTCCTGGCCAATATCTGCTGGACGGTGGCCTACGACACCCAGTATGCGATGGTTGACCGTGATGACGACCTGAAGATTGGGGTGAAATCCACCGCCATTCTCTTTGGTCGTTACGATAAGCTGATTATTGGCCTGCTTCAGCTGGCCACGCTGTGCCTGATGGCGCTGGTGGGCTGGCAGCTGCATCTCAACGGTATCTTTTACTGGTCGGTGCTGGTGGCGGGTGTGTTCTTTGTGCATCAGCAGAAGCTGATTGCCAGGCGGCGCCGTGAGCTGTGCTTTAAGGCGTTTCTGAACAATAACTGGGTAGGATTGGTACTGTTTATGGGCGTGGTACTGGGTATCTGAGAGTAAACTGAAGGGCCGATCCACTATGGAATCGGCCCGCTATCCTTACCGTATCAGTCGAGCTCTACCGCACTCTCAATGGTCATTCTGACGTCCTGAGTGATCAGGTCGGCCAGCAGCTGGTAAACCTGCTGTGTCTGTTCAACCTGGGCATCACCGGAATCACTGATATAGCCTTCATCCCGCAGCGTTAACACCAGCGACGTAAATACTGCCTTGTCGAAGAACTCCGGCGCATTAATGCCGTGGAGTACGGACAGACGCTGTGCCATGGTCCGGCTCTCTTTTTCCAGCGTTCCGCGGTTAATGGCCGGTTTTGCGCTGAGAATCGAGAAGGTGATTGAATAGCGCTGCAGGGTTTCACGTACGCCCGCTGCCAGCAGCTGCAGGGTACGGAAACGACCGGCACTGAGACGCAGGCTGCTCTCTTCAGCCACCAGCAGTCCCTGACGGGCCATTTCTGCCACCAGTGAGTCCAGCACCTGCGCCAGCTCATCGCTGTTCCAGCGCAGGAACAGTTCGCTCTTCAGCATCGGATAAATCACCGTGACCTGACGCAGCAGTTCGGCGCGGCTGATTTCGCGATGCTGCATCAGGATGGCAGCAATCAGCGAAGGCATCACCAGCATATGGTGAATGTTGTTGCGGTAATAGGTCATCAGTACCGCCTGCTCGCGCGGCAGCACCACGATCTCACCGATGCTGTCCTGCTCCAGCTCGAACTTGTTCATACTCAGCGCATGTTCCAGCATCGCTTCCGGGGTCATATCCGGCACGGTTGAGTCAGGCGAGTAGGGGACGTTGCGCAGCAGCTGTACGTAACAGTCAAGCTGTTCGGTCAGCTGTTCACGGGTCATGGAGCGCTGACGCGAGGCCAGCAGGGCGGTCACGCAGAGGTTCATGGCGTTGGCCGCCCCGGCATTGTTGATCCGCACCATCACTTTCTGCGCGATGTCGTTGACGGCCGGGGTCAACCATGCCGGGCGCTGCGCCTCAATCGGATCGATGGCGTCACGCCACTCCGGCACCTGATTATTCAGGTAGGCAATCAGCGGCAGCGGTTCACCAAAATTGACATAGCCCTGGCCCAGGTTGCGCAGCTTACGCAGCCCGCGCACCATCGACATAAAGCCTTCTTTCTCTTTGGTCGCGCCGCGCAGCTCTTTCGCGTAGGTGCCCACTTCCATCACATGCTCGTAGCCGATATAAATCGGCACCAGGGTGATAGGGCGATTGCCACCGCGCAGCATCGCCTGGATGGTCATCGACAGCGTGCCGGTTTTCGGGTCCAGCAGGCGGCCCGTACGTGAACGGCCCCCTTCCACAAAGTACTCAACGGAATAGCCACGGGTGAACAGTTCACCCAGGTATTCGCGGAACACCGTGGAGTAAAGCTTGTTGCCCTTAAAGGTTCGCCGGATAAAGAAGGCGCCCAGGCGGCGGAAGATCGGGCCGGCAGGCCAGAAGTTCAGATTGATGCCGGCTGCGATATGCGGCGGCACCAGTCCCTGGTGATAAAGCACGTAGGAGAGAAGCAGGTAATCCATGTGGCTGCGGTGACAGGGAACATAGACAATTTCATGCCCGTCCTGCGCCAGCTGGCGCACGCGTTCACCGCCGTTAACATTAATTCCCTGGTATAATTTGCTCCAGGTCCAGCCCATAATGCGGTCGGTCAGGCGAATCGCTTCGTAAGAGAAGTCAGCGGCGATCTCTTCCATCAGCTCAACGGCATTCTGCTGGGCTTTTTCATGGGAGATCTTTTTGCTGCGTGCCTCATCCTCTACCGCTTTGGCGATAGCCTTGGACTGCAGCAGCTTGTTGAACAGATCCTGACGCACCGGCAGGCGTGGGCCGACGGCGGCCAGACGCTGGCGGGCGAAGTGCATCCTGGCGACGCGTGCCAGCTTCTGGGCAATGATTTTATCGGTGCCGTGTTCAGTCGCCATATGGCGCAGAGATACCATCGGCGAGAAGCGCACGAAGCTGTCGCGGCCCAGCCAGAGCACCGCAAAGAATTTCTGAATGCCGTTCAGCATTCGCAGGTGCGGCTGATCGTCACCCTGAACTTCGCGGCCAGGGGCACGGCCAAACATCACCGATACCGGCACCATCTGCACATCCAGTTCGGGATGATTACGGTGCAGGTCGAGATATTCGTGGAACAGCTTGACCGACTGCAGATTCGGCACAAAATACGGGAAAACGCGTGGGCCATCATGGATAAACACATGGCGGGGCAGAACTGTGCCGTCAATCTCCAGCGGTTCCAGGGGATCGGGAAGGTCCTGTTTGCGACACTGCTCACGCAGGGCAAGGAGATCCGCCTTTGAATCATAAGGCAGCACATACATAATAGGGCGCGACGTATCAAGCCCGAGTTCGGCAACCGGTTCAGCCGGGATTGCCTTACTTTTTACCAGTAATTTAACTGGCAGATTCAATAAGTTATAATATAAATTACGCCAACCTGACATAGATAACATGAAGCCTCTTGTTAGCAAAGCGCCGCAAGCATACCAGAAAGCGCCAACAGAATCTGTGGTGTTGAAAAACCTGTAGTTCCACTCATTGACGTTAAACTTCTCAAAGGGTTCCCTGATTATGGCAAATAATGTCACTGGACTGACACGAATCATAAAAGCGGCTGGCTACTCGTGGAAAGGCATCCGCGCGGCATGGCAGCATGAAGCGGCCTTTCGCCAGGAAGCCGTGGCGGCCATTATCGCTATTGCCATCGCCGTCTGGCTGGACGTCGATGCGGTTACCCGGGTGTTGCTGATAGGGTCGGTGGTGATGGTGATTATTGTGGAAATCCTCAACAGCGCCATCGAAGCCGTCGTTGACCGTATCGGCAGTGAAATTCATCCGCTGGCCGGGCGGGCGAAAGATATGGGGTCAGCGGCGGTGCTGTTGGCTATCTTGCTGGCAATGTTTGTCTGGATCATGCTGTTAGTGCCGCATTTGCGATGAGTTTTCCAAAAATCGCCACAAACGGTATTTCGCCCAACTTTAGGTTTTCAATGTCTAAATACCTGTATATACTCACAGTCGACTGTATAAACAACCAGGGGGCGGGATGAAAGCACTAACGGCAAGGCAGCAGCAGGTCTATGACCTGATTCGCGACCACATTAATCAAACCGGCATGCCACCAACGCGCGCGGAGATTGCTGCGCAGCTCGGTTTCCGTTCCCCGAATGCGGCTGAAGAACACCTGAAGGCGTTAGCGCGTAAGGGCGTAATTGAGATCGTATCCGGCGCTTCGCGCGGTATTCGCCTGATGATGGAAGAAGAAGACGGTCTTCCACTGATCGGTCGCGTCGCAGCAGGTGAACCTTTGCTGGCAGAACAGCATATTGAAGGCCACTATAAGGTTGACCCTGACCTGTTTAAACCCGGCGCAGACTTCCTGCTGCGTGTTAGCGGAATGTCGATGAAAGACATCGGTATTATGGACGGCGACCTGTTAGCCGTGCATAAAACGGAAGATGTGCGTAATGGCCAGGTCGTGGTGGCGCGCATTGACGACGAAGTGACGGTAAAACGCCTGAAAAGGCAGGGGAATACGGTGCAGCTGCTGCCCGAAAACCCGGATTTCAAACCGATCATCGTTGACCTGCGTCAGCAGACACTGACGATTGAAGGCCTGGCTGTCGGTGTGATCCGCAACGGCAACTGGCTGTAACCGGTACTTCACTCCCCGCTAAATGCTGTGTGCTGCTTAAGCGGCGCGCAGCATCGTCAGTGAGGGTTTTCCGCTGATGGACTCTGATGACACTGCTGACCCCCGCAGATAAAAGCCTCTGGCGGCTCGCGCTGCCGATGATCCTCTCTAATATCACCGTGCCTCTGCTAGGCCTGGTCGATACGGCCGTGATTGGCCATCTGGACAGCCCCACTTATCTGGGCGGTGTCGCGATTGGCACGACCATTACCAGTTTCCTGTTTATGCTGTTGCTGTTTTTACGCATGAGCACCACCGGGCTGACGGCACAGGCCTTTGGCGCTAACGATAAACAGGCCCTGGCGCGTGCGCTGATGCAGCCGCTGCTGCTGGCCGTTTCTGCCGGGCTGCTGTTTATTGTCCTGAAGCAGCCGATCACGCATCTGGCGCTGGGGATAACGGGCGGCAGTGACGACGTCCTGCATCAGGCCGCACTGTTTATGCAGATACGCTGGCTCAGTGCGCCGGCGACGCTGGCAAATCTGGTGCTGCTGGGCTGGCTGCTTGGTGTGCAGTATGCACGGGCACCGGTCATCCTGCTGGTCGTCGGCAATCTGGTGAATATCGTGCTCGACCTCTGGTTTGTCATCGGGCTGAAGTGGGGCGTGCAGGGGGCCGCAGCGGCAACGGTAATCGCGGAATACACCAGTCTGATCGTCGGCCTGCTGCTGGTATGGCGGGTTATGGTGATGCGGGGCCTGTCACTGCGTCTGATGTTAAGGGCCTGGCGGGGAGATGTGTCGCGACTGCTGCGTCTGAACTGCGACATCATGCTGCGTTCGCTCCTGTTGCAGATCTGCTTCGCCTCGCTGACCCTCGTTGGCGCGCGCCTGGGTAATGACATCGTGGCGGTCAATGCCGTACTGCTGATGTTTCTTACCTTCACCGCCTACGCGCTGGACGGCTTTGCCTATGCGGTGGAGGCCTGTTCCGGTGAAGCGTATGGTGCACGCAACAGCCAGCAGTTACTGAGCGTGTGGCACGCTGCCTGCCGTCAGTCTCTGGTCGTTGCGCTGGGGTTCTCCCTGCTTTATGCCCTGGCGGGTGAGCACATTGTTGCGCTACTGACCTCCCTTGAACCGCTGCGCCAGCTTGCCGACCGGTATTTATGGTGGCAGGTGTTGATGCCACTGGCGGGAGTAGGCTGCTATCTGCTGGATGGAATGTTTATTGGCGCGACCCGCGCCAGCGAGATGCGTAACAGTATGGCCGTCGCCGCGCTGGGTTTCGGACTGACGCTGTGCAGCGTCCCCTGGCTGGGCAATCACGGCCTGTGGCTGGCGATTACGTTATTTCTCCTACTGCGCGGCGTGACGCTGTGGGCGATCTGGCGGCGGCACTGGCGTCACGGCACATGGTTTATTCCCTGAAACATTTACTTACGTAAGTACCGCTTCGCTAGCTCGCTGATTTGGCTGTTTTTTTAGGGTGTTTAACACCAATAGCCAGGGCGTTAACGGCTCAGGTGCGATTTCTCTACTACAATTATCTCTGTGTCAGGCAATTAACCAGATAATTATCTGGCTAATCGGCCCAACTCCAGGCTGTTAAAGCTGTTTTAACCCAAGGTAGAGGAATCACATTATGAATAAAGACGAAGCCGGCGGTAACTGGAAACAGTTGAAAGGTAAAGTGAAAGAACAATGGGGTAAGCTGACTGACGATGACCTGACCGTGGTTGAAGGTAAACGCGATCAGTTAGTGGGTAAAATTCAGGAGCGTTACGGCTATCAGAAAGATCAGGCCGAAAAAGAACTGAAAGACTGGGAAACACGTAACGACCATCGCTGGTAACACAGCGGGACGTTAAGCTCCAGGCTCCTACCCGGCACAAGGATTGTGCCAACCCTTTTATCAAAGCTCTCCCCCCGTTATTCCCGTACTCTCCTTAACATTGCTACGCTAGCGTCCGCGCTTTTTTCCCTGCACGGTATGATCGTGCTGGCACGCATCCGGATGGGTGCAGGCTTCGATTTCCCCACATTGCTGACAGAAACCATGTGCTTCTATGACGCTGTGAGCCAGGGTAAAACCGGTTTTCAGGGCCAGCAATTTCAAGATATCTTCCACCCCATCGGCGTGCTGTTCAGCCACTGAACCACAGCGATCGCAGATCAGCATCGCAGAAGTGTGCGAGGGTTCTTCAAAATGATGGCAGACAACATAGCTGTTGGTCGACTCCACGCGGTGAATAAAGCCCTGTTCCAGCAGAAAATCCAGCGCGCGGTAAATGGTGGGGGGCTTCGCCTGAGGCTCAGAGTGGCGCAGCAGATCGAGCAAATCATAGGCACTGATGGCCCCGTTCTGCTCACTCATCAGCCGTAAAACTTCAAGACGCTGTGGCGTCAGGCGCACACTGCGTTCCTGACAAATGGCTTCCGCCTGCGACAGGATTTTTTCAGCGCTGGTCATATTGATTGTTCCCCCTCAGGCCATAACAGGATGTTATTTTATCACATCTGTAACAAAACACCGAGTCGTGCCTTCCGGCAGCCGCCAGGGCGAAGGGTGGAAAGGGCACACTCCAGAAAAGAGTGGTATTGCTGATAAGCGCATAAGGTAAAGAAAATTTAACCATTGGCGTCCAGGTGCCAGGGCCAGTCAGTAATGATTCAGTCGGGCTAATCTTATTTGCGCTGCTTAAGCTTCATGACTACCTTTTGCATAGGGCTCGTTGCGTTTGGCATTGGAATAACAGATGCAGAACGTTCAACTGTTAGCATGATAACAGATTAAGAAAATGGCAATGACCTGATAAGCCCACTCATCTTCTCTTAATTCACAGCAATGAAATGTCGCCTTTATGTTCATTATTCAGGCATTCAGTTATGCGTTTTACACGCACTTTCTTTTTCATTATCTATGGTGGGTTTCGGGTCAATGGCACATAAATTTAATGCACTCAGCGGTTTTTACCGTCCGGTCGTCTTGCCCGCTCTGCTGCTGGCGCCACTCAGTGGCCTGGCTGCCGGTAACTATTTTGATGCCCGCAATGATGCCATGGGGGGAACCGGCGTGGCCTCGTCCTCTTATGGTTCAGCCGTGCTGGCCAACCCGGCTCTGATGACCAAAGCGCAGCCGGAAGACTCGGTGAGTATTATTCTGCCTGCAGTCGGTGCGCAGATCAGCGATAAGGGCAAGCTGGTCGATAAAGTGGATGACCTGACGGATGCCGTGGATGGATATAAGGACCTGGCGAATAACTTTGTCTTCCCCAACGATATTCCACGCCTGCAGGGTGCAGCAGGCGATTTAGCTAACCGCCTGCGGGAGATCCAGGGCGAAAAAGCCTGGGCAAAAGCCGGGGCCGCGTTTGCGGTCACGGTGCCGAATGAGGTTCTGCCTTTTGCGTTTGTCACTAAAGCCTACGGTACGGCATCAGTGGTGGCGAACGTGACCCAAAGTGATATCGATTATTTACAGCAAGTGGCGGATGGTACCCGTATCCCGCTGCCGGGGGATCAGGACAGGCTGACCTCTGAAGGACTGGGGCGTGCTGCCGTGGTCTACGATATGGGGATTGCGGTGGCCCACGAGTTTGATATCGCCGGTCAGCCAGTGTCACTGGGCGTGACGCCAAAGCTGCAAAAAACCACTCTGTATAACTACAGCGCCTCGGTTTACAGCTATGACAAGTCCGACTTCACCAACGGCAACTACAAAAACACCAACACTGGTTTCAACATCGATGCCGGGGCCTCAACCGACCTGGGTGACAACTGGACGCTGGGCCTGAGCGCACAGAACCTGATCTCACGGGATATCGACACCAAAGAAGTCAGCGGTTACAAAGATACCTACCAGATCCGCCCGCTGGTGACCTCCGGTGTTTCCTTCCATACCGAGCGCCTGACCACCGCGCTGGATGTGGACCTAACCCCCACCAAACGCTTCAAAACGCAGGATGACAGCCAGTATGCTGCCGTGGGTGCAGAGTACCGCCTGCTGGACTGGCTGCAGCTGCGCGGCGGTTATCGTGCCGACGTGAAGTCCAACGACACCAATGTCTTTACCGGCGGTTTTGGCCTGTCACCGTTTAACAAGGTGCATCTGGACCTGGCGGGAATGGTGGGTAAAGACAATACCTGGGGCGCCGTTGCGCAGCTGAACTTTACCTTCTGATCCGCGTTTGCTGCGGGCCGGCCTTTGCACTCGCAGAGGCTGGCCTGTTTTCCCTTCAGTCGTTGTCATATCCTTTTCCGCCTGCCTTCTTTCACGCAGGGGCCGATCTTTTTGTCCGCGCAACCCGTGCAGCCTGTGCAGGGATGACAGAAAAAAGGCCATCCGCTACAGGATCTCCCACCGCCGTGCTATCATTGCGCACAATATCGTCACCTCCTTTTCTGATACAGAGTTAGCGCTTTTCATGACCGAAACATACCCTGCACATCGTTTTTCCATCGCCCCGATGCTTGACTGGACCGATCGTCACTGTCGTTACTTCCACCGCCAGCTGACGCGGCAGACACTGCTGTACACGGAAATGGTCACCACCGGCGCGATCATACACGGCAAAGGTGACTACCTGGCCTGGAGCCCTGAGGAGCAGCCTGTCGCTCTGCAACTGGGGGGTAGCGACCCGGCGGCGCTGGCGCAGTGTGCGAAGCTGGCTGAAGAGCGGGGCTACAACGAGGTGAACCTCAACGTGGGCTGCCCGTCCGATCGCGTGCAGAATGGCCGTTTTGGTGCCTGCCTGATGGGTGAAGCGCAGCTGGTTGCCGACTGCATCAAGGCGATGCGCGACGTGGTATCGATCCCGGTCACGGTAAAAACCCGTATCGGCATTGACGATCAGGACAGCTATGAATTTCTGTGCGATTTCATCCAGCGCGTTGCGGAGCAGGGCGGCTGCGAGACGTTTATTATCCACGCCCGCAAAGCCTGGCTTTCCGGCCTCAGCCCGAAAGAGAATCGCGAGATCCCGCCGCTCGACTATGAGCGTGTTTATCAGCTCAAGCGTGACTTTCCACAGCTGACGCTGTCGCTTAACGGCGGTGTCAAAACCCTGGAGGAAGCCCGTGTGCATTTACAGCATCTGGACGGGGTGATGATGGGGCGCGAAGCCTACCAGAATCCTGGCCTGCTAGGTCAGGTGGATCAGATGATTTTCGGCAGCAGTGCTCCGGTAGCGGACTCTGTCGCGGTGGTGCGGGCGATGTATCCGTACATAGAGCGGGAGCTGGCGAACGGCACCTGGCTGGGCCATGTGACCCGCCATATGCTGGGCCTGTTCCAGGGGATTCCCGGGGCACGTCAGTGGCGTCGGTACCTGAGTGAAAACGCCCACAAACCTGGCGCGGGCGTTGCTGTCGTCGAAACGGCCTTACAGCTGGTCGCGGACAGGGTGCCAGCCAGCGTATAACATCGTCAAAATTTCACTAATTGATGATTAAATTCACCAGGATTCAATCCGTCCTGGTGAACTCCTTCCTTAACTTTCAATAAGTTAGATTTCCTGCCGTCCTGGCACGTTTCTTGTAATAACTCCTCCAGAGTCCCTTTTTCTGGAGCGTACCGATATGTTAGAGATCCTGTTTGTCATCGGCTTTTTTATGATGCTGTTGCTGACCGGTATTTCGCTGCTGGGTATCATCGTGGCGTTACTGGTCGCCACCGTGGTGATGGTCGTTGGCGGCTTATTCGCGATTGTTATTAAATTGTTGCCCTGGCTGCTGCTGGCGATCGCTGGCGTGTGGCTGTACCGCGCATTCCGCAAACCTGCGGTGAAGGATAAACCGTGGCTATCCCGGTAATATCAACGAGTTGTAGAGTTTTTTAGCGGCGTAATGCGGCGTGGATCACATCACAGGAAATTGCTCAGTGCCATTTTGCAATTAAACATATTTTTTACTTATGAATTCTGCCAGGATGGTTTCACTGAATCAACACGCATTCATCGCCGCTGACCCTACACTCAGTGCGAACAATAAAAAGAAAGAAAAAAGGGCCTCCTACGGGAGGCCCTTACTATTTGTGGCTTACGGGATCAGCAGGCTGGAACCCTGAGTGCCACGCCCTTCCAGCACCTGGTGTGCATGCTGCGCATCGGCGAGAGCGAACTTCTGGGCTTCCGGCACGTCCACCTTGATGGCCCGGCTGGCGATCAGTGAAAACAGCTCGTTACTGGCCTGCACCAGCGCATCACGGGTGGTGATATAGCCGTTCAGCGAGGGCCGGGTGACATACAGGGAGCCTTTCTGATTCAGGATCGCCAGGTTGACGCCGGTCACCGGGCCGGAAGCGTTGCCAAAGCTGACCATCAGGCCGCGACGTTGCAGACAGTCGAGCGAGGCTTCCCAGGTATCTTTGCCGACCGAGTCATACACCACGCGCAGCTTCTTGCCGTGCGTCAGTTCGCTGACGCGTGCGGCAATATCTTCTTCACGATAGTTAATCGTTGCCCAGGCACCGGCATTTTTCGCCAGCTGGGCTTTCTCTGCCGAGCCCACCGTCCCGATCAGATGCGCGCCTAGCGCCTTCGCCCACTGGCAGGCAATCAGCCCGACGCCACCGGCAGCGGCATGAAACAGGAACACCTCGTCAGGCTGTACCACATAGGTCTGACGCAGCAGATAATGCACCGTCAGCCCCTTCAGGAACGAGGCGGCCGCCTGCTCAAAGGAGATGACATCGGGCAGCAGCGCTACCTTATCCACCGGCACGTTGTGAAGCTCGCTGTAGGCGCCGAGCGCTGACTGAGCATACACCACGCGATCGCCCGGCTTCAGCACGCTGACGCCCTCGCCAACGCGGGTGACCACACCGGCCGCTTCGGTGCCCAGTCCGCCAGGGAGCGGAGACGGATACAGGCCGCTGCGGACGTAGGTATCGATATAGTTAATGCCAATCGCTTTGTTCTCAACCTGCACTTCGCCCGGGGCCGGATCGGGCACATCAAAGTCGACCAGGTGCATCACTTCGGGTGCGCCGTGCTGGCTGATTTGTATACGTTTCGCCATGTTCACTCCTGTGGATTTCGCCGCGATGAGGGGGAGGACGGCAGCCATGCAAACGGGTATACTTGCGCGTCCCCCCACAAGATTTTTGGTATCGCATCACTATGGCAGGAAATAAACCCACCAACAAATCCTACGAAAAATCCGCTGAGAACCGTGAGCCGCGTGACCGCCAGATGGAAGGTCTGAAGCTGCCTCCGCACTCGCTGGAAGCTGAGCAGTCGGTGTTGGGCGGTTTAATGCTGGATAACGAACGCTGGGATAACGTTGCCGAGCGCGTGGTGGCGAAAGACTTCTTCAGCCGTCCGCACCGGATGATCTTCGCAGAGATGCAGCGACTGCTGGAGTTGGGGAAACCCATCGACCTGATCACCCTGTCCGAGTCGATGGAAACGAAGGGTGAACTGAGTATGGTGGGCGGCTTTGCCTACCTGGCCGAGCTATCCAAAAATACGCCAAGTGCCGCCAACATCGGCGCTTATGCGGATATCGTCCGTGAACGCGCAGTGGTGCGTGAGATGATCTCGGTCGCCAACGAGATTGCCGACGCAGGCTACGATCCGCAGGGCCGCACCAGTGAAGATCTGCTTGACCTGGCCGAGACCCGCGTCTTTCAGATTGCGGAAAGCCGTGCCAATAAAGATGAAGGGCCGAAAAGCGTCGATCAGATCCTTGAATCGACCATTGAGCGTATTGAGGCTCTCTACCAGACGCCGCAAAATGGTGTCACCGGCGTGGATACCGGCTATGGCGACCTGAACAAGAAAACCGCCGGACTTCAGCGCTCCGACCTGATTATCGTAGCGGCACGTCCGTCGATGGGTAAAACCACCTTCGCCATGAACCTGTGTGAAAATGCCGCCATGGAACAGGACAAGCCGGTGCTGATTTTCAGCCTGGAGATGCCCGGCGAACAGATCATGATGCGTATGCTGGCGTCCATGTCCCGGGTGGATCAGACGCGTATACGTACCGGACAGCTGGATGACGAGGACTGGGCGCGTATCTCCAGCACCATGGGGATTATGATGGAGAAGAAGAACATGTACATTGATGATTCTTCCGGCCTGACCCCCACCGACGTCCGCTCCCGCGCGCGCCGCATTTTCCGTGAGCACGGCGGCTTAAGCCTGATTATGATCGACTACCTGCAGCTGATGCGCGTGCCGGCGTTGTCCGATAACCGTACGCTGGAAATTGCGGAAATTTCGCGCTCGCTTAAAGCGCTGGCGAAAGAGCTGCAGGTACCGGTGGTCGCGCTGTCGCAGCTCAACCGTTCCCTGGAGCAGCGCAGCAATAAGCGGCCGATTAACTCCGACCTGCGTGAATCCGGCTCCATTGAGCAGGATGCTGACCTGATCATGTTTATCTACCGCGATGAGGTGTATGAGGAGAACAGCGAGCATAAAGGCATTGCTGAGATCATCATTGGTAAACAGCGTAACGGCCCCATCGGAACCGTGCGCCTGACCTTTAACGGCCAGTGGTCACGCTTTGACAACTATGCCGGTCCGCAGTACGACGACGAATAACACCACGCTGTGGTCGGCCGATAGCCAAGTCGGTCGGCCATATCAGTGTTTGCCCGCCTGATAGTGCAGGGGCGACTCTTCTCCCGGTTGCCCCTGACGCCCACCCCGGCCATCGAAAAATAGTGTTGGACAACAACGCCATGAATGCGGTTATCTGTCTGTCAGCAGTCGCCTGAACTGACACCGGCACGGATGAATGATGACCCAGATTGATGATTTTGACCTTAAAATACTGACGTTACTGGAAGCCAATGGCCGCCTGACGAACCAGGAACTGAGTGATATTGTGAAGCTGTCGGCTTCCCAGTGCTCCCGCCGCCGCATTAACCTGGAGCAGGCCGGGTTGATCCTCGGCTACCACGCCCGGCTGTCGCCGGATGCCGTTGGCCTGGGCATGATTGGCCTGATCGAAGTCCGGCTGATCAACCACACGGCCGACTACGTCGAAAGCTTCCACCGGATGGTTGCAGAGCAACCCGCCATTGTCGATGCCTACAAAACCACCGGAGATGCCGACTACCTGCTGAAAGTGGCGGTGGCAGACCTGCCCGGTCTGAGCGCGCTGATCAGCCAGCTGGTCGCCGGGCATCAGAGCGTATCGCATGTGAAAACGTCGGTGGTGCTTAACCGTCTGAAAGAGAATGGCATCATGTCGGTAAACGAAACGCCGCTGCGCTAAAACAGTGCGCGAGCCGCCCTGTTTTTGTGCATGTTTGGTGGTTTTCATGCGCAGCTCACGCAGTTAATGACGAAAACATGCGTAACATAACGGAATAACTCGGGTTTTGTGCGCGACATCGACACATAAAGTGTCTGCTATTCAATGGGTTAATGTTTTGGCTCCTGCGGGGTACGCCTGCGACCAAAGTTCTGGTGCGATTTTTGCAATGTATTCAGTTATTAACAGAGCAAACATCACCAGAGAATCATTCCGATGGATAACGTCGCACCACAATCTGTAAAAATCCCCCATACCCTGCTGGAAGATGTGCTGGCTATCCTGCTCGGGACGCTGATGGTCTCGTTTGGCGTCACGCTGTTGAAGCAGGCCGGAGCACTGACCGGCAGTACCGCCGGTATCGCCTTTCTGATCAGCTATCTGAGTAAAGCCTCTTTTGGCCTCGCCTTTTTTCTGATCAACATTCCGTTTTACTGGCTGGCGGTAAAACGTATGGGCTGGGCGTTTACGGTCAAAACCTTCTCCGCCGTGGCGCTGGTGTCACTGTTCAGCCACCTGCACCCCTTATTCATCCATTTTTCCGCGCTGGATCCCTTTTATGCGACACTGTTCGGTAACGTGGTGATGGGGATTGGGTTTATAGTGTTATTTCGCCATAAAGCCAGCCTGGGCGGGATCAATATCCTGGCGCTCTGGCTGCAGGACCGCTACGGGATCCGTGCCGGAAAGCTGCAAATGGTGGTGGATACCTGCGTGGTACTGGCATCGCTGTTTGTGGTGTCGCGCGAAATGCTCATTGCTTCTGTGGCGGGGGCCGTGGTGCTGAATCTGATTATTGCGATGAACCATCGTCCGGGCCGCTACGCCGTTTAGCCCTGCCTGAACTGACCGCGACGTCCGCCGGGGCGTCGAAGGATATCACTGATTATTTAATGGAGACGTGCACCGTGTTTCAAAACGTTGATGCCTATGCTGGCGACCCTATTCTCTCCCTGATGGAGACCTTCAAGCAGGACAGCCGGGCGCACAAGGTGAACCTGAGCATTGGTCTGTATTACGACGCCCAGGGCGTGATCCCGCAGATGAAGGCGGTGGCCGACGCGGAAGCGTTGCTGAACGCGCAGCCACAGAGCGCTTCGCTCTACCTGCCGATGGAAGGACTGCCGCCTTACCGCAGCGCCATCGCCCCGCTGCTGTTTGGCGCGGAACATCCGGTGCTGAAAGCAGGACGCATTGCCACCATCCAGACGCTGGGTGGGTCAGGCGCGTTGAAAGTCGGTGCGGACTTCCTGAAGTATTACTTCCCGAATTCCCAGGTGTGGGTCAGCGATCCGACCTGGGAAAACCACATCGCCATCTTCGCCGGTGCCGGTTTTACGGTGAACACCTACCCGTGGTATGACGCAGAGACCAACGGCGTGAAATTTACGGCGCTGCTGGAAAAACTGCATACGCTGCCTGCACAAAGCATCGTTCTGCTGCATCCCTGCTGCCATAACCCGACCGGCGCCGATCTGACTCCTGCCCAGTGGGATGAAGTGACCGCCGTGCTGAAATCACGCGAGCTGATCCCGTTCCTCGACATCGCCTATCAGGGCTTTGGCGCAGGCATGGAAGAGGACGCTTACGCCATCCGGGCGATAGCGGCGGCGGGCCTGCCAGCGCTGGTCAGTAACTCGTTCTCGAAAATTTTCTCCCTGTACGGTGAGCGTGTAGGCGGCCTGTCGATCGTCTGCGATGATGCGGAGGAAGCCTCCCGCGTGCTGGGTCAGCTGAAGGCGACCGTACGCCGTAACTACTCCAGCCCGCCAAACTTTGGTGCGCAGGTGGTCTCCTGCGTGCTGAATAATCCTGAGCTGAAAGCCAGCTGGCTGGCCGAAGTGGAAGCCATGCGCACGCGTATTCTGGCAATGCGTCAGGCGCTGGTGGAAGGGCTGAGCCTGGCTGTGCCGGGTAAAAACTTCGACTATCTGCTGCAGCAGCGCGGTATGTTTAGTTACACCGGCCTCAGTGCGGCGCAGGTGGATCGGCTGCGTAATGAGTTCGGTATCTACCTGATTGCCAGCGGCCGTATCTGCATCGCCGGTCTGAACCATAACAATGTGCGTCAGGTCGCAGAAGCGATGGCCGCCGTGATGTAATCCCCCTGCCGGCCGGAGCAAACCGGCCGGCAGTCTCCGCTTTTTTACTTTTCAGGTTTACCTTTTCGCCACTTGCTGCACACTTAACGCATCGGTTTAGTTAAGGAGTCGTACTATGTGGTATCAGCAAACCCTCACTCTGAGCGAAAAACCTCGCGGTTTTCATCTGGTTACTGATGAAATCCTCAGCGAACTGCGTCGGTTAAGTGATGTGCAGACCGGGCTGCTGCATCTGCTGCTGCAGCATACGTCTGCCTCTCTGACGCTGAATGAGAACTGTGATCCGACGGTCCGCGCGGATATGGAGCAGCATTTTTTGCGTTCCGTACCGGAAAATGCGCCGTATCAGCATGACTATGAAGGGGCGGATGATATGCCTGCCCATATAAAATCTTCTCTGCTGGGCACCTCGCTGCTGCTGCCGATTAGCCGTGGGCGTCTGATGCTGGGCACCTGGCAGGGTATTTATCTGGGTGAACACCGCGTTCGCGGCGGCGCCCGACGGATTGTGGCGACGCTACAGGGGGACGATTAAGCATGAAGGTATCCGATCTACTGACGTACTGCATGGCCAAGCGCGGGGCAGAGCAGAGTGAACACGAGGAGTGGCAGGCGACGCAAATCAAAGCAGATGGCGTACTGTTTGCCATGCTGTACGACCTGAATGGCCGGCCTGCGGTGGCGCTGAAAAGCACGCCCGCGCTGGCAGAACTGATCCGCGATCAGCACAGCGACGTGCAGCCCAGTGAGCATCTGAATCCCTCGCACTGGAACACCGTACTGCTGGACGGATCGTTAAAGGATTCACAGATTTATTACCTGGTGGATGCCTCTTTTCAGCAGGTGCAGAAGTAACGCCCGGGCCAGAGGGCTGAAACAAGGGCGGCCACGGTCGCTCTTCTTGACCAAAGGTGTGATCCGGCCGCTTCAGGTCTGTCCCATCCAGTCCTGAATAATCTCGCCATACAGCCGCTCCGCCTCCTCCAGGCGAGACAGCAGGCAATATTCATCGGTCTGGTGCGCCATCGAGGGTTCACCGGGGCCGAGAATAATACAGGGCGGATGCCCGAGCGCCGGCAGCAGCAGCGAGGCATCGGTAAAGTAGGGCACAATGCTGGGTTGCAGCGGCCGGTCGTGCCGCGGCTGGCAGCGCTGATACACCTGTTGGATCCACGCATGCGCGTCGCTGCTTAATACCGCAGGCAGATCCACCAGGGTCGATATCGTCACCGTCTCTCCCAGCAGGGTGGTGAGCTGCTGGCGAATGGTGGCGTGCTGCAGATTAGGCGCGCTGCGGATATCCACATCAAAACGCGTGCGATCCGGCACCGAATTAATATTCAGCCCGCCTTCGATGCGCCCGACGTTCAGCGTCGGCTGCTTCATCAGCGGGTGGGGGGCTCCCGGCGAGAAAGTACGGATTTTACCGATGGCCTCTGCCGCCAGATAAATTGCATTGATCCCCAGCTCCGGCATTGCCCCGTGGGCGGTTTTTCCCCGCGTTTCACAGCGCAGCCACAGCGCGCCTTTATGCCCGATAACCGGGTAGTTCGCCGTCGGTTCGCCGACGATCAGCGCACCCACCCCGGGAAGCTGTCCCGCTTCAGTCAGTGCGCGGGCCCCGTCGCAGCCCGTTTCTTCGCCGCCGGTGAGCAGCATCACTACCCCGCTACCGGCAAGAATGGTCTGCTTTTCGCGAACGCAGGCGACGGCAAACGCCGCGATTGCTGCCTTCATATCGCTCGATCCGCGTCCGTACAGTCGATCCTCTTCGATCTCACCGAAAGGATCGTAGTGCCATGCGGCACTGCCGAGGGGAACCGTATCGAGATGGCCGGTAAACGCCAGCGGCTTGCCGGGCCCTGTTCCGACCAGCCGGGCGACCGCATTCCATCGACCGGTACCGAACGACGTCAGGCTGACCTCAAAACCCTGTTCACGCAGCCAGTCGGCAAGAAACTGCATACAGGCCGCTTCGTTACCCGGCGGATTGATGGTATCAAAGCGCAGCAACTGCTGCGCCAGTTCGCGGGTGCTGACGGCTTCCATCAGCCGCGCTCCGTCAGCCAGTCAAGGCAGTTGATCCACAGCTGGCGGTAGCCCGTCCATCTGGCGAACTCCTCCGGCAGCCAGTGCGCCGACATATCGCTGGTCCACACCAGCGAGCGGCCCTGCTGATATTCGCGTACTGCAACCAGTGGATGCGCAGTCCCGGCAATGGTGGCCAGCAGTTTGCCCTCTGGCTGCATCTCGACTTCGTTATAGCCCAGCAGCCATGGCCATTCAGGAGGCAGATCGTTAAACAGAGGATGCGTTTCCGTCACACTGGCATAGCAGCCTTCCGGCGTTTCTATGCGGTCGTCCCACGCCAGGCACCTGACCGGCAGCACTTTCTCCACGGCAGTATTGCGATAGCGCGCGCCGCCGTTAATTCCCTGGAAGCTGTAATAGCCGCCAATCATCATCAGCGCGCCGCCGGCTGCCACATAGTCGTGGATCAGCGTCAGACGGTTAGCGGTTCGGCGGCTTTTCAGCCAGGTATCCGGGTGCAGCAGTAACGTGTTAGCCCCGATATCGGACAGGATGATTGCATCCCAGCTTTGCAGTTCCGCCAGCGTCAGCGGGAAATCGGTGGCTGCGGCATGGGCGGGCATATGGGTAATGGCGTAGTCACTGTCTGCCAGCGCGGCCATAAAATCGGTTGCTCCGCTGTGCCAGGTCGCTGTCGCAAACTGGTCGAAGCCTTTTACGTGCGTTGAGGTGCTGGTCCAGGACTCACCCACCAGTAAAATTTTCTTCTGCATCATTGTTCCTCTTTTGCCCGCCAAACACGCGCTGCGGATTTGCCATCATTAAGGTTTCAAGCTGTTCGCCGCTGACGCCGTGACGCCTCAGACGGGGAACAAAATGTTTAAGAATGTAGCCATAGCCATGGCCGCCGTAGCGGGTCAGCATGGTTTTCAGAAACACGTCCTGCGACAGCAGGATGTGATTAATAAAGCCGTCGTCAATCAGCTCGCGAATGGCGCGCGCGTTCTCCTCATCGGAGGGCGACTGGGCCGATTCATCGGCGTAGTAAAAGCTCATACCAATCATGTCGTATTCGAGAAATGCGCCGCGCTCGGCAAGTTCCCGCTGATACGTTTTGTCGGCAAAGCTGGGATTCATGTGGCACAGCACCGTATGGCGGAGATCGGCCCCTTCCTCTTGCAGAATATCCAGCACTTTGTGCCCCAGTCGTTCCCAGCCCGGAAGATGCACCTCAATCGGTACGCCGGTTGCCGCACTGGCACGGCCGGCGGCGCGCAGCGATTTTTCTTCATCAGCGGTAAAGCGACTGGAAACGCCGATTTCGCCAATCAGTCCGGCCATCACCTCCGGCTTCTCCTCCGCACCGCCAAGGTCGTAAATCAGCCTGTCGGCCAGTTGCTCCACGCTGGTGGTTTTCACCCATTCCGGATGTGACGGCTCCAGATACAGCCCGGTGCCCATAATGATATTCAGGCCGGTCAGGCGGGCGATGCGCTGTAGCGCTTTCGGATCGCGGCCGATGCCGATATTGGTCGGATCCACCACCGTTTCACCGCCCAGGGCACGGAACTTCATCAGCTCGTCGATGGCCACATCGACATCAAACAGCTGGCAGTTATCGCGACTCATCAGCGGGTTAAGCGACAGCTCGCCGAGGTTTTCCATTTTCACCGGCATTTCGGCCAGATGACGATCGCTACAGCAGCAGGGCGGAATCCATTTGCCTGAGGCATCCAGCAGAATATGCTCATGCATCAGCGTTACGCCCATCTCTGCCAGCGGCAGCGGACCCAGCACCGTCATTACATAGCCGCTGCGGATACCGATTGGTAGCGGCTCCGGGTGACGAAAAATTGAACCTTTCATCAGCTATCCTTTCGCTGCAGAGCGGGTGGGGTTGAGAATGCGCGTGTTCAGCCAGATGGCCAGCAGGATAATGGTGCCGGTGGCGATCTGGGTGTAAAACGGCGAGATATGCGACAGGATCAATCCGTTCTGGATAACCGCAATGGACAGCGCGCCGAGCAGGGTGCCAATAATGGTCCCGAAGCCGCCAAACAGGCTGGTGCTGCCAAGCACTACCGCAGCAATAACCTGCAGTTCAAAGCCTTCGCCCTGGTTGGAGGAGCCGCTGCCCAGACGGGCAGTGATGATCATCCCGGCCAGCGCTGCCGCCATACCGCTGAGGATATAGACCTTCATGGTGACGGCTTTGGTGTTGATACCGCTGCGGCGGGCGCCTTCAGCATTGGCACCGATGGCGGTTACGTAGCGGCCAAAGCGCATATGATTCAGCACGATATGGCCGATAACCAGGATGACGATACCGATCAGCGCCGGCATCGGAATGCCCATCACCCAGGCCCGCCCCATAAAGGTAAACAGGCTGTCGGCCGGGATCGGGATGGAATAGCCCTGAGTGACCAGCAGCGCCACACCGCGTACCACCGCCAGCGTGGCCAGCGTGACGATAAATGCCGGAATACCTTCATAGGCAATAAAGAAGCCGTTAATCGCGCCGACCAGGCCACCGAGCAGCAGCCCGCCGAGCAGCACGACCGGCCACGGCAGCCCCCAGTTGTTCAGGGCGATGGCCGAGAGCGCCCCCACCAGGGCAAGGGTCGACCCGACCGAGAGATCAATGCCGCCAGTGGTGATCACCAGGGTCATCGCCGTGGCGACAATCAGCAGGGGCGCACTCTGGCGGATAATATTCAGCCAGTTTGTGCCGCTGAGAAAGTGGCTGGTGATCAGGGAAAACACCACGCAGCAGAAGATGAAAAACAGCGCAATGCTGACCACACCCGAGTGGTTGTGCAGCAGTCGGCGCGGCAGGGAATGCCGGATCGTGCGGGAGCCGCTTACGTTCATGATACTCATCCTGTTACCTCAGTGTGCAGCCGCAGAGTGGGCGGTAAATTTCTCACCCACAATGAGATTGACGATATCGCTCAGGCTGGTGTCAGCCACCCGGCGATCCGCGACGTTGGTGCCTTCGTACATCACCATGATCCGATCGCAGACCAGGAAAAGATCCTGCAGGCGGTGCGTAATCAGGATCACGCTGACCCCGCGCGCAGAGACGCGGCGGATAAGCTCAAGCACGGCTTCCACTTCCGCCACCGCCAGCGCCGCGGTCGGTTCATCCATAATCAGTACCTTCGGGTCGAAGGCCGCCGCCCGGGCAATAGCAATCGCCTGGCGCTGACCTCCGGAGAGGTTGCGGACCAGCATCCGGGTATCCGGAATCGAAATGCCCAACCCTTTCAGCATGTCACGCGCATCAGCGTGCATTTTGCTCTGGTCGAGAAACGGAATGCCGAGCAGGGATTTCATCGGCTCGCGGCCCATAAAAAGATTTCCAGCCACATCCACCGTGTCGCACAGGGATAAGTCCTGATAGACCATCTCGATATGACAGCGGCGTGAGTCCGCCGGATTGGAAAAATGCTGCTGTTCACCGTCGATGCGGATGGTACCGCTGGTGGGCACCACCGCCCCGGAAAGGACTTTGGTCAGCGTGGATTTTCCCGCGCCGTTATCCCCCACCAGGCCGAGCACTTCGCCCGGGGCCAGCTGCAGATTCACGCCGCGCAGTGAACGTATCGACCCGTAGGTCTTGGTGATATTGACCATCTCTACCCGAGCCGGGGCAGGTTGTGACTGCTGCATCTGATAACTCCCATCGGTGTGGCAGGGAAATGTTTGCCGTCCGGCGAAAAAGGCCTCATTCAGCACGGTTTACAGTCTAGTAAACCGGTTTACCTGCAAAATGAAGCTTTACTCTCACCCTCAGGACAAACGCTACAAAGATATTTGTTCGCCAGTCAGAACATTGCAGCTTCCGTGCCAGGCGCAAAATACTGCGTGCGCCGCCGATTTAAGTCTCTGTAATGCAAGGGTTTTAAGCAGGATTATCAGGTAAACCGGTTTACTTAGTATACTGAAAAGTAAAAAAAGTGATCGAAATTTGCGCCAAAACTGTGCAGTTTTGCGCCATTTTGAGACACGGTTAACATTGCTGGATAGAATCGCGGCCAATCCATTCGACGGGAAGACGTGTTTCAGCAGGGATATCACTCTCATTATTCAGCAGGCGCAGCATGATCCCGACGGCGGTGCGGCCCAGCTCCCGCGCGGGCTGGCGGATGGTGGAGATGCGTGGTTGGGTGAAGTCGGCGTAATTGGCATCATCGAAGCCCACCAGAGATAACGCTTCGGGAGCCTGCAGCCCGCAGGCGCGCAGGCCGTCGAGCAGTCCGAGCACCAGATAGTCACTGGCGGCGAACACGGCGGTAGGGCGGGTGGGCTGGCTGAACAGGCGCTGCAGAGCCTGCTGGCCGAACTCGCGCTGATACTCTCCGTACATCACCCACTCCGGCGGCCAGCTTAATCCGGCCTGCTTCATGGCGGTGCAAAAACCCTGATAACGCTCGCGCACGCTCATCAGTTCATCCGGCCCGCCGACAAAGGCAATGTGGCGGTGTCCGGCCGCGATCAGCTTTTCCGTGGCGATGCGTCCGCCCTGCACATTATCCGCAAACACCTTGGGCACGCTGCTGCCGGGGATATCTTCATCCAGTAACACAATGCGCTGGTGGCGCTGGATCTCTTTACGTAACAATCCGTTATCCGGTCGGTTAGTGGTAAACAGCAGACCATCAACCTGGCAGGTATCCAGCCAGCGGATAAACTGGCATTCCTTGTCAGGGTTATTGCGGGTGATGCACAGTACCAGGCTGTAGCCTCCGGCGGAGGCTGCCTCTTCGGCGGCATCGGCCAGTTCGGCAAAGAAGGGGTTGGTAATATCGGGCAGCACGAGGCCGAGGGTTTCACTGCCGCCTTTACTCAGGCGACGCGCCAGGCTGTTGCCACGATAATCCAGTTCGCGAATGGCCGTTTCAATGCGGTCGATTGTCTCCTGCGGCAACACAATGCTGTGATTCATATAGCGAGACACCGTCGCTTTCGACAGTGAAGCCCGCCTGGCCACATCGGATAACAACACGCGTTTTATGCTCATTTTCCACGCCATTTTTCTCCAGGAAGGCTATCTGTAACATAAGTTAGCGTGATGCCAGTAGTCTTTTATCCGAGCCGGCTGTGGATAAAATAAACGCTTGACAAAAATTTCACAGCGGAGAATTGTATAACCAGTTTACCGCCTTACCCGGGAAGTCATTCCCAAACCGGCCAGACCCCATTTCAGTCGTGCACCGCAACGGACCGGATGCCGAAATGAGGGAAAAGCTGGTCTTTGTTGCAACCGGATCCTGTCCGGCGCATTCATCTGATATTTGCCCGCCAAAAAAAATCCCTCTGCGCTGCCTGGCGACGCGGACACAGCTGTTTTTCGCTCATTCTTTTTCGAGGGTACTGATGATGATATTTAACACCAGAAAATGGCATTTGATGGCAACGGCTTCGGCATTACTGGCTTCAGCTTTGGTGATTTCAGCGGCAAAGGCGGCAGATACTTATGCGCTGGTGCAGATTAACCAACAGGCACTGTTCTTTAATCTGATGAACAAAGGCGCACAGGATGCGGCAAAAGCCAGCGGTAAAACATTAGTCATCTTTAATGCTACCGATAACCCGGTGGCGCAAAGTGATGCTATCGAAAACTATATTCAACAAGGCGTGAAGGGCATTCTGGTTGATGCCATTGATGTGAATGGCATTATGCCTGCGATCAAAGAGGCCGCCGCCGCCAATATTCCGGTTATTGCGATTGATGCCGTATTACCGCCGGGGCCGCAGGCTGCACAGGTCGGTGTGGATAATAGCGAAGGCGGTAAAATTCTGGGCAAATACTTTGTTGAGTATGTTGGAAAAGAGATGGGTGGCAAGGCGCGCCTGGGCATCGTCGGGGCGCTGAACTCGGCAATTCAGAATCAGCGACAGAAAGGCTTTGAAGAGACGCTGAAAGCCCACCCGGGCATCACCATAGCCGATGTGGTGGATGGCCAGAACGTCCAGGATAACGCCATGACAGCGGCGGAAAATCTTATCACCGGTAATCCCGATTTGACGGCGATTTATGCCACGGGTGAACCGGCTCTGCTGGGAGCCATTGCGGCAGTAGAAAACCAGGGGCGACAGAAAGAGATTAAGGTCTTTGGCTGGGATCTGACGGCAAAAGCGATTGCCGGCATGGATGGTGGCTACGTGACTGCCGTACTGCAGCAGGACCCGGAAAAAATGGGGTCGGAAGCCCTGAAAGCGTTGAACACCCTGACGGCGGGTAAAAGTGTGCCGAAAACCATTCTGGTTCCGGCCACGGTGGTGACCAAAGCGAACGTTGACCGTTACCGTACGCTGTTTAAATGATGACTGACTCGCCGCGTGTCCCTAACAGCGCGGCGAGTTCAGCGCTCCGGGGGAAAGCAGAAAGCGTGCCCCTGCGGCTGACCGTTATGGCGGCAGCCTGACTGGCGTGAGTCAGGGCTAACGCATCGGGCGCCACGCCGCGCAGCAGGGCGGAAGCCAGCATCACCGCCAGGAAGGTGTCGCCCGCCCCGGTCGTATCCAGCACGCTGGCGCCGGTCGCCGGGCAGAACTGGCGCTGACCCTGGCGGATCAGCCAGGCACCGGCAGCCCCCTGCGTGATCACCAGCGTGGCAACGCCCTGTGGCTGTAGCTGTCCGGCTTCCGATTCGTTGACGACGGCGATATCAACCAGCGGCCACAGTTGAGCAAAATCCGGGTTGACCGGTGAAGGGTTAAACACGGTGGTTAAACCACGCGCTTTCGCCAGCCGGAACAGGGCACGGGTTTTCTCCAGAGAAAAATTCCCCTGTTGCAGCAGGATATCCCCGGCGCGGGCATCGGCCAGCCACGGCTCGATAGCTTCCAGGTGAAAAGCATCGGCAGCGGCGGTGGTGGTCATAATGGCATTATCGCCGTCAGCACTATTGAGAATAATTGAGGTGTCGCTATGGCGATAAACAGGTTGAGTGGGTAACAGCGTCAGGGATTCTTTGATGATCTGCTCGCGTATCCACGATCCGTTGCTGTCATTTCCTGTGGCGGCAATTAATCGCGTGTCGATACCGCAGCGGGACAATATGATCGCCTGATTCGCGCCTTTTCCGCCGATATCCTGCGACACTTTATTTCCATGAATCGATGATCCCTTTTGCGGAATATCCGCAATGGACCAGGTTTCATCGACGGTAATATTACCAGCCACATAAACACGCATCGTGTTTCCTTAAAAGGATGAAGAAGATGGTTTCTATCTCAGCAGAAAAAACTGACGCAATACAAGCTATTTTTTCACGTAAGAAAGCCGTGATAGGCGTTATTCACTGCGATCCCTTTCCGGGGTCACCAAAATATCGTGGTAAATCAGTGAAGGATATTATTGAGCGCGCCTTACGTGATGCGGAAAATTATATTAATGGCGGCGTTCATGGCCTGATTATTGAAAATCATGGCGATATTCCTTTTTCTAAACCTGACGATATCGGCCCGGAAACCTCTGCTCTGATGGCGGTGATCACCGAAAAAGTCCGTGAGCGTTTTGGCGTGCCGCTGGGCATTAACGTGCTGGCGAATGCCGCAATCCCCGCGCTGGCAACGGCGCTGGCAGGCGGCGCGGACTTTGTGCGCGTCAACCAGTGGGCGAATGCCTACATTGCCAACGAAGGGTTTATTGAAGGTGCGGCAGCCAAAGCCCTGCGCTACCGCAGCCAGCTGCGTGCGGAACATATCCGCGTGTTTGCCGACAGCCATGTGAAGCACGGCAGCCATGCGATTGTTGCCGACCGCTCAATCCAGGAATTAACCCGCGATGTCGACTTTTTCGAAGCCGATGCGGTGATTGCCACCGGGCAGCGCACCGGTGACAGCGCGACGCTGGGCGAAATTGATGAGATCCGTGCGGCAACGGAGCTGCCGCTGTTAGTCGGGTCCGGGGTTACGCCGGCTAACGTGTGTCAGATCCTCAGCCGTACCCAGGGCGTGATCGTGGCCAGCGCGCTGAAATCAGACGGCGTGTGGTGGAATGACGTAGAGCTGGCGCGGGTAAAACACTTTATGTCCGTCGCACAGGCGGTGCTGGAGGAGGCATGACAGAGGCATTCAGCGAACGTCTGCTGCGCGAGCACCAGCCCGCGTGGCAGGCCATGCAGCAGCATCCTTTCGTCACGGATATTGAGCGGCAACAGCTGCCGGCGGCGGTGTTTAATCGTTACCTGGTGTTTGAGGGGCAATTTGTCGCCACGGCGATCGCTATCTTTGCCCTGGGTGTCAGTAAAGCGCCGGATATTCGCTCACAGCGCTGGCTGATCGGCGTCCTCAATGCGCTGGTAGATACCCAGATCGCCTGGTTTGACGCTGTGCTGGCCCGGCGGCAGATCAATCCTGCCGACTATCCGGGCGATCTGCCCGGGGTTCGCCGCTTTGACGACGGGATGCGACAGGCGGCGCAGGAGGGCAGCTATGCGGAAATTATTACCCTGATGTTTGGCGCGGAATGGATGTATTACCACTGGTGTCACCGGGTGAATGAACAGACGCTGCAGGATGACGACGTGCGATGCTGGGTATCGATGCATGCCGGAGAGGCCTTTTACCAGCAGGCATGCTGGCTGAAAGAGGAGCTGGACCGCTGTGCAGATGCGTTGAGTGAGGCAGAAAAGCAGGCGCTTTCGGCGCTTTACGGCAGAGTGCTGCAGTGGGAGATCGATTTTCACACGGCGGCGTACCCCGGGTGAAGGGGGATGACGGGGCCGGCCGGAATAAAGGGCCTCCCCGTGGCAGCAGGGGCGGACCTGCTTTCCCGGTCCGCCCGTGATCGTCACCGTTACGCGCGCAGCGTATCGATATCAATGACAAAGCGGTATTTCACATCGCTTTTCAGCATACGTTCGTAGGCTTCGTTGATCTCGTTGATATTGATCATCTCAATATCCGAGACGATGTTGTGCTTGCCGCAGAAATCCAGCATCTCCTGGGTTTCTTTAATGCCGCCAATCAGTGAACCGGCAATGCTGCGACGCTTAAAGATCAGGTTAAACACCTGCGGTGATGGATGGTCATGTTCTGGCGCACCGACCAGCGTCATGGTGCCATCACGGCGCAGTAGCGTGATAAACGGGTTCAGGTCATGCTGTGCAGCAACGGTATTAAGAATGAAGTCGAAGCTGTTGGCGTGTTGCGCCATCTGGTCGGCATCCTTCGAAATCACCACTTCATCTGCACCCAGACGCTTCCCGTCTTCAATTTTTGACGGTGAGGTGGTGAACAGGACAACGTGCGCGCCCATCGCATGCGCAATCTTAACGCCCATGTGGCCAAGGCCACCCAGACCGACGATACCGACCTTTTTACCCGGGCCGACGCCCCAGTGGTGCAGTGGAGAGAAGGTGGTGATACCGGCGCACAGCAGCGGAGCAGCACCGGCCGGATCCAGGTTTTCCGGAACGCGCAGCACGAAGTCTTCATGCACGACCACCTGCGTGGCGTAACCGCCAAAGGTGATGTCGCCGCTGATACGATCCTGACCGTTATAGGTGCCGACAAAGCCTTCTTCGCAATACTGTTCCAGATCTTCTTTGCAGCTGTCACAGGTACGACAGGAGTCGACCATGCAGCCTACACCGACCAGATCGCCCACTTTGTATTTGTGACCGTGTGCGCCGACGGCCGTCACGCGGCCAACAATCTCGTGGCCAGGCACCACCGGGAAGATGGTGTTGCGCCATTCATTGCGCGCCTGGTGCAGGTCAGAGTGGCAAACGCCGCAGTACATCACTTCAATCTGCACATCATGTTCACGCAGTTCGCGTGGCTGGTATTCAAACGGAGCCAGCTTCGATTTCGCGTCCTGGGCTGCATAAGCATGCGTAATATTCATTGGATTCTCCAGTTATTGATGATGTGGCGCAGTGGCCGTGAGGGTGGGAGCCGGCCGTGGAAATGCCTCGCCGTATCCGCAAAATGATGAAGGTTAAGCATAGTCAGATAATGGGGTGGGGGGTATGTCCAAAACTCGCTAAGTCTTGCCTGATTCTGCAAGATTTTGTGGAGATGGTAACAAAAGTGCAGTAAATAGCGGGAAAAGCTATGGCAGAAAAAAACGGGCCGGTAAGGAACCGGCCCGTCTGATTTAGCCCTGTAACAGCGGCTTGAGGAAGCGGGCGGTGTGCGATCGTTCGCACTCTGCCACGGTTTCCGGCGTGCCGGACACCAGGATCTCGCCGCCGCCGCTGCCGCCCTCTGGCCCCAGGTCAACGATCCAGTCAGCGGTTTTGATCACGTCAAGGTTGTGCTCAATCACCACGATGGTGTTGCCCTGGTCGCGCAGCTGGTGCAGTACGGCCAGCAGCTGTTCGATATCGGCAAAGTGCAGGCCGGTGGTCGGTTCATCCAGAATATACAGCGTCTGGCCCGTCCCGCGCTTCGACAGCTCACGCGCCAGCTTCACGCGCTGCGCTTCGCCGCCGGACAGCGTGGTGGCAGACTGACCGAGCCGGATGTAGGACAGGCCAACATCCATCAAGGTTTGCAGCTTACGCGCCAGCGCCGGCACGGCATCGAAGAACTCTCGGGCTTCTTCAATGGTCATCTCCAGCACTTCGTGGATGCTCTTGCCCTTGTACTTCACTTCCAGCGTTTCGCGGTTATAGCGTTTGCCTTTGCACTGGTCGCACGGCACATAGATATCCGGCAGGAAGTGCATCTCAACCTTGATCACCCCGTCGCCCTGGCAGGCTTCGCAACGCCCGCCGCGCACGTTAAAGCTGAAACGGCCCGGCGTGTAGCCACGGGTACGAGACTCCGGCACCCCGGCGAACAGTTCACGGACCGGCGTAAAGATCCCGGTGTAGGTCGCCGGGTTAGAGCGCGGCGTGCGGCCAATCGGGCTCTGGTCAATATCGATCACCTTGTCGAAGTGCTCCATACCGGTGATATCACGGTACGGTGAGGCTTCGGCAATGGTTGCACCGTTTAACTGGCGCTGGGCAATCGGGAACAGCGTATCGTTGATCAGCGTCGATTTCCCGGAGCCGGAGACCCCGGTCACGCAGGTAAACAACCCGACGGGCAGCGTCAGGGTGACATCCTTGAGATTGTTACCGCTGGCCCCCGTCAGCTTCAGCACTTTCGCCGGGTCGCCTTTGACGCGCTGCTCCGGGATAGCGATGCCGCGTTTACCGCTGAGGTACTGCCCGGTCAGCGAGTCCGCGACTGCCATAATGTCATCGACGGTGCCTTCGGCGACAACCTGACCGCCGTGCACCCCGGCACCCGGGCCGATATCGATCACATGGTCGGCGGCGCGAATGGCATCTTCGTCGTGCTCGACCACAATCACCGTGTTGCCGAGATTGCGCAGATGCACCAGCGTTTCCAGCAGGCGCTCGTTATCGCGCTGGTGCAGGCCAATGGATGGCTCATCCAGTACGTACATCACACCGACCAGACCGGCACCGATCTGGCTGGCCAGACGAATACGCTGGGCTTCCCCGCCGGAAAGCGTCTCGGCGGAGCGGGACATCGACAGGTAGTTCAGGCCAACGTTGACGAGGAACTTCAGGCGATCGCCAATCTCTTTCAGCACTTTTTCTGCGATTTGCGCACGCTGGCCGCTGAGTTTCATGTTCTGGAAGAATTCCATCGCATGGCCAATGCTCATATCAGAGATGCTTGGCAGCGTGGTGTTTTCCACAAAGACGTGGCGTGCTTCGCGACGCAGGCGCGTGCCGCCGCAGCTGGTGCAGGAGCGGTTGCTGATATATTTCGCCAGCTCCTCACGCACGGCAGACGATTCCGTCTCTTTATAGCGGCGTTCCATATTGTGCAGCACGCCCTCAAACGGGTGACGGCGCACGGAGGTATCGCCCCGGTCGTTGACGTATTTAAATTCGATATTCTCTTTGCCTGACCCGTAGAGGATCACCTTGCGGCTCTCATCCGGCAGGGAACTGAACGGCGCTTCGATATCAAATTTCAGGTGCTCCGCCAGCGAGCGCAGCATCTGGAAGTAGTAGAAGTTACGGCGGTCCCAGCCGCGGATGGCACCCCCCGCCAGTGACAGATCCGGGTTTTGTACCACGCGATCCGGGTCAAAATACTGCTGCACGCCCAGACCATCACAGGTTGGACAGGCCCCGGCCGGGTTGTTGAAGGAGAACAGCCGCGGTTCCAGCTCGTTCATGCTGTAGCCACAGATGGGGCAGGCGAAGTTAGCGGAGAACAGCAGCTCTTCGGCGCTGGTGTCGTCCATATCGGCCACCACCGCGCTGCCGCCGGACAGCTCAAGGGCGGTTTCAAACGACTCTGCCAGACGCTGCGACAGGTCTTCACGCACCTTAAAGCGGTCAACCACCACTTCAATGGTGTGCTTCTTCTGCAGTTCCAGCTTCGGGGGATCCGACAGGTCACACACTTCCCCGTCAATACGGGCGCGGATATAGCCCTGGCTGGCCAGGTTTTCCAGCGTTTTGGTGTGCTCACCTTTACGATCTTTCACAATCGGTGCAAGCAGCATCAGGCGGCGGCCTTCCGGCTGGGCCAGCACGTTATCCACCATCTGGCTGACGGTCTGGGCAGCCAGTGTGACGTCATGATCCGGGCAGCGCGGCTCGCCCACGCGGGCAAACAGCAGGCGCAGATAGTCATGAATTTCCGTGATGGTACCGACGGTGGAACGCGGGTTATGCGACGTGGATTTCTGTTCGATCGAAATGGCCGGTGACAGCCCTTCGATATGATCGACGTCCGGTTTTTCCATCAGTGAGAGGAACTGGCGCGCATAGGCAGAAAGCGACTCTACATAGCGACGTTGCCCTTCCGCGTAAAGCGTATCGAACGCCAGCGAGGACTTACCAGAACCTGACAGACCGGTGACGACAATCAGCTTATCGCGCGGAATGGTCAGGTTAATGTTTTTCAGATTGTGGGTGCGGGCACCCCGTACTTCTATCTTATCCATTCACAATTCCCGGATTAGCACAAAACCTCACCATGCCTGCCCGGCACGGCCAGAAAGAAACGCATTATTATGGCACAAAAAAACCTGAATGGATAACCAGTGTTTTGCCGTAGAATGCCATGCGCAACGATGTCATACTGCAACAACAGCCCCGTTTTTCGAGGCAGCGCCTAAATGTAGGATCTCAGGGTAGCCCATGATAGAATTTTGCGCCTAGACTTACAGAACGAACATTAACCGGAGAGAGCAACATGGCCAGCAGAGGCGTAAATAAAGTAATTTTAGTCGGAAATCTGGGTCAGGACCCGGAAGTTCGCTACATGCCGAATGGCGGTGCCGTTGCCAACATTACTCTGGCGACCTCCGAAAGCTGGCGTGACAAGCAGACCGGTGAAACCAAAGAGAAAACCGAATGGCACCGTGTTGTGCTGTTCGGCAAGCTGGCCGAAGTGGCGGGCGAATACCTGCGTAAAGGTTCTCAGGTTTACATTGAAGGCGCACTGCAGACCCGTAAATGGACTGATCAGGCAGGCGTAGAGAAGTACACCACTGAAGTGGTTGTCAACGTCGGCGGCACCATGCAGATGCTGGGCGGTCGTGCTCAGGGCGGCGGCGCACCAGCGGGCGGCGGTCAGAGCGGTGGCAACAACAACGGTTGGGGTCAGCCACAGCAGCCACAGGGCGGCAGCAACAACCAGTTCAGCGGCGGCGCGCAGCAGTCCCGTCCGCAGCAGGCCCCACAGCAGAACAGTGCACCGGCAAATAATGAACCTCCGATGGACTTCGATGACGATATTCCTTTCTAAGAAAGGATCGCGATTAATATCGCTGAATAAGCCCCGCACTGCGGGGCTTTTTTTATGCCCTGAATTAAGAGAGGGCCTGAATAAGCCTTCAGGCAGAGCGAAGACGTATCTGCCAGGGCGTTATTTTGTCCAAAGCGGGTTTGTAAGTATAAATTTCTAAGGAGTAACTTATATCCAGCTTTATACGGAATGGTAATCAGAATTAACTTATCACAGCGCGGTGACTGATAATTAAAAAAGCAATTTCACGCTACTTTTGCTTGATATCCCCTTTTTTGAATGGATAATGTCCGAAAATTATAATGTCTAATTTCTCTGTAAACGGAATTTCATTAGAATGACTTTATCTTTTCGCTATATTCAGCGCAGGGAAATCGTGCCTGTCCTTATGGGTGCGGTGCTGGCTTATTCTTCCCCCACTCTGGCTGCCCTTTTGCCCGACAATGATGCCCGCCAGGCTGCCAGCCTGGATGCCCGGGAGCAGCTTCGACAACAGGCGCGGGAACGAGCGTTACAGCAGCAAAATGCGCCGGAAAGTGATGTCCGTCTGACGCGCCCCGGTGAGGTACTGCCGGACTACCCCGCGAATGAAAAACCCTGTTTCCCGATCCAGACTCTGCGTCTGAACGGCGATCTTGCGCCCCGCTTTCAGTGGGCGCTGGCGGCGGCAGACGGGGCAAAAGGCCGTTGCCTCGGCGGACAGGGGATTATGCTGGCTCTTAATAAGGTGCAGAACGCCATTCTCGCTGCGGGTTATGTCACCACGCGCGTAATGGCGCAGGAGCAGGATCTGACAACCGGCGTGCTGACGCTGACGCTCCAGCCGGGGCGCATTGACCATGTTCGTTTCAGCCAGCCGGTGTCCTGGCGTGCCCGCATGTGGAATGCCGTCCCCGCCTCACCCGGCGACGTACTGAATCTGCGCGATATTGAACAGGGGCTGGAAAACTTTCGCCGCGTACCGAGTGCATCGGCCGATATCAGTATCCTGCCCGGCGGGCGGGATGGCACCAGCGATCTGCAGGTGAACTGGGCAGAGGGACGCCCGGTGCGCCTCAGCCTGGGACTGGATGACAGCGGTTCCAAAAGCACCGGCCGCTATCTCGGGTCCGCCACGCTGGCCGTGGACGCCCCGTTTGCCCAGAACGACCTGTTTTATGCCAACATCGGCAAAGATCTCTTCGATCACGGCCCGTTTGGCAACCGCTCCCATACCCTGAATTATTCTGTGCCGTTCGGCTACTGGGGGCTGGCCGCCAACTATAACAACTACACCTATCACCAGAACATTGCCAACGCCAACGAGGTGCTCAGTTACAGCGGGAAGAGCGATAACGTGCAACTGACGCTGTCCCGCCTGCTGTTCCGCAATCAGCTGCATAAAACCACACTGAATATGCGTGTCTGGCGCAAGCACTCGACTAACGCCGTCGACGGCATTGATATTGAACAGCAACACCGCCGGACGGCGGGCTGGGAGTTGGGACTCAGCCAGCGCAGCTACCTCAGCGATGCCACGCTGGATGCCAGCATTAACTGGCGGCGCGGCACCGGGGCCTTCGGCGCGCTGCGCTCCCCGGAAGAGGACACCCACAGCGGCAGCGCCCGTACCGGCATTGCCCTCGGAGATATCAGCCTGAACCAGCCGTTTACCCTGGGTGAAGAGCCGTGGCGCTATGTGACCAGCCTGCGCGGGCAGTGGAGCGCAAACCCGCTGACCCCTCAGGAACGTCTGGCGATTGCCGGGCGCTACACCGTGCGCGGCTTTGACGGGGAGCAGATCCTCTCCGGTGAGAAAGGGCTGATCTGGCGCAATGAGATGGCGTGGAATGTGCTGTCGCGCGGGCATGAGCTTTACGTCGCGCTGGACTACGGCCGCGTTGACGGGCCCGGCACCCGTTATCTGTCCGGGCATCAGCTGGCGGGCAGCGCCGTGGGCGTGCGCGGGGCGCTGTGGCGACGGTTCAGTTACGACCTGTTTGCCGGCGTGCCGCTGTATAAACCTGAACAATTCCACACATCAGGCGCCACGGCGGGCTTCAGCGTTAACCTGGAAATTTAACCGGCCGGCCGCCTGAGCGACAGCCGCATACTTCACTGAACGGATCTTACGCCTTCAAGGACGAACCCATGAACAAGCATTGCTATCGTCTTATTTTCAGCCGCACTCACGGGGAGCTGCGGGTGGTTTCGGAACTGGCCCGTAGCTGCAGCAGCGAACCCGGACAAACCCGTGCCACCGGAGCGCCTCGCCTGTGGGTAACGGTGCGCAGGGTGATATGGATGCTGGGTCTGACACTCTGTGCCGGCACGGCGACAGCCGGAGGGATTGTTGCCGACGGACAGGCGGGGGCGCAGCGCCCGCAGGTGATCGCGACCCAGAACGGCCTGCCGCAGGTGAATATTACCGCCCCCAACCAGGCCGGGGTCTCCCATAACCAGTACCGCCAGTTCGACGTCGATAAGAAGGGGGCCATCCTCAATAACTCCGCCTCAATGACCTCCACGCAGCTGGCAGGGATGATCCAGGGTAACCCGAATCTCAATCCCAAATCGGCCCCGGCCCGCGTCATTCTCAATGAAGTCAACAGCAACAACCCCAGCGAGCTGCGCGGGTTTCTTGAAGTTGCGGGTGGGCGGGCACAGGTCATTGTGGCTAACCCGGCGGGGATCGTCTGTAACGGCTGCGGCACCATTAATGCCGGACGGATGACGCTGACCACGGGTAAGCCCCAGTTGAATGCGGACGGCAGCCTCGCCGGTTATCAGGTCGAGCGCGGCACCGTGCGTATTGAAGGCGGCGGCCTGAACGGCGACGCGCGGCATGATACTGAGTATGTTGATGTGCTGGCGCGTGCGGTTGATATCAACGCGGGCGTCTGGGCCCGGCAGGGTCTCAACGTGGTCGCAGGACGCAATCGCATCAGTGCCGATGGTAAAACGGTGACGGCGCTGGCCACCGACGGTAAAGCCCCTGAGCTGGCGATTGATATGGGCCAGATGGGCGGCATGTATAGCGGCCAGATCCGCATGATCGGCACAGAGGCTGGCGTCGGGGTGCGCAATCAGGGGGGGCATATCCAGGCGGCTAAAACGCTGACCGTCAGCAGCGAAGGGAAGCTCACCTGGCAGTCCGGGAGCCAGGACGCAGTGACTCAGGCGGGAGGCGATATCCGCCTGGCGGCCAGAGACGCTGTTGACTATCAGGGTAAATTACACAGCGGTGGTCAACTTTACGTGCAGAGCCGCGAGGGTAAGCTGACGCAGACAGGCACCCTCGCGGCCGCGGGTGATGTGCAGCTCAACGCCATTCGCGGTATAGAGAGCAGCGGGCACCTTCTGGCGGGCAGCGATGCTAACAGCCAGATTAACCGCGAGGCCAGCCTGCGCCTGGAAAGCCAGGGCGATATTCGCGCCAGCGGCAGCCTGCTCAGTAAAAAAGATGTTGATGTGAGCGGACGCCGGGTCGACATCAGCGGTGCGAACGTCGCGGCCAGCCGTGCCCGGCTAAACGCGCGGGAAGGCGGCGCGGCGCTGCAACATGCAGCGATAGACAGCAAACAGCTTGTCATCAATACCGCCGCTGATATTGATGCGCGGCAGGCCAGGGTGAAAGCGGGCCGCTGGGACGTCGCTGCAAATAACCTGTTCAATCAGCAGGCCACCTGGTCCCAGACGGGAAGTGGTGAAAGTCGCTTCGCGCTGACGGGACGGCTGGACAACAGTGACGGCACCATAGAAAGCCGCCAGCTCAGCTTCAGTGCTGCAGCGCTGACCAACCAGCGCGGCAGCCTGCTGGCACTCGATAACGCGGCACAGCAGTGGCAAGTCAGTGGCCAGCTCGACAATGCGGGCGGCGAGCTGGGTAGCAACGGCGATCTGCGGCTTGACGCTGGTAGTCTGGACAATCAGAACGGCACGGTAAAAACCCAGGCAGCGCTGGTGGTGCATAGCTCCGGCGCGGCCAATAACGCGGGTGGTAACCTGCTGGCCGGTAACGCCCTGACGCTCAGCGCGGGCGGTGACGTCAGCAACCAGTCCGGCACCCTGAGCGGCGGCCAGCTCACTCTGAAGGCCGGGCATCTGGATAATACCCAGGGGCAGGTTATCAGTCAGGGCGACCTTGGTCTGACCGCAGACAGCCTGGATAACCAGCGTGGCCTCATCGGGGCGGGTAAAGAGCTGGACATTCACACCCGCGACTGGGACAACCGGAGCGGCACGGCGCAGGGCGAAACGTCACTGAAGGCGGTAGCGAACGCCGTCAACAACGACGACGGGAAACTGCTGTCAGGCCAGCAGCTGATCCTTAATGCTGCAGGGCGCACCTCCAACCGCGGAGGCGAAATCAGCGGCACGGTGCTGACGGTGAGCGCTGACAGCCTCGATAACACACAGGGTAAGGTGATTGGCCAACAGACGCTGGACCTGAATGCCCATCAGGGGCTGGACAACGACCAGGGACTCATTGGCGCAGGTAAAACGCTGGCGGCTCACACCGACGGCGACCTGAACAACCGTGGCGGCACGCTCACCGCAATCGGGCAGGCTACCGTAACGGCTCGGGACGTGCACAACGATGACGGCAAGCTGCTGGGTGGTGAGCAGCTCACCCTCACCGCGGCGGGGTTGCTCGCGAATGGAAAGGGTGAAATCAGCGGTCAGTCGCTGACGCTGACGACCGGCAGTCTGGATAATGCCCTGGGTAAGGTCATTGCCCAAAACGACGTCACCCTGACGTCGCAGCAGGGGCTGAATAATGCCGGCGGCTGGCTTGAGGCCGGTGATGGCCTCTCGCTAAACGTCGGGGGCGACTGGGATAACCGTGGCGGTACCGCCCAGGGCGGCCATCAGGTCAACGCCAGTGCGCAGTCGCTCGACAATACCAGCGGCAGGCTGCAGTCCGGTGGCGACCTGAGCCTTAACAGTACAGGCGATATCCTTAACCGCGCGGGCAAACTGAGCGCGCAGCAGGCAGTCACGGTTAACGCAGGCGCGCTCAGCCTGTTTGACAATGATGGTGGTTCGCTGCAGAGCGGCGGCACCCTGGCTCTGCAGGGCGGACGACTGACCAACCGTCAGTCTGGGCGGGTTTACAGCCAGAATGCACTGGCACTCAGCCTCGCCGGGGAATGGAACAACCAGGGCGGCACGTTGACCGGCAGCGGCAGCACGTGGGTACGCGCTGCAAACCTGTTGAATGCTCTGGGGACTGTCAACGCGCTGGACAGCCTGGACATGCAGTTCAGCGGGAAGCTGGATAATGGCCAGGGACGTATTTTCAGTCAGCTGTCGCAAAAGCTCGACGCGCAGGACATTGTCAATGCCAGCGGCTGGATGGGCAGCCAGGGCAGCTGGCACGCCGTCAGCGGCAGCTTTGACAACGCACGGGGCAGCGTGCAAAGCCAGCAGGATGCGCAGCTTTCAGCGAACCGGCTGGGCAATACCGAAGGTATCCTGCAGTCTGCGGCGGACCTGGTGCTGCACGTTGCGCAGGATATCGATAACCACGGCGGCAAAGTTTCCGCACAGGGGCTGCTTGCCGTACAGGGCCCGACTGCGGATGCCTCCGCCGGGGCAATCAACAATGCGGGCGGCCAGTGGCTGGCGGGAGAGGCACTGAACATTGCTGCCCTGAGCCTTAACAACACCCAAAACGGTGAGCTGTACAGTCAGAAGCTGCTGCGCCTGAACCTGAACGGCGAACTGGATAACCGCGGCGGCAGGCTGCAGAGCGGCGACGCGCTGTCGCTTGACGCAAAGGCACTGAACAATGCCGGTGGGACGACAGACGCCGGGCAGGCGCTGACGCTGCGCATCCTCAGCCTGTTTGATAATACCGGCGGTACAGTACGCAGCAACGGCGACCAGCGGGTAACGGCGGGCAATATCAATAACCGACAGGGTGTGTTCAGCAGCCTTGGTGACGTTGACCTGGCGACGGCACAGCTGGACAACGCCGGCGGCACGCTTATCAGTCAGGGTGCAGGCACCTATCACATCGACCGGCTTGACAACCAGCAGGGCAAGGTTCACAGCGCTGCATCGCTGACGCTTAACGCAACGCGGGTGAATAACCAGGGCGGCCAGCTCGTCGCAATGCAGGCGCTGAGGCTCAAGGCGGACGCGCTGGACAACAGCGCTCAGGGGACGCTCAGCAGCCAGGCGTCGCTTGACCTGCAAGCTGACAGCCTGAACAACCGCGACGGCGGCCTGATCCTGGGCACCACGCACACCGGCATCCGCGCGCGCGACATCGACAATGCGGCGGGACGGCTGCAAAGTGCGGGCACCCTCACCTTCACGGATGTCGCCACACTGGATAACCGCCAGGGACGACTCCTTGCCAACGGTCATATCGCCATTAATGCCGGACTGTCGCCGACCGACTCACCGCTCGCCCTGCTCAATCAGGGCGGACGGGTAGAGAGTGCCGGTGACCTGACCGTGCATACGCGCACCCTGGAAAATCAGCGGGGCACCCTGCTCGGTCTGCAGTCGCTCACGCTGAGCGCGCAGCAGGATTACACCCGCACCGCAGGCGAAACCGTCAGCAGCAACGGCACGGTGACGTTCTCCCTGAGCGGTGCCTTTACCAACCTGGCGGATTGGTTGCTACCGGGCGAACTTATCCTCAATGCGGGCAGCATCACCAATCCGGCGGCCCTGGTGGGCAAAACGCTACAGCTGACGGCCGGGACCCTGAAAAACACCGGACGCATCGAAGCGGACACCATGACGATGGACGTCGGTACCCTGGACAACGCCGCAGCGCTGATGGGCGACGACATTAGCGTGCGTGCGCGTGCTCTCGATAACCACGGTCAGCCTGCGGTGATCGCGGCGGCCCACAGCCTGACGTTGCGGGCCGGTGAGCGCCTGAGCAACCGGGATGGCGCCCTGCTCTACAGCGGCGACAGCCTGTCGCTTCACAGCGATGGCCTGATTGAGAACCGGGCGAGCTTTATCGAAGCGGACGGCAACGTTACTGTCGAGGCCCGCCGGCTGGACAATCTGCGCGAAGGGCTGGAGATAGAGCGCGATGCAGAAAAGAGCGACTACAAGTGGCATCGCTACAACTACTACTGGCGCACCTATGGTTCGGCGGTCAACCCCGATAAAAGCACCATGGCGCCGACCACCCAGCAGCTGACCTTCCAGGATGACGCGGCGGCGCAGAGCAACCGCTACGGCACCCTGCTGGCCATTGATGCGGCGGGCAAGCGCGCGCAGGTGCGCGTAAAAGACAACAAAGGCCAGCTGACCGACCTGTGGGTCAACTACCTGGCGCTTAAGCCGAATAACGACGGCAGCTACGCCATGACGTTCTATGAAACGCGTGGGGGAAATCAGCTGGCGACCATCCCGACGCCCTATCAAAACGGCTTCCACTGGGAGCACGACTGGACGCAGGTGCTGACCTGGGACCCCGAAAAGCACATTGATATCGACAGCGCACCGTTCGTCACCGATTACAACAATTTCCGCGAACGTAGCGAGAGCGGCACGGTGACGCGCGACAGGCTGGTCTCCGAAGGCATCGGCGCGCGCATTCTGGCGGGCGGCAATCTGCTGCTGCGCATTACCGGGCAGTTGCTCAATGACGCCAGCGTCATCACCGCCAACGGCAACCTGACGCAGGATGGCGGTGGCAGCGTGGACAATCGCGGTTACTCGGTCAATGAACGGCGGCAGGCCGTCATTGTCGACCATTACGACAAGGACACCCATCACTGGTATCCGACGTTCAACCGCGACGAAACCACGGCGCTGACCACCGTTGACGGCATTATTACCGGCAACGGCACGGTTACCATCAACGGCGCCAGCATTACCAACACGACGGTAAACCAGGCGCAAATCAGCCGGCTCGAGTCGGCATTAAACGCCGTGGACGCCGAACGTGCCGAACTGGAGCGCAACCCGCTGGCCTTTAAGGTTGAAGGTGCTGCTCCTCTGGGTGGCGACACCGCGCTTGCACCGGGCGAGCAAATGACCAGGCCGGGCGCCACAACGTCTTCGCCGCTGGGGCGCCCGTTGCTGCCGGCCGAGCTGGCGCTAACGCAGTTACAGCATCTGGGTAATGTAGCGACCGCCATTCCCAATAATGGCCTTTTTGCCCAGCATACGGCGCCCGCCAGCCCGTTCCTGGTGGTCACCGACGAACGCTTTACCCGCCGCGATAAGTTTATTAGCAGCGATTACCTGCTCGACCGGGTGGGTTATGACCCGGCGCAGGCACACAAGCGCCTGGGCGACGGTTTTTACGAGCAGCGCCTGGTGCGTGAGCAGGTGCTGGCACTCACCGGTAAACCGTCCGTCAGGGGGGAAGATGCGATGGCGCAGTACCAGCAGCTGATGAGCAACGGTAGCCAGGTTGCGCAGGACTTCCATCTGGTGCCCGGCGTGGCCCTGACGCCGGAACAGATCGCCGCGCTGCAGCAGGACATCGTCTGGCTGGTCAGCGAGACGGTACAAACGGCCGACGGTCCGCAAACGGTGTGGGTACCGAAGGTCTACCTGGCACAGAGCACGCTGCGCCTGACCGGGGATGGGGCGGTGATTGGCGGCGGCAATCTGCAGCTCTCGGCCGGCAGCATCACCAATGCCGGCAACCTGTTTGCCGACAAAGCCCTGACGGTCTACGCCGGGCAGTTCCTGCACCAGGGTGGCGACATCAAGGCCGGCACTGTTGACGTGCAGGCCGACACCCTGTCGATGAGTACCAACCTGCAGGACGCGCTGCGCCAGGCGACGATGAGTGCCGATGATATCAGCCTGCGCGGCACTGATATTCGGCTTGCGGGCGCGAAGCTGACTGCGGCTGACACCCTCAGCCTGAGCGCGCGCAACAATCTGACCATTACCACCGCCAGAAGCAGCCACACGGCTGACCTTGGGGTTATCTCCGGCTCGATGGGCAACCGCACCCGCGGCGGAACTGAGGCAGCCGGCTCCCGGATGGCGCAGGTCAGCGGCGAATGGCAGCAGGCGCTGGGGAGTGAGCTTAACGCCGGCGACAATCTCACGCTCAATGCCGGGCGTGACGTGACGCTGACGGGCAGCCAGGTTCAGGCAGGCGGCCAGTTGGGCGTACAGGCCGGCGGCAATATCAATCTCCTTGCCGATAAGACCACCAACACCACGCACCTGGACGCCAACAGCCGGACTTCGTCAGTCAGCAACAGCCGCGAGGAAGAGCGGCTGACGCTCAGTAGCCTCGGAGGCGATCGGGACGTGACCCTGGTAGCGGGCAACCAGCTGCTGGCCGAAGGCGCGCAGGTTGACAGTAAAGAGGGCCGCATCGGCATCAGCGCGCAGGACGTGACTATTCAGGACGCACGGACACACACGCAGGATCAGGACCGTGAAAACAAACGCGAGGGCAAGACCAACAGTCATCGCATCGAGCAAACCACACGCGAGACCAGCAGCGGCAGTACCTTCAGCGGTCAGCAAGGGGTCACGGTTATCGGGCGTGGGGGCGACGTAACGGTCACCGGCAGCGCCCTGCACAGCGAACAGGGCGCCATCGCCCTGCAGGCGAAAAAGGATGTGACCCTTAATCACACCACCGACAGCGAACATCGCGTCTCCAGCGAGGAGAGTCGCGGCCGGAAAACCAAAGGTCAGCGCGCCGAAGAAACCCTGCGTGAAAATGTGGTGGGCAGTACCCTCAGCGGGCGCGACGGCGTCACGGTGGTGGCGCAGGACGGCAGCATTACCGCCACGGCAAGCGCCCTGCACAGCGAACAGGGGGCCATCACGCTGCAGGCGAAAAAGGATGTAACCCTCAATACCGCCACCGAACGCGAGTCAACCTTCAGTGAGGAACGATCTCAGAAAAAGGGCTTCCTGAAAAAAAGGAGCAGCCACAGCGTGGCGCATGATGCCACCACGCGTGAGAAAGGTACCCTGCTCAGCGGGGAGAGCGTCAGCGTCAGCGCCGGCAATGACTTGTCGGTCACCGGGTCGGCGATTGCCGCCGACCGTGACGTGAACCTGCAGGCCGGACACAACGTTGATATCGGTGCGGCCACCGAGACCGACACGCACTACCAGCTGGAAGAGAAGAAAAAGAGCGGACTGATGAGCTCCGGGGGCATCGGCTTTACGGTTGGTAAGCAGTCGAGCAAGCACGAAGTCGACGAAAAAGGTACGACCCAGAGCCAGAGTGTCAGCACCATCGGCAGCAGCCAGGGCAATGTCAGTATCACCGCAGGCAACCAGTTGCACATCGGCGGTGCCGACCTGGTGGCGACCAGGGACCTGAACCTTACTGGCGACAGCGTGGCTATCGACCCGGGCTACGACCAGCGCACCCGCAAGGAAACCTTCGAGCAGAAGCAGAGCGGGCTGAGCGTGGCGCTGTCGGGCAGCGTGGGCAGCGCGCTCAACGCCGCCGTCAGCACTGCGCAGCAGGCGAGAAAGGAAGGCGACGGACGCCTGAACGCGCTGCAAAACACCAAAGCGGCGCTGTCCGGCGTGCAGGCTGCACAGGCCTGGGCGCGTGACGACGCCCTGACCGGGGCGGCGGACGCGAAGAATGCTGCAGCCGGCCTGCAGTCGGGTGATAAAGGTGCCGCGCAGGGAGCCACCAACACCGTTGGCGTCACTGCCTCCTGGGGCAGCCAGTCGTCGAAGAGCGAAACCCGCACCGACAGCCACCAGTCGCAGGGCAGCACGCTCAACGCCGGGCAAAACCTGTCGATAACGGCAACCGGTAAGAATAACGCCGCGCAAAGCGGCGATATCGCGATATCCGGCAGTCAGCTTAAGGCGGGCAAAGACCTGACGCTTGATGCGGCGCGGGATATTACCCTGCACTCCGCGCAGAATAGCGAATCCACAACAGGCACTAACAGCAGTAAAGGCGGCAACGTCGGCGTGGGTATCGGCGCCGGCACTGGCGGCTACGGCATCAGCGTCTCTGCCGGGGTAAACGCCGGTAAAGGGCATGAGAACGGCAACGGCCTGACCCATAGCGAAACCACGCTCGATGCGGGCAGCCATCTCAGCCTGACCAGCGGCCGCGACACCACTCTGCAAGGGGCGCAGGCCAGTGGGGAAAAAATCACCGTTGACGCAGGGCGCAACCTGACGCTGGCAAGCGAACGGGACAGCGACCGCTATGATGCGAAGCAGCAGAACGTCAGCGCGGGCGGCAGCTTCACCTTCGGTTCGATGACCGGTTCCGCCAGCGTCAGCGCCAGCCGGGACAAGCTGCACAGCAACTTCGACAGCGTTAAAGAGCAGACCGGGCTGTTTGCGGGCAAAGGCGGCTATGACGTCACCGTCAAAGAGCACACCCAGCTCGACGGCGCGGTGATAGCCAGCACGGCGGAGAGCGACAGGAACCGCCTCGATACCGGCACGCTGGGCTGGAGCGACATCCACAACCAGGCCGATTTTAAGGCCACGCACAGCGGCGGCAGCCTCAGCACCGGCGGGCCGGTGGGCAAGGACCTGCTGACCAACATGGCCGGCGGCATGCTGTCGGGTGCCAACAACGGCGGCCATGCAGAGGGCACGACAAAGGCCGGGGTCAGTGAAGGGACTCTGACAGTCCGTGATACTGAT